>ERZ777305.1123-NODE-1123-length-35324-cov-6.089625_pt1 | contig 35324 bp, 30 predicted proteins | sample MGYA00374965_ERZ777305 | MGnify/ENA primary metagenome ERZ777305 (study PRJEB29328, sample SAMD00013331) | mouse gut metagenome | study: EMG produced TPA metagenomics assembly of the Metagenome analysis of fecal microbiota from mouse which was promoted... | reverse complement strand
TCTCATTGATTACCGGAATAATCATCTGTCTGCAGTCATTTAAAATTGTCCGAAACGCTCCATCATATATATTTCCCATAAACAATCCTCCGTATTTCTTATTTACATCATATCATTATCATACTGTATACACAACTATGTTTGAAATACAATTTGCATTTTTCATATCTCATATGTTTATTTCATTTGATTTATCCTAAACTAACACATAATAAGCACTTTATTCGACACCATACACCACCAAATAAAGTGCTTATTATCCCAAAATCCCCCACATTTCTATCCCGGCAGACTCCCCTCGACACAAAGCGCCCCATACCCCACCCTTTCATTCGGATAATCCCGTTCCCCACGAAGCGGTTTCGCCCCTTTACGCAGGTATGCCTTGACCTTTTCCCCATACAGATACGGGTCGTTCCCATCGACAATCCCCCATTGCATCAGCAGCGCCGCCGCTCCGGTAACAAACGGCACGGCAAAAGAAGTTCCCGTAACAGGCTCATAAGTTCCCTCCCGCGTAGACGCCAGAATCCCGACGCCCGGCGCTACCATGTCCGGTTTGATAAAAGACCCCTCTATACGGCCGCCGAGCCGGTCCTGATAAAGATAACCCCGCCCGGAAAAATCCGCATAGGCTTCCAGTCCGGTCTGGTAGGCGCCCACCGTAATGACTTTGGACGCGGTGGAAGGAATCGTCAGCGTTACGTCCGGCGTGGGTCTGACAAATCGAGTCTGCCCCGAGCGGACAGTTTCAGAGGGCAGATAAAAGGTATAATTCCCCGTCACTGTATTAATTGGTTCCAGAACAAAAGTCCAGACGCCATTGTTTACATAACTCATATTTTCCACCGGAAGAAAATCGAAGTATATCTCCTGACTGGTCAGATACGGCGCCGGTTCCCCGTTGTAAAGAAGAATTCTTGTCTGTTCCAAAAGATAGCTTTGTTTCCCCGGCCTTGCTGTATCTACTAAAAACTCTTCCCCTGTTGGAGAGATTATCCGAACAAGATAGCGGTCCACATAATCTTTCCAGAGCTGCACATTAAGCCCTCGTTCATAACTGCCCACCACCAGTTCGACAATTGTCTGTCCTCCGTTTCCTTCTGATGGGCCGTCCGGGGACGCCCCTTCTTTTACCACCCCCACGCTTCCTCCGGTGTGTCCGCCGGAGGCTCCTTCGTTGCCGCTCCCAACGCAGATGACGTTTCTTCCTATTTCCGAAATATTGTCGATAAAACGTTCCAAAAGGGATGTGCCGTTATGCGCCCCGTAGGTATTTCCAAAACTCAGATTAACCGCCAGCGGCATTTTCAGCTCCAACGACTTTCTGACAACATAAGTGAGCGCGCGCATCAGTTCCGTCGTCCGTGGAAAAGAATCCGGCCCCGGCGTTCCAAGCTTCACAATCAGGAGTTCACTCTCCGGCGCCACACCCTCATAGACGCCGTTGGAACCGGCCCCGGTCCCGGCTGCAATCCCGGCAACCGCCGTTCCATGCCCGGAAGTGTCCACGCTCGGCACAAGAAGCGCGGCTTCCGTTTTAGAAGGTGCTGCAAGGGCTTCATTTATCTGTTCATCGTCAAATTCCACCCCCGTTACAAAACCCTCCGGCGGCGCGTATTTTTCCCGCCGCTCTTCCGGCAGCAATCCGCTTTCCGCAATACGCTCCCACACCTGTCCGGCCTGTAACGTCTGGTCCCACAGATAACGGATTCTCGTCGTTCCATCCTCCTTCCGAAAATCCCGGTTTTTCCATGCAATCCCTGAGTCGATGACGGCTACCAGAACGTTTTGCCCGCGCAGAGTGCGGGCGAGGGGGCTTCCGGGAATTATACAGGAATCAATTTTTCCCTGCAAGATTTGAAAAAAAAGTCTCTTCGGCTTTTCGATATATTCGATTTCTTCCACCACAGAAAGCGTCTCCATAAAGGCTTCCGGCACAGTCAAAATCGCATAGCCCGCTATCAATTCTTCAATTCGCATGAGACTTCCCTGTGGCTGTGCCAAAAAAGAGGACAATCCATCCCGCAGGTTACCGTGATATTTGACGATAAGCTCCCATGTATTGTCCTCTTCTTCATAACCGATATTTAATTCCAGCGTTCTTGCCCGCTCCGGTTCCGGCGTGTCCAGCGCCAGATTGAGTATATTTTCATATTTCTGGGAATCCATTTAATGCACCCTGTCGCTTTCTTTATCCTATTTTATGCAAAGCCCAGATAATGGATTCCGTTCTTTCGCGATGCTGCAATACGTCATGTGGCGTCGTACCCCCCGGTGTTCATGTTCTGCATGATGCGCTTTCCGGTTTTCAGAAAAAAGTTTTTCCTCATTCATGACGAACTTGGCATACAAACTGTCTTTTACCAGAAGTTCTTCATGCGTTCCCCGCTCGACTGCTTTTCCGTTGTCTAAAACAATGATTTCGTCACAATTACGAATCGTCGAAAGGCGATGAGGAACAACAATACAGGTAATTCCTCTGTCTTTGATGGATTTCACGACTTCATACTCTATCCTTTCGTCCAATTCGGATGTCGCTTCATCCAGAATGATAATGGACGGGTTCTGCAGCAGCACACGCGCTATTTCCATGCGCTGTCTCTGTCCCCCCGAAAAATTACGGCCTCCCTCCGTAATACGATACTGATAGCCGCCTTCGCGCTGCATAATGTCTTCATGAAGCTGCGCATCCCGCGCTGCCATAATCATCTCAAAATCTTCAATCGTACTGTCCCACATCTTAATGTTGTTGGCGATGGTGTCTTCAAACAGAACAATGTCCTTGTCAACAACGGCCAAATCGCTTGAAAAGACGCCGCTGTCAATCTGAGATATTTCTTTTCCGTCAAAAAGAATTTCGCCGCTCCAGGGCTGATACAATCCCGAAAGCAATTTGAAAAGCGTTGATTTCCCACAGCCGGAAGCTCCGACGAAAGCAACCTGACTTCCCGCTCTCAGCAAAAGATTAAAGTCTTGAATAAAAGGCTTCTCCATTCCGGCATATCCGAAAGTCACATGTTTCATTTCCAGTTTTCCCGACAGTCCGCCGCAGTCCTTTTCTTTTTCCGTTTTCTCATTGAGCATGGCATCCGCCGCACGTTCCATAACATCCTTCACCTTCTCTGTTTGCAAATTGTTATACTGGTAAATCTTCTTTTTACTTCATTTTATAACATTTTTTGCATGAAAATAACGTCGGGCAGCGATTGTTACCTGACGTTTATTTTGAAAAACAAAAAAATTTTTCCGGTAATTTTTTTGTGCTATACTTGTAATACAATAAACCTGTTTGAATTGAAGGAAAAAAGAAATATAGGAAAGGAAAAGGTATGTACAAAGTTCTGATGGTAGATGACGACCCGTTAATTTTAGAAGATAACCGAACCTATTTTGCTGCAAAGGGATATGAAATTGTCTGCGCCGACACAGCGGAAGCTGCTGAGGAGCTTATTTTGTCCAATGCTCTCGACTGTGTCATACTGGATGTGGACCTGCCGGGTATGAGCGGCTTTGCTCTGTGTGAAAAAATCCGCTCAAAAACAGGTCTTCCCATCGTTTTCCTTTCCGGCTATACCGAAGAAGAAAACCGCATAAAAGGGCTATTGCTTGGCGGAGACGATTATGTATGCAAACCGTACAGCCTGAAAGAGCTGGAACTTCGGGTACAGGCCCGCATCCGTTCCGGGAGAGCTGCAGAGCCGCCGAAAACGCTTACTTACGGCGCGCTTTCCATCTGTCCCGCCTCCTGCAGCGCAAACTATGAAAACCGTTCTGTCGCCTTTTCCTCCTATGAATTCGATGTGCTGTATTTTCTTGCCAGACATCCGGAAGAAATCTTTACCCCGGAACAAATTTATGACTCGGTATGGAAAGCGCCCATCAACAAAGGCCAGAAATCTTTACAGGTCATTATGGGACGTATCCGCAAAAAACTCTACGAGCTTTGTCCGGAATGCGACTATATCCAGACCAAACGCTACAAAGGCTACCTGTTCGTTTCCGACGGAAAGCCAGCTGTCTGAACACTATCTGAACCATTTTACGGCAAGCTGCAGCAGACGCCTGAAAATACCGGCATTTGCACAGAATCCCGCCGCCCCCGCGGCAACGGACAAACCAACAAACCCTGCTGCGATAGCAAGCGTTCTGCCAAAGGGAGAAACCACGGCTTTTTCTACGGCATGTGATTCCGGATTCAGCGAGGACGATGGCTGCTCCTGCAAAGCATCATTGTCGGACGCGGATAATCCTGTGTTTATCTCGTTACTGCTTTCTTCCGAGCTTAACGATGAGTCATTATCCATACTTTCCGATTTGGACGCTGAATCGTTTCCGCTGTTTTCCGGCTTGGACGCTGAATCATTCCCGCTGCTTTCCGGCTTGGACGCTGAATCGTTCCCGCTGCTTTCCGACCTGGATAATGAATCGTTTCCGGCGCTTTCCGACCTGGATAATGAACCGTTTCCGATACTTTCCGGCTTGGATGATAAATCGTTTCCGACTCTTTTCGACCCGGATGGTGAACTGTTTTCGTCGCTTTCCGAATCAGACGATGAATCGTATTCGCCGTTTCCCGAATCGGACGATGAATCGTATTCGCCGCTTTCCGAATCAGACGATGCGTGACTCCCGCCGTTTTCCGGCTTCACAGTCGGCAGCGCCGTTCCCTCCGACGGAACATGCCCGGGCTTTTCCTCCGGTTCCTTCGGCGGATTTATAACCGAAACTCCGCCTCCCCGGCCGCCCCCCTGGTCAACTGCATCTTTCAGATTATCTGCCGCAAACCGAAGCACATTGGAAAAATATTGAACGCCTTCATATTCACAATGCAGCCGAAGATACAGATAAGGATATTCCGCAGTATTCCATTGCGTATTCGTGAGGCCTATGAAAAAGATTTCTTTAATGCCGGAAACATTCTCTTCCTCGTAAAAGAACCAGTTTTTACCATCCAGAGAATATTCTGACACAATCGTCGCAGGAAAAAGTTCCGCCGACTTTGTATATCCGTATCGGAAAAGATATGTATTTTGCCCCGCGCTCGCTTGTACTTCCGTAAAAGTCAGGGGATAATCATTATAAATGACCGTACAGAGAGGCGGCGTTACCGATGCAGCTCCGACATAGGAACCGGACACCTGAAAGCGCATCCGCTCCGCCTGATACGATTCTTTTCCCGCAAGGTTCCAGGACACCGGAAGAAGCTCCCGATGGCTGACCTGTCCCTGAAAATTGACATCACATGCAATTTCTGCAGGAAGCGCCGCCTGCTGCCCTTTTTCCACAATAACGGAAACGGTGCTTTCATAGAGTACAAAGGGGGCATCCGCATAATGTATTTTCCCTGATATCCGACAGCTATCGACCATCAGGCCCGCGCCTTCTTCCTGCCATAGCACATACGGCAAATCTTCCTCGGATGACGGCTCACCGGCGGCGCACTCCACGGAAATATGATTCAAATTCAGTATGCCGCCTTCTGCAACGCGGAATATAACGGCGTTTTCCGTCCCGCCCCGAAAGGTAAGATGATAATCGTTCCAAAACTCCACTTCTCCGGTTATCGTTATCGTATGACCGTCGGTATCCACATTGACATGGGGACAGCCCGGGCCATCGGGAAGAAAAACATGACTGCCGGACAGCGTAATATTATCGGTCAGCTTTAAAAAACCGCCTGTATTTGCATGCGTTTCCATCCAAACCTGAAATTCTTCCGCGGTAGCTGCGGTATCCGGGTCTGTGAACTGTCCTGCTTCTACAACATGCGCTTTATCCGTCACAGAACTTTCGGATTGCTCCAACGCATCCTCGGACTCCGCCGGCTCCTCCGGGACTGCGGTGTCCCCTTCGGACGGTTCCGCTTCCTCCACGGACTCCGCCGGCTCCTCCGGGACTGCGGCATCTCCTTCGGACGGCTCCGCTCCTTCCACAGACTCCGCCGGCTCCTCCGGGACTGCGGCGTCCCCTTCGGACGGCTCCGCTCCTTCCACAGACTCCGCCGGCGGCTCCGGGACTGCGGCATCTCCTTCGGGCTGCTTTTGCTTCTCCGTGAACTCCGCCGCCTGCTCCGAATCCGTGAAAAGTTCTGCTCCTTCCAACGGTTCCGCGGCTTTCACAGGCTCTGTCATAAAATCGGTCAAATCGCCTTTTGGTTCGACAGGCTTCTCGGACTTCGCCGCCAACCGGCCGATAATATCGGACTCAGGCCGTTCGCCTGCTGTTGCAGTCGCAGCATCGGACAGATATAATAAAATAGCTATGATAAAAATTGATAACGCAGGAATTAAAGATTTTCTTTGGTTTTTCATACAGCGGTTCCTCTATGTGTAAGAAGGGAAAATGATAATGAAACAAACAACACTTTCTCAATCCGTTATTCGGGCGGTTGCAATCATCGTCGGTACAATTGTTCTGACTTTAACCGCATTGTCAATTATGATGGGTTATGATAACAAATATATCTCAAAAGCTGCGCTTACACAAGACAATCTTGTCCTGATTCCAGAAAAAGGATATTGCGCTCTCGTGGACGGATGGGAACTTTACCCCGACGCGCTGCTTTCTCCGGAAGATTTTTCTTCCGAAACGCCTGCCTGTTACAACACATGGGCAGGAGAATATCCAAATCTTTCCCTTTTTCATGCAGACAGGAATCCTTATGGAACTGCCACCTGGCGGCTGCGCTTACAGGGAAACGGCACGACCACGCTCTATTTGCAGGAACCGCTCTGCGCCGCACGCGTTTTCGTAAACGGCGTCTGTCTCGGCGGACCGGGGAATGTCACTTCGGAAAATTATGCGCCTCTGATTCGGGACACGTTCTTCTCTTTTTCTCTGAACGGTGAAACGGAACTGATTATCCAGACCGCCAATTATTCCCATTATTATGGCGGCATCTGGTATGCCCCGGTCATCGGGGATACGGACAGCGTCAGTCATCTCATTGCCGGCCGTATGATACTTTATGGTCTGCTGTTTTTTTCGTCGCTCACACTTTCTTTATTCTGTGTCGTATTGTGGATGCGCAGAAAAAACACGCCGGATTCCATCACTTTCTATTTTGGCCTGCTCAGTCTGTCCTTCGCCCTGCGAATCGGTTATCCCTTTTTCCGGCTGGCCGGTCTGCCGTTCGTGCGCACGCTCTACGCGTTGGAGGATCTCTCCGCGCTGGCCGGCATTTTCTTTTCCATACAGATTATCTTCCTGTTATTCTTGCCGGAAGGATTCAGGCATCTGAAAAAAATATGCCGCTTGCTTTCGCTCGGCATGTGCGGCTTCGTCGTCATCGTTCCTGTCTTTCTGCTGCCCGCAATTCCAAGCCTTGTGCTGTGGTACGGACCGCTTGTGTCCTGGTATAAGCTGTGCATGTCAGGTCTTGGTATCGGCCTGACGTTCTATGGCTGTCTGACGGCGCTTCCGCATACCAAAACCGCGCTCGCGGCCTTAACTGCAAACGGGCTTTTCCAGCTTTACGGTGTTCTGACAATTGGCTGTTATGAACCATTTATCGGCGCCTATCCGGAAGAATACGGCACATTTTGCATGGTCATCGCTTTCGCTGTTCTGATGGTCCGGCGCAGTCTGGCTATCATGGAGGAAAATCAAAAGCTGAATCTGCATTTGCAGGAGGAAGTGCAGGAAAAAACAGTGCATCTGCAAAAACTCCTTTCGGAAAGAGGACAATTAATCGCGGAATTGGGGCACGATATGAAGTCGCCGTTGACTTCTCTCTCAAACATGGCGCAAATCATCCGCCTGAATGACCTTCTTTTGGATGAAGATACAAGCAAAAGAATGCTCCATATCGAAAAACAGTGTGATATTCTGTCCGAGCGATTGAAATCCATTCAGGAAATCGCCGCTGAAACGAATGTTCCGTTCCATCCGGAACCGATTTTACTGAACACATTCCTTTCTGATTTCTGTTATAATTGCCGGCCTGTCATAGAACTTTACGGGCCTAATTTTCTCGATAATATCACGCCGCGTCCCTGCCGCATCATGGCAAATCAGGAACAGCTTTTCCGCGCGCTGGAAAATCTGCTGTACAATGCCGCCGAGTTCACGCCGCCGGACGGCAAAATTACGCTTTCTCTGACTGTGGAGGAATCCTTTGCCGTCATCACCCTTTCCGATACCGGCTGTGGCATTTCGGAAGAAGAGCTCCCCGATATTTTCCGGCGCGCTTATACCACACGCGGCGAAAAGGGCGGACAGGGACTCGGACTTGCCATTACCCGCACCATTATCCTGGCCCACGCGGGGCAGATAGAAGTCTCTTCCAAAAAAGGGGAAGGCACGACTTTTATCATCCGCCTTCCCCTGCTTTCCTGATTATGAATACCCGCCCGTTCCTTTTTCTTATTGAACGGAAACCACCTCATAATCTTTTTCTTCTACCGCCTTTTTCAATACATCGTCCGCAACTTCTGCCTGAAGCGTAACGACCGCGGTTCCTTTTTCATGGCTTACGTCGGCCCGGGCCACTTCGGGCAGCGCCTCCAGCGCTTTCTTTACCGCCGCTTCACAGTGCCCGCACATCATCCCTTTGATTTCCATTGTCTTTTCCATAATGACATTCTCCTTTTCTGTTTTGTTGTTTTCTTTTTTGTAACTTTCTTCTTTGCAGTTTTCTATTTTACAGCTTTCTTTGGTATGATTTTCTTCCCTGTCTTCTTTCCGTTCCACGCGCAGTCCTTCTTCATGTATTTTCAGCTCCGCCCGTCGTTTGTGCATTTTGTCTTTTGCCGCGTCATACATTTTGAAGAAATTCAGCCGAAGCGCATTGCTGACAACGCAAAAGCTGGAAAGGCTCATGGCCGCGGCTCCGAACATCGGATTCAGTTTCCATCCGAATACAGGATACCACAGTCCGGCCGCCAGGGGAATACCGATAACATTGTAAAAAAAAGCCCAAAACAGATTCTCATGGATGTTCTTCAGCGTCGCCCGGCTCAGTCGGACAGCCGCCGGAACATCCCGCAGTCTGCTTTTCATAAGCACAATGTCCGCCGCGTCGATAGCAATATCCGTTCCGGCGCCGATGGCAATTCCGATATCCGCTCTCGTCAGCGCCGGCGCGTCATTAATGCCGTCTCCTACCATTGCCGTAACGCCCCGTTCCTGCAGTCTGCGAATCACCGTTTCTTTGCCGTCGGGCAAGACGCCCGCAATCACTTCATCCACTCCCGCCTGTGCCCCGATGGCCCGGGCGGTCTTTTCATTGTCCCCGGTCAGCATAACGACATGGATTCCCATGTTGCGTAACTCTCTGACCGCCTCGGCACTGTCTTCCTTTATGACATCCGCCACCGCGATAATGCCCTGAAAAATGCCCGCTCTGCTGAAAAACAGCGGCGTTTTTCCTTCTCCTGCAAGTTTTTCCGCCAGTGAGGCCGTCTCTTCCGATATCGAAGCTTTTTGCCGGATAAAAGCAAGGTTGCCGCCGGCCACTTCGTCATTCTTCCTGATTCCGGTCAATCCGTTCCCCGGTACAGCCTGAAATTCCTCTACGGCATCTTCCTGAATGCCTTTTTGCCGTGCCCATTCCAGAATCGCGCGGGCAAGAGGGTGCTCACTCTTTTGTTCCAGCGCATAGGCAAGTCGCAGCAATTCTTCTTCCGTACAGCCCGGTGCAGGGGAAATGTCCGTCACTTTCGGCTCTCCGCTCGTAATCGTTCCCGTTTTGTCAAGCGCGGCAATCTGTATTTTCCCGGCGAGTTCCAAAGACTGTGCGGTTTTGAACATGATGCCGTTCTTCGCGCCCATGCCGTTTCCGACCATAATCGCAACCGGCGTTGCCAGACCGAGCGCGCAGGGACAGCTGATAACGAGCACGGAAATCGCCCTCGACAGCGCAAAGCCAACGCTTTCTCCGACCGCCAGCCAAATGAGTCCTGCAAGAACCGCAATGCCGATGACTGCCGGCACAAAAACGCCGGACACTTTATCCGCGACTTTGGCAATCGGCGCTTTTGTTGCCGCCGCATCGCTGACCATACGGATAATCTGCGACAATGTCGTGTCCTCACCGACCCGCACGGCCTCGCATCGCAAAAATCCGGACTGATTCAGCGTTGCGGCCGAAACACTGTCCCCTGCCTGCTTATCGGCCGGAATGCTTTCTCCGGTCAGCGCGGCCTCGTTGACCGCACTCGTTCCGTCGATGACGATACCGTCCACCGGTATATTTTCTCCGGGCCTTACGACAAATACATCCCCGATTCTGACCTGTGCGATATCCACTTCCGTTTCCGTTCCGTTTCGCACAACTACCGCCTTTTTGGGCGCAAGCTTCATCAACCCTTTGATGGCGTCCGTTGTTTTTCCTTTTGAACGGGCCTCCAGCATTTTTCCAACGGTTATCAGCGTCAGTATCATCGCCGCGGATTCAAAATAAAATTCATCCATATACAGCATGACCGCCTGCATATCGCCTGCAAGCTGCGCGCCCGTCATTGCAAACAAGGCGTAAACGCTGTAAATAAAAGAGGCTCCGGCCCCCATCGCGACGAGCGTATCCATATTCGGCGCTCCGTGGAAAAAGCTTTTGACTCCGCTTATAAAGAACTTCTGATTGATTACCATTATCGCAACGGTGAAAAGAAGCTGAACCAGTCCCACCGCAACATGATTTCCTTCCAGAAAAGCAGGCAGTTTCCATCCCCACATCATATGTCCCATGGAAAAATACATCAGCGGCAGCAGCAGACAGACGGAAGCCGCCATCCTTTTCTGCAAAAGCGGTGTTTCCCGGTCTTTCAGCATATCGTCATAAGCGTCCCCGCCTCCTGCGTTTTCCCTGCCGCCGGCCGCTTCGTCTTTCTTCCCCGCGCCATACCCGGCCGCTTCCACCGCGGCAATGACCGCTTCCGGAGACGCATTTCCTTCCACCCCCATGGAATTTGTCAGCAGACTGACCGAACAGGATGCTACTCCCGGCACTTTCGATACGGCCTTCTCTACCCGCGCGCTGCAAGCCGCGCAGCTCATTCCGGTAATACTATATTGCTCCATGATAATCTCCTCCCTTCTATCAACCCGTCATATAACGATAATACGCATTCCTTCCAATTTCATCACACGCATTCTTCTTATATTGCCATCTGTTATCAGCGCATCAGCTTCTGCAGCAATATAACCAGCTCGTCAATGACCTCATCGTTTCCCGCACGGATATTATCGGCGACGCAGGTTCGCACATGTTCGGCAAGCAACGCCTTATTAAAGCTGTTCAATGCGGCGTTTACCGCAGCCACCTGTATCAGCACGTCCGTACAGTAAGCATCGTTTTCCAGCATTCCCTGAATGCCCCGTACCTGTCCTTCAATGCGTTTCAGACGGTTCATCAAATCTTTATATTCTTTGGTGGAACGTTCTTTTTTCTTTTCCATTTCCTCGTCTCCCGATTTTTCATATACCCCGTATGGGTATATTGAGTATATACCCTCTATGGGTATTATGTCAAGGTATTTTTTAATTTTTCGTATTTTTCCGGATAATATTGTTATATTTTTGGTTAATATTTTACCATAATTTAATATAAAAATATTTTGACTTCATTTACCTGAAGTGCTACAATGATGTTACAGGCCATAATTGATAAAACGTTATGATTTTATTAGTTTTTTTAATCGTTTTCGTTTATCATGTACGAAATTGCCACTAACCATTCACTGTTACCGAATCATGAGCAATTATAATATTCCGGCATTTCCAGATATTCCGGCATTTCCGGCGTTTCATGATTACCTGTCACGATTAGCGTATCATTATATCTGTCACTGTTAATATATCATTACATCTGTCACTGTTAATGTATTATTACTATCTGTCACTGTTAACGTATCACTATCGACCAGTCACTACAAAACAGCATTAATCTCCACTTTACTCTTTACTTATTCATTCAGGCAAACAAACGACGGGAGGCATAAAGTGATAAAAGACAACGAAAAAGCAGCAGATATTACTCTGAACTTTGATGCGACAGCAGCTTACAATAATCTTTATGATACCAGCGAACATGGAAATCTGGAATATCCTGTCAGCGTTTATCAGATAGACCTTGACCAGCACACTTCCCGCTCTATCCGCTGGCACTGGCATGAAGAAATGGAAATTCTTCTCATCGGAAGCGGTTATGTCAAAGTAACGACCGATGATGAAGAATATATTTTAACACCCGGGCAGGGGTTTATTCTGAATCAGAATGTAATGCACTCCATTCACAGTGTGGAAGATAAAAAATGCTCTTATTATTCGCTTGTATTCCATCCTGATTTTTTGTTCGGCTACACGAGCTCTTATCTGCGGACAAATTTCCTGCACCCGATGCAGAGTTTTTCCGTTTTAAAAACGATGCTGATGGAAGAGCAGAATGCGTGGCACAAAAATATGCTCACCATACTGAATAATGTTCTTTCCGTCAATCTGACCAAAAATTTCGGTTACGAAATGGTTACGAAAGGATATTTATGTCAGTTCTGGGCGGCGCTCCTAAACAGGCTCCTTCAGGTGAACATTCCTGCAACGCCCAATATCTCCATGAACGAACAGCGGGTAAAACAGGCCATGCTTTACATACGTCTGCATCACGCAGAAGCGATTTCCCTGGAGGATATCGCAGACAGCATTTCCGTCAGCAAAAGCGAATGCTGCCGCTGTTTCAAATCTACGATTCAGATGACGCCTTTCGAATATCTGATGAAATATCGTATTTTTGAAGCGAGCAAACAAATACTCGACGACCGCGAGAGCAAACACTCCATCGCGGATTTGGCGCTTTCGGTCGGTTTCAACAGCATCAGCTACTTTAATAAGCTGTTCAAGCGGTATTTAAACTGCACGCCGACCGAATACAGAGAACGGGTTGCCAAATCCTCCTCTGTCATGGAAATGGACCCTTTTGCGATTCCACTCTTTTAATCATATTACCCTTTAAACAGGAAAAGAATGCCCGTATTCAGGCATTCTTTTCTTGTTATCCTGTTAACTTCTGTAAAAAGTGCAGAGTGCCTTTATCAGATAGCCGACATCCGCCGCCCCCGCCGTCTCAAAGGCCGAGTGCATCGCCAGCTGCGCAAGACCGATATCAACCGTATTGACCGATACCTGGGCGGTAGAAATATTGCCGAGTGTGCTTCCGCCCGCAATATCCGAACGGTTGGCATATGTCTGATATAATACGCCCGCCCGGAGGCAGATATCCTTCATCACAGCCGCAGATACTGCGTCCGTCGCATACCGCTGACTGCCATGATGCTTAATGACGATTCCGTTATTCATAATCGGACGGTTTACCGTATCCGCCTTTTCTGGATGATTCGGATGAAGCGCATGGGCATTGTCCGCAGAAATCAGAAAACTGTCCGCCAGCATACACCGATATTCCTCCGCATCAATACTGAGTTTTCCACTGAGCCGCTCCAATACATCTTTTAAAAAGGTGGAATCCGCCCCCTGCTTCGTTCCGCTTCCGACTTCCTCATTATCGAATACCGCGCATACATTGACATATTCCTTCGGCTCTTCTTTCACAAGCGCCGCCATACCGGCAAAAGCGCATTCCAAATCATCCAGTCTCGGCCCTGCGATAAAAGCGTTGTCGATTCCGACGATGCGGCATTTGTCCCGGTTGTACAGAAACAGGTCCGCACCCATAATCTCATAATCCGCCATACCGGCCTGTTCCGCCAGCGCTTTCAGATAAACGCCTTTTGCGTCAGCGCTTCCGATTATCGGTTCCATATCGGTCTGCGGATTGTATTCAACCCCCTTATTCATATCCCGGTTCATATGAATGGCCACATTGGGTATCATCGCCACATCTTTATCAAGATTCACCAGCCGGCTCTCCATTCCCTGCTTTCCGCGGAAAACAAGCCTCCCGGCAATGGACAGCGGCCGGTCCAGCCAGGTGGAAAGAATCATGCCGCCGTATTTCTCCACATTCAGTTTGATATAGCAATCGTCCACCGCAATTTCCGGCGCTTCTTTCAGTTTAAAACATGGGGAATCGCTGTGGGCAGCCATCATATGAAAGCCCCGCGGCATTTGAGCCGGTACGGTAAAAGCGATGACGGAAGAATCGTTTCGGTTTACATAATACTTTTCACCCAACCGAACATCCCATTTCTTTTTCTCCTCCAGTTTTTCAAACCCCGCTTCATCAAGCATCTTCCCTAAATTTGCCACCGCATGATACGCGGTCGGACTGTTATCGATAAAGTGAAATAACGGTTGTAAATCCTCTTCCAGGTTTCGGTTTTTCATTTTCAAACTCATACCCCTGCCTTTCTTTTAGTCTTTTTGCTTTCTTTTAGACTTTTTGCTTCGACTTTGCTTTTGTTTTCTCCGGTATATCACATAATAACCTGCTCCCGTCAGGTCGGCCAACACCCACCCAATCGGAACCGCCATCCAGATTCCTTTCACATCGAAGGCCGGAATCGCCGAAAGTACATAAGCCAGTACTACGCGGGTTCCGAGCGATACGACGGTCAGAACAACCGAAATGCCCGGCTTATGTACCGCCCGGTAATATCCGTAAAACAGGAACAGCAGGCCGATGCCAAAATAGAACGCGCCTTCGATGCGCAGATAATCCACGCCCACCGCAATCGTTGCCGTGCTCTGCCTGTCGATGAACAGCCCCATCAGCGGTTCGGCAAAACCGACAACAATCACGGTTATCAGAAGACAGAATACAAAAGCGCCGAAAACGGCGTCTTTCATCCCCTTGCGAATCCGTTCTTCTTTGCCTGCGCCATAATTCTGTGCCACATAAGTAGAAAAAGCGTTGCCGAAATCCTGAACCGGCGCATAGGCAAAAGAATCGATTTTGACTGCCGCGGCAAACGCCGCCATCACGACCGGCCCAAAGCTGTTCACGAGCCCCTGCACCATCAGAATACCGAAATTCATAATCGACTGCTGGAGGCAGGTCAGAGAAGATAACCCCGTCAGCTCTTTCAGAATCCTTCCGTCGAAACGGCGGTTTTCTTTCCGTACCCGAAGCTGCGGATATTTTGCATAATAATATAACAAAATACCGATTCCTGACACATACTGCGACAGAACCGTGGCAGCCGCCGCGCCGCCGACGCCCCACTGAAATCCTTTGATAAACAAAATATCAAGCACAATATTGAGCGCCGCTGACGCCCCGAGAAAACAGAGCGGAACCATCGAGTTGCCGACCGCACGAAGCAGATTCGCAATAAAATTATATAAAAAGGTAGCCATAATTCCCGCAAAAATCCATACCAGATATTCTTCCATCAGCGGCGCAACTTCATACGGCACTTTCAGAAAAACAAGAATGCCGTCCATCCCCGCATAAACCAGAATATTCAGTATGACCGCAACGGCCCCAATCGACAGAAATGCAATAAAAATACCCTTTTCCATCCTGTCAAAATCGCGTCCGCCAAACTGCATGGAAAAGAACGCGCTGCTCCCCATGCACAGACCCAAAATCACGGACGTCACGAATACCATCAGCGTATAAGAAGACCCAACCGCCGCAAGCGCATGTTCTCCGAGATACCGCCCTACAATCAGCGTATCGACCACGTTATAGAGCTGCTGCAGCATATTCCCTACCATAATCGGGAATGCGAATTTCAGCAGATTTTTCATAATACTTCCTTGTGTCAGGTCGTAATTCACGGTTACTGTCCTCCCTCTCAAAAACTTGCGTTATTACAGCGCCTGATTCCTCTCGTCCATGTAAAAAAAACAGGTCCGGTCCTGCATCGGACAAACTGTCAAAAGACATGAAATGAATCGGGACTTCCATATTATAATACAATATTGTCATAACCGCCAGCCGGAAAAAATACGCGTGCAAAATTTTTCCTCTGACTCCACAATGTGTCCGTCCGGGGAATGCAAAAAGCATGGCCATACAGCCATGCCTCCTGACACACTCCTGATTGATATCATTTCTTCCGCCGGATTGACAGCAGTATATCAAACCCGGTTATTTTTTCTTCTTATCCTTCTTCTCTTTCTTCTTCGCGCTCTCAATCAAATCTTTCAGTTTCAGGGCCTTATCAATATTCCCCTCTACTTTCAGCTTCTGCAGCGTAACCGCAAGAATCGGGTCCTGCTCCCCTGCGGCAATCTTTTTCAGCGTTTCTGCCTTTGCCGTAAAGACAGCGTCTCTGTCATGATAATCATAAGGCTCTACATAGAGCCTGCCGTCTTTTACCTCTACATAAAAGACGCCTTCCGCTTCTCCCGTAATGTTAAACTGGTATGCCAAATGCTCTGTCACATTGCTGACGTCCGCCTTCTGAAACTGCTCCTTTACTTCCGCAAAAAATTCTTCGTATGTCATTTTTCCTCCCCTTCTGCCGCGCGGCGGCCCTCTCATCTGTTGGAACTTTTCTTTTTATTATCATACCACTAAACAAGGGGCGATTCAATCTATAAAGTCCATGATAATGCCTGTTATTCTACAATTAAAATCCCCGGTTCCACTTTCCTGACTCTGCCTGCCGCGAACCATGCGAAAAGAAAGAACAGCGCGCTCACAATCATTGCCGGAAGCGCCATGCGAACCGGACTCAGGTGGGAGGTGAAACGGCTGATACCGCACATTTTGAGCATCGCTCCCGCAAACATATCGGTCAGCGCCGCACTCATTAAAATTCCCATCGCTGAACCCGCCGCTGATACAATAACGAACCGCAGCGAAAAAGCGAGCCGAAGTTTCCCCGACTCATAACCGAGGGACTTATAGATGCCCAGGTCATGCTGCTCTTTGTAAAGAATTTTGCTTCCCGTCAGCGTAACCGTTATCAAAACAAAAACTATCGTAACAAAATACATAAATACCATTGACGTCGACAGCGCCAGTATAATAATATCCACGCCGGACCATGTATTTTCATCAATGAGAACGCCGTCCCCATAGGTTTCTTTCAAAAATTCTGCAATTTCTTCCGTCATCGCGGCATTCTGAAACAGATAATAAGTATAATAAGATTCTTTTTCGGCATCCGGCTCCAAAAAACGCTCGAATCCTTCCTTGCTGATACCGAAATTTTCTCCCATATCATTTGCGCATTGATAAATACCGCTTACAATGAAATCCAGCTCTTTTCCTTCAAAAGCAACCGCTACGGTATCGCCGGTTCCGATTCTCAGTTCATCCGCCACGCTCTGCGTCACCACAATTTCATTCTGATAAAGACAGCTTCTTCCCAGAAGAACATTGAAATATTCCGGCTCCGAGATAATATTCATCAGATATTCTATCTGCCCCACAGAGGCCCTGTTCATGACAAATTGATAGGAATCCGTAATGCCGGCGCGTTCTTCTAAAATTTCTTCTATTTCTTCCGCGGTTTCTTCGTCCGTACATTTTACCCCCAGATCATAGCGGGAAGCGGAAAAAGAATCCATCAGCCCTTTTCCGTCCGGACCAAGCCACGCATCCATTCTGGCTGTCAGTGACAAAAAGAAGACGAGAAGCGATGCAACAAGACAGGCGCTGATATACTGTTTTTTCCCGGAAACAAGCTGTCTGTACGCGAGCCAGAAGTGAAGACCTCTTTTGCGAATCGGAGCCATAAACCGGCTTTTAAAATAAACATCCTCCGCACCGCCCCGAATTGCTCTTATCGGCGTAATTCGGCCGATTTTGGCTGTTTTCATACAGATAAAAGCCATCATAACAAGCAAAATCACGCCGAGCGCGAGCAGACTTCTTCCGATTGGAATATCGGATGGCACGAAAAGCCCTGTCACCGTTATCGTCAGCCGATTGATTTTTCTGACGATAAACGACGATACCGGAATACCGATGCCCATCCCGCACACAATAACAATCAGGTATTGTAAAAGCCAGACAACGCGCAAATCGTGCTGCGTATAGCCGATTGCCTTCAGGATTCCCATATTCATGTAATTCTGTTCGATGCCGCTGCTGATGCTGTGACCGATGATAAGCATCGCAACAACAAGAAGCACCATGACGAAGACAAGCAGAAAACCGGCAAAAATATGATACAGAATCAGCATAAATCCCATAATTGTTTCTTTGCTGTAAGAAAATCCTGCTTCCGCCGCCAAATCCGTCCCGGTATTCACTATTTTCTGAAATTCCCCGTCAGATAAGACGCTGTCCTTTACCCGGAAAAGATGAAACACATTGTAGCGTTCCCCCTGCGCATATTTCCCCGCTTCATCAAGCATACCGGAAAGTGTCTGCATATCGTTTTCCGTCACAAGCATCTGTTTCATGCCCATCATTGCGCTTCCCGCCACCGGGTCTTCAAAAAATCCCTTTATTGTAAAAACTTTCGCAGTACCGCCCTCTTTTGCCAGAAGTTCTAACGTATCTCCGGTCTGCACATCATATAAGGCACAAAAAGAAGGTGATACATACACTTCTCCATCCCGCAGTTTTTCCGGCATTTCCTGGAGTCCTTCCATATCTTCGTCGTAGACCTGATAGTTCTTTCCGCAGTCTTCCCAGGATAACAAATGAATGGAACCTGCCACCCCTTCCGTCTGCCCCTGCACGAAATACCGGTGAAAAGCAATCATTTCCTGTACCTCTGCCTTTTCCACCTCTTCCAGCGCTTCCACCTGCGCCGCCAATTCGTCCCGATTCGGAATCTCCGAAAGCCAGTATGCGATATCACCATACCCTGCCTGCTCTATCCGTTCTTTTTCATAATCATTGGAATTACTCCATACGGATATAACCGCACAAAGAGAAGCCGTAATTATCAGAACAAGCATAAAAATCCCAATCAGACTCCCCTTCTGACTCTTCATATCCGCCCTCAACAAATTAAAATATTTCATCCAAAATCCCGCCTTTCTTCCCACATTCCCGCCATAACACCATCACTCCACAACACCATCACACTACGACAGAATCGCTTAATAGCGATTCTGTCAGGCGAAGAGGATTTGCAACGCAAATCGTTAGAATTTCTTTGCCTGCGTATTTTGCAGGCTTAGAAATTCTCTTCGCCTTTCACCACTCCATCGACGCCAGCCAGGCATCCACCTGCTTTTCCCGGCTTTTGGCATCTTCCTGACAATAGGGCTGCATGGACATCTCTCCGATGACCTTTCCGTCCTCCAGATACAGAAGCCTTGTCGCGCGGATTGCCGCCTTGATATCGTGAGTCACCATCAAAATATTCTGTCCGTCGGCATTCAGTCCGGTAAGAAGATTCAACACTTCCTGCGTGTTTCTTTTGTTCAGCGCCCCTGTCGGTTCATCCGCGAAGAGAAGTCCCGGCTCATGAATCATCGCCCGCGCAATGGCGGCGCGCTGTGCCTCTCCGCCCGATACCTGCGACGGAAGGCGGTGCATTGCTTTCTCTACATTCATTCGGGTGAGAAGTTCTTCCGCTCTCTGCTTTATTTCTTTTCCACTTTTATGTTTGTTCAGATAACCTGCTGCCGTCACATTTTCCAGAAGCGTCAGATTGCTGACGAGATGAGCCTGCTGAAAAACAAATCCAAATTCGCCGGCCCGCAGCGCCGCCATTTCTTTTTCCTTCAAATGGCTGATACGTCTTTCCCTGTAATATACTTCTCCCCCTGTCGGCTTATCCATACCGCTCAGCACATAGAGCAGCGTGGATTTACCGGCTCCCGAAGAGCCCATAATGACCGTAAAATCTCCTTCGTAAATTTCCAGGCCAACCATATCCAGCACATGATTCTGTCCGCCATTATTGGCAAAGCTTTTACACAAATCTTTCGCTTTCATCATAACCGTTTTCATACACTTTCTGTCCTTTCCCAATCTTCCTTGAAACAACGACAGGGCGGACAGGTAAGCGCTTTGCACGAACCATTTCCGCCCTGTAAGGGTATCTTATCAGATAAATTATTAAGAAGTCTTTAAGAACTGAAAAAATAACGCCGGAAGGCATTCCTCCGCTATACGACATATTTTTTCAGAATCGGAATGCGATGCAGCAGACCGGATATTGCAATGGAAATCACAAAGGCGATAAGCGCAATGGCCGGCACGGATAGCAGCGGATTCAGCGGTATGCCTTCAAAATTCCCGATATGCAGCTGAAAGCGCATTGTATTCAGCTGAAAAAGTGGATTGTGGTCGAGCATTTTTATCACAAGAATATGTACGAGATACGCGCCGAAACTATACTCGGAAAGTTTCCGTAACCGGTCTTTGGTCCTGCCGGAAACGTTCCGAATCCTCCCGCTGTTCTTTGCAAGCAGAAAAAGCGCAACGCCGGTAAGCATGACATTCAAAATCATGCAGTCATGAAACATCGGTGACGCCGTTTCCTCTGAGACAGGAAATATCCGCGCCGCAAAAATCGTCACCGCCATACCCGCAATTCCCGACAGATAGATGATAATGCGCCTGTTCCTGCTGATATCCGCCCGGCTGAAATAATAGCCAAATACGAAATACGATACATACCCTGTCGCAAACTCGAAATTCATATTATGAAAAAGACCACCCGCTATCGTGCCCGCCTTGCCGGAATAGAGAGAAATAACCATAACAAAATAAGGCAGTACAAACGTAAACAGCAGCGAAAGAAGCACAAAATATTCAATCAGTTTATCATTTTCTGCTATTTTCCGCAAAAACGGAACTATCAGATATAACCCCACTATCATGAACAAAAACCACAGATGCGCCGGCCCTTCTACCAATTCCCTCAGCGCGTTTTTCCATCCGCTTGTTCCAAGAAGCAGATTCCATAACGCATAGACTGCCGACCAGAAAATAAACGCCGTGACAATTCTGCATATATTTTTCCGAAAAATCCGTTCGAGCTTTTTGGGAGGGCCTCCGATGAACAATGCGCCGCTTATCATGACAAATACCGGTATTGACCATCTGACAAAAGAATCATAGATGTGAAAAACACTCCATGCAAAAGTTCCGGCTTCCACCTTATACCAGTTCTGTGCGGCCACATGCAACGCCATGACCGCAAATGCCGCCATCAGCCTGAGGCAGTCAAAATATGTTTCTCTTTGGGCCGGCATCTGCCTCTGTTCGGAAAAAACATCCGGCTCCATTTTTTTACTGTCCGCTATCATTCGTCATCTCCCGTATCATATCAATTAACATTATCAGCCTCCATTGTATCATCTCCGGGCATCGTCCGCAAGCTGGCTTCCCCGTCGGCAGACTCCGCAGCGGATTCATCCGGCAAAGTCCGGGAAACCGGGAGCCACAGAACCGCTTCCAGTCCGTCCTCATGGCTTTCCAGCAAGAGGCCGCCCTGCATTCTTTCCATAATATAAGAAACGATATACAGGCCGAGTCCCGAACCCGGCTCTTCCAGAACATTTTTTCCCCTGTAAAACTTCCGGGTCACAAAGGGCATATCTTCCGGCAAAATTCCGGGTCCATAGTCCCGCACATGAATCTCATACCGCTCTTCTTCCTGTACCGCCCGGATTTCTATCCGGCTTTTCGCATATTTTTCTGCGTTCTCCAACAAATTTAAGAGTGCCTGGGCCAGTCTTTTTTCGTCGGCTGCAAGCACGCTGTCCGGAATCGGCTCCAGCAAAATCACATCCGGATATTCCAAATCCCGCAGCGTCTCTTCAATCAATTTTCTGCTGCTGACTTTCTGTTCTTTGATTTCCAGCCGTTCCAGTTCCGAAAGGGAATGCAGTACCAGGTCGTTCACAAGCCGGGACACTTCATCACATTTTCGTATGATAACGCCCAAATAACGCTCCCGCTGTTCGAAATCCGCTTCCAGACAGGCTTCCAGAGCTTCTGCGTAGGCACGGACAGAGGCCAGCGGCGTTTTGATATCGTGGGACAGCGTGGCGATAATCGTCTTGTTTTCACGAATCGCCTCCGCCTCATGTTTCCTCGCCGTCAGGATTTCTTTCCGCATGTGGTCAAAAGCCCATGTAAATGCACCGAAAAAGTTTGACCGCTCATATTCCAGAGAAATATCGAGATTGCCTTTTGCAATTTCATCCGCATATTGCTCCAGTTTGTAGAAAGGTCTTAATATTTTAAAATAGAGAAAAAGAAACCCGGCCGCCAGAAAAAGAAATGCGGCAACGGCACAGAAAAGACCGGCCCGTTTAAACTGCTCCGCCTGTCCTTCCGCACTGTTCTGCCGCAGCATTGTCTTTAATCTCTCCAGTTCTTCTTCCGCCGGATTCTTTCCTTCTTCATCCGTCGTCAACTGCTCTATTTCATTTAACAATACCAGCCTGTTTCCTTCTTCTGCCCCCGCCGTTCCGGCTTTTTTTTCAACAAGAATGATTACCGTAAGAATCAGAAGTATAAAAATGCCAAGCCAGACTGAGGCCGCTTTCCAAAACTGTCTCTTTAATCCCGTTTTCACACTGTCGCAATCCTTTCCCCATTTACGGCGTACTTCCGGTTCATTCGCCGCTCATCGCATATTCGTCATTTACGGGCATTTCCCGGTTCCTCCGGCATCTCAAATCGATATCCGGCCCCCCATACAGTCCTGATATACTGCGGCTTTGCAGGGTTCTCTTCCAGCTTCTCCCTAAGCCACCTGATATGAACCGCCACGGTTGCAAGCTCCGCCTCCGAAAAAGCGCTCCACACTTCATGCAGCAGTTCTTCTTTTGGAATCGTCCGGTTTGGATGCGCGCATAAATAGGCTAACAGGTCAAACTCCCGCAGCGCAAGCCGAACCTCTTCGCCGTTCCGCTCTACCGTCCGCATCCCGCTATCCACCTTGATTTTTCCGAAATGATAGACCGGCGCTTCTTCCTCCGCTCCATATGACCGCCGCATCAGCGCATTTACCCTCGCAAGCATCTCCCGCAAAGAATAAGGCTTCGCCAGATAATCGTCTCCACCCATGTCGAGCCCTTTGATTTTGTCGTCTTCGTCTGTCCTTGCACTTGCAAAAATAACCGGAACTTTTGACACTCTGCGAAGCTCCCGGCATACGTCAAACCCGCTTCCGTCCGGCAGATTAATATCCACAAGCAGCAGATGAAACTGTTCGTCCGTCAGAATGTGAAAAGCAGCTCCGCAGTTTTCTGCACGCCGAACTTCATAACCGTAATTTTGCAGCATATCGCCCGTTATACCCGCCAGGTCATTATCGTCTTCTATTATAAGGATTCTTTTTTTCATACTCATTTTTTCTTCTTTGGTTTCGGCGCCGGCAGTTCTTCATACATCGCATGCAATACCTCCGACATCAACGCGGTGTTTTCCACATCATCCACAATAATCATCAGGCTCCTGGAACCTTCATACGGATATCCCCGCTCCGCATCAGGCAGCTTCTGCAGCGCAGAGTCCACCGGTTTGAGAAAAAGGCAGTTATCGCAGATATCGCCGACAAGCTTTCCCTGAAAATAAACACAGTACCCGCCCATCATGGAACGGGTCGCCACATCGCCCGCCTTTTTCAGATTTTCCAGAATATAATCATGAAATTCTTTCGAAACAGCCATTGTTTCGCCTCCTTTGTCATTTTTTCCATCGTTTCTTCATCCTGTAATATTCTGCACAACGATTTGAAATCATGCTGGTTCATCTCTCGCAAATATAATCTTTCTGTTTCCAGTATCATACCGCAGTCACCTCATACACCAAATCATGATGGCCTGCTGAACCGTCAGCAGATGCTTTTTAAATTCATATCCTGCAAAATATTCCGACCGTACAGCATCGTCAGAAACTTCTTCCCCACGGTAAAACGGAGGGCAGGGATTCAAAACCGCATTTTTATTTGCCATATCCATCGCTTCTTTTGTCACCCGACAGACCGAAAAGCCGTTTAATGACTCCGCCGGAACAGAATCCGTACATATGATATCTTTTCCCCTGACTGCGCTTTCTATATCGTGATATATTCTGACATCATCCATTTCATATCCGGGCGCGCAGCATTGTGACAAATCAAATCCCATGACTTCGGATGCCTCTTTCCACGCGAGTCCGATGTTACCCGCTTTACCGCAGAACAAATACTTATCGCTGATAAAATCATCTCTGATTTTTGACAGCACATACAAATCCGACAAAACTTCACAGGGATGGTTAATGTCCGTATTCTGATGCTTGTGGCAGGAAAAAACAAAACTGCGCTTTTTCCATTCAGAAATCCTCGATATTTCCCTGTGCTGATTTCATCTGCGATATGGAATATTTCATATATTTCGTCTTTTGGTAAATCGGTCAGTCTAGTTAAATTTTTCATGGGGCTTCTCCATCAACAGGTTATGAAATATTATAGCAAAAATAATACAAAAAAGCATCCCGGATGTCCTTTTCCCACAGTTCATCATAGTAAGACTGTGGAAAAAGTTAGGAAATCCACATTTAAAATCTGAGTACAAACATTTCTAAATAATTTATTATAATCTAATTTTATCGTTGGCTAATTAAGGCTTTTATAGTATCTCTGCAATGCAATATCAAAATTCATATGGTCAATAAAAATCATTCCTCTAAGCATATACACCCTCCATAAATCTAAAGGCTTGCATGTATAAAACACACAAGCCCGTTCGCTATCTACAAGAAACCAGTTTCGAAAAACCGATTTCTTGATGATATTATATGAAAATACATATAAAAAGTCAATTTCTTTTTTGTGCCAAAAATTTTGTGCCAAAAATTTTGTTAAAAATTTCATTCCCATTCCGCCACCTTATCCGCATATTCTTCTTCCAACTGTGCAAGCCGCTGCTCAATCTCGTCCGAATATGTTCCCCGGTTCAGATTGCCCATAAAAGCATTGACGAAATCATCGTCCACATGCAGTTTCCAGCCGCCGTTTTCCTGCCAGGCAAAAACCGTAACCGGTATCGTACAGGTGTCTTCCCATGTATCCATAATTGCCAGCAGTTCCTCTCCGCCGTTTGTCAAATCCATCACATCCTGCATCAGCTGCCACATTCCGAGTCCTTCAGCCGCAATCATATTTTCCAATATCGTGATTTCATAGTATCCGGTCACATCCGTCATATCCAGATTGGTAATCTCCATGTCAATTTCTGCTTTCCCGTCTTTTTCCCTGACCTCCGTAATTTCCCATTCCAGACCTTCCACTGTTTTTTCCGCCATTTTCAGATTGAATTGATAATTCTTTCTTCTTTTGGAACCGGGCTGAAGCAATTCGTTAAAGACCCGGTATTCCGTCTCAACCGTAAACCCAATCCAGTTATAGTATGTCTCCACATAATTGTCCGTACAGGCATTAAAAGTTTCCAGGTCCAACGCTTTCAGACTTTCCATCGTGCATTGCACGGCATCCTCCGGCGTTCCCACGCCGACCGCCCACGCTCTGCCCTGCCCGTTCATCCCGCAGGCTTCCGTCAAAAGGCTTCCCAATATTACAGCAACTGCGATTTTTGTTTTCGATTTTTTCATACTTCCTCTCTTTCCGCCGCGCAAGCGGCTCCTTACGCTATTGTGTGTTGTGCTGCTTCTATTGTATTTTTCACCTTCCTGCCCCGCAATGCCTGCGGCATGAATCGACGGTCAGACAACAAAAAAAGACACCTGCGTGTCTTTTTTGTACCTGCTAATTTTTTTCTGTCGGTATCATCGCTGCAAAATAAAACCATCCGTCCTCGCACTTTAAAACGCTCGTTCCGTTATGTTTCCTGATGACGGCGTCCACATTCAAAAGACCGATTCCGTGGCAGCTCCTGTCCCGCTTCGCGGTGGCAATCCGCCCGTCTTTAATTCGTACGGGGACTTTTACCGGATTTCGGACAGACAGAACCAATCCGTCCTCTTCCTGCACCATTTTGAACTGAATGACTCTGTTTTCCGTCAGCTTCTCACATGCCTCGATGGCATTATCCAAAAGATTGACAAGAAGCGTTACGAGTTCCTCTTCTCCGAGCGTAAGTTCAGACAAATTATTGACCGATATAGTCATTGCAATATTTTTGTCCAACGCATCCTGAAATTTTCGATTCAGCACTACGTTTACCACCATATGATTCGTATTCACCAAATCAACGCTTTTTTTCAGGTTTCCGGTCAGACCGGAAAGATATTTTAACGTTTCTTCCGTTTCGCCCTGTTCCAACATCCCCTGTATACATTGCAGCTGGTTCTTATAATCATGCAAAAGCCGCCTCTGCCGCTCATAATTCTGTTTCATACTGTGATACATTTCCATCTGGTTCCGTATCCGCTCGCTGCCAAGCTGCATCCGGCGCAGTTCCTCCTCCTGTTCCAGCCTCCCTGCCGCAAAATAGCAAATGGCGGCGCACAGAACTGCCAGACCGGATACGACGATAAACCTTGCATAATTTTCTTCCGTGCTCCCACTCCAGGAAGTCAGGCTGACTGCCGTCAGAATGACCATGATTAAAACCGGAAAGAAACCGAATTTTTCCCATCGCAGTCCCGAAAAGCCATACATGCGTTTCTTAAAAACCATACGAAAAGCCATCATCAGACAAAGAAGAATCCCTTCTACAACGACCTCCATCCCGTCATAGACACTTCTGCTCTCCGGTATGGGCAGCAGATAAATGAAAGAAATCAACACCACCGAAATAAGCCAATAAATACCGCAGAACAGCACGGAAGCAAGCAGATTTCTGACTACGCCTGTCCGGTAATAGAACTGCGTAATCAGAAAAAACACAAGGATAACGCGGACTGGCTGCAGCAGATAGGGCGGAATCGGTGTAATCGCAATCAACATCGTTCCTGCCGCAAACGCCGGTATTTCGGTATAACGCACCCACCGGTTCCATTTCCTTCCGGAAACCAGAATCGTTTCAAAAAACAGTTGGCAGCTGATGCCGGTCAACAGGCTTAAAAGCAGACTCCTTACAAATATTTCCATCACAAGGCTCCTTTATATGCCACAAATTCTTCTTTCACAGACTGATACTTCCTGCGCGGGACAGGCAGCTCCGCTCCCGTATCAAGCGCCGCTATATAATTACTGATTTTTCGTATATGTTTCATATTCACAAGATAGCTTTTATGAATGCGCAGAAAACCGCTGCCGGACAGTTTTTCTTCGACAGCATCCAGTTTTTCATATATCTGATAATTGACAATTTCCTTTTCCATATAAAAAAAGACGACTTTATGCTTTCGGCTTTCCACATAAAGAAGATTGTCAATATATATTTTCTTCTCTCCTTCCAGAAAAGTAAATTGTACCTGTGACCCTTTTCTTTTCCGCAAAATTGCATCCATACATTCCGATACCGCTTCATCCGGCGAGTCCTTTAAAATATAACGCTCCGCCCCTACTTTATACCCCTCCGGAGCATATTCAATAAAAGCAGTCACGAACACAATGCTTGTATCGCTTTGAAAAGCCCGTATCTGCTGCGCCGTCTGCATTCCGTTCATCTTTTCCATGCTGATATCCAGAAAAACAATATCATATTTCGCCCGATTGGAGCACTGTTCCAGAAATTCCTCACCCGACTTAAAATCCGAGATAGCGTACTGCAGACCATGCTTCTGCAAATACCGTTTCAAAAGCTTCCCAAGTTTTTCCCTGTAAAACAATTCGTCATCGCATATGGCAATCTCAAGCAAACGCTTTCCTCCTTTTCCCTACTCCCTGAATCTAAAAATCCCCACCAGAATATCTGATGGGGACCTCTTTTTATTATTTTACACAAGCTTTTATCTCAGCTTACTGGATTGCATTCAACGCATCTTCCATATCGAAGAATACTGTTTCCAGATTTATAACATCGTCTTCGTTCGGTGTCCATACGTTGTCAACAAGTTCGATTCTGAGCGTTGCTGTTGCCGGCTCATCGTAAGTTACGTTTGCCAGCGCATCAACGAAGCAGTCTTTATATTTGGAAATAATCTGTTCGCTCATTTCTTCGTCTGAAGGCATCTCACCGCCTGCGCTGATTGCTGCTGTCCACTCTTCAACCATACTGTTTACTTCATTCATGTAAGCTGTCATTGCAGGTTCGAAAACATTCATCTGCTCATATGTAATCGTTACGACATAAGAGCCGTCATCCTGTTTCTCAGCTTCGCCTACCGTATATTTTGCACCGCCATAGATGTCTGCGAATACCTGACGGAAAGATTCTGCCTGCCCTTCCGAAATAGTTCCGCCTGCCGATGCAACCATAGCTTCAACATTCGCATCCAGACCCTGCTCATACAAGTCTGCCGCTTCCTCTGCGGTTCCAATCTTCATAGATACGAACTGTGTGGAATCATTCTTATAAGAATTGTCCAGCAAAGCCTTTGCATAAGCTGCCGCATCAAAAGAATTTCCACAGCCGCCAAGTAATCCGACCGTTAATGCACCTGCAAGTAAAAGTGATAATTTTTTCATTTCCCTTAGAGTCCTCCCTCTGTTTACAATATTTTATGGGTTGATTTAAGCCAACCACCTAATAACTTAGGCTATCAGTTTTCCATCTGTTTGTCAATATATTTTAAAGAAATTTTAGGGCATTTTAATTTTGATTCATCTTTGACAGTTTTGCTGCCTGGTCGAACCGACCAGGCATTTTAATTTTGATTCATCTTTGACAGTTTTGCTGCCTGGTCGGCGGCGATGCAGGCGTCGATGATTTCCTGAATGTCGCCGTCCATGATTTTATCCAGTTTATAAAGCGTCAGATTGATTCTGTGGTCTGTCACGCGGCCTTGGGGAAAATTATAAGTTCTGATTTTCTCCGAGCGGTCACCGGTTCCAATCTGGCTCTTGCGAAGTTCCGCCTCCGCATCATGCGCCTTCTGCTGTTCGATGTCATATAACTTGGCCCGCAGAAGTGCAAAGGCTTTGGCTTTATTCTGGAGCTGTGATTTCTCGGTCTGGCTGTATACGACGATTCCCGTCGGATAATGGGTCAGTCGAACGGCGGAGTCTGTTGTATTGACGCACTGTCCTCCGTTTCCGGAAGCACGCATCACATCGATGCGGATATCCTTTTCATCGATTTGCACATCCACTTCTTCCGCTTCGGGCATGACCGCTACGGTGATGGTCGATGTGTGAATCCGTCCGCCGGACTCTGTTTCCGGCACACGCTGTACGCGATGCACACCGCTTTCGTATTTCAAAACGGAATAGGCGCCCTGGCCCGTTACCATAAAGGTGACGCTCTTCATGCCGCCGATACCGATTTCTTCCACTTCGGCGGTCTCCACCTTCCAACGTCTGCTCTCGGCATAATGTACATACATCCGATAGATTTCCGCGGCAAAGAGCGCCGCTTCATCGCCGCCCGCGCCCGCGCGTATTTCGACGATAACGTTCTTATCATCATTCGGGTCTTTGGGAAGAAGCAGTATTTTCAACTCCTGCTCCAATTCTTCCACTCTTTTTTTCGACGCCGACAGCTCTTCTTTCAGCATTTCCCGCATTTCTTCATCGGACTCGCTATCCAGCATGGCAAGGCTGTCCTCAATATCCTGACTGCATTTCCGATATTCCTTATAAGCCTCCACAATCGGCGTCAAATCGCTTTGTTCCTTCATCAATGAGCGAAAACGCTCCTGATTATTCGCAACGGAAGGCTCGCTCAATTCGTTCATGATTTCCTCAAATTTCCTGAGTAAATCTTCCAATTTATCAAACATCTTTCCTCTCATTCCGCCGCATCAGCGGCATTTCAATCTTTCTATCTCGTTCTGTCTGCATCGGACTTCGAATCATTCCCGTGGTTTCAAATGCCCAAGTCTCCTGCATATTACCACCAGGTCCCGCAAACAACTCTGTCGAGTCCCGCATAATCCTGAATCACTTCCACCTCACGAAATCCTGACGTTTCCATCAGCTCTTTTACCGCCTGTCCCTGGTCATGGCCGATTTCAAAAAAAAGCTCGCCGCCGCGGGCAAGATATGTTCCTGCCTGCTTCAGGATTTCCCGGTAAAAATACAGGCCGTCTTCTTTTCCGTCCAACGCCAGTATCGGCTCGTACTCTCTGACTTCCGGCATCAACGTATCGATAACGTCCCGCCTGATATAAGGAGGATTGGAAACAATTATTTCGAACTGTTTCCGGTCAGTCTCCTTCACAGCGTCATCCGCTTCTGCGGCCTGTTCATCTTTCCGCCTCAGCGCATCGAACAAATCTCCCCGCAGAAAACTGACGTGAAATTCCTTTCCCTCTTCCACTTTCTTTTTGGCGTTGATTTTCTCCGCATTCCGTTCGGCAGCCGCCAGCGCCGCTTCCGAAATATCCACTCCGATGCCGGTACAGTCATTGGAATAATATAACAGGCTCAGTAAAATGCAGCCCGAACCGGTGCACATATCTAGAATGCGCATCCCGTCGTGCAGACGGCGCATTGCTTCCTCCACCAGAATTTCCGTATCCTGCCGTGGAATCAGCACGTTTTGATTTACATAAAATTCCAATCCCATAAATTCCTGAACACCGGTAAGATATTGTAACGGTATATGTTTTTTCCGTTCGGATATCAGGTTGACATAATTTTCATCTTCTATTACAGTCAGTTCCCGTTCACCATGCACAAGCAGGGTGTTCCGGTCCGTACCGCACACAAATTCCAACAGCAGTCTGGCGTTCAGTTCCGCCTCCGCGATGTCCGCTTCTCGAAGCTGTTCCGTTCCCCATCTGTACGCCTGCCCGTAGTTCAGCTTTTTCATCGTCCGCCGCTTCTCCATTCGTTATTTCCTCAGTCCGCCGCTTTTATTCATTTCTGTTCTTCGTTCGCCTCTTCTCAGGTTTTCGGCTTCTATTCCGCTTTCGCCTCTTCCCCGACTTCCGGTTTCTCTGTATTTTCCTCTTCCGGCTCTTCGTTATCTCTCAGCCAGGAATCGTCCACCTCATACCCGAACGTGTCATACAAATATTTTCTCCAGTCAAAAACCGCTTCTACCGCGGCCATGGCAACTTCCACCATACTTTCGTCCGGTTCTTTTGTCGTCAGGCGCTGCAGCATCAGACCGGGCGCAGAAATAATTCTTATAAGAATATTATCGCTTTTACCCGCCAGCCTGATAATTTCATATGAAATACCGGCAATCACCGGAATCAGGGCTATACGCAGCAATACCTTATAAACGGGATTTTCCACTCTGATAAAAAAGAACAGGATGACGCTGACAAACATAACGAACAGCATAAAACTGGTTCCGCAGCGTTTGTGCTGTTTGGAACTGCGCATAACATTCCGCACGGTCAGCGGCCTTCCCTTCTCGATACAGTCGATGCACTTGTGTTCCGCGCCATGATACATATAGACCCTGCGAATATCCTTCATCAGGGAAATTGCCAGCACATACAATATGAAAATAAGGATGCGCACAACTCCCTCAATAATCGCCATCAACGAAGCATTTCTGATATAGTCCTGAAACTGCGCGGTCAGAAAATAAGGCAGTACCATAAAAATAGCGATTGCAAGAATGAGGGAAAATACCGTAACGATTGCCGAAAACACTTTCTCGGCTTTGTCTTTGAATATTTTATTGAATGCTTTATCCGCCACAGTCTCCTGCGCTTCTCCATCTTCATAAAATGTTGCGGAAAAGTTCAGAGACTTCATGCCGAGTATCAGTGAATCCACAAAATTGAAGACACCCCTGATAAACGGAATCTTCAAAAGACTGCTTCCGTGTATAACGCTGTGGTAGGTATCTACCTCCACTTCGATTTCTCCGTCCGGCTTGCGGACAGCGATTGCATACTGCTCTCCGTTCTTCATCATAATGCCTTCCAGAACAGCCTGCCCGCCAATTCCGGAATAGCGGTTGTGTCTCTTTCTCACGCTAACTCCTATCTGCCTGCTTTAGCAGGCGTATATCTCTCAGCCTGCGATATTTATTTCCGTGTTTTTCTCCATTTCTGCGCTGTTTTCTGCGCATAAACGAGTTTGTGGCAGGCAACGCGCCGACACAAATCTCGCGATTGAAAATTTTTAATTTTCAATCTTAACATCTGAATATTAAAGAAGGTTGAGATATTCACCCCAACCTTTTTAAGCAAACTATTTGGTTTCCACACCGTATTTTTTATTGAACTTATCAATACGTCCGCGAGCCTGTGCAGCCTTCTGCTGACCTGTGTAGAATGAATGACATTTGGAACAAACTTCTACATGAATCTCAGGTTTGGTAGAACCTGTTACGAATGTGTTTCCGCAGTTGCATGTTACAGTTGCCTGATGATACGCAGGATGAATTCCTTCTTTCATTTCAATACCCATTCCTTTCCTGAATTCTGTTCCCATCCACTACTGTTATGACCCAACAGCCTTTATATTGTAGCATAGCTGACAGGCGTATGCAAGTGATTTTTTTAAAGGAATTTCATCTTTTTCACCATATTGACAAATTCAAAATTATTTCTTGTTCTGGCGAACATATCCAACACTTTATCGACCGCTTCTTCCGGTTTCAGGCCGTTTAAAGCTTTTCGGATAATGTTTATCGCTTCCAGCTCTTCCGGCGTCAGAAGAAGGTCTTCTCTTCTCGTCCCCGACTTCGGAATATCGATTGCCGGGAAAACGCGTCTTTCGGAAAGTTTACGGTCCAACACCATTTCCATATTGCCGGTTCCTTTAAATTCCTCATAAACAACATCGTCCATCTTGCTTCCCGTCTCCACGAGCGCCGTCGCAAGGATGGTCAGGCTGCCGCCTTCCCGCATATTTCTTGCCGCACCGAAAAAGCGTTTCGGCATATGGAGCGCCGCGGGGTCAAGACCGCCGGACAAAGTACGTCCACTGGGCGGAACCGTCAGGTTATAGGCCCTTGTCAGTCTTGTAATGCTGTCAAGCAGAATAACCACGTCTTTCTTATGCTCTACAAGGCGTTTTCCACGCTCGATAACCATCTCGGAAACTCTCTTATGATGCTCCGGCAGTTCGTCAAAAGTGGAATAGATAACTTCCACATTGGGCCCTTCAATCGCTTCCTTAATATCCGTTACTTCTTCCGGCCGCTCATCAATCAACAGAATAATCAGATGCGCTTCCGGCGTATTCCTTGTGATGGATTTGGCAGCTTCTTTCAAAAGCGTCGTCTTTCCGGCCTTCGGCGGAGAGACTATCATACCTCTCTGTCCTTTTCCGACCGGGCTCATCAAGTCCATGATTCTCATGGCTACGGAAGACCCCGGCATTTCCAGTTTCAGGCGTTCGTTCGGAAAAATCGGCGTCAGGTCTTCAAAATTCACTCTCCGCATCGCTACGTCCGGCGCATAACCGTTAATGGATTTTACATAAAGCAACGCGCTGAATTTCTCGCTCTGCGTCTTGATTCTCGTATTTCCTTCCAGTATATCCCCTGTCTTTAATCCGAATCTTCTAATCTGGCTCGGCGCAACATAAACGTCATTTTCTCCGGGCAGATAGTTTTCACACCGGATGAAGCCGAAGCCGTCGCTCATAACTTCCAGAATGCCGTGCGCAACGATACCACTGTCGAGTTCGGACGGAAATCTTTCCTCCTCATTGCCGGAAGGAGCCCCTTCTGTTCTCTCTGTCCGCTCCGGCCGTTCTGTTCGTTCCGGTCTTTTGGGCACAATGGATTTAACGGCAACTTCTTTCCCTTCTGCCTTGTCTTTCTCATCTTCCCGCAGCATCGCTTCCACCAATTCTGCTTTTTTCATCGTAGAGGTTCCTTTGATTCCCCTCGCTTTGGCGATGCCTTTCAAATCGGCAAGCGCCAATGATTCATACTTTTCTTTCATACATTCCTCCTGTACTTTCGCAATTTATGAACTCCCTTTTTGCATTCACTTAATCATTTTATTTTATCAATTATCATTATTTTTCCCATCTTCAAATTCCGGTTTATATGATTTAAAATATTCGCCCGCCACTTTCAAAGCCTATGTACAAAATGATTTCTATGGGTACACAATCCCGAAAAGGGAATTTATTAATACACCGCAAACACGGCTTTCTGCTCTTTACTCATTCAATCTTTGGTTTCTATCGGGATTCTAATACTTGATATGTATACTGAAATGCCATAAATATCTCGTTATTAGAAAACATTATACAACAGTTTGTCTGAATAAGGAAGAGATTTTTTTAAAATCTCTTCCAAACAACAGATTCAACTGCTTTGCTCATTGTAATGACAATATTGGGGGCAAAAAATTGATGGGAACAGATACTTTCAAAAAAATAAAAATTTTACTGTTTTGAAACCGCCCCCTTGTATATACTATCTTATGTTGATATAATAGGAATTGTAATGCAGTTTCAAAAAAATAAAAAAATATATTTTTTGAAAGTGAGCAGTTATATGAAGACAATAACAAGAACAAAGTATCTGAATAGGATAATTGAGCTGAACCAGACTCCTGATATTAAAATCATTACAGGCATTCGTCGTTCGGGAAAGTCAAAATTGATGCAGGCATATATTGAGTACCTGAAAAATCATTATGAAAATATCAATATTATCTTTATTGACTTTATGGATTTGATATATGAAGAAATCAGAGAGTATCATGCACTTCATGCTTATGTAGAGGAACATTTTCAAGAGGAAAAAGCAAATTACCTTTTCGTGGATGAAGTTCAAATGTGTCCTAAATTTGAATTGGCAATAAACAGTCTTTATTCCAAAGGAAAATATGATATTTATATTACGGGGTCTAATGCTTTTTTATTAAGCGCTGATTTGGCAACTCTTTTTACCGGACGTTATATCGAGATTCATGTGTTTCCATTCAGTTTTCAGGAATACTGCCAGTATTATGATGAGACCTGCGATAAAGAAAAACTCTTTGATGAGTATTCCATAAAGGGAGGACTGGCAGGTTCTTACGCTTACAGAACGGAAAAGGATAGAATAAATTACATTAAGGAGGTTTATGAAACAATCGTCACGAGAGACCTTGTGCAAAAATATTCTTTGCCGGATACGTTGGTCCTGCAGAGACTGAGCGAATTCCTCATGGATAACGTCAGCAACCTTACCTCTCCAAACAAGGTCAGTCAGCTGCTGACCGCGAATAAGACAGCAACTAATCATGTAACAGTCGGCAGATATATTAAATATTTGTGTAATGCCTTTGTTTTTTATGACATAAAGCGTTATGATATCCGCGGAAAGAAGTATTTGGAAAGTTCTGAAAAATTCTATTTGTGCGATACAGGTATCCGATATGCCATTTTAGGAAGCAGGAATATGGACTACAGCAGAGTATATGAGAATCTTGTCTGTATTGAACTGCTCCGTCGGGGATATGATGTGTATGTTGGGAAATTGTATCAGAAGGAAATTGATTTTGTAGCGCAAAAAGGGAGTGAGAAAATCTATATTCAGGTCAGTGACAATATTTCGGAGCAGAATACTCTTGAAAGAGAATGTTTGCCATTACTGCAAATCCGAGATGCTTATCCCAAAAAGGTCATTGCCAGGACCAG
>ERZ777305.1122-NODE-1122-length-35372-cov-8.820540_pt1 | contig 35372 bp, 40 predicted proteins | sample MGYA00374965_ERZ777305 | MGnify/ENA primary metagenome ERZ777305 (study PRJEB29328, sample SAMD00013331) | mouse gut metagenome | study: EMG produced TPA metagenomics assembly of the Metagenome analysis of fecal microbiota from mouse which was promoted... | reverse complement strand
GGGTCGTCTTACCCGCATCCGGATGCGATATGATCGCAAAAGTTCTTCTTTTGTTAATTTCCTCCGCAAAATTACCCACGTTTTTATCCTCCAAACTGACCTTCTGGTAAACTTTCTCATATTGTCTGCACCGACATCCATCTTACACTCACAACATGGATGTCCCCGCAAACTCCGGCTCGAGTCCAAAATAAGCAAGCACTGTGGCCCCAATATCCGCAAATGTATCTCTCGTACCCAAATTCTCCGGCCTCACCTTATTTCCATACATCAGAAACGGGGTATACTCTCTGGAATGATCTGTGGAAACTGTATACCCGGGATCACATCCATGATCTGCCGTGATCATCAGAATATCCTCCTCCCCAAGTCTGCCAAGAATCTCCGGAAGCTTCCGATCAAAATAAGTAAGCGCCCGTGCATAACCTTCGATATCATTGCGATGACCATAAAGCATGTCATAATCTACAAGATTAACAAAGCAAAGCCCTTCAAATTCCTTGTCCAGATATTCCAGCGTTCTCTCAATCCCTTCCTCATTGCCCTTTGTGTAGACAGCTTCTGTAATTCCTCTGCCCGCAAAGATATCTTTAATCTTGCCCACAGATATCACATCCCTGCCCGCACGTTTAAGCTGATCCAGCATTGTCACTGCCGGCGGTTCTAAAGAAAAGTCATGCCGCCTGGGCGTCCTTGTATAGTTACCCGACGTCCCCACAAAGGGTCTTGCAATCACCCGGCCCACCCCATGTCTGCCCTGCAGAATCTCCCTGGCCATTCTGCAATACTCATACAGGGTCTCCACAGGCACCACATCCTCATGTGCCGCAATCTGAAACACGCTGTCTGCGGAAGTATAAACAATCAGCTTACCTGTCCGAACATGCTCGTCACCGTAATCCCGGATGACTTCCGTGCCAGAATAGGGTCTGTTACAGAGTACGCCTCTTCCGGCGGCCTCCGCAAATGCCTCCAGAACTTCCTCCGGAAAGCCTTCCGGATAAGTGGGCAGCGGCTGCCTGGACACAATTCCGGCAATCTCCCAATGCCCAATGGTGGTATCTTTCCCTTTGGACGCTTCCTTCATACGGGCAATTCTCGCCCGGGGCGCCTTAACCCCATCCCGGCAGGTAACGCCCTCTATATTAAAAAGTCCTAATTTCTCCATATTAGGCATGGAAAAGACAGAGCTTGAGGACACGGACCGCAGGGTATTGGTTCCTTTATCCCCATAGGCTTCCGCATCCTCCATCTCTCCGATTCCAAAACTATCTAATACGATCAAAAAAACTCTCTTCATCTTTTGCCTCCATCCTCTATGACCTCACCGCACTATATCCCCGCCAAACGCCATACGAATATATAGTACCATAAAATCATTTACAATGCACCTACTTGTTACCGCCCGGCGCTCTTTGCCCTATGTTCCTTTTTCACTTTAATCTGCATTGACCGTACTGATAATAATAGCATCTGCATTGACACCAGTCTTACGGATTACAATATCCTCAATCTGGGCACGCTGCGCCTCGGTCAGTTCCTCAGTATTGACCACCACATCCACACTCTCTCCATCAATACTGACAACCGCATCGCTGAATCCTTTTGCCTCCAGAAGGATTTCCGCAGCAGTCTCCTTCTCCGCCACATCTGTCATGGAAATCATACTGTTGACCGCTTCCTGCTTCTGTGTCTCACTGATATTGGCATTGTTAATGATCTCCAGCAGGGTCTCCTTATTCTGCGCCCTTGTCTGCTCCTTCTGAAGTTTTGCACCGGATAATTCAGAAGTCATGCCTGCTGAGGTAAACACCGCCTCTCCCGGCACCTCATCCATCTGTTCTTCCGCCAGGGCCTCTGCCAGCTCTTCATCCACACTGCCGCTGTCTACCATGGTCACGTCGCCGTCAAGGCTCTCAATATCACCGGCAGCCTGTTCGATGTCTTCCTCAGACAGATCCAGCAATGCAGAATAGTCTGATTCCTCTTCTGCCAAGGCAAGATCACCCTTGTCATCCACTGTGACAGTACCGTTTACGGACATGATCTCTTCATCTGTTACTTTCGTGCCTGCAAAGTTCAAATAACCTGCTACGGCGATCATGATTGCAAGCGCTGTGATCATCATCTGGTTCTTCTTGATCATATTTTTCAATTTCTTCTCCCCTTCACTGATTTTTATTTTTCATCTTAACTATTGTTATTTTATTCATGTCTATATCAAATAATACCTGAATTGCTTCGATTATATTCTGACGTACCTCCGGCTGGTCGGCCCCCTGTGCAATCACTACCACACCTTTCACGGAAGGCGTGATGGTCTTGATCACATAGGGCACGTCCTGTCCTCTCTCATCCACCGTATAGATCGTCTTCTTCTCTATTCGATTCTCCGTCACCCTGCGGCTTCCGCCGGCCGCATCCTCTTCCGTTGTCTCTGAAATACTCTCCGTTCCGTCCCTGGCAAGCACTCTCTGCTCTGATTCCTGCAGGGTAATCAGTACCTTTACCTGCCCTGCACCTTCTATATATAGAAGAGACTTCTCAAGTTTCTCTTCCCACTCCCTGACATAATCGGCACTTTGCACATCTGTGGAAGGCTGTTTCAGTTCACTTATTTTAGCACCTGTGTTGTCCGATATATCGGACTTTGTTTCACTTTTTTCAACAGGCAGGGAAATCACACACAAAAGCACACCCATCAGAATCACAATCAGCCATTGGTCTTTACGCAGCTTCCTGCCTCCTGTCAGTTTCTCAAGCAGCCTCTTACCATCCTCCAACACATGTCACCTCCACCTTCTCCCTCTCTATGCCCAGGATTTTCGCAAACATTTCCTGAAACTGTGAGGCAGCATTCGTACTTTCTTTCTCCTTCTCATCCCCAATCACAATCTCCTCAACCAGAATCTGTTCCACTGCTTGCTGCCCCTTATCAGCCATCACAATTTCCACCCGTTGAAACACTGGCCCATCCCCTTCACCTCCCGTTCCGGAAATATTCCCCTCAAAGACCAAAGATACCAGACTTACACAGTATCCACTGTCACAAATCTCCTGATTTAATCTGGACTTAACTTCCTCCTCCAACTGCTTTACTGTATTTTCATGAAAATCGTCTGCATCTGCCTGCCAAAGATTCTCATTTTTATATTTCTCCAGAATCTGTTCCACTGTTTTCTGCCAGGGCTCCTGCGTTATACCCTGCTGGAAAAGAAATGGTCTTATAAACAATAACAATATAATAACACTTGATACTAATTTAATATACTTCTCATACTGACGCCCCGGTGAGAGATGTATCACTGCCTGGGCTGCTATCATAAAAAGACCTATTCTTCTGATATTCTCAAGCATTACAACGCACCTCCCATCCCCTGGATTCCCGGCAGCGGATCTGCACGCTACATGATAATTCTGCCTGTGGTATATGTTATAATTGCTATCTGGATGACAAACATCCCCACTGAAGCCAGAGCGATTTTCAATAACATCAGGTTTCCATCTCCCACCCGATTGGCACAGCCTGTCATGCGTTTGTCACTGACAATACCGATCAGCGCGGCACTCAATTTGATAACACATGCCAAAAGAGCAAGCTTCAAAATAGGAATACCGCACAGTACTATAAGCACCAGCGTAATGTAGATGCCTATACTGTTCTTGACAAGCACCGCAGATCCCATCACCATCTCAAACATACCCTCCGTCAATCCTCCTATACCCGGCAGTACGGACACGGCTTTCTTAACTGCCGAGGACTGCAGGGAATCTATAACGGGCGATATCATTGCCTGCAGTAGACTAAATCCTGTGATAATCCCTAATGTCACTTTAATACTGCCGCCTATCAGCTTCTCCAGCAGTTCCAGTAAGAGTCCCAGTTTCTCTTCCATCCAGATTCCATTGATCACCGTCAGAAGCACATAACCATAAACCATCGGCAGAAGAATAGACAAGTATCCCCATTCTATAAGGTAAACCACCACTAATAGCAAATGATAATAAACCGATGCAGAGGCAAATCCCGTTGCGCCTGCCACCGCAACCATATAAGTAGGAATATACAGACGGATAAAGGCAGTAACACTCTGCAAAATCTCCTGCACAATACCAACTGCATCCACAAAAAACTTCAGAAGCACCGCAATCAGCATCAAATAAACAAAATAAAACGCCAGATCCGATACCTGATGGTCTTTGAATAAATCTGCAAAATTAGAGAACAGCGCCGCCACGATTCCCAGGATGAGGATTGTGAAAAACAATGTCCTCAACTCCCCTCTCTGATATGCAAAAGCATCCGCTATTCCACCGCCCAGCATCTTCAAAGCTTCCCACAACTCTCCCTGCATGACATGGCCGAATACTGCCTTCCCGTCAAAGGAAAACTCCGGGAATAACTGTTCAAAGTCCAGAGAAACCGCATTCATGTCCATTTCATCCCACACAAAGCTGCTATCCCCCATACACCCCTGCCTCCTTATTTGGCAATCGCCTGTATATTCTCCATCAAAGCCAGAAGCACCGGCATACCGACTGAGAGAATGTAAAGTTTCCCAAGCATTTCAACCTGTCCGGCAACCCCGCCATAACCGGCGTCCTTACAGATTCCGGCACAGAACTCACAGGCATAGGTGGCACCTACTGCCTTCAACAGTACTGCCAGAAACTGATAATTTTCATGTAAATATCCCCTGATCTGCTCTATTCCCGTCAGTATCTGCATAAAATAGCGCGTGATATATTCCAGAATAATAAGGCACACTGCAACGGCAACATAGATACCATACTCTGCCTTATAACTCTTTATTGACACTGCAAACAGTACGCCCACAATACCCGCCAATCCAATCCTCACCATGTCCATACAGCTCTACACCTTTACCCTTACAGAGTGAATAACTCCTGTACCATCAAAAACAGATCATAAATATAAGGAATCATCCAAGTTAAAACAAGAATTAATCCCGCCAGGCTAATCAGAAAGGCATGTTCCTCTCTGCCGCTATATTTTAAAACCTGATTTAATATTGTCACCAAGATACCCACTGCCGCTATCTTGAAAATAAGACTTACGCCCATTGCTCCTCCTTAAACATTTTCATCCTCATTTTCCCTTCACAGCAACAGGATTGACAAAAGCAGCCCTGCAAGAATACTAACGCTGTGTATCATTTTGGCTCTGTTATCATAGGCTTCTTCCGCCTGTCTGCACTTCCTTGTCAGTAACTCTACAGACTGTTCAAGCCCCATAGCCTGACGGTTCTCCTCCTGTAATCCCAGAAACACAGGAAGATTCATGATAGCCTCTTTCTCTTCCGCCTGCAGAGGCAGTTCACGAAGGCACGCCTCCATTTGTTCTTTCCAGGTCTCTTTCAAGCCTGTACCATTCCCCTGGCACATCTGCCTGTGAATCTCTTTAAAATAGGAAGCATACCCATTCTCTCCGCAGTCTGCAATAATCAGGCAGATTTCAGGAACCGTATGCTTGCCATAACTGATTTCATTCTGTATTCTGCGCATGATATGAATGAATGCGCGTAAATGTCTGATCCTATCTTTTTCCTGCCTTACCTTTAAGTTGCCAAATCCTGCACAACCTGCCAGAATACAGAGGATTCCCACTACTTTATACATCGCTGTCCTTCTTGATCATATATGCCTTCTATCACACAGTTTCCGCTTCGACGCGCCAGCACCACATATCGTTCAAACAAGCTCTCTTCTATTACATAGCGCATGTAATCTTTATTTTGTATCTCCTTCAGGGAATTGCCATGAATTGTCGCTAACAGATTACAGCCACAGCCACTGGCCATCCGCAGGGCTTCTATGTCTTTATCACTCCCCAGCTCATCCACTGCAAGTACCTGCGGCGCCATGGACCGGATCAGCATCATCATCCCCTCCACCTTGGGACAGCCATCCAGCACATCTGTGCGGGTTCCAACATCGTTCTGGGGGATTCCCATATAGCTTCCCGCAATTTCAGAGCGCTCATCCACAACACTCACGTTCATTCCCGGCCCATATGCAGTCCCATCTGACAGCTGCCTGATAATATCCCGCAGCATCGTGGTTTTGCCGCATCCGGGCGGCGATATCAAAAGGGTATTGCGCACACGTCCTTTATCATAGAGGAAACATAGAACCGAATCCGCTGCGCCCTTTATCTGGTGTGCAATACGGATATTTAAATAACGTATGTATTTTATGTTTCTGATGCGTCCCGCTTCTTCCAGAATAACCTGTCCTGCCAATCCTACCCGATGGCCGCCCTGCATGGTAAGAAATCCCTGCCGGATTTCATCTGCAAAGGCATAGAGAGAATACTGGCATAAATGCTGTAAAATCTCATCCAGTTCGCCGGCGGTGATCCCGGCTCCACAATCCTGCCTGTCCACAATCTGTCCTCCGGCATCCACAAACCGCTCTCCCTTTCCCAAAAGGATTGTTACGGGCCTCCCTGCCCGCAGCCGGATTTCCTGCACCTGATCACACAAATCCGCCACGTTCTGCCATCTGCTGCGCATCCTTTCCGGAAACATACGTAAAATATCTTCTCTGCGCATCCTCATTCCCCCTTATCTCAATATATGAACCTTTGTCCAAGTTATGACAGGAAAAACAGAGCCCGTAAATCATAGGTCCGAAAACCGGCTGTTCCAATAATGCCAAAAAAATCTATAGCATTTTCTATAAAAAAAGGGTAAAATATTTAGAGAAAAATCAGGGTAAAAGAGGGATCATATGAAACTGGACATGCATTGTCATACAAAAGAAGGCTCACCGGACGGCAAGCTTGCATTATTAGAAAATATTGCACTATTGAAGGAAAAAGGCTATCAGGGCATGCTGATTACAGATCATAACTCCTACAAAGCCTATCGTTACTATAAAAAGCTGGCTGATAAGCCCGATGATTTCGTTGTCTTAAAGGGAATCGAATATGATACCATTGATGCCGGCCACATGATCATCATCATGCCAACCGGGGCAAAGCTTCCCATCTTAGAATTGAGAGGACTGCCCTTGTGGCTTCTCATAGAAATCGTACATCTCTATGGAGGTATTCTGGGCCCTGCCCACCCCTGTGGTGAAAAATTTCTGAGTATCAAAAATACGCTCCGGGGTAAGTTTTCCGAAGCTATCTACCGTAAATTTGATTTTATAGAAGGCTACAATGCCTGTGAAGACGCTGATTCCAATATGCGCGCCATGGCACTGGCTGAGCGCTTTGGTCTGCCCTGTTTTGGCGGCAGTGACTCCCACAAGCCGGATTGCGCCGGATTCGGCTACACAATCCTGCAGGAAGACATTACCACAGAAACCGAGTTGATTGCATATATTCGTGCAAGCAAGTCCACTCTGATCGGCGGCTTACACTACACCCATACCACCAAGTCTAAATTGGGCAAGGTCAATAAGGTACTGGTATATTCTTTCTGGATTTATAATAAATTTCTGGCACTCTTTCGCCGGAAAGCACGCAATCTGGAATTGATGGAAGACCAGATTCTAGACTCCATCCGCGCCGCCAAAAGTAAAAAAACACGTTATATCTCGCTTGGAGAAGACTAAATTGGAAAAGATTAAGGGAAAACGTTAAAATAACACACGTATTTCTATCTCTTATTATTTGCTATTTTCTTCAGCTCCTCCAACGCATTTTTATATTTTCTGGATTCCATTGTAGGATTGTTGCGAATCATATTCCGCTTATAAAAATCTAATATTTTGCTGTCACTTCTCTGCCGCTCCAGATACTCACTGAATCTTCCACGCAATTCAGCGATTTCTTCTTTCACACTCTCGCCATAAGCAGTGGGCACACGCAAAAGAGTCTCCTTGATGGCCGCGAACCGCTGCTCCAGGCCGGCAGTTATCTCGTTCATCCAAAGTTCCCTGCGCTCTCCCCTCTCCTGCCTTCTAAATTCTTTCTCCTCATTGTTAAACGCAATGATCACATCCAGACGACGCTGCATACGTTCCAACTCTTCCTTGGCCCTCTCAATCTTCACCAGGATATCCTGCAGATCCAGGGCCGCCTTAAAAGAAAGTGCAAAATCCGCCACAATATAAATGGTGAGAAGCACCGTCACCCAGGCCATTACGCGGGCCGGTATGGATAATACCATCTGCTCAATGGGCATATGTATCACTCTGGTCATCAGAATTGTAAAAAATCCCCAGACTATGGAAGACCGCAGACAAATATGCCCCTGAAAATTGAGAAGTCTGTTGGAATAATCCCAATATCTGACTTTAAAGAGCGCTTCCATCACCACGCCTGTCACATATTCCAGTGCCGTTGCGCCAATAACACCCGCTACATATGTCAATAATACATTATCCCGAAAAGGCATGGATACTACCAGCATCATAATCGCACCGCTCCCATAGAGCGGCAGAAACGGGCCTCTCATAAATCCTCTGTTCACTAACTTTCCGGATTTTAGGGATACGAAAGTGGATTCGAAGCACCACCCAAAGAAACAATACATATAGAAAAAGAACAACCACTGAAATCCACTGTAACCAAACATAAAATCTGTACTCCTATATATTATGTAAACATATTTTCTGTCGTATTTTAATAACCCGCAGGCCTTATCTGTAAATTTCCACACTGACTCTCTGCTTTCCTTTACGCGTCTCTCCCTGCGCACCTGTATAAATGAATCTGCCGTATCCTCTTACGGTCACGGAATCGTCCGCTTTCAGGATATAGCTTCCATTCTCTGTCATTCTGCCGTTTATAAAGATTTTACCCGTCCTGAACAGCTCCTGACTCTGGCTTCTGGCCATATTATATAATTTGGATATTACACCATCAATCCGGGGAGATGCCACTGACAATGATACACTCTCCAAAGAAGGCTTTGTAAGCTGTTCCGGAATCTCACTGACAAGGCATTTAACCCGGGTACGCCGCACCTTAACAAGATGTTCTGTCAAATAAGGGGCTATGGACTCCTGGCAAAACAGACAGGCTTCTTTGTCCTGCACAAAAATATCGCCCACGGTATCCCTCTCAATCCCCAGATTCATAATCGCACCCAAAAAGTCCCTGTGCGTCAGGTTCTCTGCAAATTTCAGATTAAGGGGCTCAATCCGAAGACATACAATAGGATAGGGGGCTGTATAACCAAGATTCTCCTCATTACCGAACCGGATCATTTTACGTTCACATAAGGGGCTTCCGCCATCCATTCCGCATCCTGCATAAGATAGCTGACCGCTGATCTCGTGATAGGCCTGCTGCTCAGAGAGTCCCAGAAAAGACGTAAATGTATAAACACTGTGGCTGTAGGAACGCTCCGCTAATTCCAACAGCCGCTTCTTTATCTGCTGTATATCCTTATCTGCTTCCATCACACGAAACTTATAACCTCTTCTTTCGGGGCTTTGGCTGGCTCCACATTTAGAGCATGCAGCACCGGCCCCTCTCCCTGATAGTCCGCAAAGTACTCCTTCTCCACACGTGCTGTCACTTTCACCCACTGCTTATTTGTCAGTGCATCCGTCTGGTCATATTCACAGGCATATCCTAAGAAGGCCATATCCTCTGCACAACAGGTCATCGCCATGCGCCCCGGCACAAAGTAGTTGTGGGGAAACTGTTCCGGCTTTAAGACCATCGCTATAAAGCGTACCGTCTTGCCCTCATAACGTTCCAGATGATCCAGGGAATCCAGATACCATATGCCGTAACCTTCGTTATTTAAATCAATAACAGATGCTTTTAAATCATACGGCAGGTCTTCCTCCATGATCTCATTGATTTCCCCGTTGGCATCCTCGAACACAATCTCCGCCTTCTGATTGATGGCCTTGATATTCCGTTTGTAGCTGCTTAAATCTCCCACACCGTCACAGCGATTAAAGATGATGAGCTCCGACTTACGAATCTGTTCTGCTAACAGGGACTTCATATTTGTAAAATACATCGGGAAAGTGGACGCATCAATGGTAGTAATTTGCTGTTCTATCTTCCAGTGCCAGGGCAGTTTCATCTCTTTATAGTTCCACATGCCGTTATATTCAATGATGATACGTTCCGGCTTATATTTCTTTTCCAGTTCTATCAGTCTGCCCGTCGTAAATTCCTCTTCCTCCTCTATCAGCACAAGTTCTGTACGGCTCTGCTTCAAGAGGTCAGCATCATATTCCTTCTCGCCTTCTTCACAGAGAATCAACAGCGTCTTGCCGCGTATCTGAAAATAAGGCTGTGCCAGTGTATACGTAATAAACTCTGTCTTGCCGCTCTCCAAAAATCCGTTGATCATATAGACCGGTTTCATAACTCTACTTCCTTCCCGTTAATTTCATAACACTCCCAGCATCGCTTTCCCACACCCTGGCTCTATTTCTGAAATAATGCCGCCAGCTTCTCTTCCTGCAGTTTCGAACCAATCACGCAGACCTTTCCCGTCACATCCGGCTTACCGCTCCTGACATTTCGCTCCTCCGGTACATAGTCAAAATAAATCCAGCCGCCGTCGGCGGAAGCCACCATTCCCTTTGCACGCAGTACCAGACCGTATTCCTCAGCCTTATCCAGTTCTTCCAGAATGTGCACAATCTCCTCTCTGCTGTAAACCGCAGGTGTCTCCAATCCCCAGCTTGTGAAGACGTCATCCGCGTGATGATGGTGATGCCCATGACCCCCATGTTCATGATCGTGATGGCAGCACTCGTGATGATGCTCATGGTCGTGTTCCTCATGATGACACTCGTGATGGTGCTCATGGTCGTGTTCCTCATGATGGCACTCGTGATGGTGCTCATGGTCATAATCCTCATGACGGCACTCGTGATCGTGCTCATGGCCGTGGTCCTCATGACAGCACTCATGATGATGTTCATGGCCGTGATCCTCATGACAGCACTCATGATGATGTTCATGGTCGTGATCCTCATGATGGTGCTCATGGCTGTAATCCTCATGATGGCACTCGTGATCATGCTCATGGTCATGCTCCCCATGGCAGCACTCATGATGATGCTCATGGTCATGACTCTCATGATGACATTCATGACTGTGCTCATGATGATGGTGGTGCTCTTCGTGCATCTCCATCACTTCCCGCATCAATTCCGCTTCCAGATCCTTGGCCCCCTCGATCGTCTCCAGAATGTCCCTGCCATCCAGAGCATCCCAGGGCGTAGTGATAATGGTTGCCTTCGCATTATGCTCCCTGACCATTGACACACAGGCTGCCAGCTTTTCCTCACTCAATTTATCTGTCCTGCTCAATACAACCGTACCGGCGTGGGCAATCTGGTTGATAAAGAACTCTCCGAAGTTTTTGATATACATTTTACATTTACAGGCATCCACCACAGCCACCGCGCTGTTTAATACAACTTCCCTGTCCGCCATGGCATCCTGCACTGCCTTCATGACATCGGAGAGTTTACCCACACCCGAAGGCTCTATCAAAATCCGCTCCGGTGTGTAAGTGTCCAGCACTTCCTTCAAAGAGGTGCCAAAATCACCCACCAGAGAGCAACAGATACAGCCGGAATTCATCTCCTTAATCTCGATGCCGGCCTCTTTTAAAAACCCGCCGTCAATTCCAATCTCACCAAATTCATTTTCAATCAATACCACCTTGGTATCTGCCAGTGCCTCTTTTAAAAGCTTCTTAATCAACGTGGTTTTCCCGGCTCCCAGAAATCCGGAGACAATATCAATCTTTGTCATACTTTTCCTCATTTCTGCGCTGCTTTTGTCTCACCTTTATTGAGACAATGCATAGGAGTAATTTGCGTCAAGCAGCGCGCAGACACAAATCCCGCTATTGAAAATTCAGTTTTCAATCTAATCCTTTCTTTATTCCAAATTCAGTCTCTTATCCATCACATACCAGGTAATCAGATAGAACACCACACTGTAGATGATGCCTGACAGCAGCATGCTCTCCCATCCGTAGTACCACTCAAACCTGTATGCATCCTTATTGAGCGCCATCACGAAGGTAAGATAAATCACGGAAAAGATTTTCTGTATAATATAAATCCCAAAATAATACAGCACTGAGAACAACAGTTTATGGTTGGCCGAAAGCTGCCCCAGAGATATGCAAGCCGTCACCTTTAAGAGTTTTGCAAACAGCGTGAAAAGAAAAGCAATCAACGACATGACCACTGCAAATCCCTTTATTGTCACCGTATCGGAAATCGTCAATGATATGATGCCCTCCAAACTATCAGCCATCGTCTCGAACACTTCTCCATTAGACGCCATCAATATGATAATAGAAAAATATATCATAAGTTCACACAAGATAATCCACAATGCATACACCAATACCTTAGCGATAATAATATGGTGCTTATCCACTGGCAGGGTATGTAAAAGATATCCCTGATCACTGTACGTTGAGGTATAAAAGCGGTAAACCAGGAAAATCGCCACCCCGATCACCATCGCGAACATGCTTAACACATATGTCATCATCACCATAATCGCAATGAACTGAAGCATATCATTTTTGTCATAAGCGAAGAAATCCAGCTTCACAGTGATATTCGCCAGAATCGTCATGACCGCAATCATCAGATTCGCCAGACAAATAAATTTCCAGGTGGCCTTCCATTCATACTTCATCAATTTCCCTAACATGCGAACACCTCCCTGAAGAAACGGTCTATGGACTTGTGCTCATTCTGCCTGATCTGTTCTGCGCCAGCCTGCAGCACAATGCTTCCGTACTTGATAAACACCACATCATCCAGGATATTCTCCACATCTGAAATCAGATGCGTGGACAGCAAGATGGAAGCGTTCCTGTTATAGTTGCTGACAATCGTATGCAGAATATAATCCCTGGAAGCAGGATCCACACCGGCAATTGGCTCATCCAGAATATACAGATCCGCATCCCTGCTCATGACCAGAATCAGCTGCACCTTTTCCTTGGTTCCCTTGGAAAGATTCTTTAACCTCTCATTGGGCTGAATCTGTAAACGTGATAACATATCATAAGCCCTGTCCATCCGGAAATCAGGATAAAAGTCCTGAAAATACTGCACTACCTCAATCACCTTCATACCCGGATTCAGGTATGTACGCTCCGGCAGATAGGAAATCCTGAATTTCGTGTCAATCCCAGGTCTGTGTCCATTAATCAGCACATCTCCCGCCGTAGGCTGCAGAAGGCCATTTATAATCTTAATCAGCGTGGACTTACCGCTCCCGTTTGGCCCAAGCAGGCCTATGATTCTGCTGCGCTCCAAATTTAAATGTATCTGATTCAGGGCTATCTTTCTGCCATAAGTCTTTGTCAGACCCATACACTGTACAATTGGTGCCATATACTCCCTCCTTACGCTTCTATGCGATTGTTATCCTGTATTCCGCAACAAATTCAGCGCCTGCTGCAAGTTCCTGTCCCCATTTCCGCTCTTTTAATTCTCCAGCAAAATCCAGGCTGTCACATCTGCCATACCAGGGCTCTATACAGATAAAAGGCGCGCCTTTTCCCGGCGGTGACCAGATACCGAACAGCGGTGCATCAAAATCCACTGTCAGGTAGGGCTTCCCGTCCGGTCCTGCAAGCGCCACACTCTGGGCCTGATGATCCTCAATCACTAACGCATCACCATCAAACAGATGCTCTGTGACAGGCAGACTTCCATCTTGTAATATATATGTCTTCGTCTGGCCGTTTACCAATCCCTTTTCAATACAGGAAGATACTACCTGATCTTTTCTGTCAAATAGAATCCGGTACTCCGTCTGCTTCCTGTCAGGATCGATAGGACACCAAAATCCCGGGTGTCCGCCGATGGAAAAGTGCATGGTATCCTGGCCCGGGTTCTTCACCCGCCATTTCACGATTACCGTATACCCGGAAAGCTCATAACCGATTTCCAGAACAAATGGATAAGGATATTTGGAAAATGTCTCTTCATTGGATTCTAAACGGAACCAGATCTCTGCAGCCACCTGACTCTTCAGCTGGAATTCCATATCCCTGGCAAACCCATGCTGCCCCATAGGATACTCCACACCCTTATCCCGATAAACGCCACCTTTTAAACCGCCTACAAAGGGAAATAAGACCGGTGAGGTTCTTTTCCAGTAAGCAGGATCTGCATCCCACATATATTCTCTGCCCTCTGTCACACTCTTGAGAGATTTTAACTCCGCTCCCAGGCTGTCCACCTGTATGGTAACCTTTTCATTACTGATCTGAAATAATGCCATGGTAATCCCCTTTCTTTGCCCAATTGATAACGCCCCTCAAAAATACCTATTCTATTTATTTTACCATACTTTATAGCAAACGTATATCCTCGACTTTGAATTACACCTTTAGGATTTTTCGTCTTTTAAGAACGGCTCTTCGCTTCTTCCCACTGCTTTTTTAAGCTCGTGTCTTAGGGTCAGGTATTCTGTATGGTAAGGATGTTTTGGCAGTTCTTTTGCCAGCACAGTGAGCTGGGTCTGAATACTCTCCCGCAAATATGTCTCATCCGGCCTGCGTATCCGTCTGCTTTCTCCAACCTGATAGGATCTGCTCTGCCAGATACAGGGGCTGAGGAATCCAACCACACGGCCCTTGCGATCCATAACATGCTCTTCCCCTCTCATCAAATAAGCTTCCAGAATGCAAAGATAATCCTCTGGCAATTCCTCTCCGTTCTTTAGCGAAACAGAGCTTTCCCACTGCCACATGTCCTTCTCCGGCAGCAGATCATCCTGGATATACTCTGCCAATCCAAACTCCCACTGCGCATCAAAACGTTTATGCTGTTTCTCCCAATCCGTAAAGACCGGGCTTATCATCTCATAAAATGTCTCCACAAATTTACCGATTTCCTCTTTACAGATGGCCTTTTCCATCAGCATCGGTTCCATCACTTTGCGGGGCTGCTTTTCTGTCCCCGGCCATTGTGTTTTCACCTGGTTATCCAACAGATACTGCAAAAACTCCCTGGCGCCGGGCATATTCATTTCAAGTTTACATAACTTATCACCAAGTAAATCATACAGAATAAGCGATTCCACCACTGCTTCTCTCTTAGTTCCATAGATTCTCAATTTGCAATAACCGATATCATTCAGTGAAAATTCTCTCCGCTTCCCAATTGCGTTTACATAACACAAATTCATCTCTTCCACTGTGAGCCTGCGGTGAAAGTAAGTTATGCACACCATCACGCCGCACACCATCATAAGAAAGAGAACCAGGGCAAATACCAGGCGATTCCCTCCCCCGGACGGATAGCACAATCCCATCACAAGAATAAAGAGGCTAAACCCAAGAATAAAAATCCCGCCCACCAACACAATGCCATGCTCTTTCACCTGAATACCGATCTTATCTTCCTGTTCCATCCGCTCCTTCTTTCTCCATCACTTCCTCCCAGGCCTCCACAACACAAGGAAGCGGCACTGCCGCGATCTCATTTCTCTGGGTTCCCCCGGTGAGCATACCGATAAAATGTCCATAACCGTCAAAGACACCGCCTCCCGACATGCCTGTCCTGGCATAACCATATCCATAAAGCATATCGTTCTCAAACTCTTCAATATACTGCCAGGGTTCTTCCACGGTGCCCTCATGATACTCCACTGCACCAATCGCCATGCCAGTGCCTACACTGAACATCGCATCTCCTGTTTCGAGCCGTTCATAAATTTCCGCGTCAGCACTGACAAAACGAAGCGTTCCCAGCTGCTCATAGCCAAGCGCCTCTATATCCACCCTCAGAAATCCCACATCATAAGATTCCGATATGCCAAGTACACTGGCATTGAGATAATATCCCTGCGGAAAATGAAGAACCCCTGTCATATCATCCCAATACGCCAACACATGCGCATTGGTGGCTACAATCACAGCATCTTCCGTTAACTGCCAGATTACGCCGCTGCCATAAGCGTTCCCCATATTCACCCGCACTACACAATCCTTTACCATTTCATATGCCTGGGAGGAATCTTCCTCGTCCAGGGTACTGCACTCAAGAAGCCCCAGCGCTACTAATCCCTCATAGATGTCCTGGTCATTCACGGTCTGAATCAGATGGGGCGGGCAATAAGCTTCTCTGGCCTGCAGCGTCTGACTGGTCCCAGACAGACAGAAGAAGAATAAAATGACATATATTATTTTATTTTTCATACAGCATCTGTTTTCCATCCTGTAAGGTGTCACTGATTCCATTACGCTATCTCGTCTTCCCCTGCGCCTTTTACCCTGTGCAAAGGCACAGGAATCCACGATTTCTCCCCTGCCGAAAGAATATCCCTGGCTCCTGTGCCCCCGCATTTCTTTTTTACTCCATGAATACTTTGCTGTTTTAAAATAAGCAGAACGATAAGCCGGGTTATGTCGTGAATGATCATCTATCTAGGATCTTTGTTGCCAAAGACCTCAAGCGACCTACCTGAAAGCAGACCGGGCCGGCCTGTTGCTTTCTATTTGGTCTTGCTTCGGATGGGGTTTACACAGCCTGCCCGTCACCGGGACAGCGGTAGTCTCTTACACTGCCATTCCACCATAACCACAGACTTCCGTTTCTACGGAAGTCCATGGCTGTTTATTTTCTGTTGCACTGGCCTTGGAGTCGCCTCCACCGGATGTTATCCGGCATCCTGCCCTGTGAAGCCCGGACTTTCCTCACCTGTACCCTTTCGTCTGTACAGCCGCGATCATTTATTCTACTTATTTTTCTTTCCCATTCACAGCCGCCGCTTCCTGGCGCGGCAGCAACAGCACTGTCTGTCAGACCTGTGCTGTCTACACATCAAAACAGCTTCCGCCCACAAACTCCCTGCACAGAGAATTTTTCGGCAGTTCCTCACTGCTGACTCCCAGGAAATATTCCAGGAATTTTAAAAGCCTCTTGGCCTCATGATATCCCTCATCCCCCTTTTTTATACTGAAAAGCAAGGGTTCTGCATACTGTTTGATTACCGCAAGTTCAAAGAGCATAGCAGAATTAAACATGGCATCTGCCTCCTCCTGAAAGGGGAATATGTATTTCTCCTCTCCCCGCCTGACCGAAGACCACATGGTAATCGTCTTCTGTGCCGAAGTGCCTCTCGTCCTTGCATCCCGCACCAGACGGCGCAGCAGTCTGTTATCCGTAGTAGGGATTCTGTTATGTTCATCCACATTTAACGTGGTAAGCGCACTGATATAAATCTTAAACTTGCTCTCTGCCGGCAGTGAATGGGACATTTTCTCATTGAGACCATGTATTCCTTCAATGACCAGAATATCATCCTTGCCAAGAACCGTCTCCTTGCCGCTGTACTCTCTCTTCCCCGTCTTAAAGTTAAACGTCGGCAGCTGTACGCTCTTGCCTGCAAGCAAATCCGTCATATCATTGTTGAACTGTTCCACGTCAAGCGCCTCCAGACACTCATAATCAGGATTGCCGGCTTCATCCAACGGTGTCTTGTCATGATCCAGATAATAATTATCCAATCCAATGGGATGGGGCTTTAATCCATAGGTGCGAAGCTGAATCGATAACCGGTGGGAAAACGTGGTCTTACCCGAGGATGAAGGACCCGCTATCATAACGAATTTAACATCCTCACGCCTTGCAATGTCCCTGGCAATCTCACTGATCCGCCTCTCCTGCAGCGCCTCCTGTACAAGAATCATCTCAGAGATACTGCCCTGGCAAATCTGGTCGTTCAAATCCCCCACTGTATCAATCCCGATATCTTTCCCCCATTCCCCGGTGGTCATAAGCGTCTGGAACAACTTCTTTCTGGGCACAAATTCGGGCAATGTCTCCGGGTCTTCCGGTTCCGGCAAAAGTAAAATGATGCCGTTCTCGTAGGCAAAAAGGTCAAAAATCTTGATATAACCGGTGCTGGGCATCATATAACCATAAAAATAGTCATAATAATCCCCCATACAATAAACATTGATGTTAGAACTCCTGCGATAACGGAACAGGGATACCTTATCCATCATACCGTTTTCTTTAAAGAGAGCCACCGCCTCATCTGCCGGATATGCTTTCTTCGTCACCAGTAAGTCCATATCCACAAGCTCGCCCATGCGGTCCTTGACTTTCTGGATTGTTTTCTCATCCATGGTCAGACCGTTTCTGAAAGCGCAGTAATAGCCGGCCCCAATGGCAAACTCCACCTTGACATTAGTCGCTGCTTCCATGCCCGCCACATCTTTGATGGCTTTTAACATCAACATGATCGCAGTTCTTACATATGTCTTGTGGCCAATCTGATCCGCACAGGTGATAAATTCCAGCTCACAATCCCTGTCCACACGTTTCATCAGCTCCCGGATCTTGCCATTTACCGTCACCAGCGCAATCTGACTCAAATACTCATTCTGGTGCTCCTCCGCTATGATCTCATACTTGATGCCGTCCTCATAGAGCCTTTCTTTTCCGTTGATCTTGATCGTAACCATAGGCAGGTCCTCCTTTTATTCATCATTTAATACAGCCTGTACTTTCCGACAATCCCGCAGGGAATCCTCCACCTGTAAGTATCTGCTTTTTCTCTTCTCATCTGTCAGGCCATTCTCCCGCAGACCCGCAAGGATGCTTTCGTAAATCCGTTCCTCCCGGGACAGATATGATAAGAAAACATCTGTTTTTTTGTTCAGATTGACCGGGCCATATCGGTCTTCAAGTTTACATAATTCTTCTTCCGGCAATTCCTGTTTCCCGGCTGTCCATCTGCTTCTTATGCTTTTCCCCAGGATGCACCGTCCCTCTGCCGGAACCGCCCGAATCACCTGATAGAACTTTCCGTCCTCCACAAGAATCTCCTCGTCCAGAATACCATAGTGATTCTCCCGCAGGAAACATCGGAACTGCTCCATCTCAGACTGGGGCTGCAGAATCAGCTCCTCAAAGGACATCGTTTTCTCTTTGTTTTCCTCAAGAATCCGCTGCATCAGTCTGCCGCCCATACCGGCACAAATCAGTGACTTTGCCTCTCCAATAATATAATTATGTAAACCATCTGATAATCTTGTCTCAATTTTATCTTCCAGATTCCGCTCGATCACATGTTGTCTGGCGGCATGCAAAGGCCCTTCTCGCACATCCATGGCAAGAACCCCTGGACTGATATCCTGTTCTACCAGATAAATCGACACATATCCATGATCACAGCCCACATCACAGACACGGTATCCCCTGGTCACCATATCAGCCACCGTCTGCAATCTTTTCGATAACACCTGTGACCGCATCAGTCCAGATAATCCTTTAATTTACGGCTCCTGCTGGGATGGCGGAGTTTACGCAGCGCCTTTGCCTCAATCTGCCGGATTCTCTCACGGGTCACATTAAACTCTTTCCCCACTTCCTCAAGGGTTCTGGCACGTCCGTCATCTAACCCGAACCGAAGCCGCAGCACTTTCTGTTCCCGCTCTGTCAGGGTACCAAGCACCTCCACCAGCTGCTCTTTCAATAAGGTAAAGGCGGCAGCATCCGCAGGTACCGGCACATTATCATCCTGAATAAAGTCACCTAAATGACTGTCTTCCTCCTCACCGATCGGTGTCTCTAAAGATACCGGTTCCTGAGAAATCTTCAAGATCTCACGCACCCGCTCCACCGGCATATTCATCTGCTCCGCAATCTCTTCCGGGGTAGGTTCCCTTCCCAATTCCTGCAAAAGCTGTCTGCTCACACGAATCAGCTTGTTGATAGTCTCCACCATATGCACAGGAATACGGATGGTCCTCGCCTGATCGGCAATGGCTCTGGTGATGGCCTGCCGAATCCACCAGGTCGCGTAAGTGGAGAATTTATATCCTTTGCGGTAATCAAACTTTTCCACAGCTTTGATCAGTCCCAGGTTTCCCTCCTGAATCAGATCCAAAAAGAGCATGCCGCGGCCCACATAACGCTTGGCGATACTGACCACCAGACGCAGGTTCGCCTCCGCCAGACGCTGTTTGGACTCTAAATCCCCCATCTCCATCTTCTTGGCCAGTTCAATCTCTTCCTCTGCACTCAGAAGCGGCACCTTGCCAATCTCTTTTAAGTACATTCTGACCGGATCCTCGATGCTGATACCATCCGGAACAGACAAATCGATGTTTTCTACGTCCACATCGTCCTCTTCCGTCAGGATAATCTCCTCATCATCCACATCATCGTCCTCCGTGATGCGCAGGATATCCACATTATTCTGTTCCAGAGTCTCTAAAATTTTGTCAAACTGCTCCTCTTCCAGAGACATGTCCGCAAAAAAGTCGTTAATCTCCTGATATTCCAGAATGTTCTTTTTCTTCTTTGCAATAGCCAGAAGGTCTTTTAAACGCTCCTCAAACTTTGCCTGTACATTTTCGTCCATTAATTGGTCCATCCTTCCTATGTTTCAACTACTGTCACTTTCTAAACTTACGCCTTTTTTCGATTATCTTGCCCTTATTGCAGGGAAATATGCGTTTTGCTAAGTTCTTCCAATTCTTTTTTGCCTTGAATCACCTGGCTTATAGCCTCCATATCGGAGCCCATGCGGGCGGAATAGTACTCAAAACTGTTCTTCTTTACCGCATAGACAATATCGTGAAAAGCTTTCTCACGTTCCTGGTCTGTGGTAAGTTCCGCCAGTTTTGTATTGAACAGTTCAGCCACCGCCCTCTGTTCTTCTTCCTCCTCAAAGGTACTGATAATGGATGCCGGGTTAAAGCTCCCCTGCTCCAGCCCTGCAAACAGCTTGTCCGCCACCTGCCTGTATAATTCCTCCGTGAAATCCTCAGCCCGGATGTAGGGCTTTATCCTGGGATATACCACAGGCTCTTCCACAACCCAGGTCAGCAAAAGCCTTTGCAGTCTCTTAATATTATCCTGCGGCTTCGGCTTAGAAGACACGGTACTCTTAGGCCGTTCCACCGGTTTCACCAATCCGGTACGAGCGGCATAGCTGCTCACCAGTTTCCGCAGATTCTCATAACCGATATGATAACGTTTCGCCACAGATTCTATATAATTTTCCCGCTCCACCTCTTCCTCAAAACTGCACAATTTCTTCGCAATTTCCCGATGAAAGGCAGTTTTGGACTCCGGATCTTCCAGATGATAGTCCCTCTCTAAAATCTTCAGTTCAAAGAAGAAGCTGTTCTGTGCCTGGTCAATCCGCTCCTGAAAGGCTTCCGTCCCCATATTCTTTACAAATTCATCCGGATCCTTATAGGGATGCATGTCTATGACACGTCCCCGAAGCCCTGCCTCCTTCAATATCCCAATGGCGCGCAGGGCCGCATTGGTACCTGCCCCATCACTGTCGTAGGCCAGAAGCACCTCATCCGCATAGCGCTTCAAAAGCGCTGCCTGCCCCGCCGTAAAGGCAGTTCCCAGAGAGGCCACAGCCTGTGTGTAACCTGCCTGGTGCATGGCGATCACATCCATATAACCCTCACACAGAATCATGTTTCCTTTGCGGGAAGTTCTGGCAAAATTCAGTCCGTAAAGATTACGGCTCTTGTCAAAAATCGCTGTCTCCGGCGAATTTAAGTACTTGGGCTTGGCATCCCCCATAACACGTCCGCCAAATCCTATGACTCTGTGATTACTGTCCTGAATAGGAAACATGACTCGGTTCCAGAACTTATCATGAACGCCTCGTTTCTCATCGAAACCAGTCAGCCCTGATTCCGTAATCAAATCGTCTGCATAGCCCTTGGACTTCAAATAGGCCGTCAGATCAGAGCCAGCCCCATCCGCATAGCCCAGACCAAACTTTTTCATCGTCTCATCTGAGAGTGCACGGCCTGCCAGATAACGGTATCCAATCTGCCCCCTGTTAGACCGCAGCAGATAATAATAGTATCTGGCTGCCTCCTTGTTGACCTCCAATAGTCTGGCGCGTCTTCCTTCCTTACGCCGCATTTCCTCCGAGTATTCCACCTCCGGTAAGGAGACGCCGGCCCGGTCAGCTAACATTTTTACCGCCTCCTGAAAGGTGGCATTCTCATATTCCATCAGAAAAGTGATTACATTGCCGCCCGCACCGCAGCCAAAACAATAATACATCTGCTTGCCGGGTGAGACCGAAAAGGAAGGTGATTTTTCATTATGAAACGGACACAGCCCAAAATAACTGCTTCCCTTCTTCTGCATTCGGACATAGCCCGAAATCACTTCCACGATATCGTTTTTCATTCTGATTTCTTCAATCAGTTCTTCCGGATAACGCATTTTATTCCTTCCAACTACTAAGATTTATCAACCGTGCCATGTTTTCGGAATGAATATCTTCTGATATTGCGCAATGGCAAACCGGTCTGTCATGGAACTGATATAATCACACACAATCTTCTCAAGCGGCTCTCCCGCATCCAATAATTTGAAGAGAAAGTTCGGCAGCTTCTCTGTATGTACCAGATAATGTTCATACAGTGTTATGACCAGATTCTCCGCCTTGCCCTCCTCACTCTTGGCAATCGGATTCCTATACACATACCGGAACATGAATTCCCGCATCTTTCTCAAGGCCTCCGCCACCTCAGGAGACATACAGATGTCATCCTTCTCCCGGCTGTTGGTCACAATATTATGAATAAAGAAATCCAGACGCTGTCCACAGCTGTAACCAATCACAGAGCCAATCTCCCGGGGCACATCTGCTTCCTTCAGGATACCCGCCCGCACCGCATCATCCATATCATGATGAATATAGGCAATTTTATCAGCCAGTCTGACAATCTTTCCTTCCAAAGTTGCCGGCATGGAGGCTGTCTGGTGATTTAAGATGCCATCCCGCACTTCATGGGTCAGGTTAATGCCTCTGCCATCCTTCTCCAGCATATCCACTGTCCGCACACTCTGTTCATTGTGCTTGAATCCATAAGGACACACCCGGTCCAGCGCCCGCTCTCCCGCATGTCCGAAGGGCGTATGACCCAGATCATGGCCAAGGGCAATGGCCTCCACTAAATCCTCATTGAGTTTCAAGGCTTTGGCAATGGTCCTGGCCGTCTGGCTGACCTCCAGCGTATGTGTCAGGCGGGTCCTGTAGTGATCCCCCTCCGGGGTTAAGAATACCTGTGTCTTATCTTTCAGGCGTCGAAACGACTTGCTATGTATAATCCTGTCCCGGTCCCTTTGAAAGACCGGCCTGATATCACACTGCTCCTCTTCCTTAAGCCTCCCCCTGGAGTTCATACTCAGCATGGCGTAGGGACTGAGATACTCTTTCTCCCACTGTTCCAAACTTTCCCGTATATTCATAGGTATGCCTTTCTTCTTACTCGAAAACAACCGCTCTACTTCTATTATTCGCCCTAAAACACCGAAATCCTTTTTCTTTCCAATAAATATATAAATTTGTAATGAATGCCTCCCGGTTTTTCGAGGCTGCGAAGCAGTCCTCGTGAAGTTAATTCCGAAGGAATTTACTTCAGCGGCATATATCGTATATAAACTCCGCATTCTTATCCATGGCCTCATAAGCCGTCTTAAAAGGTGACATCTGAAACACATGCCACATGCCCCGGAACATGTCCAGCTTCACAGACACGTTAGCTTTTAATAACTTCTTATATAACATAACTGCATCATCCTGTAAAATCTCATTGCTGCCCACCTGGATATAGGTTGGCGGAAATCCATCATAATCCCCAAACAACGGTGAAATCATGGGATTCGCCAGATTTTGACCCTCGGCATAGTTCGTGATCATCCGCTCCAGATACTCGGCATTCAAGACCGGATCGATCTCTGCTTTGGTAATATGGGACTTCCCCGAAACTGTCAGATCCGTCCAGGGTGACATGAGCACCAGCCCCCGGGGCATAAGTCTTCCCTCTTTCTTTAACTGTAAGGCCAGACAAAGAGCCAGATTCCCGCCCGCGGAATCCCCTGCCAGAATGATATCCCTGGCGCCGTACCCTAAAAGCATCAGATAATTCCAGACCTGCATGGCATCCTCCAGCGCAGCCGGATAAGGATGCTCCGGCGCCAGCCTGTAATCAAAGCAGAGTACATCCATGGAAGTGGATGTGGCCAGTTTGGTAGTCAGCGTTCTGGCATAAAGACTGCTGCCCGTGGAATATCCGCCCCCATGACAATAGAAAATCACGTACTTTTTCATATGGGCACGGTTTACATAAGTCCACTCACCATGCAGGATTCTTCCCTCTTCCGCTTCTATGATAATATCCAGATCTTCCACGATCACTTCCTTCTTATTGCCAAGCAGTGCCCCGAAATAATCCTGAGACTGGCGGTGTTTCTCGATATCCACATTCTCCACCACACCATGCATCCTCTTGATAAAATTCATCAGATTCGCGTTTTTCTTATCTGCTCTCCCCATAGTACCTCCACAATTTCCCTCAAAAAGTAAAATATTATGAATTCTGCTTACATTTTACCATAAATATATTTATATGTGTTATACTTTAAATGATACTGTTAAAAATGAGATTAACTGTTTGTGCGTTAATACGACACCCATTGTAAATGATGACAGCCAAAAACCAAAACAACAAACAGACTACTTCACAAATAAATAAACCCATGCAGAAACAGCCCGGAAGAAGCAGAAAGGATGTCTGGTATAAGCTGGATTTGTCAGCCATCGTATATCCTACCCTGCAGAGGCGGGATTTTTCCTCTGTCTATCGCCTGTCTGTGGTTCTGAAAGAAGATATTGACCCAGCTGTGTTGCAGCATGCCCTGGATAAGACCCTGACCCGTTTCCCCACATACAAGGTGACAATCCGCAAAGGCCTGTTCTGGCGCTATCTGGAACCTAACAACAGGCCAGGTCCTTATGTGCGGGAAGATATCAAAAATCCCTGCATGCCTATGCACTTTAAAGGTAACAATCGTTATCTTATCAGAGTATACTATTATGGACCCAGGATTGCCCTGGAAGCGCACCACTGTCTGGGGGACGGCACAGGCGGCATGTGCCTGCTGCAGACGCTGACCGCCGTATATCTGGGCTTACTGGGACATCCCATCACACCTTCCGGTTTCGTTCTGCCTCTCAATGAAGCACCGGATCCCGGGGAACTGGAAGACGCCTATATGCGCTATGCCACGGCAAAAGTGAAACCGCCCCGCCCCGCCGAGAGGACATACCGTGTACGCGGTACCAAGGAACCTTTTTACACACTCAACATCATCGACGGTGTCCTGTCTGTACGGCAGGTGATGGCAGTTGCCAAACGATACGGCGCCACCATCACGGAATATTTAAATGCAGTACTGCTTTATGCCCTGCTGCAAAAACAGAACGAAGAATTTCATATAAAGCTGCGCCCGGTGCGCATTGCCATGCCAGTGAATCTGCGCCGCTTTTTCCCCTCTAATACCCTGCGCAATTTTATCACAATGGTATATCCCTCCATCGATCCCCGCCTGGGTGAATACAGTTTCGAGGAGATTGTAACGCAAGTACACAATTACATGCGTTATTATATAAACGATAAATTTCTGTGCGGTGATATCACCACCAACGCCGCTACGCAGCACAATCTGCTGATCCGCGTGGTTCCGCTCTTTATCAAGGATCTGGTGGTGAAAACCTTTTACACAAGAGTGCAGGATAAGAACTCTTCTGCAGGGCTCACAAATATGGGGGCACTAAAGGTGCCGGAAGATATGAAACCATATATTGAACGATTCGATATCTACATGGGGCAGCCCTTTTCTTCCCGTACCAACTGCGCCATCATCAGCTTTGAAGATATTCTGACCATCAATTTTGCCAGCAGCATCATCGAAGCCGATGTGGAACGGCACTTCTTCCGCAAACTGGTACAGGACGGCATCCATGTAAAGATCGAAAGCAACCGTACCCAGGATTTACTCTGATATCAGATAATAGAAAGGAATCGCCTATGTCATACTGTGTAAACTGCGGCGTAGAACTGGAAGCCTCCCTGAAGGCGTGTCCCCTGTGCCATACGCCCGTCATAAATCCCAAACAAATAGGGCAGCCTGTGCCGCCCTCTCCTTATCCGGTCAACAAAGGCCAGGTAGAAGTGGTCAAACGAAAAGATCTGGGTATCTTACTCTCCGTGGTCCTGATTGCCACCAGCGGCACATGCCTGCTGTTAAACCTGTTAGCTTTCAACAATTCCCTCTGGTCTCTTCTGGTCATCGGCATCTGTATCTGCCTGTTCGTTTTTACCTTTCCGGCAGTGTACTACAGTAAGACTCCAGTCTATATCTCCCTGTTGGCAGATGGCGTGGCCGTGGCCGTTTATCTGTATATGATCGGATTTCTGACCCCCTCGCACAGATGGTTCTGGCAGCTGGGTCTTCCCATTGTGGCGCTCATCACTGCCATGATGGAGATTTTTACATTCCTGGCACGCAAATTTCCCTTCACCGTCCTGTCGGGAGCCCTCTGCCTGTTCATAGAGATTCCCGTATTCTGCGTAGCGCTGGAACTTTTCATCCGTCATATGCTCCTTAAGCCCATGTATATCACCTGGTCCGCTGTAGTACTGACGGTATGTACCATCATCGACTTTGCCCTGTTCACCATTCTCGTCAAAAAACGCCTGCGCAACGAAGTGCGCAGACGTCTGCATTTTTAATTAAGTATCCTTACTGTGCGGCATATCTGGCCTCAGCCGCTTCTAAGGATTGATAACCATAGAAAAGGGTCTCATTGGCGATGGTCTGCTTCAACAGACTTTCGCCTTTATTGTACGCTTCCTCTGTTTCCTTTAAGACCAGTTCCAACGTTTTCAGAGAATAGGTTAAAAGCTCTCCCCGCAAGTAACTCTCCATGGAGGAACCTGCCATAACACCATCCTCCGCAGTGGTGGCTACTCTTCCTCTTTTACGAAGGTTGGGGTACGCCTTCATCATCTCGTCGTCCCATTCCAGATTGATTTTCACAATCTTCTCCACAATCTCCGTCTTGTCAGAAGCATCAGGCAAATGCTCTTTAATGCCCTCGTATTCTTCCGGGAACGTACTCTCCATCATCCTGCCATATTTCTCAAAAATCAGGTTACGGCCTTCTTTACAGGCATTCTCACAATCCTTTCGGTAGCTAAACAGCACCTCATCCGAATATACCATCCACTGGCTCATCCGCATCTTAAAAAAGGTATCCGGATCGTCCTGACAAGACGCCCTGCCGCCGGTATTATACACCTGCTGAAACAATTCCCATTCTGTCTGTGCGATTTCAAATATCAACTGTTCCCGTTCACTGATTTTATCCAACGTCACCCTTCCTTTCTGCTACGCTTCATCCCATTTCACAGACTGATGCAACGGCTTGCCTGCAATCTGAATATGTATGATATCCGCACTATAATTCTCCAGAAACGTACTGGAAATGGAATCCATGATGATATCTTTTGCCTCCTGTGTCATTGTGCCCAGATAATGATCCATCTCCCCTGAAAGGTCAAGATATAAAACGATTCCCGCTTCTTCCTCTTTCTCTGTAAAAGAAAGAACTTTTGTGTCAAGTGATACAATATTATGCCTTGCCAAAGCTGCAATCAATGTATCCGCCGTCAGTTCATCTGCCGTCTCTGTGCGAAACTCCAGCCCATCACAGGTACCATTACTGTAATATACAATAAACTCTGCTGTACCCGCGATCTCCTTTTCGGTTTCTGCATGATCTGACGATACTTCCTCTGCCTGCACATCCTCTTCTGGTTCCTCATCATCCTGCAACAAATATTCTAAAGAATTTACCAGCAAATCTTCCGAAGACATTTCCGGCACAACGATTTCTTCTGTGGTAACAGTACTTTCCACTTTCCCGCCGCACGCCGTCAGCAGAATGGCCACTGCAAGCACAAACGCCGCCCTTTTACCTCTTTTCATAATATCCCCTCCCAGATCATCCCTGTCACAGATCATCTAAATCGGGTTTATTCTATCATACTACATTAAAAAAGTAAAATAACTTTTTTCTGGCTGATTCCACATCTTTATGAAAAAATCGAGTTTGCTCGATTTTGAAATCCGCTTCGCAGACTCGGATGAACAGAGAAATTTCCTATAATGTAAAAGCAAAAGACACCGCTTTATGCGATGTCTTCTTTCTTAACAGTGCAGGAAAAGGGACTTGAACCCTCATGATATTGCTATCACACGGACCTGAACCGTGCGCGTCTGCCAATTCCGCCATTCCTGCGAACAAATGTTATTTTAGCGTCTTTTGGCAGACATGTCAAGCCTATTTTCCAATTTTCTTATCCATATATAAAATATGGTTCACCAGCCAGCTTACCAGAAACTCCAAAAGTTCCTCCAAAGTCTTTTGCTGGTTATCGTCCACATACTCTAAATCCATCCCTTCCAGACGACTGATAAAGGCGTCGTGAGCCTTCTTCTGGGCCTCTAAACCTTCATAATGAATGGCCTCCATATACTCCTCCTCGTCGCCGAAATGAAATTTTGTGTAATTTTTTAATTCCTCCAGAAGGCGCACAATCTCATCATATTTATCATGTACATAATCATGCACAATGGCACGGTGGACTTCCCCGATGATCCGGAACAGTTCCTTATGCTCATCATCAATAAAGGTAATTCCCGTACTGTACTGCGCTGTATAGGTATATTCTTCCTTCTTCTCCAACTCGTTAAGCGGCTGCATCTTACCAATCATCATATCACTGCCGATGATATGCCGAAACAGCCAGGTGACCAGATACTGCATCAGCTCATCTAACAGTTCATGCTCCTGCCTGTTATCCACAATGGCATTCAATTCACTCATCTTAACCGCAAATTCCCTGTGTTGGTTCTTTTGCAGCTCCAGCTCCGGATGTCCTATCTTCTTCATATATTCCTCTTCATGCCGAAAATGATGTTCCGCATAATCCTGAAGTTCATGAAGAAGCTTCACAATGACATCATACTTATCCCCCCTGTAATCGTTGACAAGCAGTTCCTCCACCTCATTCACGATCCTGAAAAGTTCCTGATGCTCCTTGTCAATCTCCTCCACACCGATCAGACAATCCTGCGTAAATCTGTACATAAATACCTTCCTTTCCCTGTGACGATCCTCTTTTAGCCCTTATATATCCCTAATATTACTTTATGGTTTATAATGATATCAGGTTCATTCTATCATGTCTTCCCGGCCTTGTCCATGACAGACAAAACCATCTGCCACAGGCTGTCATCCAAAAATTTTTCGTAAACCTGCAACCTTTTCTTATTCCGCGCAATCTAATGTATAAAAGTAAATCCCAAAGGAATTTACTTTGCTCCACCGGTAACATAAGCGCGCGCACCGGCCAAATCATACGAAAGGAAAGGACTCTCATGAAAGAGGATACCACTAAGCTTGTTAAGAAAGCAATCCGAGGTTCTAAATCCGCTTATGGCGAATTGATTGCTGCATACCAAATCTACTTATATAAAACTGCCTTTTTATATGTTAAAAATGAGGCCGATGCTTTAGACGCCGTACAAGAATGCGTGACAAGAGGCATGATAGCCATTGAAAAATTAAAAGAGCCACGCTACTTTAAAACCTGGATCACCCGGATTCTGCTTAACTGTATCTGGCAGGACAAGAAAAAAACACCCACCGTTTCGCTGGATGAATATATGGAAAAGACCACAACGGACTATCTGATCGAGGAGAAAGTGGATCTCTACGATGCCATTGACTCCCTGAATGACCAGTATAAAACAGCTGTCATACTCTTCTACTTCCAGGAATTAAAAATAAAAGAAATCGCACAGATTATGGACATTCCCGAAGGAAGTGTTAAGGCAGACCTGTATCGCGCCAAGAAGCAGCTTCGAAAATGGCTGACCGAAGACACCCATAACAAAAAGGAGGTAAAGCGCCATGCAAAATGATAGATTTGATGCAATCCCCATCCCCAAAGAACTGAATCATGTGGTAAAGGCGGGAATTCAGGAAGGAATACGCCAGAAGAAAAGACTTCATCGAAACAAAATCCTGCTTCGTCACAGTGCAATCGCCGCCCTGCTGGCCATCCTGTGCATAGGGGTCCTCATGGTATCAGACCCGGCCCTGGCTGCCAAACTGCCCGTCATAGGACGAATCTTCTCCATGGTTCAGGAAAAGGTCAGCTATAAAGGCGACTTTCATGACGGCGCACAAATTTATAACAGCGATACTTCTTCCCAAAATCAAGACCAAAATACGACACACTCGTCAGAACCAACCTCTGATAAACCGTCAGAAACGCCGCCGGACAATGCCCTGGTGCAGACCTCCAATGGGCTGACTATCACTGTTTCAGAAGCCAACTGCTCCTCACAGGCACTGTATCTGGCTCTATGCATTGAAAATGAAGAGCCATTTCCGGCAGATTTTATCAAGACAAAGAACATGGAGGGCTATCTTCCGGATCATGACCTGTTATATCTGAAAACTAATACCTACTATGACGTACCCGGTCTTACTAAGAAAGAGCGCGCTAACGGAGAAGCATACGGATATAGTACACCCTATTATATTGAAGGAGTATTTGTGGATGATCATACTTTTACCGGTATCATAAGAGTCTCTCTGGATGAAGACCTTATGACTAGCGGTCACGCCACTAACCGCGATACAGCACAAACCGATGCCGACCTCGTCTGGGAAGGCAGGGTGGAACAACTGCCTTCCCGGTTCACTTACTACCTCGAGATTTCTGACATCTATGCAGACCTGCTTCAATATGAAGATTTCCAGGCTCGTGATCCGGAAACCAATGAGGTGATAACTTTACAGGATGCCGTCCAGAAACACTATACCGGCACCTGGAATTTTGCCATTGATATTACCATGAACAAAGAAAAAACACAGGTTGTTCAAGTCAACAAGACCAACGATCAAGGGATTGGCATCGCCTCTGTGGAAAAAACTGCCTTTGAAATCAAGGCCGATATCATACTGCCTAGCGGTGCACAGCCATATGATTACGTTGTGGTCATCTGTGACGCAGACGGAAAGCCTCTGCAAAGCCAGGGAGAGAATGCTGAGATATACTCTGTCTACGGACGAAACACAGATACCGTACATGTCTATGTATGTGATTATATAAAATATATGGACGAGTTAAAGGGGGACGGCCAGAAAATCGCCAATGGAGCATTATTTGACACAGAGATTCATTTTAACAAATAACTGGTAGATATAACGGCGGCCTGATCAGGCCGCCAGCCGCCACTCTATCAAACTGGTACGAACCTTATCCCAATAGCTTAAGATGATTCTGACGACTGGCAGAAATATTTAAAAATTATTTTTGTAAATTTTTTTTATAAAAAGCTCTTGACTTTTATCTTCTTAAACAGTATTATATTAAATGCGTTGTGTAACATATGCGGAAGTGCTGGAATTGGCAGACAGGCTAGACTAAGGATCTAGTGTTGGAAACGACGTGAGGGTTCAAGTCCCTTCTTCCGCAGTCTTGTTAGAGGGCTGAAAACATTGATTTTTCGAGGTTTTCGGCTCTTTTTGATTTTGTGAACAGAATAACGTTATCGCTAAGCCATATTGCGTACTGATGTCGTTTCAAAATCTCCTCTCTTTTCTTCACTTCAACTTGTTCTTGCACATATACTATATCAATCATATCATTTTCTGCTATATATTTTTTCTGAATTCTGTAAACTATTTTCTATTATACATACTCTTGGAAAATCCCTTAACAATAAACATCCATTCATATATAAGCCAAAATAAGCTTTGAATTTAGCAACGTTGAAAACATCCCAAAATCTTCCAACGTAAGCCACATAATAATGAATTTAAAATATTCACTAATATCCATCTCTACTGCAAATCATCTTCATCAATATTTTCTCCGATACCCCAAAAGCTGCTTCAAAATCCATCCGTACTTCAATCTCTTGATAACTGTTGGGCATAAGCTGAACCATCAATCCCCGACAAGCACCACATGGAGCACCGGATTTCCCACCTGACATAATCGCAAGCACTTTTTTAATTTGTAGTTTTGCAGAATATACGTTCTCTTGTTAAGTCTAAAAATATACTCTATCTTTTAATTTTGATAGCTTCTCGTATAACTTTACATAAATTTTTTATACGCATATTTAAAATCATCTTTATGTAATTTAATTATCTGCTTTTTATTCTTTAAATCTACAAAAATAAGCTTAATGTACTCCACATCATATTTTTTACTCTCAATAATAAAATGTGTCTCTAAATCAACAATCTCATTCTTCTTCAAAACAGGATAAAACAGAATATTTTTATCCATATTCATATCATATTTGAATTTTTCTAAATCCCTATTAACAATAGTATATGATGAATAACATACATGAGCTTCTATTTCTTTTTCCATTGAGCAAAACTTAATTCTCATCTGAAAATCATTAATTGGGAAATCGTTATTTCTACTAACTAATCGCATATCAATAACAAAAAAAGTACCATTAATTTCTTTCTGTAATCCATCTTCAAATGGTATCGAATGCTGAAACTTACTATTTGTAAGCCAATCATATTTTAATACTTTACATTCTATTTTAGGTTTCCTTAATTTCTCTATAAAAATCGGCAACCATGCACAAGCACCTATTAGTGATATCATGAAAGTAATATTTTCCTTTGTAAATAATGTTCCCATTTCATTTCTCCATTTTTCTAATTATAAAATTATTATATCACTTCTCATATTCTCAATTCAATCACCAAACTACACAATATCACCCATTCACAAACTTAAAAAATTTCAATTTTGTATTGCTACCAGTCATACAACAGCACATAATAATATTAAATCAAAAAGAAGGACGGTAAAATCATGGCTACAAAAAGCGCAAACATATTAGCACGTGTTGAACCAGAAGTAAAAGAACAAGCTGAGTCTATCATGTCTAAGCTTGAATTACCTGCTTCTGTTGTTATCAATGCATTATATAAACAAATCATTATGACTGAAAGTATCCCTTTTTCTCTGGCACTTCCTAAAGAACCTACTACACTGGATTCTATGACTACAGAAGAATTTAGCTCCATAATGAAAATAGGATTATCACAGGCTAAATGCAATCAATCACGTCCTGTAGCTGATGTATTCACAGATCTGAGACAGGAGATTCAATAAATGGATAAATCTTATATTATGAAAATCACCTCCCAAGCTGAAAAACAAATACAGGAAATCGTATATTATATTATCCACGAATTAAAAGCTCCCGATGCTGCCCTCCATCTACTAGACACACTTGAATGCTCTATTATATCACTTGCACACTTTCCTCAACGTGTAGTACTGGTCGATAAAGAGCTATGGCAAACAAACGGTCAGAAAATACCTTCTGAATTCCTGTTGTCATGCACACTCCCATCCATTGATAAAGCTCATACAGGACTGCACATATTTCCCAGAAAGCCATAGAAATCTTCCCTAATGAAGTCTCCCGATTTTTCTTTATAGATTCTATATCTCTTCATCTTATTCTTCTACTGCAAAGTATTTTCTAATCCCGCTTATTTTATTTTGCATAATTAATATAAAGTTTGCTATAATCAACTCAACAAACTGAAAGGGCATATTAAAAATGATTCCTGAAATTTATGACAGACGAAGTATACGAAAATTCTTAGATAAACCTATATCCCAAAAAGATATTATGGATATTATTCAAAGCGGCGTGAAAGCACCTTCTTCCAAAAACAGACAACCATGGAAATACATTGTGATACAAGGAAATGCTAAAGCAGACATGCTAAACGTTTTCCGTAAGGGAATTGATCGGGAAGAAAATGAAAGTGCATTACTTCCACAAAGCAAGCAACATATAGCTGCAGCAAAATATACTGTAGATATCATGGAAAAAGCACCAACTATAATTTTTGTTGTTAATTCTTTGGGAAAAGACATTTCAACAGAATTGACGCCAGAAGAACATATTTACGAAATCTGTAATATTCAATCAATAAGTGCTTCTATACAAAATATGCTTCTTGCTGCTACGGAAAAAGGAATAGGCAGCCTTTGGATATGTGACATCTATTTTGCCTATTCAGAGCTATGTAAATGGTTAAATAGTGACGGACAGCTTATCGCAGCTATTGCATTTGGCTATCCAGATGAATCTCCTAAAGCAAGACCGCGTAAGAATCTTGAAGATATCATGGAATGGAGAACCTAGACTATCAAATCGAAACCCATAAATTCCTATTTGTGGCTGAAAGGTATAAACAAGTGGTCGTTAGAAAAACTGTCTAACGACCTACTTAACACGCCATTTCTGATATAATCTTATACACCCTAAAAGAATCAAATGAATCACGATTACGTCGAACAATAATCCCATTGGATTCAAATGCATTGACATAAATGGATTTACACCTATTTTCGTATCATAAACAGTTATAAATGACATTGGAAAGCCTGCCTGATATTGAAAATCATCCGTTACCTGAAAAGGTAAAAGATACGTCAGAAGAACCTCTATCCACAATGCTGCATTTAGTATTTTCCAATTAAAGTTTCTCACGCTTTTACCCTGCCCTTATATATCACTAAATTGTGTGTTTGCCTAAAAGACTCATCTCAATCAGATACTCTTCCGTGCCTTCCTGCAATTGTTTTTCTCCGGTAACTGTAAATCCGTATGTTTCATAAAACCGCCTTGCATCTGCGTTTTTCTCAAGCACCCACAGATGATCGCAGTTCTTTTCTTCTATCGCAAATGTAATCAGTCTGCCGCCAATGCCTTGGTTCTCAAAGAAAGAATCCACGTATAATTCGGCTATTCCATTATCTTCAATATGTATCATCCCTTTTACAAATTCATCCTCATATACCCAGATATTTTCCAGGCTTTCCGGATTCTCAATATATTCCTTTGCCAAGGGATAGACCTGTATTTCACCAAAGGACACTTTGTCATTTTGAAAAATCTTTCTGTAATTCATCCGCTTTGTAAAGACCAGTATTTCTGCAATCCTGGAGGCATCTTCCACTGTCGCACGTCGTATCACTGCTTTATATCCCCTTTATTCCGACATAATAAAATACTTACTTCATACCTATCTTCCAGGCTCTCTTTTCAAGAAAAATCTGATATTGAATCATAATGTAAGACCCTCTTGTTTTGCAAACTCCTCAATAGTGATTGTATCATGCTTGTCTGGGTCTTTATCATTCAGATAATCCTGCAAAAGAATATCACAGATTTTGTCATCTGCCTCTTCATCCGCTGTTATACCCTGTACATAAGCCAAAACATATCCTATCTTATAATCCGGGACTTTATCTAATAGTTGAATTACTTTTTCTTTATCAGACATATTATCACCATACTTTCATGCTTACTACACTATTTTCTCTTGTGTTAGTATATCATATGAAAAGCTGCAAAGTCTATTCAATTATTGAAGTAAAACTTCTACCTAAATTGCAAAAGTAAATTCTACCCTTTGTTTCTTCAATAGAAGTTACCTA
>ERZ777305.1119-NODE-1119-length-35469-cov-25.723725_pt1 | contig 35469 bp, 33 predicted proteins | sample MGYA00374965_ERZ777305 | MGnify/ENA primary metagenome ERZ777305 (study PRJEB29328, sample SAMD00013331) | mouse gut metagenome | study: EMG produced TPA metagenomics assembly of the Metagenome analysis of fecal microbiota from mouse which was promoted... | reverse complement strand
TCAATTCTATCACTATATCTTTCCGCATTTCACTTTTTTGTAGTAACTTTGCAAACAAAATATATTATAAAGCATAATAGTATGTCAGACATAAAGAAAATTAAGACCGCATTGGTATCTGTTTATCACAAGGATGGACTTGATGATATTTTATACATGCTTAACGAGCAGGGTGTTAAATTCCTGTCAACCGGAGGTACAAAAACTTTTATTGAAGGACTCGGCTATTCTTGTCAAGCTGTAGAAGATTTGACTTCGTATCCCTCCATTCTTGGCGGCAGAGTCAAAACGCTCCATCCTAAAGTATTCGGAGGTATACTTGGTCGTCGTGACAACGAGTCTGACAACGAACAGATGTCTAAATACGGAATTCCGGAAATAGACCTTGTGATTGTCGATTTATACCCGTTTGAAGACACAGTGGCATCTGGTGCCACTCCTGCGGAGATTATTGAGAAAATAGACATAGGCGGTATATCCCTGATTCGTGCCGGAGCTAAAAATTTCAAAGATGTCGTTATCGTGGCATCAAAAGCACAATACAAACCGCTTGCCGAAATGATTGGTCGCAATGGCGCACAGAGCACCCTTGCAGAACGCCGTTTCTTTGCGAGCGAGGCATTTGCCGTATCTTCCGGCTATGACAGCGCGATATACAACTATTTCGCCCAGGAGGAAGCTCCGTCGTACCTTCGTGTGGCTATTGACGGTGCAAAACCGATGCGTTATGGCGAAAATCCTCACCAGAAAGGCTCCTTCTTCGGCAAATTTGAAGAAATGTTCGAACAGCTTCATGGTAAAGAAATCTCGTACAACAATCTGTTGGATATAGATGCTGCTGTATCTCTGATAACCGAATTCGGCGAAGAAACTCCCGCGTTTGCCATTCTGAAACACAACAACGCTTGCGGTCTTGCAGTGCGCCCCACTGTTTTGCAGGCATGGACCGACGCATTAGCTGGAGACCCTGTAAGCGCTTTTGGCGGCGTGCTTATCACCAATACGGAAATTGACGCAGACACAGCCGCAGAAATAGATAAAATATTCTTTGAAGTAATAATTGCTCCGGCATACACAGACGGTGCGCTTGAAATATTGCGTCATAAGAAAAACCGCATAATACTTGTACAGCATGGCAAGCTCACTACCACAAAACAGTTCAGGTCAATCCTGAATGGAGCACTTGTTCAGGAGAGAGACCTTGCTGTTGAAACAATCGAGAGTCTTAACCAAGCAACAGACAAGGCTGTGACGCCAGAACAGGCAGCGGACCTTCTGTTTGCAAACAAAATTGTAAAGCACAGCAAAAGCAATGCAATTGTTCTTGCTAAAAATGGTCAGCTGCTGGCAAGCGGAATCGGTCAGACATCCCGTGTCGACGCACTGAAGCAGAGCATTGCAAAAGCAAAATCCTTCAATTTTGATTTGAAAGGAGCGGTTATGGCATCTGATGCTTTCTTCCCGTTTGCCGATTGTGTGGAAATCGCTCATCAGGCAGGAATCGATGCTGTAATTCAGCCCGGCGGTTCTATCCGCGATCAGGAGACAGTTGATTTTTGCAATAAAAACGGTATTGCGATGGTGACAACCGGCATTCGCCACTTTAAACATTAATAGAATTAACTTACTAAATAACATATTCAGAAATGGGACTTTTTTCGTTGACCAAAGAGATCGCAATAGACCTCGGAACGGCCAATACCATTATAATTCACAACGATAAGATTGTCATTGATGAGCCGTCCATCGTTGCCTTAGAAAATGGAACAGACAAACTTATTGCCGTAGGCAATGAAGCTCAACAGATGCAGGGCAAAGAGCATGGAGCCATCAGAACAATACGACCGCTGCGTACCGGCGTTATTGCCGACTTCAAAGCAGCTGAGATGATGATTCGCGGATTTGTTGAAAAAGCAAGTTCAAAAAGCCGTTGGTTCAGCCCGTCCATGCGTATGGTTGTAGGTATACCCTCAGGAGCATCCGAGGTGGAGATTAGAGCGGTGCGCGACTCATCTGAACATGCAGGCGGTCGCGATGTCTACATGATATACGAACCAATGGCAGCCGCGCTTGGCATTGGACTTGATGTACTTGCCCCGGAAGGAAACATGATTGTGGATATAGGTGGTGGAACAACTGAAATAGCAGTCATTTCACTCGGTGGAATTGTCAGCAACAAAAGCATCAAGATTGCCGGTGATGATTTGACAAACGACATTCAGGATCACATGCGCCGTGTACACAATGTCAAGGTGGGAGAGCGCACAGCAGAACTTATAAAAATGAATGTAGGTTCCGCCCTTACCGAACTGGAAAATCCGGTTGACGACTATATTGTACATGGACCAAACCAGATGACAGCCCTTCCAATGGAAGTTCCGGTCTCTTATCAGGAGATATCACACAGCATAGAGAAATCAATCTCTAAGATTGAAGCCGCAGTGCTGTCCGCTCTTGAACAGACCCCCCCGGAACTATATGCGGATATTGTTAAAAACGGCATTTATCTTGCCGGCGGAGGAGCCCAGCTGCGTGGTCTTGACAAACGCCTCACTGACAAAATAGGAATTCAGTTTCATATTGCCGAAGACCCCCTGCTTGCTGTTGCAAAAGGTACAGGCATCGCATTAAGAAACATTGATAAATTCTCATTCCTTATACGCTGACAATATCTACACCTTATATAATTAAGGTTACTTCCGGCATAACAAGACGGCTGTGAGAAATCTCATCAACTTTCTTTTCCGTTATAGCGCGTGGATACTCTTTATTATCTACACGGTGGCGAGTTGTGTGCTGTTATTTAGAAACAGCCCGTATCAGCACCATGTGTTTCTTACATCTGCAAATTCCGTTGTTTCAGGAGTATATTCCGCTTCATCCTCGGTAACAGCATACTTTAACCTGAAAGGCATCAACGAAGATTTGCAGAGACGAAACACAGACCTGGAACTTGAAGTGCTGAACCTTAAACGCACTATTGATTTTTACCGGGAGAAAGAATACGCGGATTCTGTTCCGGTTGATTCATCGTTGCAACGCTACTCGTTTATAACAGCTCATGTTATCAACAACACCATAACTAAGTCGCACAACTACATCACACTAAACAAAGGAACAGAAGACGGGCTGCGTCCAGAAATGGGCGTTGTGGACCAAAACGGGGTTGTCGGAATTGTAAATGTTGTCGGACCACACTCAGCCAGAGTAATATCATTACTGAATCCCTTCCTGCGGCTTTCGTGCAAAGTCAAGGGGCATAATCATGTCGGGTCTCTGGTCTGGCAAGGAAATGACTACACATACGCGATTCTTGAAGAATTGCCGCGTCATGCCGAATTTCAGAACGGAGACACGATTGTAACCAGCGGCTACTCTACAGTATTTCCTGAAGGAGTGCCGGTGGGAGTTGTGGAAGAAGGCATGAAGGAGCACGATGAAAATTTCTATGCACTTAAGGTCAGATTGTTTACTGACTTTGCCACTCTTTCTACAGTAAGGGTGATTCGTGATGAAATGACCGACGAGATAAATGACCTTGAAAAAAATACAATTCAACCAACCAAGAAACCATAACGCATGAGTAAGGTTACATTTAAATTCATTATCCTTGCCGTAGTTTTGGTTCTACTTCAGGTAGTGGGGCTGAACCACATGTGTATTTTCGGACTGGCTGTGGCATTCATTTACATATATGTCATACTCCACCTGCCGATAGATTTGTCTCAGAACCTGGCTCTCACAATCGGCTTTTTCCTTGGATTGACTGTAGATGTGTTCTCCGACACCCAAGGAGTATGTGCCTTGTCGTGCACAATACTCGCAGCAGTAAGAGGTCCGGTACTCAGACTATACCTGCCTCGCGAAGAGGATTTGACAGACCCTTGTCCAGGCATAAAATCACTCGGGGCTCCCATATTCATGAAATATGCGCTGACCATGTCTTTGATTTATTGCACTGTGATATATATTGTAGACGCATTCTCATTCTTCAACCCGGTCAGACTATTGTTCAGAATTTTGTCCAGCACACTCCTTACATGGCTGATTATTATTGCTGTAGATACAATAATTTCAAAAAAAGATGAGAAAAGACTATAACCTTGAAAAACGCAAATATGTTATTGGCGGGTTTATAGTTGCCATCGTTTGTATATTTCTTGTACGGCTTTTCAATTTGCAGGTCGCTGATTCAAAGTATAAAGCGTATGCGGATTCAAATGCTTTTCTGAAAAAAGCAATATATCCGTCTCGCGGAATAATCTACGACAGAAACGGTAAAGTAGTCGTATTCAATCAGCCGGCGTATGATGTAAAACTCATACCGAAAGATGTGCAGCCGTTTGACACCCTCGATTTTTGCAAAACGCTGTCAATCACTCCTGAACAATTCAAAAAAAGAATTGCCGACATGAAAGACCGGCGCCTCAATCCGGGCTACTCCGCCTATTCTCCCCAGACTTTCATGACTCATTTGTCGGCAGAAGATTATGGACGCCTGCAAGAAAAAATGTATCGGTATCCCGGATTTTTCATACAGAAACGCATCCTTAGAGAATACGGTTATGACGCAGCTGCAAATGTGCTTGGCAACATTCGCGAAGTGTCGCAGGCTGATATTGATAAAGATTCATATTACGCGCCCGGAGATTATACCGGAGACCTTGGCGTTGAAAAAAGTTACGAGAAGTACCTACGTGGTGAAAAAGGAGTGGAAATACTGATTCGTGATGCAAAAGGTCAAATTCAGGGGCGGTACGAGGATGGCGCACAAGACAAGCAGGCGGTGTCGGGCAAAAACCTCAAACTAAGTATTGACATAGATTTGCAGCAGTACGCCGAGTCACTTATGGTCAACAAGATTGGAGCTGTCGTGGCTATAGAACCTGCCACCGGCGAAATTCTTGCTATGGTTTCCGCGCCCACATATAGCCCATCGCTTCTTGTCGGGCGTCAGCGGGGCTCCAATTACAGGGAATTAGCTCAAAACAAATATAAACCGCTGTTCGACAGAGCGCTGATGGGCGCTTACCCTCCGGGGTCAACATTCAAGCCCGGGCAAGGTCTTATCTTGCTGCAAGAAGGCATCATCAACCTGTCAACAGCCTACCCTTGTTACGGAGGCTATATCAACGCCGGGCTTAAGGTCGGATGTCACGGACACGGATCTCCCCTGCCGCTAAAACCGGCACTTCAAACTTCGTGCAATGCGTTTTTCTGTTGGGGTCTGAAAAACATGCTCGACAGACGTTCAAAATACGGAAGCACCGCCGAGGCGTTTGAAGTGTGGAAAAACCACCTTGTATCTCTTGGCTACGGATATAGACTCGGAGTTGACTTGCCGGGCGAAAGCAGAGGATTCATTCCAAATGCCAAGTTCTACAACAAACGCTATGGAGAGAACCGCTGGAACGGCAATACGATAATCTCGGTATCTATCGGTCAGGGCGAAATCCTTGCCACACCCATACAGATAGCCAACCTATGCGCTTCCATAGCAAACAGAGGCTGGTTTATTACCCCTCATGTCGTAAAAGAAATCGAAGACACCGTTATGCCTCAGGAGCTTATTGCCAAACGGTTTCCCACTATAAACCAGACATACTTTAACGACGTGGCGGAAGGTATGCGCATGGCTGTGCTGGGAGGAACCTGCTCACTGGCAAACCTGCCTGACATTGAAGTGGCTGGCAAGACCGGTACAGCACAAAACCCGCATGGCAAAGACCATTCGGCGTTTATTGGCTTTGCCCCATACGACAATCCACGCATAGCGGTGTGCGTATACGTTGAGAATGCAGGCTTTGGTGCCACATACGGTGTTCCGATAGGGTCTCTGGTTATAGAGAAATATCTCAACGGTAAAATATCGGAAAGCAGAAAATATCTTGAGCAGCGAATGCTCGAATCAAACACCATTATATATAGTGGAGTCAAAAAACATTAATCAGTCATACTTCAGGTATATAGACTGGCTCACAGTCGGTATATACCTCGTACTCGTTATAGCGGGAGTGTTCAGCGTATATGCGGCAAGCTATGACTTCGACAACGCGAGCATATTGGATTTCAACGAATTCTCCGGCAAACAGGTGCGCTGGATCGGATGCGCTATGGCGTTGGCGCTTATGATTTTATTGATAGACCGTAGAATGTACGACACGTATGCCTACCCTATATATGCATTCGTGCTGCTGCTTATGGTCATCACTATTTTTGTCGCTCCTGACACAAAAGGGTCAAGATCATGGATAGTGCTTGGCCCGGTAAGTTTCCAAAGCGCAGAGTTCGGAAAGTTTGCAACTGCTCTAGCGCTTGCCAAACTGTTCAGCAGCTACAACTTCAGGCTTAACGAATCTGCCGGAAACTATCTAAAGGCTCTGACAATAATATTTATTCCGGTAATACTTATACTTGCTCAGAAAGAAACTGGTTCCGCGCTCGCATATCTCGCTCTGTTCTTTGTTTTGTACAGAGAAGGCATGAGCGGCATAGTAATGTCTGCCGCGCTTTTTGCCGTGGTCGCATTTGTACTTGCCGTAAAGTACTCCTCAATACCGTTTATGGGCATATCTCTCGGAGAAGCGCTGGTATTTATAATAATAATGGCAATACTGGTTATAATGCTTGCGTTCTACTGTAAGAAACTGATTGCGGCAAGAAACATTCTGGCATGGTTTGTCGCCACCGGTTTTATAGCTTATGTTTGCCATCGGATTGGATTAGAGATACCGGGCACACCGTTTTTTCTGATTGTAATAGGCGCCGCGCTGGCATACAGCTTCATCCTTGCATTGCATGGCAACTCAAACAAACTTCTGATTACAATAGGGGCTTCTATTGTCGCCATCCTGTTTTTATTCTCTGTCAACTATGCGTTCTCTTCGGTTTTGCAGCCACACCAGCAACAACGCATAAAAGTGACATTAGGACTTGAAGAAGATTTGTTGAAAGCCGGATATAACGTCAACCAGTCAAAAATAGCAATCGGCTCCGGCGGCATGTTCGGCAAAGGATTTCTGAACGGAACCCAGACAAAGCTCAAGTATGTGCCGGAACAACATACCGACTTTATATTCTGCACAATAGGAGAGGAAAAAGGATTTGTAGGCTCTGCTGCCGTTCTGCTGATATTCCTTGCCCTCATACTACGCACAATCCACATTGCCGAACGGCAACCTACTATATTCGGGCGAGTATATGCCTACTGCGTGGCATCTTATCTTATATTTCATCTTGGAGTGAACATAGGCATGGTCATAGGGCTATGTCCGGTTATCGGCATTCCCCTGCCCTTTTTCAGCTATGGTGGCTCAAGCCTCTGGAGCTTTACAATACTATTGTTTATCATGTTGAGAATCGACGCCTCAAGGCGCGAGCATCTCACATATTAATCACACATCTAAATTTGCACACAATAGCTTTGTATTGTAATTTTGCATAAATATGGAAAGTGTGGCATACATATTGTTGACCGGCATTCTCATTGGCATACTGATATCAGCGCCAATGGGTCCCATTGGCATGCTGGTTATTCAGCGCACTCTCAACAAAGGGCGGACAGCAGCATTCTTCACAGGTGTAGGCGCTTCGTTGTCCGATATCGTCTATTGCCTCCTCACCGGGCTGGGACTCTCGTTTGTCACAGACTTCATCGAATCCAACCAAAATCTGCTTCAGGTGATTGGAAGCCTCGTTCTTATCATATATGCAGTATACCTTTTTAAAAACAACCCTTCGCGCTCATTGAAGCCTCCGGTCGAATCCGCAACCAACTATTGGCGCGATTTTGTCACCGGATTTCTATTCACATTCTCAAACCCCCTCATCCTATTCTTCATAATCGGACTCTTTGCCCGGTTTAACTTCCTTGACACCCACTACCGCTTCTATCACTATATAATCGGATATACCAGCATTATTGTCGGAGCCGTAGGCTGGTGGTTTCTTATAACTTTTTTTGTAAACAAAGTGCGGGCACACTTCAATGTCAGGTCTTTGTGGCTTGTCAACCGGTCGATAGCCGTAATACTTCTTATTATGTCGACTGTAGGATTTGTGCTTGGCATTAAAGAACTCCTTCATCTATGAACCAGGAAAAGAAAAAACTCAGTGTTCCATGTCTGCCCGAACTTGATTCGATGACTCTCGACCAGGTAGCAGCATTACTGGACGAAAAAGGCGCAAAAAAAACAGTTGACTGCCTTAACTGGAAAGACGAGTATCCTTATCATCCGCTTACCGCCTTTTCTATAGCTCATTCCAAAACATGCATTTACATAGACTTTTTTGTGCGGTGCAACTATCTGAGAGCTGTAAATGACAAAAACAACTCTAATGTATATCAGGACAGCTGTGTGGAATTTTTTGTAGCGCCTGAAGGCATAACCCCATACTTTAACTTCGAATTCAACTGCATCGGAACAATTCATGCCGCAAAGCGCATGGACAGGCATAGCGGGCAGCTGTTGTCAGATGAGCAACTTGACAAAGTGCGTCGATACGCCTCCTGTGGCAACCGTCCGTTCAACGAACTCGAAGGCATATTTTCATGGAATCTTGTAGTTGCAATACCGCTTGAAATCATAGGTATAAAATATGAAGACAAACCAATAACTCTTCATGGCAACTTCTACAAATGTGCCGATGCAACATCAGAGCCTCACTATCTGTCCTGGTCTCCGATTGATACCCCCCACCCTGATTACCATCGTCCGGAGTTCTTTGGAGAGATAACCCTCGAATAAGCATAGTTGATTGAAAACTAATTCATTGTATTGCAAGCACGCACCTTTTTCGATTTGTTTTTTCAAAAAACTCATTTAAAAATTTGGTAATTGAAAAATAATATATACCTTTGCAGTGTCGAAAGCAATTTTTCGACAAAACGGTGATTTAGTGTAGTGGCCTAGCACGCCACCCTCTCACGGTGGAGACCCGGGTTCGATTCCCGGATTCACTACTCACCCAAAAGGGATTTCCAAATAGGAAATCCCTTTTTTATCATCATTTTTTAGCAAATCTTTTTGGCAATACCCAAAAAAAAGCTACCTTTGCATTCGCAAAACCAACTCAGGGAGTGGTGCTCGAGTGGTTGAAGAGGCACGCCTGGAAAGCGTGTATACGCCAAAAGCGTATCGGGGGTTCGAATCCCCCTCACTCCGCAAATAAACGCGCCGTAAATCTATGGTTTACGGTGCGTTTATTTTGCAACCCATTAGTGACAACATCTGAATTTTGAATACAAATTGCGCATGAGTAGTAGAAGCAATGAACATGGTCGCGCTTATGAATATGCCTGCCTGATGAATCTTGAATCCCAGGTTTCCAAGATTAGGTCCTGTGTGCTTGTCAGAAATTCATGTTTCTACGCCGCTCAAAAAGCGTGGAATACATTATCTGACGCGGACAGACATATATATGAAACAAGTTCATTGGCAGCTGTATTTCAAATCTTTGCCATGGAGCCAAGGATTACCGAGGTCTCTGATGATTCGCTTGAATTACTGATTCAGCCTGACTCCGAAGGTAAGTCTGGCGATGTAAGAGATATTCTTATTGTGCGAAACTCGATAACCTGGGAAATAGGTCTGAGCTTAAAACACAATCACTTTGCTGTCAAACACAGCAGGCTAAGTTCTCAATTGGATTTCGGCAAAACTTGGTATTCAATACCATGCTCTGAGAACTACTGGAATGCGGTAAATCCGGTTTTCAAGTATCTTGCTAAAGAAAAAGCTTCACACTCCAGGTTTTGCGATTTGCCTGACAAAGAGAATGATGTATATATTCCTATTCTTAAAGCCTTCATAGATGAGCTGACCCTTCAGAGTGATTCGCATAAAGATATGCCGGCAAGGATGGTGGAATATCTTATGGGTAAATATGACTTCTATAAAATAATCAGCATAGACAAGGAAAAGTTAACGCGTATTCAGGCATTAAACATGCATGGTACCCTCAATTTACCTTCAAAAGAAAAGTCGGCAGAAATTGAAGTCCCTGTTGTTGCGTTACCTACACGTATAGTTCATATAGACTTTGCGCCCAATAGCAACAATACCGTGGAGGTGTATATGGATGGAGGGTGGCAATTCACTTTCCGGATTCATAATGCGGCTACATATGTTGAACCCTCTTTGAAGTTTGACATCCAAATGGTAGGCATGCCAACCGCCATTTTAACAATCAACTGTATTTGGAAATAGAGATGTGGACACTTATTAGTTTATTTACCGGCGCAGGCGGTTTAGACCGCGGGTTTCACAATGCAGGTTTCAAGACTCTTGTCGCAAATGAGTTCGATTCCAAAATTTGTCCTACATTCAGAGCAAATTTCCCTGATGTGAACCTTATTGAAGGAGATATAAAAATAGTTCCGTCTGAACTATTTCCTAAGGGCGTTACCGGAATTATAGGCGGTCCTCCCTGCCAGTCATGGAGTGAGGCAGGCTCGCTTAAAGGGATTGAAGATGCTCGTGGGCAACTGTTTTTTGAATATATACGTATACTTAGGGATACAAGACCGCTATTCTTTGTCGCGGAAAATGTTTCTGGCATGTTGGCTAAGCGACACTCATCAGCGGTCGATGGATTTATGAAACTTTTCGATGAAGCCGGTTACGACGTTAACCTTAAAATGCTTAACGCTCGCGATTTTGATGTGCCTGAAGATCGAGACCGCGTTTTTTATATTGGTTTCCGAAAAGATTTGCACATAACAGATTTCAAATATCCCACCCCTGTCAAACCAATCCCGACATTACGAGATGCCATATGGGATTTGAAAGACACCGCAATCCCTGCAAAAGAAAAGAATAAAACCAATGGCAGCGACTGCTATGTTCCCAATCATGAATATTTTATAGGCACATACTCCCCTATTTTCATGTCGCGAAACCGAGTTCGCTCTTGGGATGAACCGGGCTTTACAGTTCAGGCCAGCGGTCGACAATGTCAGCTTCATCCTCAAGCGCCAAAAATGGTAAAACTCGCCCCCAATGTACAGGTTTTTGCTGAGGGGCACGAACATCTGTATCGCCGAATGTCTGTACGGGAAGTCGCTCGCGTTCAAAGTTTTCCCGATGATTACATATTCATCTATGACGATGTGAACTACGGATATAAGATGATAGGGAATGCTGTTCCCGTAAATCTTGCGTACCATGTTGCCATGCAGATAAAAAAGACCTTGATTGAACACGGCATAGCGCCATAATGTTTGGGGTGCAACATAAGCCGACCACCGCATTTTCTGGGACACAGCCATCTCCATCGGTCACCAGTTCTAGAGCAGCCACCGCCCCAGCAACCGCTGGAACTGCAAGTGCTCCCTCGAAGCAACCGACGAACCGGCCAAAGGAGTGCCGCAAGACAGCGAGTCAGGTCACACGGCACTGCTGCTAGACGAGTCGAAAAAACACAATGGCAAACAGTTGCCGGCTCTAGACCTTGAACTCGACGGCGTAAAAATCGATATTCGCTCAGTAACCGGGCGCGGTTGGTATTCAAATATATTTGTCGCCAAAAACAAGCAGCTGCATCGATATAACTCCCGAGAGGATGTTACAGAGCAAGTAAATAGCCTTTGCTTGTATTTCCATGATGCCTAATTGTTTGACCACTCGAAAATGATAAAATCAATCGCGTATTTTAAATTTTATAGAGACACCGATGGCAAACTCTTGAAAAAGTACATTAGCAAAGTGTACTGCGTAATAAATGGAGACACCGAGATAAAAACTTATGATGTATAAAAAAGAAAGCCGGGTTTCTCTAGGAACACCCCGGCACCGAGTGACACCAAGGCTCCGTAGAGCGTCGTTGTCACCGCAAAGTTACAAACTATTTTTTAATCTGCAAATTTATGATACCAAAATACAGCTACAAGACGTAAACGCAGGACGGCGCATTTTCTACTGTGTGACACTTTTTGAAAACCACACTCAGTCTCAAATTGAGAAAGTTTTCCAAAACAAAACATATAAATACTAAAAGTCAACATGTTATAAAACCAATAAGTCGAGAAAGTTTTCCAAAACATTATTTCATCAATAAAAATCGTTGCATTCTCTTGCCATAATCAATGATTGTCTCTACCTTTGCCAAAAATAAAAACATACACCCCCATGATACAGATAGTAGTAAAGCGAGATGGTCGAGTGGTCGGCTATAACGAAGAAAAAATCAAGGCAGCAATACGCAAGGCTATGTTGCAGACAGAGCGAGGCGAAGACGAAGCGCTGATACAGAAAATTGCGGATCGCATAGGGGTCACAGGAAAGGAGCGGATGAGTGTGGAAGAAATCCAGGACCGCGTTGAAGTGGAACTGATGAACAGCCCGCGCCAGGAAGTTGCCAAACGATATATTGCCTACCGCGACCAGCGCAGCATTGCCCGTCGCGCCAAGACCCGTGACATGTTTCTGGAGATTATCGAGGCTAAAAATAATGAAATAACCAGAGAGAACGCCAATATGAACACTGACTCGCCGGCAGGCATGATGATGAAGTTTGCAAGCGAGACCACAAAGCCGTTTGTCGATGACTACCTTTTGTCTCAGGAAGCACGTGATGCGGTTCGCAATGGCTATCTTCACATTCACGACAAAGACTACTACCCTACCAAGAGCCTCACCTGTGTGCAGCATCCTCTTGACAAAATTCTGAAATTCGGCTTTACAGCCGGTCATGGAGAATCTCGTCCGGCAAAAAGAATAGAGACTGCAAGTATTATATCATGCATTTCTCTCGAAACAGCTCAGAATGAAATGCACGGCGGTCAGGCAATACCTGCATTTGACTTCTATCTTGCTCCCTATGTGCGCAGTTCGTATATAGAGGAGATAAAGACTCTCGAATCTCTTACCGGGCGCAGCCTCAAGCATTTGTATGAGGCAGAAATCAAGGACTATGAGACAAAAGATCTCAACGGACTTGAAGGAGACGCACGCTATGTGCAGCATGCTATAAACCGGACTGTCGAACGTGTGCATCAGAGTATGGAGGCTTTTATACACAACATGAATACCATCCACTCCCGTGGAGGCAATCAGGTTGTTTTCAGCTCAATAAATTACGGCACCGACACCTCTGCCGAAGGTAGGTGCATTATCAGGGAATTGCTTAACACCACCTATCGTGGTGTAGGAAACGGTGCTACCGCAATTTTCCCTATTCAGATATGGAAGAAAAAACGGGGCGTGAGCTATTTGCCTGAAGACCCCAACTATGACTTATACAAACTGGCTTGTAAAGTCACAGCGCGCAGGTTTTTCCCGAACTTTGTAAATCTTGACGCGACATTCAACCATCACGACAAATGGCGTGCTGACGACCCTGAAAGATACCGTTATGAGGTTGCCACAATGGGATGCAGAACACGTGTTTTTGAAAACCGCTATGGCGAAAAAACCTCCATTGGTCGCGGCAACCTGAGTTTTTCCACTATAAATATTGTGCGCATAGCCATAGAGTGCATGGTTGTCAAGGACAAAGAAGAGCGAATCGCCAAATTCATGCAAAACCTCGACAAGGTTCTTGATATTACAGCACGCCAGCTCTGCGACCGGTTTGAATTCCAAAAAACCGCATTGGTAAAACAATTTCCGCTTCTCATGTCAAAACTTTGGGTAGGCAGCGAAAACCTAAGCGCGGGGCAGACAATAGAAAGTGTTATAAATCAAGGCACACTCGGCATCGGCTTCATTGGACTCGCGGAGTGCCTGATCGCTCTTATCGGCAAGCACCACGGCGAAAGCGAAGAGGCACAGGCTCTCGGGCTGAAAATTGTGTCTCACATGCGCAGCCGTGTCAATGAGTATTGCGAAAAATTCGGACACAACTTCTCTGTGCTCGCAACTCCGGCAGAGGGGCTGAGCGGAAAATTCACAACCAAAGACCGGAAAAGTTTCGGCATACTGCCGGGCATTACCGACAAGATATACTATACCAACTCAAACCATGTGCCTGTATACTACAAGTGTTCTCCGGCGCACAAGGCAAAAATAGAGGCTCCATACCACGAGCTAACCGGAGGCGGTCATATTTTCTATGTGGAGATTGACGGTGACGCCACCCACAACCCCAAGGCTATTGCCGACATTGTAGACCTTATGGACAAAAACAATATTGGCTACTGTTCGGTAAACCACAACCGCAACAGATGCATGAGTTGCGGATACGAAGATGCCTCTGAGAATCTGGACAGCTGTCCTGAATGCGGCAGCAAGGACATTGACAGGTTGCAGCGCATCACCGGCTACCTTGTCGGAACAACAGACCGCTGGAACAACGCGAAGTTAGCTGAGCTTAATGACAGAGTGGTTCATAACTGACTGTAGCCATGAATTTAAGAGTGTTGAAAATCATAGATGGCACAACTGTGGATGGTCCGGGATTCCGGACCTCCATTTATTTTGCAGGATGCCGACATGAGTGCCCGGGGTGTCACAATCCTTCGTCCTGGGATTTTGAAGCCGGAACAGACATGAGCGTCAGTCAGATATTGGAGCGCATATCTGAAAATGACATGGATGTAAGCCTTAGCGGCGGAGACCCGTTGTACCAGGCAGAAGCCTTGACCTGTCTATGCCGCATGATAAAGGACTCAGGGAAAAGCATATGGCTTTACACCGGGTTTCTGTATGAGGATATTCTGGCGAATCCCGTGTATGCGCCATTGCTGAAATATGTAGATGTAGTGGTAGACGGACCTTTCGTAAGTCAATTGCGTGATACCGCACTGCTGTTCAGAGGCTCTTCTAACCAGCGTCTGATAGATGTAGCCAAATCACAGTGTGGTAAAATAGTAGAATGGGAGTCTGAGTTCTAATGTATTTTGCAGCATTGTACCAATGCCGAAGCCTTGGCCTCTGTCTCATCCCACTCTGTTGATGCCACAGAGTCGCCGGTAACTCCGCCTCCGGCATATATGTTATATGTATATGTGCCTGAAGAATTGTATCCTGCAAATGCACACCGCAAGTTAACATAACATGCGGTATGCTGTCGGTCTATTATCCCAAGCCAGCCGCCATAGCAGTATCGCGAATGGCTTTCTGTGTCACCGATACGACACATCGCCAGTTCTTTCGGTGTTCCGCAAACGGCAGGTGTGGGAGACAAGCGTGAGACTATTTTCCCGGGATTATTTATGCCCTTGGCCTTTATACTTTCACAAAGATGTTCAATCTTGCCGTACAGCATCGAAAATGGCTCGTCTACAGACACTTCCGCACCTTCCTCCAACAAAATCTTTCTTATGAAGTCGGTCACATAATTATGCTCGTCAATATTTTTTCTGTCCCACTCCCCTGCGCTTCCGGCAGGCCGAGTTCCGGCAAGTGACATTGTATCAAGTGAATTGTTGTCAGGGTTAAAATCGCACAAAAGCTCAGGTGTGGCTCCAATCCATAAACCGGTTTCAGAAGTATAGTACAGATAGCGGAAAGTGCGGTCAAACAGACTGAAATATTTTTCAGCAGCTATTACAGGAGACACTCCCTGCATACTTATAAGTCGGCTGACCACGGTTTTACTTCTGTCGAGCCTCATTTCAGAAATCAATGAACTCACTTTGCTGATGTACATGTTTTTATCAGTAGAGTTCAATGAAGGCGCAATCCGAGGCGCTTCTCCATACAGATTGCCTGAAAGCACATCATTTACAGACAAATCATCCGGAATAACAATGCAGTCTCCTGAATCTTCAAAGAAACTTATAGCAAAATCACCCGGAGTTCCTTTATCGAAATATGTTTCAGCACTAACACGCCTTATGTTTTCCGAGGCGTGAAAACGACATGCAGTCTTCGCTGGCTCAGCATATAAGACAAACGGAATAAAACGCTCAATACATTTTTCCACAGCCTTTGCGACTTCGGCTGAAATCAAGGCTTGTTGTGTCATGCTTTTTCGCCGATTAGTTCAAACGGCATTGCATCTGTTATACGGACATCGCAAAACTCGCCGCAGACTATCCCGGGAGCTTTTGTCACAAGCACTTCCGGGTCAACCTCCGGAGAATCCCATTGGGTGCGTCCCACAAAATGGTTGTCCTCCTCACGATCTATCATAACTTTATACACCGAGCCTATTTTTTTATCCTGAATCTGTGCGGAAATCTCCTCTTGCAGAGCCATCAGGGAATCAAGACGTTTCTGCTTCACATCCGCAGGAATGTCATCATTATAGTTCAGTGCGGCAAAAGTGCCTTCCTCTTCACAGTATGCAAAAGCGCCCATTCGCTCAAAGCGCGTGGTTCTTACAAACTCCATCAGTTCGTCAAATTCGGCATCTCCCTCTCCCGGAAATCCGGTCATCAAAGTGGTCCGTATGTGTATGTCGGGAACCGTCGTTCTGATTTTGTCAAGCAACTCAAGAGTTTCCTGCTTGCCTACACGGCGTCGCATGGCTTTGAGAACCTTATCGCTGATGTGTTGCAAGGCGATGTCAAGATACGAGCATATATTGTCTCGCTCAGCAATTACAGGCAATATGTCAAGCGGGAATCCGGCGGGATAAGCGTAATGCAGTCTCAGCCACTCCACTCCTTTTATATCAGACAGCCGTTTAAGGAGATTCGCAAGAGTACTCTTTCCGGAGTTAGTGTCACACCCGTATCCAGACAAATCCTGCGCTATGATATTGAACTCTTTCACTCCCCGTCCCGCAAGCAATCTCACCTCTTCTTCAATCTCCCGAGGGTCTCGTGATTTGTATCGCCCTGTTATAAGCGGGATTGCACAGAAAGCGCAGAAGCGGTCACACCCTTCTGCAATCTTGAGATAGGCATGGTGGCGCGGGGTAGTGATAATACGGTCATATGAAGCGGTTGCGGGATAACGCCTGGCAAGCTCTTTCACGATTCCATGCCAGTCTGTTTTACCGAACCAGCCGTCCACTTCCGGAATTTCCGCAGGCAATTCCTTTCTGTAGCGTTCGGAAAGGCAACCCATAACATACAAAGCGGATATTTTTCCTCGCGATTTCAAGTCTGCATATTCAAGAATTGTGTTAACAGACTCTTCTTTGGCATCGCCGATGAAACCGCATGTATTTACAACAACGATATCGCCGGTCTTTGTTGTTTCAGGTTCATGACATGGCTCCATTCCGGCATCGGACAGCATTTTCATCAGCCGTTCCGAGTCGACAAGGTTTTTGGAACACCCGAGCGATATTACATCGACTTTTTTACGTTTCATGCCTCCGGTTCAAAAAGTGCGCGGACAAATTCTTCCTTTCTGAAGACCTGCAAATCCTCTATTTTCTCGCCAAGACCTATATAACGAACCGGAATACTCATTGCATGGCTTATACCGATTACAACTCCGCCTTTGGCTGTGCCGTCAAGTTTGGTAATGACAAGCCCGGTCACTTTTGTAGCAGCTGCAAACTGTTTTGCCTGCTCGAAAGCGTTCTGCCCCGTACTGCCGTCCAGAACAAGCAGCACCTCGTCCGGAGTATCGGGAACGACCCTCGACATGACATTGCGAATTTTTGTAAGCTCATCCATAAGAGCTTTCTTATTATGCAGACGCCCGGCAGTATCGATTATAACCACATCAATATCACCTTTCGCCTGGGCGCTTTTAAGAGTGTCAAACGCCACAGAAGCCGGGTCGGCTCCAAGCTTCTGTTTCACAATAGGCACATCCGCTCTGTTCGCCCACTCCCCAAGCTGTTCGATAGCGGCAGCGCGGAATGTATCTGCCGCGCCCAACATAACTTTATATCCGGCATTGCGATACTGAGCCGCGAGCTTGCCGATTGTTGTGGTTTTACCTGCGCCATTGACACCCACTACCATAATGACATAGGGCTTTCTGCAACCTTGCGGCAGAGTGAAATCCGGAGATGATACAGAGTCATCCGAATCGGCAAGCAAAGCCTGGGTTTCTTCGGACAACAGCCGTGTCAGTTCATCAGAATCAACATATCCGTCTTTCTTTACCCGTGCGTTCAGTCGTTCAATAATGGCAAGAGTTGTGTCTACTCCGACATCCGATGTTATGAGAATCTCCTCAAGGTCATCAAGAAAATCATCATCGACTTTCTTTTTACTTGCTATGGCTCGAGCAATTTTTGACAATATGCTCTGTTTTGAAGCCGACAGCCCCTGGTCAAGTGTCTCTTTTTTCTCCTTTGAGAAGAATTTACTGAAAAAGCCCATATTTATTTTTGTTTATTTATTCTTGGAAACAGTCTTCTGATTGAATTAAGCCGCATTCCCATCCGAGGACCGGCAATAACAACCGTAACGGCACTTATAATCATAAGAAGACCAATAATGTCACGCCCCGAAAGGCTTTCACCAAATATACACACTCCTATAATCACAGCTGTAACAGGTTCCAGCGCGCCCAATATAGCAGTGTTTGTTGACCCTATATACTGAATGGCGCTTGTTGTACACGCGAATGAAACCACTGTAGGGAAGATAGCCAGACCAAGCAACGCCCCCCATAGATACCAGTTTGATACAGTGGGGATTTGTATCTCACCTGCGCATGCAAGACGCACCGCGAAGAGGCAAACGCCGAACAGCAACATGTAGAAGGTTACCGTCAGAGTGGCTACCTTGGCAAGCGATGTCTTGTTTACAGCCACTATGTATACCGCATAACTCAGCGCCGACGCCATGACAAGCATAGTTCCCGTAAAGCTGAGGGTTTCCCCTCCGGGACTTTTGTACAGCAAACCAATTCCGGCAAGAGCTACAGCTATGCAGGCGATTGTCATTTTGCCTATTCTCTCGTGAAAAGCGCTTACCATTATCACGGCAACCATTATGGGATACACAAAAAGCATTGTCGAAGCAATGCCCACATCCATATAATTGTAGGACAAAAACAAGGTTAGCGAGGATAATGCTACGAGGATGCCTAAAATAGCCAACGCGCCTACCTGAACACGAGACACCGCAAAGTTTCTGCCCCGCAGCTTTATCATTACAGCAAGTACCGGCAATGCAATCAGATAGCGGAAAAACAGCACTGAATCGGCAGTCATTCCATCTTCATACAACGGCAGTGCAAACAATGGATTCAAACCATATGTCGCGGCTGCTGCCGCCCCGAGCAAATATCCTTTTGCCTTTAAACCCATCACTTCAGTTTGCCTTTACAGCCGCCCTTACAGCCGCCTCCAAGGCTAAAGATATTTTTTGAGTATGTTACTGTTTTATTGCTACGCTCACGGTTTCGCTTCAGAGCCAGTTCGACAAGCTTGTCCATGAGGCTGGTAAATGAAATGCCGGTTGCCTCCCAAAGATAAAAAGACAGCGAACCGGGTATCGTGTTTATTTCATTTACATAAATTTTGTCGGTATCCGCATCCACTATGACATCCACACGCGATACACCGTGGCAGCCGAGCACTCTGAAGGTTTCGCCGGCAAGGCGACGAATCTCTTTGCTCATTGACTCAGGCAAGTCTGCCGGAATGCGTTTTTGAGAAGCCTGCATGCCCTTGGCTCCTTTAGTGCCTCCCATATATTTGTCCTCATATGAGAGAATGTCGCCACTCTTTATAGGTTCCTCACACACGGATGTTTCGAACTCATCACAATCGCCAAGCACGGAACAGTTAATTTCCTTGAGATTGTCTACCATGTGCTCCACTATTATTCTTGACGAATAACGACTGGCATCCTCTATACACTCTTCAAGTCTGGATCTGTCTGCCGCTCGTCCGATACCGACGCTTGAGCCAAGGTTTGCAGGTTTGACAATCACCGGATACCCGAGAGTACTTTCTATCCTGGAAATAAGGTTGTCTTTCCCGGTAAACCATTCTTTATCTGTAAACCACACAAAATCAATAACCGGAACCCCGCAGTGGGCAAGAATCATCTTCATGGTAATCTTGTCCATGCCGTTTGCCGAAGCAAGTACATCACAGCCGGCATATGGCACGCCGATAGCCTCGATTATTCCCTCGAATGTTCCGTCCTCGCCATTAGAGCCGTGTAAAACAGGTATTACAACGTCAAGACTGCCAACAACTGCCTTTCCGAACATCGGCTTATTTACTTTGTAAAGGTTACAGTCGCCAAATATGGGGCGCATATACACCTCCTCACACTGTTTCAGCAGAGCAGGAATGTCTCTGTAGCCTGACACATCGAAAAGCGCCTCACCGGTATACCATTTACCCTCTTTGGTTATATATATTGGTGTCACATTATAGCGGTTGCGGTCTATGGCATGCATTGCCTGCGATGCCGATATTACAGAAATCTCATGTTCGGTGGATCTTCCTCCGAAAAAAACGCCTATGTTGGTTTTCATACTCTGTATTTATTTAAACGTATCTGGTAAATCATTTTCATAAAGGACTGTATCGCCAAACGACACTATACCTTGTAAAAGCTGTTGTGCATGGGCAAATGTGTCAGCTAACATTACCGAACCATCCGGCATACCTCCGTCCTTTAGTCCGGCAACAATCGCCTCGCGGTTATATTTGCCAACGACTATGGCAATGTCTGCACATGATGCCATTTTTTCACCGAACCGACGGTTCAGTTCTTCCGTTCGCTCGCCTAACTCAATCATGCCCGGAGTTATAACGATTCTATTTCCGCCGGTCATGCGGCTTATGACATCAAGAGCCATGGCACTGCCCATGGGATTGGAGTTGAACGCATCGTCAATTATTGTTATTCCGGCGGGAGTACGCTTGAGATTCAATCGGTGTTCCACCTGCTCTATCCGGCTCACGGCATATCTTATTTTATCTACCGGAACACCAAGATGAACGGCAACAGCCACACAGGCAAGCAGGTTCGAGATGTTGCATTCTCCCACCAGCTTTGTAGCAAGAGGTATCTCCAGCCCCTCTCCTTTGGCGATAAATGATGTGCCACGCTCGGAATATTCTACATTCTCGGCAGTCCAGGAAGCATCGCCTGTCGCAGAAACGGCATAACGCACACACGGTGTATTGTTAACTTTTCTGTCTGCTATTTTTTCAAAATCATTGTTTATCACAGCAAGTCCGTCTGCGGGCAGTGAGTCTACCAGTTCAAACTTGGTTTTCTGGACATTCTCAATGCTGCCGAATGACTCAAGGTGTTGTTCGCCGACTGCAGTTATTATGCCGATAGACGGGTGTACAAGCTCGCATATCTCCTTTATATCACCCGGCTGCTTAGCCCCCATCTCCACTATAAATACTTTATCGTAGGGTTTGAGATGCTCGCGTATTGTGCGAATCACCCCCAGAGTGGTGTTGAAGCTGCCGGGGGTCATGGCTGTCTGATAGCATTCGCTTAGTATTCTGTGAAGATAATGTTTTGTGCTTGTTTTGCCGTAGCTACCGGTTATGCCTACTATCTTTAAATCCGGCATGGATTGAAGTATGTTTTTAGCTTCATTATAGTAATTACGGTTTATCCGCTTTTCAACCGGGACAAGAATCCATACTGCCGCCAAAACAATTATGTGACTGCCGCAATATAGTCCGAGTGAAGTTACAGATGCTATAAAAATGCGGGAGTACGCGTCATATCCGAAAACAAGTACAGAAGACGCCATTACTATAACAGACAGAAAAGCCGCCACCATGTAAATGCGTTTGGCACGGGCTGTCCATACCAGCGGTTTCTTGTACTTTCGTGTCAGGAGATAGTATACATTGCCGCCACAAAATGCCAGGATAAACCCCATTGCCCAGCGGGCATCAGTAAATGAGACAAGCGACAAAAAAAACACACACATGGCTGTGAGCCTTGTCCAACCGGTGGTATCTCCACTGTTTTTAAGCCAGCGGCGGTAGCGCTCCGGGCGGTATGAGTTCTGTTGCATCATCATAAGGTCTCTTTTAATTTCGAGAACCAGATTCTGAACAGCAACAATAAGAATCAGCAGGTATATTATGAATATCAAAGTCATATTTGTTACAGATTATGATTTTAAAAAACTTCGCAGCACAGCGGCAAAACCGACCGGGTTGTCAAGAAAACTGTAGTGACCGCAACCGGAAAACGAAACGAGCCCGGCTCCGGGAATCAGTTTTTCCATAGTTTTGGCATCAGACAGTGGTGTCGCTGTGTCATTCTCTCCCCAAATAAGAAGAGTGGGCGCTTTTATAAGAGGCATTACATGTTTAAGGTCTTCGTTTACAACCTTGCTTAATATGCTTCTCATCATCGGGCTTGCAGAGGCATAATCCGAACTGCCTCTTTTTGCACGGGCTTTTTCTATTTGTATTTTAGCCTTTTCTTTCCCAAGCAACAGTCTATATGCCGTTTTCATGGCTTTGAAACTCCATACTTTGGCATAATATCCGATAGACCGCCGAGGCTTGACTCCCGCAGCATCAACCAATATCAGCTTGCTGACTTCGTTACGGCTTGAATATAGTATTCCGACCCTACCTCCGAAAGAATGACCGACAAGAACCGGCGAGGAAATGCCCAGTTTCGCAGTAAATTCCTCTATCGCTTGAGTGTATCGCTCCACTCCCCATACTTCCGACGGCTCTTCACTGCCGCCGAATCCAGGGAAATCTATGTTATACACTTTATGCGATTCTGAAGCTACTGCAGCGATACTTGCCACTGTACTCGAATTGCACCCCCAGCCGTGCATAAGCACAAGAGGCGCCCCCGCGCCACTCACTGAGTAAGTCATTCTGGAACCGCACACTTCGATACTTTCTGTACTCATTTGTTTAGCTCGGTTTTTACTGCAAAGTTACGCTTTTTAATTATACCATGGAGCACATAATAGAAAAACATTAAAAAGTTTGTGTATTGGATTGCTCACAGATCAAATTCAAACCTGTACTCATATTGAGTTGCAACGGAAACTAAAAAGGCTTTTTTATGTTTTAGCGATTGGATAACTTTTGCTAATTTTGCGAAATATGAAATTGCTAATAAAAATAATAACAGGTTCGCCATCATACATTTATACTGTTATAATCGGTTTGGCTATCTGTTGGCTGACCCTCGCTCCCAAACCGCTGCCGGAGTGTGAGATAGATCTGTTTCCAGGAGCGGACAAAATTGTACACGCCATTATGTTCGGGGCTTTCGGAGCCGCCATATATGTTGATACTGTAAGAATGTTCAGAAGCATCAACAGAGTCGGATGTGCAATTTCAGCGATATGCGTGAGCGCTGTTTGCGGTGGCATTATCGAACTGCTTCAAAGCGGGATGCAGCTCGGTCGCAGCGCAGAGACGGCAGATTTTGTCGCGGATTGTGCGGGAGCGGTTGCCGGGTCTTTGCTCGCGTGGATATTTTTTGTTCCGGACAACGACAGATTAAAATGCGCGAAATCAACCGGCACGACTGACCTGAGACGAGTATCTGAAATGTATCATGAAGCCTTTCCTCCTGAGGAACAGCGCCCTTGGAATGATATTTTGGACAAAATCAAAAGCAATAATCCGATATTTTCTCTGAATGTAATTTATTTCAACGGAAATCCTGTCGGACTGATTACTTTCTGGAATTTTAATAGCTTTGTGTACATTGAGCATTTTGCGGTTGACTCAGCTTTCAGAGGCAAGAATATTGGCAGCAGGGTGCTGAAAAAATTTTGTAGGCAGACCAAACGTCCGGTAGTTCTTGAGGTTGAGCCTTCGACCTGTGGCGAAATTGCAAAGCGTAGAATAGAGTTTTATAATCGGATTGGTTTTCATTCATTCCCGGATTTCAAGTACATTCAACCGCCATACGATACAGGACTTCCTCCGGTTGAACTCATGCTTATGAGTACCTCCGATAATATTGATTTACAAAATGTGACACACAGATTACACAGTGACGTATATGGCAAAAATTAAATACCTGACGCATATTGTCTTGATTGCAGTAATTTCAATTACATGCAAAGGGTGTTCGTCTTGCACCGACAACAATGCCGGTCATAATAAACTGGTGTGCGTAAGCTTGGAACCCCAGCGTTGGATTGCCGAGCAGATTGCAGGCGAGCGGTTAAAAGTTGTGAGTATGTTGCCTGGAGATGCCGATCCCGAAAATTTTGACCCGCCTATGTCGGCGCTCAAAGATGCCTCAGATGCTGTTGTTTATATGCAGTCCGGCTATCTGCCTTGGGAAGACAATATGATAAAACGGGTCAAAGAGTCAAATCCAGACCTACTCGTCATAGACACTGCCAGAGGAATTGACCTGATAACCGGTACACATTCCCACGACGGTCATTCTCATGAAACCGACCCACATACATGGACTTCGGTAAAAAATGCCAAAATCATAGCTGCAAATATGCTTGAGGGACTAAAGAAAGCAGACTCTATCCATGCCGACTTTTATGAAGCGAACTATAATAAGTTGGTTTTACGCCTTGATTCGCTTGACAACAGTATAACGGAGCGTCTTGCACCTGTTAAAGGAGGGTCTTTTGTAGTATGGCATCCGTCACTCAGCTATTTTGCAAGAGACTATGGGCTGACGCAGATTGCCATTGGCTCAGAAAATAAGGAGTCTACAATCAGAACCATGCAGCGCCGTATAGACGAGGCTAATAATTCTAATGTCAGTCTGTTTTTTGTACAGCCAGATATGGATGGAGCAAAAAGTGACGAAATTATTGCTCTAACCGGTGCCGAAAAAGTTGTAATTCATCCGATTGCATACGACTGGCTCAATGAAATGGAAATTATAACAGACGCTTTATCACAAAAGTTATTGAAGTGAACAGAATCATAGATATTTCCGGTGTCGGAATGGTAAGGGAAGGCAAACAGATTCTCAAGGACATCAATCTGAGTGTCAATACCGGAGACTTTATTGCAATAACAGGTCCTAACGGTGGAGGGAAAACCACTTTACTTAGAATCATTCTAAGATTGCTGAAACCGACTGACGGAAATGTCAGATATTTCACCGACGGCACAGAGGTAAAGAGGCTTTCCATTGGGTACCTTCCTCAAAAAAACAGCATCGACTCTCATTTTCCAATCACGGTACGTCAGGTTATATCTTCAGGGCTGCTCGGAGTATCCGGAATTGACAAAAACATGTGCGAGACTCTGACGGAGAGTACTCTGCAAGATGTCAGACTATTGGAAAAAGCTGATTCTCCGATAGGGGCGCTGAGCGGAGGTCAACTGCAACGCACATTATTGGGCAGAGCCCTTATAGCTCCCCATGACGTGCTGGTGTTTGACGAGCCGCTGAGCTATTTAGACCGAGATTTTGAGAACAGAATGTATGAGCTAATCGCAGCAAGAGCTCCTTATACCACTATTATTCTTGTGAGCCATGAAATGACCCGATTTGCCCAAATGGCAAACCGTCATCTAATTATAGACCGCACATTGACCGAGTGTCATTCCAGCAGCCACCGCATATATTGTGATTGTTGCGATAAATAAACACCGCCTAAAGCCTTTTTATTTTGCCGCTTGAGGTTCGGGGAATTTCTTCTTTTTCGACAATAGCTTTCGGCAATAGCCTTGACGGCAGAATTTCACTTGCCTGTTTAAAAAAGTGGTCTTTGTCAAACCCGCTACCCTCTATTACAAGAACTATTTCTGTACCCCACCGGTCTGACGGTCTTCCTGTAATATAGAATGCCCTGTTTTTAATCAATGGAGCCAGTTGCGCTTCGATTTTCTCGGGAAAAACTTTTATTCCGCCTGTATTTATGACATTGTCTGCCCTACCGAGCCATTTAAATTGTGTGTCGGAAAGGATTTCAACACAATCATTGGTTACCAGTGTTTTGAAACTCATCTGATTCGATTTTATAACAAGACATCCGCGACTATCGGTAGAGAATGAGTATCCCGGCAACGCTGTGTAAAAACTGTCTTTGCCAATTTTTCGCAAGGCGACGTGAGAGCATGTTTCTGTCATGCCATATGTGGCATAGGCATTCAAGCCACTTTCAGCAACAGCTTTTTCCTGATCATAGCTAAGTGGAGCTCCCCCTATGATGATATTTCCGATTCTTCCGGAACGATTGCCATGAGCGAGCAACGCCGGCAACTGTGCCGGCACTATCGGTATCAAATCGATTTTTTCAAGAGATTCAAACCCGGTCAACGGATTCAATGACGGCTCGGAGATGTGCAGTTCACATTCAGCTACCAGACTCCTGACAATCATCATTTTTCCGGCAATATATTCAGGACTCAACGGCATTGCCAATACACTGCCGGCATCAATTCCAAAAAAAGCGTTTGTCATTTTTGCCGACGCAATCATGTCGTTACGGTCAAGACGTATCGGTTTCGGCTTTCCGGTAGAGCCAGATGTGTAAGCTGATATTTTATTGCTACAATTCCACTCCTTTATAAAATCGAGAACCGGAGGTGTAATATTTTTTATTCTGTAGTAATCCATTTAAATTCAGGAAATGACCACTTGTTTTCGATGGCGATTTTCAACAACTCACCGTCAAGGCACAACGGTGATGCAATATTATTGTTGTAAAGGCTCCCTGTTCCAAGCCCTTGAGGCATTGTAACCGTTTTTGCCGCAACCCATTGGGCTATGGCGTTTAGCCCTACATTTGATTCAAGAGCAGATGTCGCCCACCAGCCGATGTTATGGCATTCTGCTGCTTCAATCCACTCGTCCGCCCCGCTGAAGCCACCGCATAGCGCCGGTTTCAAAATAAGATAAGCAGGGCGTATGTGTCTGAGCATATTGTGCTTGTCTGTCATTGGACGGCACCCTATAAGCTCTTCGTCAAGTGCTATCGGTATGGGAGATTCGGCACATATATGAGCCATCAAATCCCATTGACCGGGCAAAACCGGCTGCTCTATTGAATGAATGACAAGCTGCGACAGTCTCTTGATACGTTCAAGTGCATTGTCTTTAGTAAAAGCGCCGTTTGCGTCAAGCCGTATTTCAAGATTTTTAGGAGGGTGGTTCTCTCTGATGCGTTCCAGCAGTTTGAATTCTTGTTCAAAATCCTGTCCTCCTACCTTGAATTTGACACATCTGAAACCGGACTCTATTTTTGCTTCGGCTCTCTGTGCCATTTCTTTGACAGACCCCATCCAAACAAGTCCGTTTATAGTCACGCATCCATTACCTTTTGAGAAATCAGAAGGAAAGGGGGTGCGCACACACCCGTTTTGGTAATCTGCAATTGCGGTTTCTAATCCGAACATTATAGATGACCGGTCTGACACATCATATTTCGCTCCATTGTTTATACAACGGCACAACTGACGCAAGGCGACTTCATAGTCATCGTTGTCTTCTGCACTGAGTCCGCGGAATAAGGCACACTCCCCTATACCGAATTTATCGGGATTATCAGGGTTCCATACTTTTATAAAATATGTGTCCTTATATGGTAATGCGCCACGCGATGTCAACGCCTTGAAGTTAAAATCAAGGCGATACGGAACATACGAAGCCTTAAGCATCATCCCGGAAATTTGGGGAATTTTCCGAAATCAGGGTCACGTTTTTCAAGGAATGCGTTTTTGCCTTCCTGTGCCTCTTCCATGAGGTAGTACATCAAAGTTGCGTCTCCTGCAAATTCCATAAGACCTCTCTGTCCGTCAAGCTCGGCGTTTAAAGCTCTTTTAATCATGCGAATAGCCATGGGGCTACGGCTAAGTATGGTATTACACCATTCAACTGTTTCGTCTTCAAGCCGTTCCAAAGGAACAACTTTGTTCACCATTCCCATTTCAAGAGCTTCGGCAGCTGTGTATTGTCTGCACAGGAACCAAATTTCTCTTGCCTTTTTCTGTCCGACACAGCGGGCAAGATAAGAGGAGCCGAAGCCGGCATCAAAGCTGCCTACTTTAGGTCCGGTCTGACCGAATTTCGCGTTGTCAGAGGCTATTGTAAGGTCACAAACCACCTGCAACACATTTCCCCCTCCGATAGCATAGCCATTTACCATAGCAATGACGGGCTTGGGTATAGAACGGATAGCCTTATGAAGATCGAGCACATTAAGGCGCGGCACTCCGTTATTGTCTATATACCCGCCAATTCCTTTGACATTCTGGTCGCCACCAGAGCAAAATGCTTTGTCGCCTGCCCCTGTAAGTATTACAACTCCGACAGACGGAGTGTCTCTACAATATGCCATAGCGTCAAGCATCTCGAAATTGGTCTGAGGTCGAAACGCGTTATATACTTCGGGGCGGTTGATTGTTATTTTCGCAATACCTCCGCTCTGTTCAAACAATATATCAGTATACTCTTTTATGGTAGTCCAGACTGTTTTAGACATGATTTATATTTTTTAAAATTTCAGATCGGTTAAAATAGTTTTTCAGCACTTCAGCATCGGTATCCGCAGGAGTGTCAATCGCAAGAATAGCCGGAGCATCGCTCTGTCCGATAAATTCCGGAAAAATTTTTCTTAGCGAATGCTCGCTGTCCGCGCTATAGAATGCGAAACCAAATGCCTCGGCTATATTTTTTAACGGAAGCCGAACAGTTGTCGCCGCCGCAAAGTTCTTTTCAAGTTCGGGTAATTCAGAAGTAGAGTTTACGAAACGGAATATTCCTCCACCGCTGTTGCACATCACTATCATCTTGAATCTGTGCGGAATGTCGGCTATCGCCAGACTGCCAAGGTCGTATTGCGCCGACATGTCGCCCGAGACGAACACAGTAGGACCGGCGGTGTAAGCCAGGCTGGCTCCGATAGCAGTCGCCGTACACCCGTCTATGCCGCTTACACCTCTATTGCAGTCGCAACGGTGAAGACCGTGGTCTCCTGACAGCTGCGCGTATCTAACAGGGGTGCCGTTAGACAGCTGTAGATTTGTACGTCGTGGCATCATAGGCATGAATGTGTCAAATGCCTTCAAATCACACCACGGGGATTTGGCAACAAATGCCTGATGTGTGGAAATGGCACGGTCGCGTATAATTCTCCATTTGTCTGCATAATCAGAGGCGGAGGTGTGCGGCTGCATGGCAGAAGCCAGTTGCGGGAAAAAAATATCTGCGGGCAATTCAATGCGTGATGTTAATGCCCGGAAGCAGTCTACTGTAGTATGGCTTAGTCCCACATGCCAGTGTTCGGACGGTTTTATTTCCCGGAGGAAACTTTTTACCATTCTTGACACCAAAGCGCCTCCAAATGTAATGACTACATCGGGAGCCAACCATCTTTTTTCATCGGCAGTCATTGCGCTTAAGGTAGTGTCAATACGGCTTATAAACTCGTTTCCGTGAATGTTGGACAGCGTTTCCGATAAGATTATGAAATTTGGCAAAGCGGCAAGTCGCCTTAGCGCTCTGTTCAGAACCGGACTTGGCGCATTAAAGCCGGCTACTATCATGATTTTGCGCGGAGATGCCAACCGGCTTCCTAAGCATCGCGCTTCTGCTGTCGGCAGTACTGCCTGCGGTTTGACCACGGATATTGTCCGGAATGACTCATCGCCGGTTTCTGCACATTTGCCGAGCGGTTCCGACAGCTGGATGTTTATATGCACAGGAGCCGTGCGACCTGTCAATGCAACGGTCAACGCATCATTAATCTGCCTGTTCGCATACCATTTCAAGTCCGGTAAATCCATATCGGTCAGGTTGTACGACCCCTTGACAAAGTTTGACAGCGCCTCGTATTGTCTTATAGTCTGCGAATCATCCTGGTCAATCCATTCCATAGGACGGTCCGCCGATATGACAACCAACGGCACTTTTCTGTAGAACGCCTCAGCAACCGCCGGAGCATAGTTAAGCAAAGCAGACCCTGAAGTACATACAATTGCAACCGGCTCTCCGGAAACAGCGGCATAACCCAAAGCCATAAATGCCGCACTACGTTCGTCGATTACTACTTTTGTACGTATTTGAGGATGTCTTTCCAGCGCAATTATCAGCGGCGCATTCCTGCTGCCGGGAGATAATACGGCGAACCTCACCCCCCTTTCTGCAAGCTGGGAGGCGAGGTCGCGGCATATTTCTTTCAAGGTATTGACCATATCGGCTGCTTACCCTGACAGTTTTATTTATTTAAAGCGCAGCTTTTGCACTTTTCTGATATCTGTGTAAAGAAATCATTGCCCTTATCATCTACAAGGATGAATGCGGGGAAATCCTCTACCTCAATTTTCCATATAGCTTCCATGCCAAGCTCAGGGTATTCAAGCAGTTCTACCTTCTTGATACTATTCTGAGCAAGAATAGCGGCAGGTCCGCCTATCGAGCCGAGATAGAAGCCGCCATGTTTGTGACATGCATCTGTAACCTGCTTGCTGCGGTTGCCCTTTGCAATCATTACCATGGAGCCACCGGCTGCCTGGAACTGGTCTACATATGAGTCCATACGCCCGGCTGTTGTAGGACCGAAAGATCCGGAAGGCATGCCTTTAGGAGTCTTTGCAGGACCGGCATAATAAATGGGATGATCCTTGAGATACTGGGGCATGGGTTCGCCTTTGTCAAGACGCTCTTTGATTTTGGCGTGAGCTATGTCTCGTCCCACAATGATAGTTCCGTTTAGAGACAAGCGGGTGGAAACCGGATATTTTGAAAGCTCTTTGCGTATTTCGTCCATTGGGCGGTTTAGGTCGATTTTCACGACGTTACCTTCGCCCTGCTTGCGATACTCTTCAGGTATGAGTTCGCCGGGATTTGCATCGAGCTTTTCAATCCACAGACCTTCCTTATTGATTTTTGCTTTCACATTTCTGTCTGCCGAGCAGCTCACGCCAAGACCTACCGGACAAGACGCGCCATGGCGGGGCAAACGTATCACACGGATGTCATGAGCAAAGTATTTGCCGCCAAACTGAGCTCCGAGACCTATTTTCTGAGCTTCTTCGAGCAACTGTTTTTCCAGTTCCACATCGCGGAAAGCATGTCCGAGCTCATTGCCTTTGGTGGGCAGGTTATCATAATATTTTACTGACGCTTTCTTTACAGTTGCAAGGTTCATTTCAGCAGAAGTGCCTCCGATAACAAATGCAATATGATAAGGAGGACATGCGGCAGTGCCAAGGCTCTTCATCTTTTCCACGAGGAAAGGAATTAGTGTCTTGGGGTTTATAAGCGCCTTGGTTTCCTGATAAAGATAGGTTTTGTTAGCCGAACCGCCGCCTTTCGCCACAAAGAGAAATTTGTATTCATCGCCTCCCACTGCATACAAATCAATCTGAGCCGGAAGATTGCAGCCTGTATTGACTTCATCATACATGTTCAGCGGAGCGTTTTGCGAATAGCGAAGATTATCTTCGGTATATGTGGTGTACACACCTTTGCTTAACTTTTCTTCGTCATTGTCTCCGGTATATACATTCTGGCCCTTCTTACCTATTATTATAGCCGTACCGGTATCCTGGCAGAACGGAAGTTGACCTTTGCTCGCCACCTCTGCATTGCGCAACATGGTCAGTGCGACAAACTTATCGTTTTCGCTGGCTTCGGGATCATGGAGAATTTTGGCTACCATCTGGTTGTGTTCTCTACGCAGCATAAAGGCATTGTCGTGTGTAGCCTGACGAGCCAATACTGCAAGAGCCTCAGGGTCTACCACAAGCATCTCGCGGTCACCCCACTTTTCTGTCTTTACATAGTCCGATGTCAGCAGGTAGTATTCGGTTGTGTCTTTTCCCATAGGGAACATTTCCTGGTACTGGAACGGTTTCGTTGCCATATCTCTTAAATTTAATGTTTTTACTACTGCAAAGTTAAAACAAAAAAACAGCAGGTGCAAAAGATTTTTCAAGACAACACCACGTTTTCCACACGAGACTCTTTGCAGAGTCCGGCAAAGAGTCATTCACAGTTATGTCCGATACCATAGCCATGACATTTATAATCCTCGCATCTCTATTGGAGTGCGACTATACGGAGGCGCTCTATCGCAAGCGTTGGACTCTCGAGGCCGCATTCCGGGCGCTGAAGTCCGCCGGATTCAACATGGAGGAAACCCATCTTGGAGTAAAACGTTTTGAAAACATGCTCACTCTTTTGATGATTGCCTTTGCAGCTGTATTCATCGATGGCCTTGTCAAAATCGAGTCGTTGCCGATTCCGATGATGAAAAGCAGGAATGTACAACGCATCAACATTCTTCGATATGGATATGTCAACCTGCTGCACGACTTCTGGACTAATGTTAAAAACGAGGCGGCTAAACCGACACAAAAATGTCATGTGCTAAGGGCTGGCACCCATTACAGGAGTCAGCCCTTAATCTATTAAGTTAAGAATTGTTCAATATGTCTTGTGTTTATATCTAATATTTGATTCTAGTGTATTCAGCGATATTGCCGTTTCTTCTGAGAATCCTTATTCTCACAGTCTGAGTTGTTAATTAATTGAGGATCTTGAAGCTACTTAAATTTCGAAGCTGATGATGGTGTCGTTTCTGTCATCAGAGGTTGTGCTATCGTCTTCGTTGAGAAACCCGTACCATCTACCGTTCTTAGCGAATAAACGCTCTACTTTTTGAGATTTACCAGTTTTATCTTTTACAATAATCATGCTGGGAATTGAAAGTTCATCATAAGATGAGTGATAAAGCATTTTGCCATCTGAGAGATTATATAAATCCGAATGTTTTTCACCATTGGTCATAGTTGTAATCAGTATTTTACCAAGTGTATACTGTACGTTTCGCACGAGGATGTAAGGCTTGAGAAGTTCAATTTCGTCCTCCCCACTCATTATAGCCATTGTGATTTCTTCATCTCTTTGAGGGGTAAGTGCTTTGTCACCTCTTGAAAGAACAGCTAACTTGTGTAATTCTCCAGGAGCTAATGTAAACAATGTATCGGCATTCATAAATACAGCATTATTTCCGGCATTATCCCACACGGTATTGAAGTTACCACATTCAACCCCCGGCAGAGAGATAGAGTCAATACGCTGATATTGTGAATTATATTGAAGAATGGAAAGACCACCAGGAGATGGGAGTGCTATATTTATGCATGATTCCACTCCGCCAACCGGAGGCATCATTGTCATGACTTGTTCGCGCTCAAAAATTGACAAAAGGGAATCGTTGGCAAGCGAGTATTCGTAAACTGATGGAGTGTCAAAGTTCGGAATAAGCACTGTAGCATTGCTGTCGTTAACAAACGCACCAATAATTCTACGATACTCACCGGGACCTTGTCCTCGGTGATTCACTTGTCCAAGATATTTACCATCCTGGAGATTGAACATTATCAAACGCGAGGAGGTAGGAGCATTTTCGAGGAGAATTATTGTGTCGCCAACGACATCAATGATAGACGCATTCTGAAAGAATTCCTCATCCGAGCTCCCACTAAGCTGTGTGTGGATAAGATTATTAACATCCATAGCGTTTGAACTGCCAATGCTGATATTTTTCGTGAGATTAATATCCGGCACGGCAATTATCCCATCTGTCTTTTCTCTTTTGCACGAAATAATCGTACAACAAAACAATGCAAGCATTGTGATACTAAATCTGCTCATGGATTGAAATTAGATGTAATTTTAATTTATTTGCTTAAACGTGTTTCACATGGCGTTTCTGTGGCTATATATCCAACAATTCAGAAACAACGATGTAAAGATAAATTTTTTTTTTTTATTAAACAAATTATTATCATTGTATGATGAGAATTACTTTTATAAGCATAGCACATGACATTTTTAGGCATTCGTCTCAAGGCACATATAAACAAGCATATACGCCCATTGCGAGTCAATTTCAAGTTAAAATGTCTTGCATCGCTTGCCTTCGCCAACTGTCAATAAAACATAAGGATATCAAATTTCATCAAATGGCTTCAGATAAACCACATACGCTATTGACTGAGACTGCGGGAGAATCTGTTTATGAGAAAAAAAGGTCATAAAAAGGGGCGAAAGCTCCGCGTAGTGCTCTCATCGCTGAAACTCGGTGAATCCGTCGTATTGCATGACGTCTGGCTGATGCGCAGGAATACGAAGGTACGGATCTATGCCACACGCCGCACGGGCAGAAACGGAGAGGAGTCGCTTATAATCCTCGCATCTCCATTGGAGTGCGACTATACGGAGGCGCTCTATCGCAAGCGTTGGACTCTCGAGACCGCATTCCGGGCTCTGAAGTCCGCCGGACTCAACATGGAGGAAACCCATCTTGGAGTAAAACGTTTTGAAAACATGCTCACTCTTTTGATGATTGCCTTTGCAGCTGTATTCATCGATGGCCTTGTCAAAATCGAGTCGTTGCCGATTCCGATGATGAAAAGCAGGAATGTACAACGCATCAACATTCTTCGATATGGATATGTCAACCTGCTGCACGACTTCTGGACTAATGTTAAAAACGAGGCGGCTAAACCGACTCAAAAATGTCATGTGCTATGGTTCGATACCTAATTCTTTCAGACAATGCATAAGACGCACTGTATTGGCATGAACAGCCGGATATGACATATGATAATTGCTGTCATAAGCCAAAGAATCAGGCTGCAACGTTTCGGTAGGAGATATTTCAAACCCAATACCCTTGGACTTCATTTCGTTTTCCAGCTCATTTATCCGCTTTTTATTGATTTCGTATGCACTGCTTATCATAACCGGCGGAAAAATATACACTCTTATGCCTTTAGCCTTTAAGTCAGACATCAATGAAGCCAACTCTTCCATATATCTGTAGTTTATCGCTCCTTCAATAATCTCAGGCTCCACAAACTTACCCGGCTTACCATAATGAGCATCCACGTCTCCGTATTTATTAAACGCAAGCGCAGTATATACATCATCTCGAGTCAGCGGACTTAAAAGAGTTTTAATATTTCCTATGGATGCCTTAGGCAAACCGGTTATAAGGCTCTGGTACTGGGGCAAATTCATTTCGTCCAGTAAAGATACGCCCATATACATCACCGCATAAGGTAAAGCTTCTTCATTTCCATACGCAGCATCTTTGAAGAAGTGCTGATACTCCGGCATCAATACCACTACATCTTCGGAACGTAGCCGTTTACTTAATTCAGACAATATCAGACGCAATCCCATGCCGGCGTGCAATCCCATATTTTGCACATTCATACGCAAAGAATCCTGAAGTAAACCACTTTCCATTCCATAAGCTACATTACTACCGCCTACAAGTATCAGTCTTGGACTTGCAAGAGTATCCAATCTTTCATTTTTCAAGCACAATTCGTACATATAGTGCGTCTTGGCAGGTGGCACTAAAAATGCCAGCCCCAATAAACACACACATATGATAGTAAAAAACAACAGAATATTTACAACAAATCGTTTCATAACTCTGATCATTAAAACTGAAAATATATGAAATCTCCGGAAATGCCACAGAATCCCAAACAAATCAATGCAAGCACCACATAGACAATCCACCGCACAACTCGATAACGTAGCAATCCATTTCCTGCTATGGAAAACGCATGTTGCCGATGACGTTCAACCCATTCAACACTCAACAGCAAAGCAATCCATACGAAACAACTCTTACCATAAAGCATAGTGTCTCTGACACCCCACGCGGTAAACATTCTATTTAACGTGAGTTCGATATAAGGAATCAGAACAACGTCAATTGATTGTCCGAC
>ERZ777305.1118-NODE-1118-length-35471-cov-9.277191_pt1 | contig 35471 bp, 23 predicted proteins | sample MGYA00374965_ERZ777305 | MGnify/ENA primary metagenome ERZ777305 (study PRJEB29328, sample SAMD00013331) | mouse gut metagenome | study: EMG produced TPA metagenomics assembly of the Metagenome analysis of fecal microbiota from mouse which was promoted... | reverse complement strand
TGGAGCTGGAGGGACTTGAACCCTCGTCCAAACGTGGAACTAATGAGCTTTCTACATGCTTAGTTTCTTCTTGGTTTTCGAGTTGAGACAGGCAAGAAACGACCAATCTCAGCCTTATCCTCTAAGTGTCTCGGCGAGTCGCGAGGCTTTCATCGCCATATTTCCGATTTATCTGCACCACCGGGTCGATCCGTCTCGGAAAAAGGACAATCGGGTGATGTCTCGTTTCGGCAACTGTTGCCGAAATAAAGCTAATCTACTGTGCTTCGATTAGGCAGCGAGAGCGTAGTTGTTTTCGCCATTTGAAATTTTGATGTCCCTGATTAAAGAGCGTAGCCATCATTGCTCTGCATGCTTACACACCACTTCTACACGCTGTCAAAACCGGTCAGCCCCGTTTCGTGGTTGTATGTGTGATCAGAATTCCAGATTGAAAATCCATGTCTTCTGATACTCTAATTTGCAAATTTATGTTGTTTTGCGGTAAAATGCAAGACCGGAGATTGTATTTAATCTTAATTAACTGTTTTGGTCTGGCTGATTCTGTGAGTCAGGAAGCGGGGAGGCGGGCGGAAGTGTGCGGTCGAGCCAGTTGAAAATATAGCGATATAGTGGCTCGCGTATTTGCGGTGCCGACAGCACGAGGTCATGCAGCCCTCCGATGACTTTGACACATGTGACGTCCGGTCCAAGTTCGCGCCCGAATTTCTTGATGTCGCTGACGTCAAGCACTCCGTCGGCGCGGTTGTGGGCCGGTATCCATTCCGAACCGCTGACGCTTTCCGAGGAGTAGAGCAGGAGGATTGGGATGCGGATGTCGGCATGTCCGTCGCGGAGCGCATGTTGTGCTTCCGTGATGGCGCGTACCCATCCGGCGGTGACGGGAGGCGACTGAATCAGTTTCCAGTCGGTGTTGTAGGTCCATTCTCCGTGATGTTCTTTGAGGAGGCTTTCGGCATAGGCTGTTGACGTGCCCTGTGAGATGGGGAAGTCGGGAAACAGTCTGCCGAGCATCCCGACGGCAGGGATGAGCCGTTCTTTCCATCCCTGGTTCCAGTCGAGGAAGGGGCTGTTCAGGATGAGCGCTTTGATGATTTCAGGGTGGCGGCGGCTTTCGAAATAGGCGGTGGTCAGGCCTCCGGTGGAATGGCCCATGAGTATGACTTCGCTGATGCCGTTGTGCTGCATTTCGACGAGTGCGGAGTCTATGTCGGGGAAATAGCTGGCCATGTCGCGTACGTCAAACGGTTTCTGTCCGGCGGTCAGCGAGCGTCCGTAGCGGCGCAGGTCCACGGCATAGAAGTCGTAGCCGTGGCCGACAAAACGGTTACCCATTTCCTGCTGAAAGAAGTAGTCGTTGAAGCCGTGGACATACAGCACTCCGCGGCGCACGTCAGAAGCCGTCGCGGCCGAGTCTCTGTGACAGACTTTGCGTATGATGGTTGAGATCACGGGGCCGGTGTAGTCTGATCCCTGGTCTACATGGCGCATCTCATAACCGTTGCCAAGCAAGTCTGGCTTCCATTTCTCAGATGTCTGTGCGTGGCTGCCTGCGCTGAAAATTGCAAGAGTCAGCAGTAGCAGCGTTGAAAATATTGTGCATTTTTTCATCGTTGTCATGGTCCGGGAGGTTGAAAATTCACCGGACCGGCGCCGTCATAGACTGCTGGCATCGGTCCGGTGATATCAGTGGTATCGAATCCGTTTTTCGGACGAGAATCGGATCAGTTTGAGGTTTCGAGTTCCGGGGCGATGAGCTTGTAGCCTTTGCCGTGGATGTTGATGATCTCGATCGAGGGATCGTCTTTGAGGTGCTTGCGCAGCTTGGTGATGTAGACGTCCATAGAGCGGGCGTTGAAATAGTTGTCATCGATCCAGATGGTCTTGAGTGCGAAGTTGCGTTCAAGGATTTCGTTGACATGTGCGCAGAGGAGGCTGAGGAGTTCCGACTCTTTGGTGGTGAGCTTGGTCACTTTGTCGTCGATCAGCAGCACCTGTTTCTGGGTGTCGAAAGTGAATTTGCCGATCTTGTACATTGTGATCTCCTTGCCCTTCTTGCCTTTGACGCGGCGCAGGATGGCTTCGATGCGGAAGACGAGCTCTTCCATCGAGAACGGTTTGGTGATATAGTCATCGGCTCCGATCTTGAAGCCTTCGAGGATATCTTCCTTGATTGATTTTGCGGTCAGGAAGATGATGGGGACTTCAGAGTTTACGGTACGTATTTCCTGAGCGAGTGCGAAACCGTCTTTCTTGGGCATCATCACGTCAAGGACGCAAAGGTCATATTTACCTTTGAGGAATGCTTTGTAGCCGCTTTCCCCGTCGGCGAAGAGATCGGCGTTGAAGCCTTTGGCCTGCAGATATTCGCGGAGCAGCATGCCGAGGTTCTCGTCGTCTTCGCAAAGTAGTATGCGCAAACGTTCTTCCATAGTTCTTTAATTTTTAGTTATTGGTAATGTTATTGTAAATTTTGTTCCTACATTGAGTTCGCTATCAACGCTGATTTCGCCGCCGAGCTCGCCGACCATCTTCTTGACATAGGCGAGGCCGAGGCCGAAGCCTTTGACATCGTGGCGGTTGCCGGTGGAGACGCGATAAAATTTCTCGAAGATTTTTTTGAGGTCTTCGCGTTTCATGCCGATGCCGTTGTCACGGATGGTGACTGCTATGCGCTCGTCGCCGTGCTGGCTTACATTGCGGGTGCTGACGGTGAGCCTCAGCGGTTCTTCCTCGCGGCGATATTTGACGGCATTGTCGAGAAGGTTGAAAATCACGTTGGTGAAGTGCATTTCATCGACATTGACGGTCGACTCTTCGGCATCGAGCACGGCTTCGATCTTGCCACCGTATTTCTCGACCTTGAGTTTGAAAGTGCTCGTGATATTGGCTATAAGCACGTTGGCATCGACGTTCTGAAGGCGCAGGGTGGCTTTCTGGCGCTCGAACATCGACATCTGCAACACTTTTTCTACCTGGAAGCGCAGGCGCTTGGTTTCATCGTTGATCACGGTGGAGATATGGCTGAGCATGGCCGGCGATTTCAGCACGGCTCCGTCGTTGAGCATCTGTGCGGCGAGCGAGATGGTCGAGATCGGAGTCTTGAACTCGTGGGTCATGTTGTTGATGAAGTCGTTTTTCATTTCTGTCAGTTTCTTCTGGCGGAATGCAAGGATGATTGTGCAGAGGAAGGTGACAAGCAGAATGAATGTGAAGATGAACGATGGGATCATGAAGCGGATCGACCCGAAGATGTAGTCGCTCTTGGTCGGGAAATAGACTTTGAGGTAATACATTTTGTTTTTCGGATCGTTGGGGAAGAGGGTCTGAATGAACATCGAGTTCTCGTCGCCCGGTGTCGGATGGTAGTTGGCTGAACGGTAGACGATTCCGCCGACGCGGTTGACCACGGCGAATTCAAACGGCAATGTCAGTCCGTTGTTGTCAAGTTCGGATCTAAGATATGATCTGACATCCGCCGAGTCGGCGCGCTCGCTGATGGGGCGGTTGCTCGACCGGGTGATGATGTTGAATATCACCTCGTCAAGCAGACCTTTCTGATAGAGATATTTTCCGCGCATTATCTCGCGCATCGAGGCGGTGGTGTTGCGCTGGTCTATGTTTCCTTTGAGGGTGAGATCATAGTTGATGCCTTCGGGGGTGGTGAAGTTGTAGTTGATGCCCACCGATCCGTCAGCATTGGTGCGTGGATAGAACTGCGTCTCCATCGTGGCGAGGTCTTCTTCAAGGAAATGTTTGGTCTCGTCTTGTTCGAGGCGGGTGCTGACGGCATAGAGAGAGCGCTTGACCCCCTCGGCAAACTGGTCGTCACGCATTTTCTTCATGTTGTTCATGTACATGATCTGTACATAAAGCAGCCCGATGAAGGTCAGCGCCATTATGATGGTCAGAAACCATATAGTCGATTTTTTCATTCCTTGGTACTCTCTATTATATTAAGGTGGGCCTTGACGGTCACCTCGGTTTTAGTGGATACGCTTACAATGTTAACAACCGTAATGTATAATTGTTGTAAAAATTTTCAAATAAGACAAAAGTCAATTAACATTTTGCGTCAAAATTAACATAAAAATGTGAATTCCGCAATAAATATTCTTGGATTAATCGTGGAATTTATGATTTTTTTAGTCTGAAACAGACGTGGTTATTGAATGCCGGTGAACATTCGGCCTGCCGTGGCGTTATAAGATAGGTGTCTTTAGGAGGCTTGTATTGCCGATTCCATGAAGTCACCGCCAGACTTGAATCTACTCTAAAACAAACCGAATATATCTACTAAAAAACTATGCAGACAATCATCAATCAGCAAATACCCGAATTTTCAGTCGATGCATTTGTCAACGGCGATTTCAAAACCATAACATCAGAGGATCTGAAGGGCAAATGGGCCATTCTGTTCTTCTATCCGGCCGATTTTACATTTGTGTGTCCTACCGAACTTGTCGACATGGCTGAGTCCTACGATAAATTCAAGGAACTCGGTGCCGAAGTCTACAGTGTCAGTACCGACAGTAAGTTTACTCATAAGGCCTGGCATGATTCAAGCGATTCGATCAAGAAGGTCAAGTTCCCGATGCTTTCCGACAAGACCGGAGTGCTCAGCGAGTATTTCGGCGTGATGAATCCTGCCGATTTCATGGCCTACCGAGGCACATTCGTGATCAATCCCGAAGGTAAGATCAAGATTGCGGAGATCCAGGACAACGGCATAGGACGTAATGCCGAGGAACTTCTCCGCAAACTTGAGGCCGCGCAGTTTGTGGCCGAACACGGCGATCAGGTTTGTCCTGCCCGCTGGCGTCCGGGTCAGCAGACCCTCAAGCCCGGCATCGATCTCGTCGGCAAGATCTGAGCCGGATATCATTAAGAGGTTTTAAACGACCTCTAAAAATGAAAGGGCCACGCTGCTGTCATCGTCTTTTATGGGCGGTGTCAGTTGCGTGGCTCTTCCGTTTTGTCCGGAGTGTGAGTCTTCGGATGTGTGTGTTCAGTCGCTGTTGATGGAAAGAAGTAAGGTTTAAGATGTTGAGTATGAGAATTTGATTGAATATTTATGACGTGGCATTGAGCTTTTGCAGGAATTCATCGCGGTCTATAATTGCCTCTGATGAGCTGATTCGTGTTATCAGTCGTGTCCGTTTGGTGTAAAACGATTTCAGCTTTATTCCAGTGAACATGCACACCGCTCGCGGAGAGAAGCCCGCATAGATCAGGACTATGAACCGGATGTCATCTTCTTTGAGCAGGGTGGCGCATTGACTGCGCAGGCGGCTGGCTATGGAGTCCATACACTCGTCGACCGAGGTCTCGATCTGACGTAGCTTGAGGGGCGTTTTAAGCCGTTCTATCTCTTTTTCGACCTCCTTTATGATGAAGGCGCGGGTCTTTTCCGAATCGCCTTTTTCGAAAAATTCGTTGCAGAGGAAATTGATGGTCTGCCAGCGCTCACGGAAGAGGTTTTCTATGCGCGTGGTAAGGACGGATGACGATGCATGTCCGCGTGCTATCTCGTTGCTCAGATTGGCGAGCGATTCCATATGCGCTTCGATTTCGGCATTTTTCACTTTCATGCGCAGGCGGTAGTAAGCATAGCCCGCGGCCACAATGACGATAAACAGCAGTGTGACACAGATGAGGATTGTCCGCAGACTTGAAGCCCGCGAGTGTTGTTCGGTGGCGCGGTCTGACTGGAAATCGCGTTGGGCACCTACAACGGTCTCGGACGCTGTGGGCTGTCGGGCGTAGAGCCGTTGTTCGCAAAGGCTGTCGGTGTAGCTTTTCCAAAGTTCCGGCTCTCCGGCGTTTATGTAACATTCGGCTGTGGCCCAGTCGATCAGCTTGTATTCTGATTCGGTTCTCGCTATCGCGCGAGCACTGTCGAGATAGAGGCCGTAGTCTGCCGGCTCTGTCTCGATCTCGGCGGCTATTTCGGGCATGGCGTGGCGATAGCGTTCGGCCTTGGCTTTCATAGTGCTTTTGCTGATGGCGAGATAGGCATAGTCTGCAGCTGTCGGAGTGAAGAAACGGCGGAATTGTTTCAGTTTGCGGCTGTCGAATTCCCGGAGACCGTCGAGCCTTGCAGTGATGCGCATTGATGCCCGCAGGCAGTTGGCTGTCAGAGCCGAATCGCTGCCGGCTATTGACCGGATGCTGTCCAGCAGAAACATTCCGAGGCGCAGGCTGTCGTTGTTGGCGTGGGCTATTGCCACATCCAGGAGTGCATAACGGTGTGCCCTCACGCTGTCGGCCTGTAGATAGTGGTCTGCTGCGTTGAGCCGATGCTCCACCACTTCATGTCCGCCGTAAGTCGCGGCTATTATGTCGGCAAGCAGGTCTTCGGCCTGCCCGCAAAGATAGTGGTCTCCATCTTCGCGGGCAAGTTCCAGAAGCTGCATCGCAGGCGTGACCGCCGCGCTGTATTCCCCTGCCCGATAGAGCGAGTCGGCAGACTCTATAAGTTCCTGCTTTTCACCACCAAGCCTATGAGAACATCCGACAAGGATGACCATTGTTAATAGACTCAGTAGTTTATGGAATAGCAACATAAATATGGGAAATGCAAATTGATATGTGTGCCAAATGGAGTTTATTTAGTCTATTTACGATCTCTGAGAGCAGGTGCATCGGGACGTTCGGAATGATTTTTATTCAGATATTTGTAATATTCATGTGTCCCGTTGCGTGCACTTTCAAATGCTTCTTCCATTAGACTATGATTGATTCTATAAATGGATGATTCAGTTCTTAATGCTATAATGCTGTCAGTGTGATTATTGGTCTGCTGAAAGGAGTCTAATGTCCTATCGTAGCATTCTGCCGAGATGCCGAGATGCAGGGCCTCTGCTTTGCTTAATTTTAGGATAAGATGTTCGTTTTCAACATAGCAATGTTTTAAAATGAGCATTCTTTCTTTCATTTGTGCACGGCCTTCGGGGGTTGATGCTAATTCGTGAAGCCTCTTTTGGTTGATTTCTGCAATTTGAGCGCGGCGTTTTTCCCAGTTTCTTTCAAATTCATCGGCTATGCGCGCTCTGTCGTTCGCTTCGATTGATTCCCGGATTTCGTTGGCCTGATCGTTTTCTTCCGATTGTGTGCAGGATGCCATTCCCGCCGAGAGCAGCAGGGAGAGGATGAGGTGGGTGAGTGTCGCTTTCATGTGATAATGTTTTTGGAGAGGTTAGACATGTGGCGGAATTCGGTCTGCAGCCTCGATCCCGACAATGCAAAGATACGACACGAATTGTGGTTTATGCAAATTTCGAGGGGGTCTGAATATTCTTCAGTCTGTTTTGTCGGGCGTTGAAAATCAGTGCGTTAGTCTGCGTTTTGTCGACGCGATTTTCTTCACCTCTCCGAAAGGGCTTTTTTCGCCCCGGAATCGGGAAGGAAAAAGCAGTCGGTCGGGCCTAATTTCTTTTTGATTTCTGATAGGGATAGGTGGCCTGGCGAGGGAATAGGCGCTGGAGCAGATCGGGACGCCGCAGGCGCTGAAGAGAGCGGATGAGGTCTGGCCGGTAGGCGCGGTCATACCAGAAGAAATATTTTCGCTGTGCCTGCTTTTGCTCAGGGCTGACGGCTGTGAAGACTCTCTCGCCTGTGTAAGGATGGTAGCCGGTATAATAGATCTCGGTCGAGAGGGTCATCGGGGTAGGGGTGAAGTCCTGAATCTGTTCGAGGTGCAGATTGAGTTCTTTGGTCTCGGCGGCAAGCTCGGCCATGTCGACTTCGCGGCATCCGGGATGGGAGGATATGAAGTAGGGGATCAGCTGCTGTCGGAGCCCGTGGCGCGAGTTTACGCGGTCAAAGAAACGGCTGAATTCATGGTAGAGCCGGAAAGAGGGCTTGCGCATAAGGTTGAGCACAGTGTCGGAGGTGTGTTCCGGCGCCACTTTCAGACGTCCGGAGACGTGGCGGGTGATCAGCTCTTCATTATATGTGCGGTTTGTCTCGTCTATGCGGCGGTCGCCAGTGTGGTGCATGGAAAGATCATAGCGCACGCCGCTGCCGATGAATGATTTCTTTATGCCCGGCAAGCTGTCTATGGCATGGTAGAGGTCGAGCAGCGGCCCGTGGTCGGTGTTGAGGTTCGGGCAGACTTTGGGGTGCAGACACGAGGGCTTCAGACACTTGGCGCAGATGCTTTTGTCTTTGCCTCCGAGGCCATACATGTTGGCGCTCGGACCGCCGATGTCGCTCAGATAGCCTTTGAAGTCGGGCATCCGGGTGACTTCGCGGGCTTCGCGGAGCACAGACTCCTTGCTTCGTGAGGCTATGAACTTGCCCTGATGGGCTGAGATGGTGCAGAACGAACATCCGCCGAAACATCCGCGGTGGATGTTGACCGAATGGCGTATCATCTCATAGGCCGGGATGCGCTTGTCCTTGTAGCGCGGGTGGGGCAGGCGGGTGTAGGGGAGGTCAAACGATGCGTCGATCTCTCCGGTGGTCATGGGCGGATACATCGGGTTGACTTTCACCCAGAAACCGCCGTCGTGGCGCTGCCAGAGCACACGTCCGTTCATCGAATTGCTCTGCTGCTCGATGTGGCGGAAGTTTTCGGCTTGCAGGCGCTTGTCGCGCAGGCAGTCGGCAAAGGAGTGGAGTATTATGTCATCATCGCCTGCCCGGAAATCGGCATCGGGGATGCGGACCACTGTCTGCGGCAGATCGCGGAGCGAGTCCACGCTCTCTCCGGCTTCCAGACGGCGGGCTATCTCTATGACTGACTTTTCGCCCATGCCATAGTTTATGAGATCGGCCTTGCAGTCGGCGAGCAGCGACGGGCGCAGGCGGTCTTCCCAGTAGTCATAGTGTGAAAGCCGGCGCATCGACGCCTCGATGCCTCCGGCTATTATGGGGGTGTCGGGGAAGAGGTCGCGGAGGATTGCCGAGTAGACTATGGTCGGATAGTCGGGGCGGGCACCGTGGCGTCCGCCGGGAGTATATGCGTCGTCGCTGCGTCTGCGGCGGGCGGCGGTGTAGTGGTTGACCATCGAGTCCATTGCTCCGGCCGATACACCGAAGAATAGACGCGGGGCGCCGAATTTGCGGAAGTCGCGCAGATCGTCCTGCCAGTTTGGCTGGGGGACAAGCGCCACATTGTAGCCGGCGGCCTGGAGCGTGCGCCCAATGACGGCTGCCCCGAAAGAAGGGTGGTCTACGTAGGCATCGCCTGAGAAGATGACCACATCGACGTGGTCCCAGCCGAGAGCCTTCATTTCCTTGACCGAGGTGGGCAGATAGCGGTCGGCGCCGGGATATATGATTCGCTGCTGTGAAGCAGCTGCGGTTTTTATGTTTTTTTTCTGTTCGTTCATTTTGATTCTTCCTTCTGCGGTTCAGCTGACATTTTTGCAAGGCGCTCCTCCATAGCGAGGACCTCGTCGCGCAGGCGGGCGGCATCGATGAAGTCCATGCGTCTGGCAGCCTCGACCATTTCGAGGCGCTTGGTGGTGATGAGCTTCTGCAGCGCATCGGCGTTGAGGTAGGGGATTACCGGATCGGCAGCGAGATTGACCTTTGTGCTGTATTCCTCGGCATAGGGTATGGATTTTGCCCGTCCGGTCTTTGATGTGCTTTCCCGGCGCGACGGCTGCTTGCCGCGGCTGCTGTCAGCTGTTTCGTCGGCATCGGCTTCAAGGCCGATGATCGAGTTGCGGGCTTTGATGATGGCCTGCGGGGTTATGCCGTGCTCTTCATTGTAGGCAAGCTGCATTGCGCGGCGGCGCGACGTCTCGTCGATGGTCTGCTGCATGGAGTCGGTAATCTTGTCGGCATACATTATGACAGTGCCGTTGAGGTTTCGGGCCGCACGTCCGACAGTCTGCGTCAGAGATCTGTGGCTGCGCAGGAAGCCTTCCTTGTCGGCATCGAGTATGGCCACAAGCGATACTTCCGGCAGGTCGAGGCCTTCGCGGAGGAGGTTCACGCCGACAAGCACATCGAATTCGCCGGCCCGCAGCCCGTCGAGAATCCTGATGCGGTCAAGGGTGTCGACATCGCTGTGGATGTAGGCAGTCTTTATGCGGATCTTTGTGAGATAGTCGTTCAACTCCTCGGCCATGCGCTTGGTCAGGGTGGTGACCAGCACTCTCTCGTCACGCTCGATGCGCAGATTTATCTCATGGAGAAGGTCATCGATCTGGTTGAGTGACGGGCGCACTTCTATCACGGGGTCGAGCAGACCGGTGGGGCGGATGATTTGTTCCACTACCACGCCTTCGCATTTCTCCAGCTCATAGTCGGCCGGAGTTGCGCTGACGTAGAGCACCTGAGGAGTCAGGCGTTCGAATTCCTCGAATTTCAGCGGACGGTTGTCAAGCGCCGCAGGCAGACGGAAGCCATATTCCACAAGATTCATCTTGCGCGAGAGGTCGCCGCCATACATCGCGCGGCATTGCGGCAGAGTGACGTGGCTCTCGTCAATGATGGTCAGGAAGTCCTGGGGGAAATAGTCGAGGAGACAGAAGGGACGCATGCCCGGCTGACGGCCGTCGAAGTAGCGGCTGTAGTTTTCGATTCCTGAACAGTGGCCCACTTCGCGCAGCATCTCGACGTCGTAGGTGACACGTTCCATCAGACGTTTGGCTTCAAGTTCCTTGGCCTCGCGCATGAAGTAGTTGTATTGCTCGCCGAGGTCAAGTTCGATCTGACCTATTGCCGAGCCCATGCGTTCGGGCGATGTGACAAAGAGATTGGCGGGGTAGATCTGGAATATGTCGTGAGTGCCGAGCGAGACATTGTCAGACGGGTGGAGGGTCTTGATCGACTCGATCTCATCGCCCCAGAAGGTGACGCGCACAATAATTTCTTCATAAGCGAGCCGAATGTCAACGGTGTCGCCTTTGACACGGAATGTGCCACGCGACAGTTCCAGCTCGTTGCGCGAGTAGAGCGAATTGACGAGCGACCGCAGGAATTTGTTGCGTGTGATTTTCTGTCCGACTTTCACAGTCACCACATTGCTGTCGAAGTCTTCGGGGTTGCCCATGCCGTAGAGGCATGACACTGAAGAGACCACAACCACGTCCTTGCGCCCTGACAGGAGTGCCGAGACGGTCGACAGTCGCAGTTTTTCGATCTCGTCGTTGATCATGAGATCTTTTTCTATGTATTTGTCGACAGTGGGTATATAGGCCTCCGGCTGATAGTAATCGTAGTAGGAGACAAAATACTGCACCGAGTTGTTCGGGAAGAATCCTTTGAACTCGCTGTAAAGCTGTGCGGCGAGAGTCTTGTTGTGGCTGAGGATGAGGGTCGGCTTTCCAACCTGCTCGATGACGTTGGCCATCGTGAATGTTTTGCCTGAGCCTGTGACGCCGAGAAGCGTCTGGGCTTTCTCACCCGCCCTGATGCCTGCCACGAGCTGTTCGATTGCTTGCGGCTGGTCGCCCGTGGGCTGATATTGTGATGTAAGCTGGAAATCCATGATAAAGGGAATTTTTCGTAACTTACAAAATTACGAAAAATTCCCTTTATATGCAATAAGCTGTCTGTTTTCGGCCCGGATCAGATTACTCCGTAGGTCGAGAGCAGGATTGTCATGTGGTCGCGGAGCTTGCGGGCTTCGGCGGCGGCGGCATCAGCGAAATCTGTGCCTGAAGAGGCATAGATGATGCCGCGCGAAGAGTTGACGAGCAGTCCGCATTCGGGTGTCATGCCCCATTTTGCCACTTCTTCAAGGCTGCCGCCCTGGGCGCCTACGCCGGGAACGAGTAGGAAGCTCTGGGGTGCTACACGGCGCACTTCGGCAAACATTGCGCCCTGAGTTGCACCGACCACGAACATGAGATTCTCAGTGGTACCCCATTTCTGGGCGGTCTCCAGAACGTGTTCGAAGAGGCGTGTGCCTGTCATGTCGGTCAGGAACTGGAAGTCGCGGCTGCCGGGGTTGGAAGTCAGGGCAAGGAGGATCACCCACTTGCCTTCGTAGTCCATGAATGGCTTCACGCTGTCAAATCCCATGTAGGGAGCCACCGTGATGGCATCTACACCCATGTTCTCGAAAAATGCGCGGGCATAGAGCGAGGAGGTGTTGCCGATGTCACCGCGCTTGGCGTCGGCGATGATGAAGTGGTCCGGATAATTGGTGCGCAGGTAGTTGACGGTGCGTTCCAGGGTCTGCCAGCCTTCTGTGCCACGGCTTTCATAGAAAGCGGTATTGGGCTTGTAGGCTACGCAGTAGGGGGCGGTAGCGTCAATAATGGCCTTGTTGAAGGCGAACATCGGGTCTTCCTCCGTCAGAAGATGCTCCGGGATTTTCTTGATGTCAGTGTCGAGTCCAACGCAGAGAAAGGTGCCCTTCTTGCGGATTTGTTCGATGATTTGCTGTCTGTTCATATTTTTGATAGCTTGTTTTGTTTGCGGTTAGAGTTCGGCGGCCTTGAGTTTTTCGGCGTTTTCGGCTATGGTCAGCTGGTCGATCACATCCTGGATCTCCCCGTCCATGAAAGCCTGCAGGTTATAGATGGTGTAGTTGATACGGTGGTCGGTGATGCGTCCCTGCGGGTAGTTGTAGGTGCGGATTTTGGCCGATCGGTCGCCGGTCGAGACGAGGGTTTTGCGCCGTGAGGCTATGTCGTCGATGTATTTCTGGTGTTCCTTGTCATAGATGAATGTGCGCAGGCGGCTGAGTGCGCGCTCCTTGTTTTTGGGCTGGTCGCGGGTTTCGGTACATTCGATCAGAATCTCTTCGCTCTCGCCGGTATTGGGGTTGCGCCACATGTAGCGCAGGCGCACACCTGATTCGACCTTGTTGACGTTCTGGCCGCCTGCTCCGCCCGAACGGAAGGTGTCCCATTTGATCTCGCCCTCGTTGATCTCCACGTCGAAGGCCTCCGCTTCGGGTAGCACGGCTACTGTGGCGGCCGATGTGTGGACGCGGCCCTGGGTTTCGGTTGCCGGAACTCGCTGCACACGGTGCACACCGCTCTCGTATTTCAGCGTGCCGTAGACGTTGTCGCCTGTGACAGCAACCACAATTTCCTTGAATCCTCCGGCAGCCCCCTCGCTGAAACTGGTGACAGCCACATTCCAGCCTTTTGACTCGCAGTATTTGACATACATCTTGTAAAGGTCGCCGGCAAAGATGGCGGCTTCGTCGCCTCCGGTGCCGCCGCGGATTTCGAGAATGGCATTCTTGCCGTCTTCCGGATCGGCCGGAATCAGCAGCAGTTTTATTTCTTCCTCAGTGGCCGGTATGGCCTCGGTGGCTTCGTCAAGCTCCTCTTTGGCCATGTCGCGGAGCTCAGGGTCATTTTCAGACGCAAGCACCTCGCGGGCTTCGTCGATGTTGCCTAAAAGCGCGCGGTAACGGCGTGTCACAACCGTGAGTTTTTCAAGATCCTTATACTCTTTGGTCAGGCGGACATAGCGTTTCATGTCCTGGATCACAGCGGGGTCTGTGATCAGAGTTCCCACTTCCTCGAAGCGGGCCTCGATGCCGTCCAGCCGGGTCAAAAGGGAATTTTCTGCCATATATCAAATGCTTTTGACTGCAAAGGTACGAAAAAAATGCCGAAAAGCCCGCAGCGAAACAAATCGTGAAACAAATCGTGAAACAAATCGATACGATCTATTTTATTTTATTGTAAAACTTTGGTGGAGAATTGGAAATTTGATTATCTTTGTCATTTGAATAAAAACTAATCCTAATTTTGAGCAAAGCCGATGGCTGACGATCCGTTTGTCTGGATGTGGTCACCGGCGGAAACCATTCAACCACACATTATTATAATGAAAGTATTAAAATTCGGCGGGACATCCGTAGGTTCCGCGAACAGTATTCTTAATCTGAAGAATATTGTTGAAAGTCAGGATTTCCCGGTTGTTGTAGTAGTGAGCGCCCTTGGAGGTGTCACAGATCTTCTTATCAAGACGGCAAAAACAGCGTCAGAAGGCAATGAGGCCTATAAGGATATGTTTCAGTCCATAGTCCGCCGTCATCATGACATGATCAATGATGTGATAACAGACGGACGGGAAGATCTTCTTCTGGAAACAGATGCGTTGCTTGCAGAGCTTTCATCGATATATCATGGGGTGTATCTCATCCGTGATCTCAGCCCCAAGACTCAGGCTACCATAGTCAGCTATGGCGAGCGGCTGAGCAGCCGTATTGTGGCACGCCTGATCACAGACGCAGAGCTGCACGATTCACGGACTTTTATAAAGACAGAGCGCAAGCATGGCCGTTCGCTGCTTGACAGTGAGCTGACACGCAGACTTGTGGTTGAGGAATTCGGACCGAAAACGCTTTACGGGAAAATACACATAGTGCCGGGTTTCATCAGTTCGGATCGCGATTCAGGCGAAGTGACAAATCTCGGTCGAGGCGGCAGTGATTACACGGCTTCGATCATAGCGGCGGCGCTTGGTGCGGAAGCTCTTGAGATATGGACCGACGTTGACGGATTCATGACCGCAGACCCGCGTGTCATTCCGACGGCCTACACAATCAACGCGCTCAGCTATGTCGAGGCTATGGAACTTTGCAACTTCGGCGCGAAGGTGATCTATCCGCCTACCATATATCCGGTTTGTGTCAACAATATTCCCATCTATGTAAAGAACACGTTCAATCCGCTGCTTCCGGGCACCGTTATCCGCAATGAGATAGAGGATGACCGCAAGCCGATCAAGGGTATATCAAGCATCAGCGGCACCTCGCTCATAACCGTGACAGGTCTGTCGATGGTCGGTGTGATCGGTGTGAACCGCCGCATCTTCACAGCTCTGGCCGACAATGGCATCTCAGTCTTCATGGTCAGCCAGGCTTCATCTGAAAACTCGACTTCGATCGGTGTGCGTGACGAGGATGCCGCTGCCGCCGTAGAGGTTCTTGATAATGAGTTTGCCAAGGAGATCGAAGAGGGGGCCATGTTCCCTATGCACGTTGAAAGCGGTCTGGCTACAGTGGCGATTGTGGGCGAGAACATGAAGCATACTCCAGGTATAGCCGGCAAGCTGTTCGGCACTCTGGGTCGCAGCGGCATCAGCGTAATTGCCTGCGCACAGGGCGCCAGCGAGACAAACATCTCGTTTGTGGTTCATGGAGACTATCTGCGAAAGTCGCTCAACGTGATTCATGACTCATTCTTCCTGAGTGAATACAAGGAACTCAACCTCTTTATATGCGGTGTCGGCACTGTAGGCGGTATGCTGATAGAGCAGATCCGCAGCCAGCAGGAAAAACTGATGCAGACCCACCGTCTGAAACTCAATGTGGTCGGAATCGCCTCAAGTCATAAGGCTGTGTTCAGCCGCGCAGGCATTGATCTGGCAACCTATAGAGAACAGCTTGACGCAAGTCCCGAAAGTTCGTCCGAACGTCTGCGCGACGGAGTTGTGGGTATGAATATCTTCAACAGCGTCTTTGTAGACTGCACCGCAAGCAAGGAGGTGGCCGAACTTTATCAGACATTCCTTGACAACAACATCTCGGTTGTCGCGGCCAACAAGGTTGCGGCATCGAGCAGTTATGAGACTTACCGCAGGCTGAAATCCACAGCTCTTCAGCGCGGTGTGAAATATCTTTTCGAAACGAACGTTGGAGCGGGTCTGCCTATTATCGGTACCATCAACGACCTCGTTTCGTCAGGCGACCGCATTCTGAAAATCGAGGCAGTGCTGAGCGGAACACTCAACTTCATCTTCAATGCCATTTCAGATAAGGTTCCTTTCTCCGAAACAGTGCGTCTGGCCAAAGAACTCGGCTACAGCGAGCCTGATCCGCGTATAGACCTCAGCGGTCAGGACGTGGTGCGCAAGCTGGTGATTCTTACCCGTGAAGCCGGCTATAAGGCCGAGCAGGACGAAGTGGAAAAGCACCTTTTTGTGCCTGACGAGATGTTTGGCGGTTCGCTTGAAGACTTCTGGAAGAAACTGCCTGAGCTTGATGCCGATTTCGAGGCGCGCCGTCAGGTGCTCGCGGCTGAAGGCAAGCGCTGGAGGTTTGTGGCGAAGATGGAAAACGGAGAGATGAGCGTAGGCCTGCAAGCCGTTGACAGCCGTCATCCGTTCTACGGTCTTGAAGGTTCCAACAATATAGTTCTGCTCACCACCGAGCGCTATCATGAATATCCGATGCTCATCCAGGGTTACGGAGCCGGAGCCGAGGTGACAGCGGCAGGCGTGTTTGCCAACATAATGTCAACCGCCAACAACTGATTTCTCTTCCTCTCCCTATGAAGCATCTTATCATACTCGGCGACGGGATGTCAGACCATCCCATCGCCCGGTTTGGTGGAAAAACACCTCTCCAACAGGCTTCGACTCTCAATCTTGACCGTCTGGCCCGTGAAGGCCGTTGTGGACGGCTTGTGACCATTCCTGACGGCTTTGCTCCCGGCAGCGAAGTGGCGAACACCGCCATCCTCGGCTACGATCTTAATGAAGTCTATGAAGGGCGCGGGCCTCTCGAAGCCGCGAGCATAGGCTATGAAATGGAACCCGGCGACATGGCTATGCGGTGCAATATCGTCAGTCTCGGCCGGGGCGGAGAAATCTGCGCTCATCATGGCGGACATCTGACCACCGAAGAGGGCGCGGAACTCATATGCTATCTTGACCGGCATCTCGGCAGTGAGCGGGTGAAGTTTATCCCCGGCATACAATATCGTCACCTCCTTATTATAAAAGGTGGCAACAAGAATATCGAATGTGCGCCTCCGCATGATCATCCGGGAGAACAGTGGCGCGAACTGCTGGTCAGTCCGGTGGCAGAAAGCGGTGAAACCAATGTTGAGAACAGCCGCATGACCGCTGAGGAGACTGCCGCTCTTCTCAACGATCTGATACTGCGGTCGCAGGAACTCCTTGCATACCATCCGCTCAATCAGCGTCACCGCGAACAGGGCCGTCTGGAAGCCAATTCCATATGGCCCTGGAGTCCGGGCTACAGGCCGAATATGCTGACTCTTCAGCAGATGTATCCTCAGATCCGTACCGGTGCTGTCATCACGGCGGTCGACCTCATCCGTGGCATCGGGCATTATGCCGGACTCAGGAGCATAGTGGTCGAGGGAGCCACAGGCCTTGCCGACACCAATTATGAAGGGAAGACCGCAGCTGCCCTTGAGGCCCTGCGCAGCGATGATTTTGTGTTTCTTCACCTTGAAGCAACCGATGAAGCAGGCCATGACGGCGATGTGGATCTTAAAGTGAAAGCTATAGAATATCTTGACAGCCGGGTTGTCGGCCCGATCATGCAGGGACTTGCATCATGGAATGAGCAGGTCTGCATAGCCTTGCTCCCGGACCATGCGACGCCCGTCGAAAAACGCATTCACATGGCAGAGCCTGTGCCGTTTGTAATCCATACGCCCGGAGCCGAGCCTGACAGCGTCGACCGCTACGATGAAGAAAGCTGCGCGTCAGGCTGCTATGGCCTTTTGCGGCTCAGTGAATTTATGGACCGATTCATGAACCCAGAAAATCAATAATTGCAAATGAAATATTATAGTACTAACCGGGCTACGCCCGTAGTGGATCTGGAAGAAGCTGTGGTCAAGGGACTGGCCGCAGACCGCGGACTTTTCATGCCTGAGACCATCAGACCCCTTCCAAAAGAATTTTTTGACACGATTGACCGGCTCTCGTTTCATGAGATAGCCTGCCGTGTGGCCGAAGCGTTTTTCGGTGAAGACATTCCTAAGGAGGACCTCGACCGTATTGTCTGTGACACCCTGGCTTTTGACTGCCCGGTAGCCGAAGTGGAGGACCGCATCTACAGTCTCGAACTTTTCCACGGCCCCACACTCGCATTCAAAGATGTCGGCGCCCGTTTCATGGCGCGTCTGCTCAGATATTTCATAGGCAAGCGCGGAGCCGGACGCACGGTCAACGTGCTTGTGGCCACAAGCGGTGACACCGGATCGGCCGTGGCCAACGGCTTTCTCGGCGTAGACGGCATCCATGTCTATGTGCTTTACCCCAAAGGGAAAGTCAGCCCGATTCAGGAATGCCAGTTTACAACCCTCGGCCGCAATGTCACGGCAGTCGAGGTCGACGGTGTGTTTGACGACTGCCAGCGTCTTGTCAAAAGCGCCTTCATGGACAGCGAACTTTGTGAGAAGATGACACTGACCTCAGCCAACTCGATCAATGTGGCCCGATTCCTGCCGCAGGCATTCTATTATTTCAATGCCTACGCCCGTATGAAGGCTCTCGGAAAGGCATCGGAGCTCGTGATCAGTGTGCCGAGCGGCAATTTCGGCAATATAACCGCCGGACTTTTCGCTCACCGGATGGGGCTTCCGGTCAAACGCTTCATTGCCGCAAACAATTCCAACGACATATTCTATAACTATCTGCTCACCGGCACATACTCGCCGAAGGCAAGTGTGCAGACCATTGCAAACGCGATGGACGTAGGCGATCCGAGCAACTTTGCCCGCATCCTGGATCTGTATGACAACTCTCATGAGCGGATTTCATCGCTGATCAGCGGATTCGCATATCCTGACAGCCGTATCCGCCTGACCATGCACGACTGCTATGCCGCTACCGGCTATCTGCTTGATCCGCATGGAGCCTGCGGCTATCAGGCGCTGAAAGACGGCCTGCAGCCCGGCGAGACAGGCATATTCCTCGAAACAGCCCATCCGGCCAAATTCAAGGAAACTGTAGAAGCGGCCGTCGAAGCTCCCGTAGCCATTCCTGACCGCCTTGCCGCATTCATGAACGGCGAGAAGCAGTCAGTGGCCATGAACGCCGACTTCTCTGACTTCAAGGACTTTCTGATGCGACAATGAAGGTATGTTTGGCAGATATGCTATAAAACCTTAAATTTGCATTTGATAGTAAAACAGAAAACAAACCACAATAACAATATCAATCATTATGGCAACCTGGTACGTTTATCAGAATAATGTCCAGACAGGCCCTGTGAGCGAAGATCAGCTTTCAGGCATGGGACTTACGCCGGCCACTCTGGTATGGCGCGAAGGTATGGAGCAATGGCAGCCGGCCGGGCAGGTGCCCGAACTGTCATTCCTGTTTGAAGCTCCTGCAGGTGAAGGATCATCCTTCACAACCACGCCCCCTCCCTCGCCCGGAGCAGAGGCTTATGCCGGAACCAGACAGTATCAGTACGCACCCGGCGGAGCGCAATATCAGGGCGCGCAAGGCGGTCAGCAATATCAGAATGCCCCCGGCGCATCCTATCCACCCGCAGGTGCTTACATACCCGCCTCCGGCAAGGACAAGACCACAGCCGGAATCCTGGCCATACTCCTTGGTTTCTTCGGTGCGCAGTATTTCTATCTCGGCAAAATCGGAGCCGCGATACTGACTATCGTGCTCTCATTCGTCACCTGTGGTATCTGGAATCTGCTGACATTCGCACAGGGCATTGTCATGCTCACAATGTCTCAGGAACAGTTTGACCGGAAATACGTCTATACCAACAGCACCTTCCCCTTGTTCTGAAAGAGGCCTGCGGTCCACTCTTCGGGCTGCAGACATGTTTAAAAACATAAAATTGTCAAAAACAGACATATGTCATTGCAAATAGCGCCTCTACGGGCGCTGTTTCTGCTTATTTTTCTTTCTATTTTTTTGCTTTTAGGAAGTTTCCAATTATCTTTGCACGAAGATTGTTAACCTCTCAGGTTGCTTTCTAAGAGGTTGTTTAAAAACAACCTCTAAACCCTGAACAGTATATTTAATACCATAATCATGGCAGAAAAGAAAGAAAAATTGTTTGAACAGTTTCCTCCCGTGAGCACCGCAGAGTGGAAAGCCAAGGTGGAAGCTGACCTTAAGGGCGCACCGTTTGACAAGAAACTCGTGTGGCGCACCAACGAAGGCTTCAATGTTCAGCCGATGTATCGTCTGGAGGACATCGAAGATCTCAAGACCACCAATTCGCTTCCCGGTGAATTTCCCTATGTGCGAGGAACACGCACTGACAATGACTGGCTCACCCGCCAGGAAATCATCGCCGAGACTCCCGCCGAAGCAAATGAAAAAGCACTTGATGTCCTGACCAAAGGTGTCACTTCACTCGGTTTCCATGTTGACGAACCGACTGCCGAAACACTTCAGATCCTTCTCAAAGGCATAGATCTCGGCAAGGTAGAGGTAAACTTCACCTGCTGCATCAAAAAGGCTCTTCCTCTGGCAAAGGCACTTGTCGAATATATCAAAGCCAACGGCTGTGCCGAAACATTCAAAGGCTCGATTGATTTCAATCCTTTCCGCAAACCCCTGCGCAAGGGTGTGGCATTCGAGGCTTCGGTTCTCGCTTCAATGTCATGCGAACTGCTTGACGCAGTCAGGGAAGTAGCCGGTCTCCGTGTACTCTCTGTTGACAGCGACATGCTTTCCAATGCCGGAGCTTACATTTTCCAGGAACTCGGCTATGCTCTTTCATGGGGCGCGCAGTGGCTGACACTCCTGACCGAGGCAGGCCGCAGCGCCGATGAAGTGGCGGCCCGCATCAAGTTCAACATGGGCATTTCGTCGAACTTCTTCATGGAACTCGCGAAGTTCCGCGCAGCCCGTATGCTCTGGGCCCAGATTGTCAAGCAGTATGGCGCGTCAGACGAAGCCGCAAAGATGATGGCCCACGCCTCTACCTCACGCTTCAATCAGACTCTTTACGATGCACACGTCAACCTGCTCCGTTCTCAGACCGAGGCCATGTCAGCAGCTCTTGCCGGTGTTGACTCCATCACATCGCTTCCCTTCGATCTTCCCTATAAGACACCCGATGAATTCTCTGAACGAATTGCCCGCAACCAGCAGTTCCTTCTGAAAGAAGAAAGCCATCTTGACAAGGTGATCGACCCTGCCGGCGGCAGCTACTATGTGGAGACCCTCACTGTCTCAATCGCGAAAGAAGCCTGGAAACTCTTCCTTGAAGTAGAAGACAAGGGCGGCTTCCTTGCCTGCTGCAACAATGACGAGGTTCAGAAAGTGATCCGTGAAAGCGCCGAAAAGCGTCACACCGACGTGGCCCGCCGCAAAGAGATACTTCTCGGAACCAACCAGTATCCCAATATCAACGAAATGGCTGCCGACAAGATCGTGGATCTCAAAGGCTCGCTTGCCTGCGCCTGTGGCGGTCAGGGCGACGGATGCGAAACTCCCGCCGGACTCCCCACCAAGCGCGCCGCAAGTGACTTTGAATCACTCCGTCTTGCCACAGAAGCCGCTTCAAACCGTCCGAAAGTGTTCATGCTGACCATCGGAAATCTTGCCATGCGTCTTGCCCGCGCGCAGTTCTCCACCAACTTCTTCGGCTGTGCAGGCTATGAGATCATTGACAACCTTGGCTTTGACACTGTAGAACAGGGCGTTGACGCAGCTCTTGAAAAGGGTGCCGACATCGTGGTGCTCTGCTCAAGCGACGACGAATATGCCGAATTCGCACCCGCTGCATTCAAATATCTCGACGGACGCGCTGAATTCGTAGTTGCCGGCGCACCTGCCTGCACCGACGATCTCAAGGCAATCGGAATCAACGACTTCGTTCATGTGCGTTGCAATGTGCTCGACACACTCCGCGCTTTCAACGACAAACTCCTCAAGAAGTAATACGTCAACCCCCATCAACATTCAGACATGAAACCCAATTTCAAAGAAATAGACATCGTTAACGACGCTTTCGGCGATCTCCGTGTCCCCGAAACTCAGGGGGAAGACTGGATCACCCCGGAACTTATCCCCGTCAAGCCCATCTATACCAAGCAGGATCTTGAAGGACTCGAGCACCTCAACTACGTGTCAGGTATTCCTCCCTTCCTCCGTGGCCCGTACAGCGCCATGTATCCTCTGCGCCCCTGGACCATCCGCCAGTATGCAGGCTTCTCCACCGCAGCTGAGTCAAACGCCTTCTACCGCCGCAACCTTGCAGCCGGTCAGAAGGGTCTGTCAGTGGCCTTTGACCTTGCCACACACCGCGGCTATGACGCAGACCACGAACGTGTGGTAGGTGACGTGGGCAAAGCCGGCGTTTCGATCTGCTCGCTTGAAGACATGAAAGTCCTTTTCGAGGGAATTCCCTTGAACAAGATGTCAGTCTCCATGACAATGAACGGAGCCGTTCTCCCCGTGCTCGCATTCTATATCAACGCAGGTCTCGAACAGGGAGCCAAACTCGAAGAAATGGCCGGTACCATCCAGAACGACATCCTAAAGGAATTCATGGTGCGCAACACCTATATATATCCGCCGGAATTCTCGATGCGAATCATCGCCGACATCTTCGAATACACTTCGCAGAACATGCCCAAGTTCAACTCGATCTCCATCTCCGGCTACCACATGCAGGAAGCCGGTGCGACATGCGACATCGAGCTTGCCTACACTCTTGCCGACGGTCTCGAATATCTCCGTGCCGGTATCAATGCAGGCATCGACATCGACGCCTTCGCTCCGCGTCTGTCATTCTTCTGGGCTATCGGCATGAACTACTTCATGGAAGTGGCCAAGATGCGCGCAGCCCGTCTTCTCTGGGCCAAGATCGTCAAGCAGTTCAATCCGAAGAACCCCAAATCGCTTGCCCTGCGCACCCACTCCCAGACCTCAGGCTGGTCGCTTACCGAGCAGGACCCCTTCAACAACGTGGGCCGTACATGTATCGAGGCAATGGGTGCCGCTCTCGGCCACACCCAGTCGCTCCATACCAACGCGCTTGACGAAGCCATCGCCCTCCCGACCGACTTCTCCGCCCGTATCGCCCGCAACACCCAGATCTACATCCAGGAAGAGACTATGGTCACCAAGCAGGTCGATCCCTGGGGCGGCAGCTACTATGTGGAAGCCCTCACAAACGAGATCGCACACCGTGCCTGGGAACACATCCAGGAAATCGAGAAACTCGGCGGTATGGCCAAGGCCATCGAATCAGGTCTGCCCAAAATGCGTATCGAAGAAGCCTCGGCCCGCACTCAGGCCCGTATCGACTCAGGCCGTCAGACAATCGTTGGTATCAACAAATACCGTCTCGACCACGAAGATCCCATCGACATCCTTGAAATCGACAACACCGAAGTGCGCAAAGACCAGGTGGCCCGTCTCGTCGACCTCAAGGCTCATCGCGACGAAGAGGCAGTCAAGAAAGCCCTCGCCGCCATCACCGAGTGTGTCCGCACCAAGGAAGGCAACCTCCTCGACCTCGCTGTTAAGGCTGCCGGTCTGCGCGCCACATTGGGCGAAATCTCCGATGCCTGCGAAGACGTCGTAGGCCGTTACAAAGCAGTAATCAGAACCATTTCAGGCGTGTACTCATCAGAAACCAAGGCTGATCCTGACTTCGTGAAGGCTCAGCAGATGTGCGAAGAATTCGCCAAGCGCGAAGGACGTCAACCCCGTATCATGATCGCCAAGATGGGCCAGGACGGTCACGACCGCGGTGCCAAGGTGGTAGCCACCGGCTATGCCGACTGCGGTTTTGACGTTGACATGGGCCCGCTGTTCCAGACTCCCGCCGAAGCAGCCCGCCAGGCGGTTGAGAACGACGTCCACATTCTCGGTGTCTCTTCACTTGCAGCAGGTCACAAGACCCTGATTCCGCAGGTGATCGAGGAACTCAAGAAACTCGGCCGCGAGGACATCATGGTGACTGCCGGCGGTGTTATTCCCGCTCAGGACTATGATTTCCTTTACAAGGCAGGTGTCGCCGCAATCTTCGGCCCCGGTACCCGCATTCCGGTTTCGGCAATCAAGATGCTTGAGCTTCTTGAAGGAGAAGAATAATAGAATTTCCCTGATGTTTTCCCTGATTGCTTGAATCACATGGGGAAACATATCGGCAGGGGGACGCATTTTAGAGCGCCCGCGCAGACGGCCGATTACCGGTCACCTGCTGTGGAGGCGCTTTGAAAAGCGTTCCTCTGTCGCGTTTATTGTTTTTAGACAACCTCAAATAATGTATGACCAATGGATAATTTCACTTTTTGCACCCCTACGCGCTATCTGTTTGGCCGAGGGGTTGAGAATGAAGTGGGACGCCTTTGCAAAAACGCGGAGTGGAAAAACGTCATGATCGTCTATGGCGGCGGCTCTGCGGTGAAGAGCGGACTGCTTGACCGCGTTACTGCATCGCTCGACGCTGAAGGCATTTCTCATATCTCCCTTGGAGGCGTGAAGCCCAATCCGACTGACGATCTGGTCTATGAAGGCATAGACCGTTGTCGCCGGAGTGGGGCAGATGCCTTGCTCGCTGTAGGCGGAGGCTCTGTGATCGACACTGCCAAGGCTATAGCCTGCGGAGTGCCTTATGACGGAGACTTCTGGGACTTCTTTGCCGGAAAAGCCGTAGTCGGACCGGCCTTGCCTCTCGGAGTGGTGCTCACCATTCCCGCCGCAGGCAGCGAGGGGAGCGGAAACTCAGTGATAACCCGTATTGACGGACTGCTGAAACTCTCGCTCAGGACCGATACAGCTTTGCGGCCGAAATTCGCCTGCCTGAATCCGGAACTGACATTCACTCTTCCGCCCTATCAGACGGCAAGTGGCATCGCCGACATGATGGTCCACATCATGGAGCGTTATTTCTCCACTTCGGAAGATGTAGAGGTGACCGACCGCCTGGCCGAAGGGCTGCTGAAAGCCATAATAGCGGAAGCCCCCAAAGTGATGGCCTGTCCTGACGATTACCAGGCCCGCGCCAACATAATGTGGAGCGGCACTCTCGCCCACAACGGCATCTGCGGTTGCGGACGGCGTGAAGACTGGGCCTCTCATTTCATGGAGCATGAGCTGAGCGCCATCTACGGAGTGACTCACGGAGCCGGACTCGCTGTAATAGTGCCTGCATGGCTCGAATATGTGTCACGCATCAAGCCTGCCAAAGTGGCGCAGTTCGGCCGCAGGGTCTTTGACGTGAACGAGCATGATGACACCGCCGCGGCCACCGAGACCGTCTGCTGCCTGCGCGGATTCTTCAGCTCTATCGGTCTGCCAGTCACCATGAAAGCACTCGGCATTGAAGCGCCTGATTTTGACCTGCTCGTCAGCAAGCTTCATGAAAACAAAGGCCCGCAGATAGGTGGCTATATCACTCTTGGCAAAGAAGACACCGAAGCTATCTACCGTCTTGCCGCGGAATGAGCGGTCTTGCAATAACCTCCAGACGCATCTGAAAGCAATTGCCTCTTAATCCCGGAGCAAAACCGAACATAAGGTTTCGCTCCGGGATTAATTAAAGGACGGCAATTCTTAATAAACATCAAAACTGCGGATTTTGATGCGAAAAATGCGGGAAATGGTAGATTTTATTTGATTGTGGCCGAAAAATCATCTATCTTTGCATACTGAGAAAGAATGCCTTAAATTAAAACTCTATACCTTATACAACAAATTTACCCCCTTATCTACACAACATGAAAAGATTTGCAATATTCACCTTGGTGGCATTGCTCTGCTCTATGTTCGGATTTGCCGAGACCATAGATCGTCTTGAAGCATTTCCGGGAGCCGAGGGCTATGGCCGCTACACGTCAGGTGGTCGCGGTGGAAAAGTGCTTAAAGTAACAAAACTAACCGATGACGGATCTGAAGGCACATTGCGTTGGGCCTGCAATCAGGCAGGTGCAAGAACAATCGTTTTTGAAGTGTCAGGAAACATTCATCTTGAAAGCGCTCTTGATCTGAAAAACGGAAATGTGACCATCGCAGGCCAGACCGCTCCCGGTGACGGCATCTGCATTACCGACTATCCGTTTTCAATCAAGGCCAATAATGTGATCATCCGTTATGTCCGTTTCCGTCTTGGTAACAAAAACGTGACCAAAGATGGTGCAGACGGCTGGGATGGACTTGGAGCCCTTGATCAGCGCGACATCATCATTGACCATTGCTCGGTGAGCTGGAGTATTGATGAATGTCTTTCGTTCAGCGGTACTCATAACACAACAGTCCAGTGGTGTATCGTATCTCAGAGCCTTGTCAATTCGGGCCACAGCAAAGGCAATCACGGATATGGTGGCAACTGGGGTGGCGAATATGGTTCATATCACCACAATCTTCTTGCTCACCACACATCGCGTGCTCCGCGCCTTGGCCCGCGTCCCACCACTCAGCTCAATGAAGTGATGGACATGCGTAACAATGTCATGTTCAACTATTCTGGCGAAAGTTGCTACGGCGGTGAGGGCATGAATGTCAACATTGTCAATAATTACTATAAGCCCGGACCTGGAAATAAGTATGTCAATGGCAGCAACAATAAGAGATTCCGCATTGCCGGAATCGGAATCCGCACTGTGGATTATGTGCTTGACAAAGACAAGATCGCAGCGTCTTATAACAGTCTGATGGGTACCTCTATCAATAAAGGCAATGTAGAAGGCTATTTCAGCAAAGGCAGACCCGGAGTTCAGATTGCAGGACGGTCATATGACATAGCGGATGACAATACTATCAATATAGATGGCAAGATTCTTACTATCACCTGGAATGCCTATAAGCCCGCATTGCACAAGATCGGCACATATTATGTCGATGGAAACAATAACTCGAATTTCGGGCAGGTGGAAGGTGATAACTGGGGTTTGGGCATATATAACCAGATCACCTGGAGCGAATGGGACGGACTTGCTTCGGTAAGCTCTTCTCAGAATAATATCAAAAATGATATGAAGCTTGACCGCCCGATTGAATATGTCTATACCACCACCCATAGTGCTAAAGATGCCTATGCTAAAGTGCTTGATCATGCGGGAGCTTCTCTGAAACGTGACGCTCTTGATAAAATGATCATCGAAGAGGCTCGAAATAATAAAGCTGCTTCTACAGGATCAGGCCTTGACGCAGGTTTTATCAACACTCCTGATGATATAGTATATCCTGCCGGAACCGCACTGGAAGAAAATGGCAAACTTCCGATACTTGCTAATGTGGCTGCGCCTGTAGATACAGACGGCGATGGCATGCCTGACAAGTGGGAGCAAGAAAATGGCCTTGATCCCAATGATCCTTCTGACGGAGCCAAAGCCACGGCATCAGGATTTACTAATCTTGAGATCTATCTGAATTCTTTGGTTGAACATATCACCGCCTCTCAGAACGAGGCCGGCAAGATGCTCAACGGCGATCTGACTTTTGCTGACGATGCTGTCGAGCTCCCGAAATACGAGGCGCCTGTTGTAGAGACTTTCGAATATGAAATCTCAAAATCTACCAGCCATATGATGAGAGACGATCCCCAGCCTTTCCTTTTCAGTGATGGAATCTCGGTCTCTTGTACAGATGCCAGCCGAAAATATTCAAACGGCTCATCTGCAACAGCTGACTATGTGAAATTTGGCTCAGGAAGCAACAGAACCTGGACAATAAAGCTTCCGGGAGGAAAGGTTGCGACTGAGCTGACCTTTATCGGCTGGGCCAACAATGACAATAATCAGTCATATGTGGCTTCAGTTAATAATGATAAATTTGCTGCTGACGATTATGTTTTTCCGATCAGAAATATCAATGAGGCGGCAAAGCACACAATCAATGTCACAGAACCTTCAAATGAAGTCAAAGTCATTTTTGGTGGCTCGGAAGTCGTTATCCAGATAATGATCAAGGCTAAGGAAGCCGACCAGTCCGGTATTGAGGATATCGTCATTGATCCCGCCAAGCCTCAGGGCAACGGCAAGATCTACAACATCATGGGTGTTGAAGTCAAGGAGCCGCTGCTCCCCGGTATCTATATCCGTGACGGAAAGAAGTTCCTTGTGAAATAATAAGGGGTGATAATCCCTTGGACATGAAATATTAACTCTCTCGGCAGGGGCGCTTGAAAAGGCGTTCCTGCCGTGAATTTTATGAAAGTGTATATGATGAAACGGATTAATTTGCTGACAGCCGCCATACTGCTGGCATCAAGTGGCTATGCCTTGCCTCCTGACGGATTTCCGCGTTCGATGCAGCCTGACCGTCAGCGTAAGGTGATGCAAAAAGAAACAGTGCCCTCCGTATGGATCAGACCTTCGGTAGCCGCTTTTCCAGGTGCAGAGGGTTTTGGCATGTGGACCACCGGCGGCCGTGGGGGGCGGGTGTATCATGTCACGACTCTTGATGACAATGACCGGCCCGGTTCATTCCGCTATGCCTGCAATCAGGCCGGTCCGCGGACAATCGTTTTTGATGTCGACGGCACTATTTTCCTGAAATCGCCCCTGCGGCTTGAAAACCCAGATGTGACGATAGCCGGACAGACCGCACCCGGCGATGGTGTCTGCATTGCCGACTATCCGTTTCTCATCCAGACCGACAATGTGATAGTCCGTTTCATGCGTTTTCGTCTCGGCGACCGTGAAGTGGCCCATCACGAAGGTGACGGACTCGGCGGCAGCGGTCATCGCAATGTGATGGTTGACCATTGCTCTGTGAGCTGGAGCATAGACGAGTGCATCTCGGTCTACGGTATGACCGACTTTACCGTGCAGTGGTGCATCGCATCCCACAGTCTTCATTGCAGCGGCCATCAGAAAGGAGCCCACGGCTACGGCGGAAACTGGGGTGGCAGCGGCGCGAGCTATCATCACAACCTTGTGGCAAACCATACGTCGCGCACACCGCGTCTCGGACCGAGCCCGCATACCCAGACTGACGAGCGCATGGATCTGCGTAACAACGTGATCTATAACTACGGTTCAAACGGGTGTTATGGAGGCGAGGGCATGACAGTGAACATAGTCAACAATTATTTCAAACCCGGCAAGACCACAAACACCATGCCTGAGCGCATAGCCGGTCCCGGAATCCGCACCGTGCAGTATTGTCTCAACGGCAGCGGTCTTGCTGAAGACTATAACCGTCTGTTCGGCACAAGCCTGAGCCGCGATGATGTCAAAGGCTTGCGTGATGGCAAGGGGCGCAAGGGTGTGAACCGCGTGAGTGTCGGCGGCCGCGTTTTTGAGATTGACATGGCCGACAACAGTATCGAAGTCGACGGACATAAACTGAAAATCGGTTGGAACGTATGGCGCCCGATGCTTCACAAATGGGGCCGCTTTTATGTGAGCGGCAACGAGAACCACGACATTGCGGCAGTCGGAGCCGACAACTGGGGCGTAGGTGTCAGACGCCAGATAAAACCTGCCGGCTGCGATGGTTATTGGGATAAATCCATAGCAGATGAAATCCGTCTCAATGAGCCTATGGACTTTGAGACGGTGACTACCCATACGGCGCGTGATGCCTATGAACGGGTGCTCGACTGCGCCGGAGCTTCGCTTCGCCGTGATGCCTATGACAGTCTTGTCATCAGTGACGTGCGTGAGGGCAATGCGTCATTCGGGAAAAACGGCATCATTGACACTCAGGATGAGGTTGTCTATGCCGACGGATCGCGCGGCTGGCCTGCCCTGAACAGCGGTGTGGCTCCGGCTGACACTGACGGCGATGGAATTCCCGATGACTGGGAGAGGGCCAACGGACTTGATCCGGATAATGCTTCTGACGGCAGTCTCATTGGTAAGTCAGGCTACAGTAATCTTGAACTCTATATGAATTCTCTGGTTGCCGAAGTAATGGAGGCCGGACTGAAGGGAGGAGCACAAAGCGCCCAGATCCGCGAGACATCTTCTTCTGATTTCGGACGTAGGTTTGAAGACCGCACTCTGCGTGTCGACTATCTCTTTACTGCCACTCCGGCCGGTGACAGGGGTGTTTCTCTTGCCGGTCAGTCAGGTATCGACGGATGGGCCGGCCGACGCCATAGAATGTCGGAACTGCCGTTGCTCGGAAACGGCACGGTCACAATGGTCTCGGAGGCAGACGGTGACACGCTCTACCGCACATCCTTCTCATCTCTTTATCATGAATGGCTTACCACCGCAGAGGCTTCAGAAGTGGCCAAGGCTTTCGAGCACACGGTGCTTCTGCCTTATCCGGTCTCACCTGCCCGCATAAGCATCGAGCTGCTTGACAACCGCCATAAGCCTATTGCCTCGATGACCCACAGGCTTGATCCGAAAGATATTCTGATTACAAGGAAAGGCCACGGCCGGGTGGCGGAGCACCGCTATATCCACCGTGGGGGTGATCCGAAGAACGCCATAGATGTGGCTATTCTTGCAGAGGGCTATACAAGAGCGGAGATGGACAGTTTCTATCGTCATGCCCGTACGGCTGTGGATGCCATACTTTCCTACGAACCGTTCAAGTCGCGGGCCGACAAGTTCAATTTTGTCGCTGTGGCCACTCCTTCGGCTGACTCAGGAGTCAGTGTGCCCCGTCTGGGCGAATGGAAGTCGACAGCATTCTCTTCGCATTTCAGCACATTCTATTCAGACCGCTATCTGACGAGCCTGCATGTCAGGGATATTCATGACTCTTTGGCCGGAATACCCTATGAACATATCATAATTCTGGCAAACACTCCGGAGTATGGCGGCGGCGGCATATATAACAGCTATACGCTGACCACATCGCGACATGCGAATTTCCGGCCTGTGGTTGTTCATGAATTCGGCCATAGTTTCGGCGGTCTGGCCGATGAATATTTCTACGAGACCGAGGCCAATGACGAGGCCTATCCCGCAGATGTGGAGCCTTGGGAACCGAACATCACCACACTTGTGGATTTTGAAAGCAAGTGGAAAGATCTGATTCCCAAAGGAACGCCGCAGCCCACACCGGTATCGGAAGCGTCGAAATGGCCGGTAGGAGTTTATGAAGGAGGGGGGTACTCTTTTCATGGAGTATATCGTCCGGCCGATGACTGCCGCATGCGCACCAATACAGCTCCGGACTTCTGTCCGGCCTGCCGCAGAGCCATGAGCCGCCTGATCGATTTCTACACAGAATAGCAGCCGCCCGATTGAGTCTACAATCCGCAATTGCCTGCAAATTCTTGCACAATAATAATTTCTCGGTTCATAATGGCAGAAAAGTTTTGATAAATAAATTAAAATCCTTACCTTTGCACCGCCATTACGAATCTATGCGTCCTACCAGCGCAACGATAACTTCTGACAACAAAAAAATCACGAAATAAAATGAAAGCAGATCTCCATCCTTCCAACTACCGCGAAGTAGTATTCAAGGACATGTCGAACGATGAAATCTTCATCACTCGTTCCACTGTAGCCTCAAAGGAAACAATCGAAGTTGACGGCGTGACCTATCCCCTGGTTAAGCTTGAAATCACCAGCTCGTCACACCCCTTCTTCACCGGTAAGCAGAAGCTTGTCGATACCGCCGGTCGCGTGGACAAGTTCATGAGCCGTTACGGCAACCGCAAGAAGAAATAATTCATTCTTCACGGATTCAAAGAATCAACCGGCGTCCTGCAGCATTTGTCTGCAGGACGCCGGCTTCTTTATATATATGTGATGTTTTTGAACCGGTCTTGCGTAGCCATCCGGAGCGGTAAATCGGTGTCCTCGACCGGACACCATATTGGGATGAATATCTTTTACCCCCGACACCGCAGCGCATTGCGCGCAGGTGTCACGGGTTTGCGATCACCCTGCATATGGTGTCCGGTCGAGGACACCGATTTACCGCTCCGAATAGGGTGCCTTCGCTTTATCGCTCTCTTTCGGGAGGGCGGGGGTGTATCTTTGCAGAAGTTCTTTCCGATGTGGATCTTAACCCCCCATTTTTTTATTGACTCCAAAAAATTCCGTATAATCGGTGTTAAAAGTAAAGATACATCAAAGAATTTGATGTATCTTTGTGGAAGTTTTTAGCCATAAGCACATGAAATTTCGTAGACTGACCATATCTGCCCTCTGTTCTCTTGCATTGGCTGCAGGCATTACGGCTGACGCCGCAGTGAAAGATCTGCCTGTCAAAGAGATAAACGGACGTTCATATCATTATTATACCGTAGAGAACAAGGAGACCATTTATTCTCTCTGCCATAAGTTCGGCATCAGCAAAGACGAGCTTGTGAAGTTTAACCCCTCAGTGGCCGACGGACTGAAGTCCGGCTCGATGCTGTTCTTCCCGGTTGAAGAGAGCGAGGTGCTGACTCCTGACAATGCCAACCGTCACGGAGTGCGTATGCTGAGCCATACCGTGGCAAAAGGGGAGACTATCTATGGAATCGCTAAAAAATACGGAATAAGCACAGATGCGCTGATCGAGCAGAACCCCATTGTCCGCGAAGGGCTGAAGGCTGGTCAGACTCTTCATCTGACAGCGCCGGTTATCGGCGAAGATAATTCAGCGGCCAGTGCAGTGGCTGCCGGATCAGCCTCGCAAGGCACTACTGTTATTCGCACAGCACCTGAAGGCTATATAGTAAAGAAGAAAGAGACGTTTTATTCTATAGCCAATGCCCACGGGATCACCGTGGAGCAGCTTGAAGCCGCCAATCCGGGTATTACGGTCCTGAAAGAAGGTCAGGTGCTGAGCATTCCGGCCCCGCAGGGAGCAGTAGCGGCAGAGCAGCAGGCATCTCCTTCCGGCCTTATTCCGGTCGGAACTGACGGCACCGTATCCGTTGATGACCTTGCCCGTGCATCCGGTGTCACTCCTGAGGCAAAAGAGGAGCTTTCTGTAGCTGTGGTCTTGCCGTTTATGCTCAAGGAAGAAACACCGTCAAAGAGCGCGCAGCGCTACACTGAATTCTATAAAGGATTTCTGATTGCCGTAGACAGTATGCGCCACAATGGAGTCCCGGTCAAAGTGACTGCCTATGACACTGAAGGGTCTACAGCGAAAGTCCGTCAGCTGACTTCTGACAGCACCTTGAAAGCTCATCGCATGATAATAGCCCCCGATTCGTCAGACCAGCTGGCTATACTCGGTGAATTCGGGCGTGATAACGGCATAAAAGTGCTCAACGCTTTTATAGTCCGCGATGAATGCTATCAGACTAATCCTGCCGTGATGCAGGGAAACATACCTTCGCAGCAAATGATTGACAAAGCCGCCGAAGCAATTGCCGGACGGCTGGCATATTCAACTCCCGTCTTTGTATCTCTGGCAGACGGCGCGAATGCAGACAAATCTGATTTTATCTCGGCGCTCAAATCGCGTCTTGAGTCAAAAGGAATTGAGTGGAAGACCATCACAGCCGAGGCGAAACTGACTCCGGCTGATCTTAAAAGCCTGAAGTCTGACGGGAACTATACGTTTATACCACTGTCGGCCCGTCAGAGCGATCTCAACCGCATAATGCCCGCTGTCATAGAGTGGCGCGACGAGGCCGGACTCCCGATGGTCAAGCTTGTCGGCTATCCGGAGTGGGTGACATTCCGCGGCGAGACTCTGCAGAACATGCACAATCTCAACACCACGGTGTATTCGCGTTTCTTTGTCGATGATGACAATGTGCGCACACGTCGCATGGAAGACCGTTTCAAAGGCTGGTATGGAGCCGGAATGGAAAATGCCATACCGCGTCAGGGATTGCTCGGTTTCGATACAGGCATGTTTGTGCTGGATTATCTCAAGAACCCGGTGGCACGCTATGACGGTGTGCAGAACGGCTATTCGTTCACAACCCCGGAAGGAGCCGAGGGACAGTGCAACAATGTGCTCTATCTGATCAACTTCCGCACCGGCGGTTTAATTGAAAAAATCAATCTCTGATGGCAGGTAAGGTATTTCGTATGATTGCCGGACGGGTGCTTGTTGCTCTGGCACTCCTGCTGCCTGTCAGTGTGATGGCCCAGAGAGAATACTCGCCCAACTTTTCGATAGGAGGAAAGGCCGGAGCGACATTGTCGCGCATGTCATTCAGCCCTGAGGTGCATCAGAAGTTCACCCAGGGGCTCACTATGGGCCTTGCCTGCCGCTACACGGAGGAGAAGATCTTCGGTCTGATCGGAGAAATCAACGTGACGCAGCGTGGATGGGCCGAGGATTTTGCCAAGGACGAGGCGCCGGAGTTCAGTTATTCACGCACTCTGACCTATGTCTCTATTCCGGTGATGACACATATCTATTTCGGGTCACAGAAATTTCGCGGTTTTTTCAATCTCGGACCGGAGGTGGGATTTTTGCTCGGCAGTTCGATCGATGCAAATTTCGATTATGACAACTATAAAAATATACCTAATTTCCCGCAAGGCTCTCGAACTAATGAGCAGTTGGCAATGGCTGTAGACCGCAAGTTTGACTACGGTATTGTCGGTGGGGCCGGTATGGAGATTGTGATAAAGCGCCGACACTCCATAATGCTCGAAGGCCGCTACTATTTTGGACTGGGAAATATCTTCAAGGATTCAAAGCGTGACTTCTTTGCTGCCTCACGTAATAATTCGATCGAGATTTCACTGAAATATATGATTCGTGTGAAATAAGCGGCTTCCGGACACAATATATACCACACGACATCCCCCGCACATTCAACCGTGATCTGATTCCGGCGATGTGCGGGGGATGTGGTTATGATGCCTTATGCGGTTACGCTTTTGTCTATCGGATCTTTGACTTCGGCCGGCGGTTCCGGCTGGCTGAGCGACTTTTCGACGGATGCGTCTGTTTTCTCCTGGGCAGGAGTGGCGGGAGCGGAGACATTGACCGGAATGCGCTCCCAGATGCGGTCGGGGAGGAGACTCCAGAGTCTGACTGCAAGATTCCATCTCCAGTCCACGATACACAGCCTACGGCGCTTTATTATAGCGCGGACAATGCTTGCAACTGCATGGTCAAGGCTCATTGTCATCGGGTAGACTCTGTCAGGGTTAAGCAACGGGGTGCGTATCCATCCTGGGCGGATGTCAGTGAATGAAATGTCGAGATTCTGCATCCCGGCAAGCTGGTCGAGAGCGGTCAGATAAGCCTGCTGATATTTTTTGGATGAAGAATAGGATGCGAGCTGTCCGATTCCTTTGGTGCCGGCCACGGATGTCACGGCTGCGATGCGCCCGCGGCCTCCGTGTTCACGGAAATATCTGAAGGCAGTGTCGATCATGCGGGTGAAGCCGACCACGTTAGTCTGTGCGGTGGCCACATCATGGTCTGTCACAAGAGTCTCGTTTTCATATCCGATGCCTGCCACATGAAGATATATGTCCATTCCGCCGAGCCTTCCGATGAGATCACGGAGGTGGGAGGGAGATGCAGCGTCGTCAATGTTGATCCGCGCATAGCGGATGCGGTCAGGAAAGTCTGACTGAAGTTTGCGCATGACTTTCTCATTGCGCCCTGCGGCTCCTACGAGCCAGCCGGCTTTCGCGAAGATTTCTGCCACACGGAGTCCGATTCCGGATGTGGCGCCCATGATTACGATTCTCTTCATTTTTTTCTGATTTGCTCAAAAGCGGATAATAGTTTGACAAGTGACTTGTCTGTTTAACACTTGGAGTCATCAGATGGTTTAAAAGCGGTCAGGGCCTGACGTTTGAGTGTGGTTTTAGTTAACTTAGGTTAAAAGATCGGGTGGAGTGTAACTTTGGACATGGTACTTTCGTCTTATAAACAGCACAACGAGAAATCGCGATGGTTTGAATCGCGAGAAGTAAAAGATAGTACGAATGCAATATTAGTTAAAGCTTTAAGTACATGACAAAAATTTGAAAACATCGAATTTTGGGGTATAAGTCGGA
>ERZ777305.1115-NODE-1115-length-35516-cov-13.916556_pt1 | contig 35516 bp, 34 predicted proteins | sample MGYA00374965_ERZ777305 | MGnify/ENA primary metagenome ERZ777305 (study PRJEB29328, sample SAMD00013331) | mouse gut metagenome | study: EMG produced TPA metagenomics assembly of the Metagenome analysis of fecal microbiota from mouse which was promoted... | reverse complement strand
CCGGAAAATCAAAGGATTTTATCTGGTTTGGGATGTGGGAAGTTTGAGTTATAATATTAAAAAGATTCATTGACAATAGTAGTGTATAGGGGAGCGGATTTATGAATATTGGTCAAAAGCTGTTTCAGCTTAGAACATCAAGGGGAATATACCAAAAAGATTTGGCTGAGTATTTGGAGGTGTCAGTGGGCACGATCTCCAACTATGAGAATGGGGTGCACAGCCCGGATCTGAATACGCTGTGTAAGCTTGCGGAGTATTTTCAAGTGTCCACGGACTATCTGTTGGAACTTACGGACAATGCGGATTCTCTGAAGGATTTAAACCAGCAGTTATCACAGGAGTACACAGTGGGCGGAGCCCTGAATGTCATCCAGGGATTATCCATGCCCGGCCGTCACGGAATGGTGAAATATATCTCCATGGTTAAAATGTGCGAGGAGATCCCCCAGAGGGAACAGATCATTAACAAGCAGAAACAGCTTATAGATCAACAGGCCCGTGAGATCAGCCAACTGAAAGAGCAGTTAGGTCACAAAGAGCAATATTTGTAAAAATAATGCGAAATCTGTTGTGAAACCGGTTGATAACAACTAGAATTTATATTATGATATTGCATAGGGATTCAAGTTTAGGAGAATTGCAATATGAATTTTGGAGAAAAGTTATTTAGGTTGAGAACAGAGCGTGGAATTTTTCAAAAGGAACTGGCGGAATATCTGGAAGTTTCCATCGGCACTATTTCCAATTATGAGAATGGCATCCATTATCCCGATCTGTCGGCCCTGTGCAAATTTGCCGAATACTTCCATGTGTCCACAGACTATCTTTTGGACCTGACAGAGAACGCTATGCCCATCGACAGTCTGAATATTCAGTTGGCAGACGGGTGTACCATAGGCAATGTTCTGAATACCGTAATGGAATTGTCCAGAGACTGGGAAAGTATCTGTCTATGCTCAGGATCTGTGAGGAGATGCCCCAGAAGGAGCAGACCGTCAGCAGACAAAGGCAGCTGCTCAAACATCAGAAACTGACAATCGAGGAGTTGGAGCATACAGTGGAACAACAGGCCAGGGAGATCACGGCGCTGCGGGAAAAATTGGGGAAGACAAAAAAATGAAAATACCCCTAAAGTATTTTGGGCACTCACCGATATATAGTATGTCGGGAGGACAGGAAGACAAGGAACAGAAAATAAAAAAAATTTTCGGAGAAATTTCTCAAAAGTTCTAAAGTTTTCCGGAAAGCCACCGATATACATAACAAGTAAAGCAAATGGACGAAAGTTCAGCGCTTACCGCTAATGTAATCGGGAACTGATCCGCACAATCAGGGATAGATTACAGTAACATTTGCCGGGAGAGCGATACGTGCGAATCGAAGGAACGGCAAGCAAAAATAATTCGCCGCAAGGAAGCGGTGTATAAATTCAAGGAGGAATATATTATGGTAGTACAACACAACTTACGTGCAGTAAACTCTAACAGAATGCTTGGTTTAACAGCAGCGACTCAGAGCAAGTCCACTGAGAAATTATCTTCCGGTTACAAGATCAACCGTGCAGCTGACGATGCTGCTGGCTTGGCTATCAGCGAGAAGATGAGACGTCAGATCAGAGGTCTGACACAGTCCTCCGCTAATGCACAGGATGGTATCTCCATGGTGCAGACAGCAGAAGGTGCTTTGAACGAAGTACATGACATGCTGCAGAGACTGAACGAGCTGGCTGTTAAGTCCGCTAACGGAACCAACCAGACTGAGGACCGTAGCTACATCCAGAAGGAAGTAGAGCAGCTGCAGGCTGAGATTACCAGAACATCCAATGACACCACTTTCAATAAGTTCCAGTTGCTGACCAGCGCTAAGACCATTACGCTGCAGGTTGGTACTGAGAGCGGTCATGAGATCAAGGTTAATCTGAAGGGTATGAGCGCAACCTCTATCGGCGTTGGCGCTACTGCTGTGAAGATGAGCACTGCTACAGATGCTAAGACTTCTATCGCTGCTATTGAGAAAGCTATCAAGTCCGTTTCCGAACTGAGAGCTGACCTCGGTGCTGTACAGAACAGACTGGAGCATACCGTTAACAATCTGGATAACGTTGTAGAGAACACCACTGCTGCTGAGTCCCGTATCCGTGATACCGATATGGCTACAGAGATGGTTAAGTACTCCAACAACAACATTCTGGCTCAGGCTGGTCAGGCAATGCTGGCACAGTCCAACCAGGCTAACCAGGGCGTACTTTCCTTACTGCAGTAATCGTAAGACCATAGTAAGAGCTATCAGAGAGAGGTTGACGAAAGTCAACCTCTTTTCTTATCAAGACTGAGGTAGGGATTACAGCATGAGTGGACGAATAGATTTTCCAGACGAATTTTTTTGCCCGGAGATACGTTGCGGCTACCCGGTGGACAGAACGATGAAGACAGTGTGGGCCGCGCAAATTGAGATTTTGGCCCGTATAGCAGAGGTCTGTGAACGGCATGACCTGCGATTCTACGCTATGTTTGGCACTCTGTTGGGAGCGGTGCGGCACAAGGGATATATCCCCTGGGACGATGATCTGGATATCGGTATGTTGCGGGAAGATTATATGGGGTTTCTGGAGACGGCTAAACAGGAACTTCCCCCGGAGTACCAGATAATCAGTGTATATACGGACCCGGACAGTCTTACATCTATTACCCGGATAGTCAACGGTAGCCGGATCGATCTGGCAAGACAGCGTATGAAGGAGTATCATGGCTGTCCTTTTGCGGTGGGGATTGATGTATTTCCGCTGGATTATGTTCCGGCGGCGGAGGAGGCCAGGGCGAAACAGTATGAGTGGCTGCATCTGATTCGGTCGGTATTTCAAAATTCCATGGCATATTCGCAGAAATACGAGCTGGGGCTTTCAGCACCTGAGATCTCCCAGTGTCGGGAACGGATGGAGTCGGGACTTGAAAAACTGCAAAAGCAATTTCAATTTTCAATAGATGAGACAAAATCTTTATCCTGGCAGCTCCTGACCCTGTTTGATCTGGTGGGAATGATGTATGGGGAGCAGGAGTCCGCATATATTACATCGCATCAAATCTCCTGTGATACCGATGGTATGTTGTGGAAAAAGGAATGGTTGGCGGAAAGTGTTCCCATGGGCTATGAAAATGTATATTTGCCGGTACCGGTGGGCTGGGACCCTGTTCTGCGGATAACATACGGAGATTATATGCGGTTTCCCCGCCGAAAAGTCAATCACGGCGGTTATGCCGATCAGGCGTGGATCTTAAAGGAAAGGGACCTTTGGAGACCGGAGGAGGAGCCGTGCCCCATACCTGCCTCCAGATCCGGAAATCTGTATCTTCCGATGCGGGCAGATACTCCGGAGCTGCTAAAGGACGGACATAAGCTGGTGCTGTATAGCACAAGTTTGACGGGAATGCTGCGGGGAGGCGGGAGATATCTACAGAAGATCCGAGATACGATACGGGCCTTTGGCGGGCAGCGGGAAGTCATTCTCTGGTGGTATCCCCATGATACTGAGGAATGCCAGTACAGAGAGCTGTCTCCGGAGCTTTTTGAGGAGTATGGACAATTGATTCAGGAGTACCGGGCTGACAGCCGGGGTATTTTGGATCAGACAGATTATATAGAGAGGGCGGTAGAACTGTGCGACGCGTTTTATGGCGATACAGGAGAATTGTATGAGCTGTTTAGTCAGACAGGAAAACCGATGATGAGGCAGAGCGATGATATCTTTTCCTGATAATTACTTCGATACGGAAACCAGATGCCGTTTTACGATAGGGAAAATGATGAAATCCAACTGGGCGGCACAGTTGGAAGTGCTTGAGTTATTGAAGGAGGTTTGCGCCAGACACAATATTCTCTTTTTCGCGGGGTTTGGTACTTTGATCGGTGCGGTGCGTCACAAAGGATTTATCCCTTGGGACGATGATATAGATGTGATAATGAAACGTCCGGATTATATGCGCTTTTTGTCCGTGGCCAGACAGGAGCTGCCCTCTGAATTTAAAATACTCAGTATGTATTATGAGGAACAGTGGAACGGTTCTTTCTCCAGAATAACAAACACGGACAGTGTATCTGTCAAGCCGGAACATTTGGCGCGGTATCACGGTTGCCCCTTTATTGTTGGAATTGACATTTTCCCTGTAGATTATTATCCCAAAACATCTCAGGAACAGACGCTGCAATGGGCGCTCCTGGAGGTTGTCAAGAAGAATATAAACTATTGTGATGAGTTGCTGGAGATGGAGGACCCTGAGAGTGAGGTGGCTCAAATATGCCGGGAAGGACTGACCCGGGGACTGGAATTACAGTATGAGTATCTGGGTATCACTGTGGATGTAGGCGGGAGTATAGAGAATATCCGTAACCAGCTCTTTCGCGTTTATGATAAGATATGTATGATGTATCAGGAGGAAGAGTGTGAGGAGGTGGTGTCGTTTCAAGCGAATCTCTCTCACTTAGCGGGACGGTGGAAAAAGGAGTGGTTTGACAGATCTATTCCTATGGGTTTTGATGTCACTTGGGTTCCTGTACCCATGGAGTATAATAAAGTTCTGAGAGCTACTTTTGGAGACTATCGCAATCCTGTATATAATCGAGGGGGACATGATTATCCCTATTATAAAAAACAGATAGCATCGCTTGGGGAACGGTGTGTGTGGATACCGGAAGACGGATTGGAGGCAGGGGAATATAATGAACTCCCCGATTGGGAACAAGTGAGAGAGGAAGGTACCCTTTCCCCAGTGCCCGAAGAGTGGCAGCAACTGCTGCAAAGCTCCCGGAAAGCCGTGTTGTACGTGACCTCTCTTATGGGGCTGCTGCGGGGAGAGGAGGCATATCTCAAAAAGTTGAGGTCCGCGCTGAAAGCCTTTGGGCAGCGGCGGGATATAGTGCTGTGGTGGATACCCTGTGAGACGCAAAATTGCCTTTACCGTGAGCATAATCCGGTTCTTTTTGACAATTTTGCCAGTCTTTGCCGGGAGTACCAAAACAGTGGGTGGGGAATCTATGACGACAGCGGTAATTACGCGAGAGCGGTGGTATGCACTGATGTAATGTACGGAGATTACGGCGAGATATATGAACTTTACCGACAGAGCGGCAAACCGGTTTTGATTCAGGACGAGGCGATCTGAGAGCAACTGCAATAAGAGCCGAATAGATTTTGGAGGTATACAGCACACCATGAATCTGCTTATATATCACAAGGACGATTATCTGTTTCGTGATTTATTGGACATACTTAATCGCGAATCTGTATCATACTCAGTTATCCCTTGCGTATTTACGGACAAGTATGAAGATCCGGTCTTTTGGGACTGGTGTACGCGGAATATTGATTTCTCCCGATATGACGCGCTGATAGCTGTCAATTACCATCCCATATTGGCCAGACTCTGCTATAAAAAAGGTATAAAATACATTGCGTGGTGTTACGATTGCCCTCTGAATGTGGTCTCGGTAGAGGACACGATGGCTTATGAGACAAACTATGTTTTTCTGTTTGACCGCCAACAATATCAGAGTTATTACAACAGAGGGTTTCGTACGGTGTACCACATGCCTCTGGGAGTGAATACTCACCGTTTGGCGGGGCTGAAATATTCTCCCGCAGCGGAGCAAAAATATTCTTGCGAGGTAGGGTTCGTGGGGAATCTTTATGCTTCCAGACTGCAGGAGATATTAGCGCCCATGAGTCCTTTTTCGCAAGGGTATCTTCAGGCGCTTATGGATGCTCAGTTTTCAATTTATGGTTGTTATCTGCTTGATTCGCTGTTGACTGATGAATTGCTTCAGCAGATAAACGATACATACAGGGAAAAAGTTTCTGATACAGCATTCGTATTAACTAAGGAAGCGTTAAAATTTGCCATGGCCAGCGAGATAACCAGAAAGGAGCGCATTATCCTGCTGAATCTGCTGGGGAAAAGGTACAATACGAAGTTTTACTCCTATACCCCGTCGGATTTAATAGAAAATGCCCTATATTGCGGCTCTGTCAATTATGTAACGGAGATGCCATTTGTTTTTCACTACTCCAAAATAAATCTGAATCCCATAATGCGGAGCATTCAGACGGGTATTCCCCTGAGGGCCTTTGATGTAATGGGTGTCGGCGGCTTTTTACTGTCCAGCTGGCAGGAGGAACTTGCCGAAACTTATGTAGACGGAGAGGATCTGGTACTGTATGACAGTATTCCGGATGCAATAGAAAAAGCCGCGTTCTATCTATCCCATGAGGATATCCGCATAAAGATAGCTCATTCCGGGCAACAGAAGACTTTGCAGGAGCATAATCTGCGAAACATATTGGATTTGATGTTAAAAGAGGTTTTTAGAATTAAAGTGCCGCCCAATGTATGAGTATTCCTGGTTTATCCAGCGGATCAAGGATTATCAGACGCTCAGGATATTTTTGGTCTGCCGGAGGCTCTGGGCGAGATTAAATAAAGAATCTGTCCATCTGTATTTGCGGACGAATTTAAAGAAATGAGGAAATGATGCTACAGATTTCAAATGACTTTCTAAAACCTGAGATCAGAGAAGATTTTTATATAGACTCCACGATGAAGACCGTGTGGGCGACTGCGCTGGATCTCTTGCAGACCATAGCGGAGATATGCGACCGGCATGGTCTGGAATGGTATGCCGCCTATGGAACATTGCTGGGAGCTGTCCGTCACGAGGGCTTTATCCCTTGGGACGACGATATGGATATCTGGATGAAACGGGCGGATTATAATAAAATGCTGAAGATACTACCGGGGGAATTGCCTCAGGGGTATCATGTTTTAAGTCCCCAGACCGAAGAAGGTTATGAGCAATTTCATACCTGCGTGGTCTGCGGAGAGGGCATCAGCATCGAACCGCAATATCTGGAGAGGCATTATGGCTGCCCTTTTCGGGTGGGAGTAGACATATTTCCTCTGGATTATCTGTCCAGAGACCGGGAATTGCGCAAATGGCAGAGAAATATATTTTTGCTGGCAAAGAGAACCGCCCAGACCATACAGGAGTATCGCTGTCTGCCCCGGGATTCCCGCGAAGATGGGGACAGGCGCTTGAGAGAGATCCAGGATGGAGTCCGCTTTCTGGAGGAGCATACGGGGCTGGGCATAAATCCGCAATTGCTGGAACAGGGGCAATGGGATAGGGTGATCAGTGAAGTATACCGTATAGCTAATGAAGTGGTCCGCCAGTGCACCGAGGGAGAGGCAGATTATCTGGTCATGTTCCGGGAGTATGCCAACTGTGAGAAGACAGTATTTCCCAAGGAGTGGTTTGAGCAGGTGTGGGGAGCTTCCTTTGAAAATGTGATGCTGCCTGTTCCGTGGAAATATGACCAGGTATTGCAGCGGATATATGGAAACTATCAGGTGCGTTACCGGGGAGGGAGTCACGAATATCCGTATTATGAGAAACAGCTGGAAGAATTGCGGGAGTTGGTACGGCAGCGTGGCAAGGCTGCGGAGGGCATGGAGGAAATTGATATAAAAAACATCCTTATGCGGGAGGATGGAACACAGAAGAAAGTTATCCTGTATGCTAATGATATAACTGAATTCATCCAATATGGACAAGAATCTCTGGATAAGCTGGAATGGGTATTGCGAATCTTTTATGAGGCAAGAGAGCAGATTCTGTTGTGGTGGAGGCCATGCGCACAGATGGCCGATGCCTTGGGGCTGGTGGACAGGAGTCTGGCAGAGCGGTACAAAGCTGTTCTGGAGCGGTATAAGTCTGCCGGGTGGGGCATCTGCGATGAGAATCCTGACAAGCGCCGGGCTTTGGAAATAAGCGATGCCTATTACGGTGCGGGGAATATTCTGACAGAGAGATTACTGGGTGACGGAAAGCCGGTCATGATGGCAAACGGGAAATAGAACAGCCCCTGTCGTCGCCTGGTCTCAAGTGCCCCCAAATGCCGCAATGTCTTTCTGAACGGCCCCTGTGCGGAAAATTTTATTACTTGTCATTTGGGCCGAATTATGGTACTATGTACACGTATAAATCCCGGTATGGGGAACCGATAATCCGTATATTGTGAGGAAGGAAAAGTATGGCAAACGATTTGTACGTCTATGCGCAATGGCAGTATTCCGCGTATGGTGATTTTGTGATATCTGAAGGAAAGATATTTTTTATCAATTGCCGTAATCTGCCGGTGAGTTTAGATATACGGCAAGGGACAGCGGAGATTGTCAGCGGTATTAAAGGGTATAAAGAAGCGTTGCTGCTGGGTGTCATAGAAAAAACGGTTCAGTCCAACGGCAAGATATATGGTTTTGAATCAAGAGGTGAGAATATGCTCATCTATGATCCGGCGGAAAACTGCTGCTGGTGTAAAGAATTGAATTATCACCAGGAAGATTGGGGAAATGCCTTGCTTATTACCCCATATGCTGACGATATATATGTGTTCCCCAAGTATATGGATTTTATATATAAGATAGACACAAAGACGGATCAGGTCATAAAAATTGATAATCCCACATACGCTGGGATGGACAGGAGTGTGTCTGCCGGGGTAAACGATGGACGTGTATATTTCTTTCAGCGCGGCGGTGACAAAGTCACGGAATATGACCTGTGCAGCGGCCAATGCAGGGAACGCAGTCTGCCGCGTAAATTAGGTAACCTTGTGTGCGCACAGTATTTCGAGGGGTTCTTTTTCCTGCTATGCAGAGACGGGAGCCTGATGTCCTGGGATGCGGACGGCAATGTATTGGAGACCTTGATTTATCCGTTTGCAAGGGACGAAAACCCGCCCTATTTTTCCATGTGTACAGTGACGAAAAAGAATATTTGGCTGCTCCCTGATATTGGGGAGGACATCTATGTTTACTGCCGGGAGAGTCAGGAGTTGAAGAAGTATGACGGGTATCCGGAGGGGTTTGCCTACCAGATGACTGAAGAGTGGGGTAAATATCTCACAGCCCATGAATACAGGGATACTTATTACCATGACATGCATTCGGCCAACTGTATTTTGTGTATTGACAAAAACAGCGGCGATGAGAAGTGGATTAAGCCGTCCGTTCCCGGGCGCGTGGAGGAATGCCAGTATTACATAGAGAGTGGATGCCCGGTTATCCTGCAGGAAGCGGAACTGCCACTGGAGAAGTTTATTGAAGCCGTGGGCAGAATGTGACCGGAAATACGGATAACGCCACAAAAGAAACCGTGATTTGGGGGAATCTATGAGGAGAGCAATACAACAGGACCAGAGAGCGATTCTGGAATATTTAAAGGCAGCCGTGGCTGAATGTATCTATATGTATATCGATATCTTGAACTATGGGGTGGCCTCGGAGAATATGGCCGTATGGCTACATGAGCAGGACGGACAGATAGAGCTTGTGGTGATGAAGTATTTTGACAGTTTGCAGGTATACAGCCATAAAAGAAGTATAGATGTAGTACAGGTCATGTCTATCCTACAGGAGTATCCGGTGACAATGATTTCGGCAAGACGGGACATCATCGAACAACTGGAAGAGGTTTGCAGCGGTTACAGTGCTTTTTACGGCGCAGTATTTGACGTGAGCCGTTTGCGCAGGGCGTTTAGAGTAATGAACGAAGCTAAACCCTGCAAGTTAGAAGTGACGGAGGCAGTGGAGGAGGATGCGGCGGAGATTGCAAAGCTACTGTGTTCTGATGATACTTTCCGGATCAACTATATGGAGGATGATCTGGCAAGGCAGCTTGCGGACAGAATCCGTACGCATACTGGACGCAGCGTGATCATAAGGGTGGACGGCAGGATCGTTGCCCACGATGCGACATTTGCCGAGGCGGAGGGGGTTGCCGTGGTGAGCGGTCTGGTCATCATGCCGGAGTATCGCGGACTGGGGTGTTATGAGGCTCTGGTCAGTCACCTGGGAAAGCAGCTGATGGAGGAAGGAAAGACCCCTTATGCCTTTGCCATATCGGACAAGACGGTCCGCTACCACAGGGCAGTCTACACGGAGTGCGGTGAGTACGGAAAACTGGTAAAGACCGGGCAGGAGTAGAGATGAGGCCGGACAATATAAAAATCAGGAAAGGAATGACATGATGAGAGACAAAATTTTGGAAGTTCTGAAAGCGGAAAATGAGGAGCTTGTGGAGGATTTGAACAGAGATTTGTTAGAGTCCGGCATATTGGACTCCTTTGACATAGTGAATCTGGTAGTGGCTCTGGAGGAGGCGCTGGGCATCAGCATCGATGTTGAAATGGTATCTCCGGAGAACTTTCAGACTGCAGAATCCATTATAAGAATGATCGAGGGCATTGCTTAATATGGAGAGGAACGTTTTACAGCTTTTGGAGAATACAGCTATAAAATACCCTGACAAGACTGCCGTGACGGACAGCAGGGAGTCCGTTACATTTAGGGAACTGGAATACAATTCCAAACTTGTGGGGAGCGGACTGGCCGGGCTGATCGGTTCGGGGGACGCTATCCCTGTATACATGGAGAAAGGCGTAAAGACTCTGGAGGCCTTTTTCGGGATCGTATATGCGGGGGGATGTTATAGTCTTCTGGCACCTATACAGCCAGAGGAGAGATGTAACAGTATTCTGCAGAGACTGGACGCTCCTGTGCTGATCACAGACAGGGAGCATTTGGACAAGGCCGGAGCCTTTACTTTCGGGGGGAAGATCCTGCTGATCGAGGAATTGCTGGAGAGCGTCATGGAGGAGAATGCACTGGCCCGCATCAGAGAGGAAAGCATCGATCGAGATCCCCTGTATATCAATTTCACATCCGGCTCCACCGGAGTTCCCAAGGGCGTGGTGGTAGGGCATGGTTCAGTGATAAACTTTATCCGCCACTTTGTGGAAATATTCCATATAACGGCGGATGATATCATCGGCAATCAGGCCCCCTTTGATTTCGATGTGTCGGTGAAGGACATCTATTCCATGCTGTTGACCGGCGCTACGCTGTACCTGATTCCCAGGTCATGCTTTTCCTTTGCCAAGAAACTGCTGGATGAGCTGGAGAAGGGTCAGGTCACGGTTATGGTATGGGCCGTATCGGCACTGTGTCTGATCACCTCTCTGGACGGGTTTACCTACAAGATACCCCACAGTGTGAAAAAGGTGTTGTTCAGCGGTGAGGTGATGCCAATGAAACATCTTCTGGCATGGAAGAGTGCATTGCCGGAGGCGATGTTTGTGAACTTGTACGGTCCCACAGAGATTACCTGCAACTGCAGTTACTATATCATACCCCAGGATATCGGGGAAGGGGATACGCTCCCTATCGGCAGACACTTTCCCAATGTGCGCATCCTGCTCTTGGGCGAGGGGGACAGACCGGTGACAGGGACCGGCGAAACCGGTGAGATCTGTGTGGGCGGCTTTGGGTTGGCACTTGGGTATTACGGCGACAGGGAAAAGACGGACTGTGTATTTGTGCAGAACCCCTTAAACGGGAAATACCGGGATATGCTGTATAGGACAGGGGACCTGGCATATTACAGGGACGACGGAGAACTGGTCTATGTCGGCCGCAGGGATGCCCAAGTCAAACATATGGGGCATCGGATCGAGATGGGGGAGATAGAGAGCTGTATTCTGCAAAATCCCGATGTCAGAAGGGTATGCTGTCTGTATGACGAGGAGAGACAGCAGATTGTGGCCTTTTATCAGGGAGACGCCGTGGAGAAGGAGATCAGGGACGGTCTAAAAAAGAAACTGATCAAGTATATGATTCCCGGACGGTATGTACAATTGGCACAGATGCCCCTGAATGCCAACGGAAAAATAGACCGCAAGACATTGCGGAAGGACTATATAGAGACATAATCCCCACGGGATTCCGTGGGGCGTTTACGCCGCAGGACGCGGCGGGATGGGAGGGTGCATGGAGGCATGGATAAACTATTTTGCGGGGAAGGAAAATACACCCGCATTTATTTTTGACATAAATAAGCTGCTCCATAGGGTCCAGGCTGTAAAAGACATACTGACGGCGGACGGGAAACGCAATTGCGATCTGTGCTACGCCATGAAGGCCAATCCCTTTCTGGTATCTCCTCTCAGGGAGGCTGTAGATAAATTTGAGGTTTGCTCTCCCGGGGAACTTTCCATCTGTATAGACCAAAGGGTGGACAGTAAAAAGGTAGTGTTCTCCGGAGTAAACAAGGGAAAAGATGATATAAAGGCAGCTCTGGAGTACGGTGTGGGGATATTCACCGTAGAGTCGGAGCGGCAGCTTGAGCTGCTGCAGCAGTGCGCTCGGGAGGAGGGCAGGACAATACCTGTCATTCTCCGTGTCACTTCAGGCAATCAGTTTGGACTGGACTGGGAGCTGGTGAGACAGGTCATCCTGCGCAGGGAGGAGATGTCCGGGTTAGACATCCGGGGGATACAGTACTATTCCGGGACTCAGAAGAAACAGGAAAAGGCCGCGGGGGAAATACAAACTCTGTGCGGGTATGCAAGCCAGCTCAGAGAGACGGGATACCGGATGGAGATCCTTGAATATGGCCCGGGACTTGGGGTGGATTATTTTGGCGCAGGGGAAGAGGATAGCCTGGAGATGCTGTTACAGGAGTTGGGTAGTGCCTTGGATCGGCTGCCTGGGGATATCAGGCTGGTGTTGGAGATGGGCAGGTTCCTGGTGGCGGATTGCGGCTGGTATCTGACGAAAGTGGTTGACCGCAAAAACAACGGGGGACAGAACTACTGCCTGGTGGACGGCGGGATACACCATGTGAACTACTACGGCCAGGTGATGGGCGCGCGCAGGCCTCCGGTAAGCCATCTGAGAGAGCGGGACGGGAACTTTCTGGAAGTAGAATCCGGAGCCGGAGCGGGAAAATGGAACCTCTGCGGCTCTCTATGTACTGTCGCTGATGTGCTGGCCCGCAATCTGGAGATCTCCGAGCCGTTTCAGGACGATTATTTTCTCTTCGGAAGGATAGGAGCCTATTCGGTGACGGAGGGTATCTACCTGTTTTTGAGCAGGGATCTTCCCAGAGTTTTTTTCTGGCAGGACGGAAAAATGGATCTGGTCAGGGATTCTCACGGCACATGGAAATGGAACAGCAGGGATCGGGCATAACGGGAAAGGTAAGCTGACTATGCAAAAAATAGAAAAACTGGAACAATATAAAGAATTGATACAGGGAATGAAACGAAGATACGGCAGGGGAGTCAGCAACATATATTTTATGTCTGAAGAGATAGGGCGGTACATCGCCCAGGGCAGGCTGTATGTGGAGGAATTTGAAGAGGGGTGTGTGTTCTATGTGGATGAGGGCGTTTACTATAACACCGTTATCTATGCGGCGGAGCACGCCATGGCTCCTATCGCTGTACGGGATAAGAAATGTGTGTTCCGGTATGTCTACAGGGAAAAAGATACCCGGTCCACAGCCGAAAAATTCTCCAGACTCCTGTCCGTCAACGGTTTTCATAAAGAGGCATCCTCGGTGGAGGTGCGGCTGGCTGTGGAAGACAGTGTAAAAAACGCGATAAAGGTGGAGAAATGGGTGAAAAAGATGGAGGAGCAGGGATTTACCTGTGTCTGCGCCGGGGAATCGCAATTTCGGGAGATAGAGGAGATGATCTGTGCCTCTGGTGTCATTAAGGATTATCAGATGGCTTACCGGACACCGGAGGAGAAAAGGGCGTTGGAAAAAGGATCTTACCTCTGCATTTTGGACAAAGAAGGCGAAATGTGCGCCGCTTCTTTCTGTGCCCTTGTGAACGGGATTACCACAGGGGGAGCGCTGGTGGTGAAGGAGGAGTACAAAATGAGGGGACTCGTCCCCATGTTCACCTACTACAGAGCCCGGTGGCTAATGGAGCACCACGCGGTCTATTCCCAAGGTTGGATTGAGACGGATAACATGCCGTCCATCCGGCTCCACAAATCTCTGGGGTATGAATTCCGGGACAGATATGCGGACGAATGGATTCTGGATGCCCGGCAGTAGGGCAGTGAGGAAACTTCAATGAATATACAGGAAGGGCATGAGGGGGTTATGGAGGCGATTGTATCCGCAGAACAGTACAAGAGTATAATAACGGGTATAAAAGAGAGACATGGAAACCCGTCAGGCAACCTTTATTTTATGTACAGGGATGTGCTTAGGTACATTGCTCAAGGCAGGCTGTTTGCGGAGGAATGTGATGGCGGATATGTCTTTTATGTGGATGGACATACATATTATCAGACGGTTATCTATGGAGATCTTACCAAAGATTTTTGGGTAATGCCGCAGGATAAAAAATGCATTGCCCGGTTGGTCTATGACGGCAAAGGGGCAGCGGCGGCACAGCAGGGGCTGTCCTGTATTTTGCAGCAGAACGGGTTTCGCAAAACGGCGACCACTGTACTGGTGCAGGGCAGGACAGAGGAGATCCTGGAGAAGTGCAGGGGAATCGAAAGGTATATAAAAAAGATGGAAACCCAGGGTTACTTTTGTGTCATGGCCCAAGAATCCCAGTTTGAAGAAATAGATAAGCTGATCAGTGATTCCGGCGTGGTCAAGGATTATCACATGACATATATGACTCATGAGGAGAAGAAAGCGCTGCGGAAGGGTTCTTACTTATGTATGATCAACAAGGACAATGAAATATGCGGGGCTTCTCTGGCTACCATTGTGGACGGAATGGCGCAGGGTGGGGCTGTGGTAATGAAAGAAGGATATAAGCTCAAAGGTTTTACACCCATCCTTACATATAATCGGGCGAAATGGCTACGGGAACAGAATGTTGAATACACACAGGGATGGATCGTGACAACGAATGTGGATTCCATCAGATACCATACCGGCACAGGTTTTCATTTAATGGACAGATATGCGGATGAATGGCTGTTGTCTCTAAAGGAGGATTAATTATGCGAGAGAGAATAATGCGGGTTTTGCAGTCAGTAAATCCCAAGTTTGACAAGCACTGGGATGTGGATTTTTTGGAGGAAGGCTTGATTGATTCCTTTGAGATCATGAATATCATTATGGAGCTGGAACAGGAATTTGCAGTGGAAATCGATCCGGAATTGATCCTGCCGGAGAATTTCTGTAGTCTGGAGGCAATGGAGACGCTGATCGGGCAGATCGCTGGGAAATGATTCCTTAGGATAGGAGGAAGATTCGGCCGTTATGATAAAGAATGTGTTGCAGCTATTGGAAAAATCGGCAGATATATATCCTGAGAAAAGGGCATTCTCTGACCAGGAGGGGTTTGTTACCTACCGGGACACAGTCAGCCAGGCTAAAGCCGTAGGCACATATCTCACTGGATTTGGCAGACAGAACAGTGCTGTTGCCATAATGCTCGATAAAAGCAAAGAGACATTAGTGAGTTTTATGGGGACGGTTTACAGCGGTAATTTCTATGTCCCTATAGACGAAAATATGCCGGAGGACAGGGTAAAGAAAATTTTTGGCGTTGTACGGCCATTTATGATCATTGCGGACATTAAGAACAGGGAAAAAGCAGAGTCGGTGGCAGATGGCGTGCCTGTTGCCTTATACGGAGATATTGCAGTGACGAAAGCGGAAGAAGAAAAGCTGCGGGAAGTCCGTGCAAAGTCCATTGACACGGACCCAGTGTATGCGCTGTTCACTTCCGGCTCCACAGGTGTTCCCAAAGGTGTGGTCTGCTGTCACCGCTCCGTGGTCGATTACTCGGACTGGCTGGTGGAAACATTCGGGTTTGACAGCCGGACTGTTTTCGGCAACCAGACTCCATTTTATTTCAGCATGTCCGTTTTGGACATCTATGCCACGATACGCAGTGGTGGGGAGCTGCACATTCTGCCCCGAAAATATTTTACATTCCCGATGAAACTTCTGGTGTATATGAATGAAAAACAGATAAATGCCATTTACTGGGTTCCCACGATGCTTTGCCTTGTGGCAAATATGAGAGCGCTTGAGAGAAATGATATGCCCTTTCTGAAAAAAATACTTTTTGCAGGGGAATCCATGCCGGTGAAACAGTTAAATATTTGGCGTAAATATGTGCCCGACGCGCTATATGCAAATCTGTTTGGACCAACGGAAATCACGGATATAGGTGTATATTATATTGTCGACCGGGAATTTACGGATGATGAGTCCTTGCCCATAGGGAGGGCTTGTGACAATGTAGGTGTACTGATCCTGAATGGGGAGGATAAAGAAGCGGCTGCCGGAGAAATGGGTGAATTGTGTATTCGGGGAAGTTTCCTGGCTCTGGGATATTATAACGATGAAACGAAAACAAACTCCTCATTTGTCCAGAATCCTTTGAATACACAGTATCCGGATCTGATCTATAGGACAGGAGATATAGTCAGTGTGAATGAAAGAGGAGAATTACTCTACCACGGACGCAGGGATTTCCAGATAAAGAGACAGGGAAACCGTATTGAACTGGGGGAGATAGAAGCAGCGGCGGGAGGGATGAGTGAAGTGGAAGCCTGTGCCTGCATCTACGAGAAACAGAAGATAATACTCTTTTATCAGGGGCTGGGGGTATCACAGGAAGACCTGCAAAATATGGTGGAAAAAAAATTGCCAAGCTATATGTTCCCGGATATTTATATCAAACTGCCGCGGTTTCCTGTCAATGCCAATGGGAAAATTGACCGGAAGGGATTGAGGGAGGGATATCTTAGTGGAGAGATTAGAGAACTGGGAAACGTATAAAGGATTATTGAGGGAAGCCAGGCAGCGCGGGTTTATCCGATTCAGCAATAACTATCTGGATATGGACGCAGTAAAGCGCTATATACAATTGGGCAGGACGGAATACAGTTTGGACGGGAACGGCTTATATATATGTACGGATGAGGGAGCGTTCTACCGGATGTATCTACAGTGCGGACAAAATGAGATAAAGCTCCCCAGGAGGGATAAGCCAGTTTTGGTAAGGAATGTTTTTCGACAAGGCGAAATGAGTGCGGCCCAAAAGGAGGTGGAAAGCCAACTACAGGGTTTGGGTTTTTCACTTTATGATGAGTCCGTGCAGATCCTGGCCAAGCCGCTTGACTTCAGGGAGGATATTCTGGCAAAGCAGAAGAGATCGGAAAGGTTTCTGACGAGATTTGGCCTGAATATTTTCTATTCGGACAGTTCCCGGGTGGAGGAGATTATTTGGCTGAGAGATCATACGCCTGAGTTGAAAACCTATCATTTTTTGTATGAGACAATGGAGGAGAGACGGCAGGCGGCAGAGAACGGATTTTTCAGATGTGTATCCAACGCGCAGGGAGAAATATGCGCGGCGCAGCAGTTTTATGTAAAGAGAAACACCATACAGGGCAACTGGCTGGCTGTGAAACCTGAATATAAGTCCAAATATGGCATTGGAGCGGCGATGGCATATCATTCCTTTGCATACGCCATTGAACACAATATCAATAGTTATTTTGGGTGGGTAGTGAGAGATAATATAGAATCCATACGATACCATCAGTCTATAGGATATGAGATAATGGATAAGATGGCAAATGAGTGGATTCTGATGTAGGAGGTAATAAGATGGACAATTTAGAAAAATATAGACAGTGTTTTCACAAGGCATTTTCTCAGGATGTTGATTTTGACCTGGAGACGGCGGAAATGGGCAGCACGCCCGATTGGGATTCTGTGGGACATATGGAGCTGGTCACAGAGATTGAAGACACGTTTGATATTATGTTTGAGACAGAGGACATCCTGAGATTTACCTCCTATGTAAAGGGGATAGAAATATTAGAAAAGTATGGCGTTGTGATGTAGGGGGAAGGTCATGGATAAGGGGCGGCTGCTGGAAGGAAAAATATGTCTGGTCACCGGAACCGGCCGGGGGATTGGTCAGGAGATCGCGGAGAGATTCGCTGAAGCGGGGGGATTCGTCTATGCCGGCGCAAGGCAGGCAGGGAGTCTGGAAGACTGGGCGGATGCGGTGAATAACGGTGTGGCGGGAAAGATCTGCCCGATCTATTTTGACATGACAGATTCGGCCGCAGTGAGGCAGGCAGTTGTGCGGATCAAAAAGGAGCAGGGAATACTGGACGTGTTGGTAAACAACGCGGGAGCTGTCTACAACGGCGCGCTGGGCATGGTACCTATGGATAAGGTGAGGGAGATGTTCGACGTCAATGTGTTTGGACTGCTGGATCTGAGCCAGCTGGTTGCCACCAGGCTCATGATGAAACAAAAAAGCGGAAGCATTGTAAATATCGCCTCCATCGTGGGTGTGGAGGGGAGCCGGGGACAGGTTGCCTACTCCGCCAGCAAGGGCGCGGTAATTGCCATGACCAAATCCATGGCCCAGGAACTGGCGCCGTACCAGATCCGTGTAAACGCGGTAGCGCCGGGAATGGTTGAGACGGAAAGACTACATGTAGAGATCAGGGAAGAATACAGGGATCATATGCCGCCCATAGGAATGGGAAGGCTTGGAAACGCCGGAGATATAGCGGACACTTGCCTTTATTTTGCCTCTGACATGGCTTCCTATACCACAGGACAGGTGATGGTAGTTGGAGGCGGATATGACACACAGAGCAGGGCGTTCTACAATATAGAGTTCCGGTAAGGCAATTTTTCACAGGCTTTCCCGGGCAGGAGGTAGGTAAATGTATTTAGAGCTTGACAAAAAGGATATGGATAGTATGGCGCTCATCGACAGCGAGGGAGATGAGATAACCTATGGAGGGATCTTAAACTTTGCGGGAAAATTTCAGGAAAGCGTTGAGAGGCGGGCGTTGATGTTCGTTCTCAGCAGGAACTGCGTGGGGGCTGCCGTAGGGTATCTGGGCGCGATGGCAAACCGTGTTGTCCCTCTGATGCTGGGAGCAGGCATGGATCGCGGGCTGCTGGAAACCCTGACCGATATTTACAGGCCCTCTTATATATGGAAACCCGAGGAGACAGTGGAGGAAACCGATGATATCCTGCTACGGGGTTATCGGTACGCGCTGGTACGCACAGGCCTGCCCCTCTATCCCATGTATGAAGAACTGTCTCTGCTCCTGACGACTTCCGGCTCCACTGGCAGTCCAAAGCTGGTGCGGCACTCTTACGGGAATCTGGAGGCGCAGGCAAGGAATATCTCGGCCTTTTTCGGGCTGGATAGCGCCGAGCGTCCCATGGTAGATCTGCCCATTCATTATACTTATGGTCTGTCCGTCCTGAATAGCCATCTGTATTCGGGGGCAACAGTGTTGCTCACAGGCATGAATGTGTTGAACCCGAAGTACTGGGACTTCCTGAAAAGCCAGCGGGCCAGCAGCTTTACCAATGTTCCCTACAGTTATGAAATCCTAAAGAAACTCCGTGTATTTCGGATGGATCTGCCCCATTTAAGAACATTTTCTCAAGGGGGAGGAAAATTGAACGAGGAGCTTCACCGGGAGTTTGCCGAGTACGCACAAAACACCGGGCGTAAGTTTATAGTCACTTACGGGCAGACGGAAGGGTCTGCCCGAATGGCATGGCTGCCGCCTGAGTATGCCTTGGAGAAATGCGGGAGTATAGGTAAAGCCATCCCCAACGGCAAACTGTACATAGTGGATGAGAGCGGCCAAGTCATCCACACGCCGGATACCATAGGAGAAATGGTGTATGAAGGGCCAAATGTCACTCTGGGCTATGCGGAGACCAGAGAGGATCTGGCATTGGGAGATGAACGGCACGGCGTGTTATACACAGGCGATATGGTGAAGAAGGATAACGATGGTTTTTTCTATATTGTGGGACGTAAGAAACGGTTTCTGAAACTGTGGGGATACCGGGTGGGGCTGGACGAGTGTGAGAATATTATCAAAAGAGCCTTTGACGTGCAGTGTGCCTGTGTGGGAGATGATCGGTGTATGCAGATCTACGTGAATTCCGGGCAGGACATGGAGGCCATCAGGAGGTACATTGCGGATAAGACCGGAATCAACTCATCGGCTTTCCGGGTTCATTATATCGAAACGCTACCCAGGAACGAGGCGGGAAAGATTCTGTATTCGGCCCTGGAGCACAGGGAGGAGACATAATATGGCGAATTATCTCTTCCCGTTTGATAAGGTTGAAAAAGGTTCGGACATCGTGATCTACGGTATGGGACTTGCGGGGAGACAGTATCTGGAACAGGTTAAGGCGCTTGAGTATTGTAATGTGGTAGCGCTGGTGGACAGGGATGCGTCAAAGTTTGCCAGGAGCCAATACCATGTGGTCACATTGGAGGAGCTGTCCCGATACAGCTTTGACTATATTGTGGTGGCCGCCATTTTTGGGGACACGGCAAAGTCCATTATGCGTGATCTGCGGCGGAGGATGGATATACCGCCGGAAAAGCTGATATGTGCGCAGGCGGAGGAGGTAAGGAGCAATTTTTGTCTGTATGGGCTGGAATATATGCTCCGAGGATATGAGGAGCTGTCCGCCTGTCTTGAAAATTTTTTGTATGAGGCCTGTGGAAATATTCATTATTATGACGAAATAATAAATGAGATAAAATCCGACCTGTACTTGGACTCCGAGAAAGGCGGCAGGATAGTTGATTTTCTGAAAGGATACTTGTCCTGGGAGACTTCCCCCAGAAAAAAGATCCTTTTGGTCAGGATTTTCTATGAAGCGGGATGTCTGGACAAAGAGTGTGTCGAGACAATGATGGGATGCATCCGGGAAATTCAGGATGACTATGAATCCCGGATATGGCTGACATGGGATATTTCCCTGATGGAACTGGAGAACACCCATGTCAGATATGACAATTATTTCCTTGATAAGCGCCAGATTATGCGTGAGAATATGGACCATTTTTTAGATCGGGCAGTGCTTGTGAAAGGAGAGAAGGACCCGGAGGGGAAAAGGATCGCGGTCATCGGTTTCCACTTTGACAATGTGGCAACGTCCCATTTTGAATTCACCCGTCCCATGATAAACGAGTTATGCGGCATGGGATACAAAGTGACCGTTTTTCCCATCGACCTGCTGCGGTACAGCTATGGAGAATGCTTTATAGAGCCCATTGTCCCTGTGGTGAAGGTTTCATCCGCGGTGAAACAGAAACACGGGCAGCTGTTAGATCCGGGAATAGACATAGTATATCCTCAGGGCAGTACTATCGGTGAGAGGGTCAATCATTTTGCGAGGGAAATATACCGATACAACCCGGATGTGGTCCTTGACTTTTGCGGGGAGTATGCGTTCAGTTCCTCCATCTATTATGACGGGTTTCCTACAGTGGCGCTGCCCATGCGTGGGTATGCCTCCAGCGCGTGGTTCGACAAGTATGTTGCCAGGGACAGGCAGATGTGTATAGAGGAGAACAGGACGTTTCGTTCTGTTCCCTTGGACAAAATAGAGGCCATGGTGCCTGCGGGTGATGCAAAGTACGCGTACGCAGGTTCTCTCAGCCAGCCCTACGACAGGCGCCAATATGGTTTTGGCAAAGAGGATTTCCTGATCGTGACAAGCGGAGACAGATTGAAAAATGAGCTGACCATGGAATTTGTGGATTGTGTCTGTTCTTTTTTACAGGAACACGGCCAAGCGAGATGGCTGCTGGTAGGCCGGGAAATATGCGATTATATAGAAAAGGCGTATCCGTCCTACTTTGAAGAAGGCCGGGTAGTCAAATGGGGATATGAAACGGATCTGTACGCGCTATATGGTATGTGTGATATCTTTTGGAATCCCATACGAAACGGGGCAGGCGGATGTATGACCCGGGCCATGCGATGCGGACTTCCCATTGTGACGACCGCATTCCCGTCAGACTGCCTTCCGGTAATAGGCGTTGAAAACGCGGTTGACGGCGGATACCCGGAGTGTAAGGAATATGTGGAGCGACTGTTTTCCGATAAGGAGCTGCGCCGGCGCATAGGGGAATTGATGCGGCAGAGGTTTATTGCCAACGCCAAAGGTATGGAGGAGTATGTTAGAAAACTGCTGGAAATAGGATACCGGATCAACAAGTAGTACGGTTATGACGCAATTATATGTAATAAAGGGAGAGTATACAGATGGATGAACAAATTTTAGTCACCAGATCTTCCATGCCGCCCTATGAGGAATACATAGAGGCGATCAAGCCTTTGTGGGATACACATTGGCTGACCAACATGGGAGTTTATCACAGTGAATTGGAAGAAAAACTCAAGGGTTATCTGGATGTGCCGGAGCTCTCACTTATGGTGAACGGGCATATGGCGCTGGAAATGACGATTCAGGCCTTTGGTTTTCCGGAGGGCAGCGAGGTGATCACCACACCTTTCACTTTTATCTCCACCACCCACGCAATAGTAAGAAATCATCTAAAGCCGGTGTTCTGCGATGTAAAAGAGGAAGACGGGACCATAGATGAGACCAAGATTGAAGATCTGATAACCGAGCGCACAGTGGCCATACTTCCCGTACATGTATATGGAAATGTATGCAATGTGGAGGCTATCGAACGTATCGCTAACAAGTATGATCTGAGAGTCATATACGATGCGGCTCACGCGTTCAGTGTGGCTTATAAGGGAAAGGGGATTGGAAATTATGGGGATGCCTCTATTTTCAGTTTCCACGCTACCAAGGTTTTCAACACGATAGAAGGCGGAGCGGTCACTTTCCGGGAGCCCAGGATATATGACAAGCTGTACAATCTGAAAAATTTTGGGATACGCGGGGAGGAGATTGTCAGCGATGTAGGGGCGAACGCAAAAATGAATGAATTTTGCGCCATTATGGGCCTGCTCAACCTAAAACGGACGGATTATGCTATTCAGGAGAGAAAAAAGAGGTATGACTATTATACCCAATGTCTGGAGGATGTGGAGGGGCTCAGATTTCTGCGTCAAAAGGGGGTTGCTACGGATAATTATGCCTACCTTCCTGTTTTAGTGGGGGAGGGATACGGTAGGACAAGGGATGAGCTATACGACATCTTGCGGGAGAACGGCATATACACGAGAAAATATTTTTATCCGCTCACATCGGATCAGGCATGCTTTAAGAATAAGTTCAAAAAAATGAACCTTAAGACCGCAAGGAAACTGGCGAATGAGGTTATGGTGCTGCCGCTGTACGAAGATCTGGCGATGGAAAGCGTCAGCAAGATATGTGGGATAATAAGGGCAAACGGATGAGGGATGGGAGATAACATGAAAGTTTCAAAACGTATAACAAGGATAGAACCGTCACTGACAAGGAAGATGTTTAATCTGGCCCAAAATTTTGACGATGTCATCGATTTGACGTTAGGGGACCCGGACATGGCCCCTCCCGAGGAACTGCGCAGGGCGGCGTCCCGGGCCATGGAAGAAAACAGGATACATTATTCAGCCAATGCGGGATTGCCGCAGGCGAGACAGGCAGTTTCCAAAAAGATAGCGGAAGTGTGGGGACAGGAGTGCCCTCCGGAAAATATCGCTATTACAGTGGGTGGCATGGAAGCACTGTTTCTGTCGCTCTACTGTATGATCGACGAGGGGGATGAGGTTATCGTATTTGCCCCCTATTACATCAATTACCTGCAGATGATCGAGCTGTGCGGCGGCAAGCCAGTGGTGGTAAACGCTTATGACACGGAGAAGGGCCTGTATGTCCGCAGAGAGGAGATAGAAGCGGCTGTGACTGACAGGACCATTGCCGTCATTGTCAATTCGCCCAACAATCCTACGGGGGATGTGTTTAGCAGGGAGATACTGCGGGATATTGCCGCCGTGGCCCAGGCCCATGATCTTGCCATTATCTCGGATGAGGTTTATCGCACGCTAATCTATGACGGGAGAGCGCATGAGAGTGTGCTGCAGTTCCCGGAGGCGGCAGGCAGGACCTTGGTGGTTGACAGCATGTCAAAGGAATACAGTATGACGGGCTGGCGGATCGGGTTTGCCTTTGGGCCGGGGGAGATCATAGCCAATATGGTAAAGATGCAGGAAAATGTAGCGGCCTGCGCCAATGTGGCCTCTCAGTATGCCCTTGTGGAAGCTTATGGAGGAAAGGTGCAGAATCAATTTATCGTGGATGAATTCCGAAAGAGAAGGGATTATCTGTATGGAGCGATGTCAGAGATAAAATGGCTGCGAGTGCAGAAACCCAAGGCTACGTTCTACATGTTTGCGGATATTTCAAAGACAGGGTACCGATCGGAGGAGTTTGCATATAAGCTCCTGGAGGACGTCCATGTGGCGGTAGTTCCCGGGGTGGTATACGGCCAGGCATATGACAGTTATATAAGGGTGGCATTCACAAGAAAGGTAGAGACGCTTGAGAAAGCGGTAGAAAGGTTTCATACATTTTTTTGCAACTTGGAGAAAGGCCGGTAATGATGAAAAGGATACTTATGTTAGGGGGTTCGACTTCACAGGTCTGCGCTATAAAAAAAGCGCAGTCCATGGGGCATTATGTGATTATTTGCGATTATCTGCCTGACAATCCCGGACAATATGTGGCAGATGAATTTTATCAGGTGAGCACCACAGATAAGGATGCTGTATTAGAGTTGGCGCAAAGACTGAATCTGGACGCGGTGGTCTGTTACGCATCGGACCCGGCGGCGCCCACGGCGGCCTATGTGTGTGAAAAGCTGGGATTTCCCACCAATCCATACAAATCGGTGGAGATATTGACCAATAAGGATTCCTTCCGGCAGTATCTGGCCGAACATGGCTTTTGCACACCTGCGGCTTACTATTTTGATACCTTTGAGGACATGTTGGCCGACTGCGGAAAGTTTGAGTACCCTGTCATGGTGAAACCGGTGGACAGCTCCGGCAGCAAGGGGATCAATAAGGTATATGACCAAGGACAGCTTAAATACGCCTTTGAGGACGCGATGAAATATTCCAGATGCGGTAGGGTCATCGTAGAGAAATTCATCAACAAAAAGGGCTACCAGATATCCAGCGACGGATTTGCAGTGGACGGCATATTAAAATTCAGATGCTTTGCCAATGAGTTTTATTCGGATAATGGGATAAAGGAGTATGTCCCGCTGGGGGAATGCTGGCCCAGTGTGCTGGATAAGGATGTACAGGACAGGGTCCACGCGGAACTACAGCGGCTGATCACTTCGCTTGGAATGAGAACAGGGGCCTACAATATCGAGGTAGTGATCGATGAGAACGACGATATATATATTATGGAGCTGGGGGCGAGGAACGGCGGAAGTCTGATTCCCCAGATCACCCAGTATGCCACAGGGGTGGACCTGGTAGAATACACTATAAAGGCGGCGCTGGGGGAGGACTGCTCTGACCTGACGATGAAGGAGCCCAGCGGGTTTTGGTCCAACTATATGGTTCACAGCACTAAGAGCGGGAAACTTGTGCGGGTTTCTCTGGCAGATGAAATAAAGGACAATTTGGTGGAATATCAGACGGATTTCAAAGAGGGAGACCAGGTACAGGCGTTTGAGAACGCGGGCCATGCCCTGGGGACCATGGTATTTAGATATGACAGTATGGAAGAAATGTTTGAGAAGATACCGCACCTGACGGATTGGGTAAGGGTGGAAGTAAACGCGTGACATAGAGGACAGGGAAAACAGGATATGAAAGTATTGGTTTTGGCAGGTGGTTTTGACCAAATTGAATTGATCAAAGAAATTAAGGCTAAGGGATGGGATGTAATCTTGGCTGATTACTATGAATCCCCTCCCGCAAAAGCGTATGCGGATAAACATTTTCAGATCAGTACATTGGATGAAGAAAAAGTATTTGAATTGGCAAAGAAAGAAAGGGTAGATCTGATCACGACCGCTTGTACCGACCAAGCTCTCCTCACAATGGCCAGGGTATCGTCCAGATTAGGCCTGCCATCATATATTTCGGAAGAAGTAGCATTGAGAATGACAAACAAGTTCTACATGAAACAGTGTTTCAAGGACAACGGTATTCCCACTGCCGACTTTGTACTGATCGATGACAGGGCAAAAATTGAGGACAATGTCTATGGAATAAAAAAGTTTCCGCAGATTGTAAAGCCCTGTGATTGCAACAGCTCAAAAGGCGTCACCAAAGTGACCGGAATGGACGGGCTGATCCAGGCGGCATATGGAGCATTTGAGCTGAGCCGCAGCGGTAAAATCATCATCGAAGAATATATAGAGGGCGTGGAGTTGTCCATAGACGTATGGGTTGGGAAGGATGCCGTCAAGATACTGGATATCAGTGAAACCTGTAAAATAAACGATAATAACGAATTTTTCACAATCTTCAGGAGTATTTATCCGGCAGAGCATGTCGGGATGGTGGAGGAAAAGATCAAAAAAGTCGCGGAACAAATAGCGGAGGCGTTCTCCCTAAGTGATTGCCCGATGCTTATACAGGCGCTTATTCACCAAGGCGATGTCTATGTGATAGAGGCCAGCGCGCGGATGGGCGGAGGGACAAAATATAAATATATCAAAGAAATATCGGGGATTGATATAATGAAGGTATATGTAAACCGGATTATGGGTGATACCGGTCAAGTACTCAATCCGATAAAAAACGCGAAATACTATGAACTGGATTATGTTTATGCGTATAACGGGACGGTTACGGAGATAATCGGGCTAGAGGAACTGAAGGCAGAAGGGGTTTTAGACGATTATTTTATATATAAGCCGATAGGGAGCGTTGTCTCAAAGAGGACAACAAGCAGCGACCGGATCTTGGGATTTTTAATCTCTGATGTGAGCGGGACAGAGTTGGTGAAAAAAAGAGACTTTGTAGTTTCCCATATTGATATAAGAGATAAGGACAAAAGCATTTTTTATAGGGATTGCTTTAGGAGGCAGTGATGAAAAAAACGATTTTAGGGGCTTCCATAGGAAATTGTGTACATGTTGCCGGGGTAATACATTTTTTGAGTTTGGCATCTGATGAGGGATATCACACGGAATTTTTAGGACCGGCCACCAGCATAGAGAAATTGTTTGAAGCAATTTACCGGATACAGCCTACGATCGTTGCCGTCAGCTACAGACTGACACCGGAAAATGTCCGCCCGCTTTTGGATGATATAAACCGGCGTCGTAAAATGCTGCCCTTTAATGTAAGGTGGGAATTCGGAGGCACAAAACCGGTGGCGGATATAGCTATGGAATACGGCTTTTTTGAGTTTATCTCGGACGGATATGATGATATCAATGACAGTATCAGGTATCTGAGAGGAAACATTGCAGACGATTCTCCACAAAGCTATGGAACAGACCTGAATAGTCGCATTCAGGCAAATTATCCATATCCGATCTTACGGCATCATTATGGAAGACCGTCCCTCGAAGAGACCATCGCGGGGGTAAAGGAAATATCCCAGGCGAAGGTACTTGATGTAATATCGCTGGGGCCGGACCAGAACGCTCAGGATTCCTTTTTCCATCCAGAGAGAATGAAAGATGAATTTTCCGGCGCGGGAGGAGTACCCATAAGGACCCGGCAGGATCTTCTGCGGCTGAAACAGGCATCGCAATGCGGAAATTACCCATTGATGAGGTGCTATAGCGGCACAGAGGATGTTTTTCAATATGCCGAGATGCTGGTTGATACAATAGACAACGCCTGGGCGGCTATTCCCCTGTGTTGGTATAACGAATTGGATGGCAGGGGGAGCCGCCCGCTGGAAGTGTCCATGGCGGAAGCCCAGAGACTGATTAAGTGGCATGCGGACAGAGGTATTCCGGTGGAGATAAACGAGCCTCACCATTGGGGATTAAGAGATGCCCATGATGTGATACCGGTTGCCATGGCGTATATCAGTGCGTATAACGCAAAGAAATTGGGTGTAAAATATTATGTTTCCCAATATATGTTCAATAACCCCAATGGATTATCCTTCTCCATGGATCTGGCAAAAATATTGGCTATGGTGGAAATAGTCGAATCATTAGAGGATGATACATTTCATGTGTACAGAGAGACCAGGGCTGGGTTAGCGCTGTTTAACGCAAACCCGGACGTGGCAAAAGGCCAGCTGGCGGCGTCCACATTCATGCAAATGGCGGTGCGTCCTCACATTATGCATGTGGTCGGATTTTGCGAGGCTGATCATGCGGCCAAAGCACAGGAGGTCATTGAAAGCTGTAACATAGTGAAAGGCGTTATAAGGCATACCCTGTCTGATGAATTCTCCATTGCCAAGGACCCTGCCATAGTAAAAAGAAAAGAGGAACTGTTAAGAGAAGCCGGATACCTGCTGGACTTTATCCGGCGGGAATATCCCTACCGGGAAACGCTGGCTGACACGGAGGTTCTATGTGACTGCGTAAAAAGAGGATATATCGATGCTGTCCATATTACAAAAAATAATAAGTACAGGGGTACTATGAAAACAAAGATCATAGGAGGAAAATGTATAGCCTGCAACCCGGATACCGGAGAGGCGGTCACAGAGCGGGAACGGCTGTCTCTGTTAAAAGACGCATACATTTCGGATACCCGGGAGAGGAAAGCGCTTTGAAAGAAAAGATTACGATTATGGGGGCCGGACATCAGGGATTGGCAATGGCGGCACATCTCAGCGCCAACGGTGTGGAATGCCTGCTTTGGAACCGTACAGAAGAGCATATCAAGGATATTATAGAGACCAGGCAGATCAGATGCAGGGGCATTCTAAATAAGGTGGTTGATATAAGGGAGGCATCTTCTGACATAGAAAAGGTGCTGAGTAAGACAATAATGGTTACCACACCGTCCTTCGCGCATAAGGATCTGGCACGATTGCTGGCGGGATATGTTGATGAAAGCTATACGATCATCTTGAATCCGGGAAGGACGTTTGGAGCGTTGGATTTTATCCGGTCACTAAAAAATCAGGGCTGTAGGAGTTTGCCCTGTCTGGCTGAGACACAGACGATTATCTACACTTGCCGCAGGGATGTACATAACAGTGTATGGCTCTATGCAATAAAGAAAGGGGTAATGATCTCGGCGGTGGACCCCAAAGACACAATGAGGGTGTTAAAGGCTATCCCGGAATGCATAAGGCAAAATTATATTCCGGCCTCCACCTATTTAGAGACCACATTGAGCAATGTAGGGATGATATTACACTGCGCTCCCATTCTGATGAATGTGGGTTGGATAGAGAATGAGAAAGTAAAATTTGAATATTATTATGACGGGATTTCACCGAGTATAGCCGATGTGTTAGAAAGGCTGGATAATGAAAGACTGGCTGTGGCAGAAAAGCTGGGCAGCCCGGTTGAATCTGTGACTGAGTGGCTGAAGAGGATATATAACACTACGGGCGCAAATTTATACGAACATCTCCAAAGCAATAAATTCTATAGGGGGATTGACGCACCCAAGAACATTCATCACAGATATATAGAAGAAGATATACCTAACGGCCTTGTTCCCCTTGAGGACATAGGGAAAAATCTGGGGGTGGAAACCCCGATAGCCACATGCATAATAGATTTCGCAAACATCCTCATGAGATGCGACTATAGGAGGGTTGGGCGATATTTTGATCTTTTGGAAGGAGACTGGGCGGATGAGTCACCAGGAAAAAACGTATTGGGATGAAAGGGCACAAAAGTCTTATACCTATAAAAATGAGCGCTTTTATACTATCACACCGGTGCCTTATTATTACAGAAGACGGCAGATCATATTAGAATTTTTGAAAAAACAAATAAAGAAAACCGGAGTGAGGAGCATCTGCGATTATGGGTGCGGTGACGGCGAATACTTGAGAATGCTTTATAAGGACGAGGGACATAAGGGTATTGCCTAGCAAGGTTATGACATATCGGACGGAATGATAAAAAAAGCCAGGGAGATATGTGAGGAATATAAGGATATAGAATTTGACCTGGCTGAAAAAGGCATCCCTAATGGAGTATGCTATGACCTGATCTATTCGGTGGCAGTTTTTGCGCATATTAAAGACAATGTATGCGGGGAGATCATGGATAATTTTGCCGGACACATAAGTGAAGGTGGAAGGATTATTCTTTGTGAGCAAGTAGGAAAAGTACGGGCAGAGGGAGAGACTTACGTCAGAAGGACAGTGGACGAATATATCGATGTGATCAAAAGCGCAGGGCTATGCGTTGAAAAGCATTATCTGATAGACTTTTGGGCTCATCGGCTCTTTTTTGAGAGAAGGATCGCGAAGAAAATATATAAACGGATGAAGTCCGGTAATGATTTTGAGAGACGGATAGAGGCAAATACCCACACGGGGTTTAGAATGTTGAGCTCCCTTTTTACCTTTATCTCTAAACCGCATATATTTAAAGACGGAAAAGGATGGGGATATGCTTTTTTTATAATAAAGAAGTGAGGATGGGGGAAGATTTATAATGGCTGACAGAGATATTAAAGTATCAATTTGCTGTCTGGTATATAATCAGGCTCAATACGTTGAAGATATGTTACGGGGGATATTTATGCAGAAGGTGGATTTTGACTATGAGGTCATTATTCATGATGACGCATCCACGGACGGGACTGTTGACATATTAAAAAGGTATAAGGAGAGATACGGTGATATCATCGAATTGCTTTTGGAGGAGGAAAATCAATACTCCAAGGGAGTGATCATCTCAAAGAATATTTTGTATCCTTGCGTAAAGGGAAAATATATGATTCTTCTGGAAGGAGATGATTACTGGATTTATGACGGGAAACTGCAGGCGCAATATGACCTGATGGAATCACACCCAGAGGTTTCTCTTTGTTACCATAACGCCCTGGTTTATGATGAGAGCAGGGATGAGGCCAATTTAAGTATTTATGAACAGAAGACCGGCTATATCAGCGATTTGGATATCATATGCACTACTCATGGCTGGTATCCTACTGCGTCCCTGTTCTGTAGGGCATCCTATCTATTGGAACAGCCGGATCTGTTTCCCGCTACGGGGGACGAAGGCATAAGGACTTATATGGCATGCAGGGGGAAACTGTATTTTATCAATCAGGTATGGAGTGTATACAGGCAATATCTGGAGGGGTCGTTTAACGCCAGGTATTGCGAGAATATTCAGATTGCCAAGACCTACAACAGAAAACTGCTGAATTATTTCCTCTCCTTCAATGTGTATTCGGACAGAAGATTTGAAGAATATATATACGAAAGGATAAAGAGAAGTCTGCAATGGTATATTGGTATACATAAAAATGCGGCGTGTACCGTGGAACAATTTTGTTCTTACACAGAGGAGCTGAAGGAGGACACGGAACATATCGCGGACGGGTTGCTGGACGAGTTCCGGAAGGTCGAGTCAATAGGGTGTACGGATTACTATCAATTCACTGTTGAAACAAAAGTTAAGGACAGGCTTTCCCCATCGTGCAGATTGTATCTATATGGGGCAGGCAGGGAAGCGTTAAAGGCACTGGTGGTACTTTTGAGGTATAAAGTTCCTGTAGCCGGAGTGATCGTCACCCGCAAAAGCAATAATATGGAGCAGTTGTCCGGATATCCGGTCTACGGACTGAAGGATGTCATATTTGATGAAAATACGCTTGTGTGGCCCTGTCTGATTGAGCAGAGAAGAGCGGTCATCAGCCTGCTGAAAGATAGAAACGCAAATATATTGCTATAAATAATATAAGGGAGGGGACAGGCCATGATGATCGAAAGGATGCAAGATCCGGAGATGATCGAAAAAGAAATATGGGGTTTAAAAGAAACTTTTTCTGACCTTATAGAACATGTGGACATCGGAGAGTACAGTAAAAAGATCGCGGAACACGCCAATGTATACATATTGAGAGAAGAAGTGACCTGCGGTTTGGAAGCAATCTATGTGAACGACCAGGAGCATAAGACGGCCTATGTCACTCTGTTTGGCATATCCGCAACATACAGAAGGAAGCATTTGGGGACCAGACTGTTTGATCATTGCGTACAGGAGGCAGTTGCCTGTGGAATGAGGAAACTGAAACTGGAAGTGCGGAAGGATAATGACGCGGCGCTGGGGTTCTATCTGCGGGAAGGCTTAAAGATCCTGGGGGATAGCGATGAGGAGCATTATTATATGGGAAAGACGATCGAATGACCGGACCCTGTGACCGCAGCAGCCAATGGGATCAATAACCAGAAAGGATGAAGACGCCATGGACGGAATAGAGGTTTCAATTATCTGTTTAACATATAATCAGGAAAAATATATAAGGGATACGCTGGACGGTTTTCTGATACAACAAACAAACTTCAAATATGAAATATTGATCCATGATGATGTGTCCACAGATGGTACCGTGGAAATCATAAAGGAATATCAACAAAAGTATCCTGACATAATACGGCTGATCTTAGAGGAGGAAAACCAGTACTCGAAGGGGGTAGATCTTACAAAGGATATCTGCTTTCCATTGGCCAGGGGCAGGTACATAGCTTTTTGCGAGGGAGATGATTACTGGACTTATAAAGGAAAACTTCAGGCCCAGTATGATATAATGGAGGCAGACCCGGAGATATCCCTGTGCTATCACAATGCGGTGGTCTATAATGAAGGCAAGGACAGCCTTGTGTTAAATGTGTTAAGGCATCCATCCGGATATATCAGGGATAAGGACGTGATATGCCCTACTAAAGGATGGTATCCTACCGCATCCAGTTTTTACCGGGCCGAATATCTGAGGGACTATCCGGATTTGCACGCTCCCACAGGGGACGAGGGCATGAGATATTATATGGCCTGCCGGGGTAAGCTGTACTTTATTAATCAGGCATGGTGCGTATACAGGGAGGCGTCAGATGGCGGATGGAACACGAAATTCAAGAATAATAAGGCGATCGCGGATCGCTATGTCAAGGATCTGGTGACTTTTTTGATAAATTTTAATGAGTATTCGGCAGGAAAATATGAAAAATATTTTTATATCAGGTTAATTCGTACCGTAATATTTTTTATAGAGATATATTACCGCAAACAATACACACGGGAGGAGTTCCATCTGTATATAGAGAACTTAAAAGAATTAACGGAGCATAGGGTGGATAGCCTGTTTGACGAGATACGCCGTATCGAATCCATACGCTGTAAGGAGTATTTCCCCCTCACTGTTAAAGAGAAACTTTTGCCAATGCTTAACAGCGATTCACGGTTATATGTGTATGGAGCGGGGCTGAAGGCCGCCGAGGCCATAGCCGCGCTTGGTATGGCACAAATCAATATAAGCGGAGTGATCGTTTCCGACAAAAAGAATAATGAAAATTATAGCTATGAATATCCGCTCTATGAGCTTAAAGAGCTTGAGGCCGATGACAATATGATAGTGTGGCCCTGCCTGCTGGCAGAGCGGGAACAGGTGATCCACTCCCTGGAGGAAGCGGGAATTAAGAATATCATTTATTAAAAAAGGGAAAGGAAAGCGGTAGAATGGAGGGAATCGGAGTATCCATAATTTGCGTGGTATATAATCAGGCGGAATATATTAAAGACGCCCTGGATGGGCTTTTAAGGCAAAAGACAGATTTCGCGTATGAAATTTTGGTGCATGATGATGCTTCCACAGACGGAACAGTGGAGATCTTACAGGAATACCAGCGTAAATATCCCCAAAAACTGCAGCTGATCCTGGAAAAGGATAACCAATTTTCAAAAGGAGCGGATATAGCAAAGGATATTGTGCTCCCCCATGTTAGGGGAAAATACATAGCCTATTGCGAGGGGGATGACTATTGGTGCTATGACGGAAAACTTCAGGCACAGTATGACCTGATGGAGTCCCATCCGGAAGTTTCCCTGTGCTACCACAACGGGATAACCCATGACTTGAAAAGGGAGGAAATGGGACTGGCCGTAGCGCAGCGCAAATCGGGATATATCGGGGATGAGGATATTATATGTCCCGCCACAGGGCTTTATCCCATATCATCAAGTTTTTACAGGACCTCGGATCTGGCGGACAAACCCCGGCTGGGCGCGCCCACGGGAGACGAGGAATTGCGGTTATATATGGCGTGTCGAGGAAAGATATATTTTATGAACAAGGTGTGGTGTACGTCCAGAAGATTTGCCAGGGGAGCGTGGTATGAAAAATACTGTACGGACAGGGGGACCGCGGATCGGTACAACAGAGACCTTCTCTCTTTTTTAAAGAAATATAATGAGTATTCCGATAATAAGTATGAGAAATATTTTTATGGGCGTATCAGATGGAACTTTTTGTATTATATAGGTAAGTTTTTTGGCGGAGTGTATACGTTGGCGGAGTTTTCCCGATATGTACAGGAGTTTAAAGCGATGACAGGGCACGTGGCGGATGGGATGTTGGATCAATTCTACCGGATAGAGGCCATACATTGCAGCGACTATCTTGAGACCGTAATCGAACAAAGGATACTGGGGAAGGTGTCTGCGGATGCTCCCATATACATTTGCGGTATGGAATATGACGCGTTGCGGGCGATAGCGATGTTGTTGCGGCACAATATAGATATCAGGGGTATAGTAGCGGTGGACGATGGATTTGAGGGCGATAATTATGTGTCATATCCCGTAATCAGGATAGATGAACTTGCCTGCGAAGATAATGCGGTCATATGGCTGTGTCTGCGGAAACGTTATCAGGAAATACAAATGCTGCGTGATAGAGGCATTAAAAATATAGTATATTGAGACTAAAATGGAAGAGAGGGAGCAGGTTAATGAAAAGAATTTGTACAAGAGGTAAGGATTGGATTCAGGTTTTTAACTCTGACGGTGAGGTTCGGTTATGTAGCTGGACCGGGCAGGACGGCAGGATTGGCAGTTTGCTTGACCATTCTATGCCGGAATTGTTCCATGGAGAAAAAGCGGAAAAGTTAAGGGAAAAGTTGGTTAATCAGGATTATTCCAGCTGTTCGGTGGATGATTGCCCTTTTCTGATGACGGGCGACATAGAAAAATATCAGGTAGATCTTGGGGAATTGTCCGAATATCCCAATCAATTGTATTTGGCATTTGAGAATGTATGCAATTACAGATGTCCAAGCTGTACCATTCATTGCATGGATGAGGGCAAAGATAGGCAGCAGATTGAGCATAACTATGATATAATAGAGAGCCGGTTAAAGGAGGCTTTGCCCCATGCCAAGATTATAGGCGCTAACGGTCAGGGAGAGTTATTCTGCTGCAAGCGGACGATGAGACTGTTGTCTGAGTGGGAACCTTTGGCACCGGCGGAAGAATGTCAGGTATGGCTGGAGACCAACGGATCGCTGTTTGACGAGGAACACTGGAAACAGATCGAGAATATCGGAAAGTACTATGTCAGAGCTGCCATCACGGTTATGAGCTTTGATCAGGCTATATATGAGCGGCTTTCGGGTGCCAAATACCCCATCGGCAAGATTGAGGACAACCTGAGATTCGTAAAATCTTTGCGAGAGAAGAACATTATCAACTACTTAGAATTGGCAACAGTGGTACAGGCGGAAAATTTCCGGGAAATGCCGGAGTTTGTCCGTAGATGCGTAGAAGAATTCGGAGCCGACCGGGTGAGGCTGCGTCCCTATGCCAACTGGGGCGCGCAGAACAGCATGGAAGAATTTTTCATGGATATACGCAATCCCATGCACCCGTATTATCAGGAATACAAGAAAGTAACTCAAACTTCCCACACCGATTTCGGGAATAAAGCCTTGATAAATGCCGGTTG
>ERZ777305.1114-NODE-1114-length-35520-cov-13.128070_pt1 | contig 35520 bp, 31 predicted proteins | sample MGYA00374965_ERZ777305 | MGnify/ENA primary metagenome ERZ777305 (study PRJEB29328, sample SAMD00013331) | mouse gut metagenome | study: EMG produced TPA metagenomics assembly of the Metagenome analysis of fecal microbiota from mouse which was promoted... | reverse complement strand
CCCTGTCTTCCAGTCTCACTACACTTTCTTCCAGTCTCGCTACCCTGTCTTCCAGTCTCACTACACTTTCTTCCAGTCTCGCTACCCTGTCTTCCAGCATGTACATTCTTTCTTTGAACTCGCTGAACTCCTCCCTAAACTCCGCAAATTCCGTTTCCAGTGTGTCGATCTTATTCAGTTTCGCGAGAATCAGATCCAGTTTTTCGCTTTCAGTCATAATGTTTCCTCCAATTCATTGTCCCGCAGCTATCCTGCTCGTTGCGCAGAAAATACCAAATACTCCCCAAATACAGTATCCGAAAAATCTCCTGCCAGTGTTCAGTTGCCTTCTTTTTTGAATTCCAAGCATAGATTTTTCGATATTCTGAAATGAGAAATTGCTCCAACAAAAATGAAAAGAATATATGCTCTGAAAGTATAGTAGCATAAGCAAAAAGGAAATGCAAGCAAAATTTTACAGCATTTTCTGATAGATATTCTGCCCGTGAACCTGAAAGATCACTTTGTATCCGCATCGCTCATAGAAGGCATCTTCTTTAGACCCCAGAGTGATGTATTTGTATGCTTTTTGCCGGGCAATATCTTCAAAGCGCTCCACAAGCGCTCTGGTAATGCCTTGTCTGCGGTATTCTTCCGCACAGGCAACAAATCCGATCACAAGACTTTCGCTATTTTCCTCCCGTCCCATGACCGCCGACACAACTATACCGTCCTTCTCCCCATAGACCATCGGCTCCCCATTGGCAAGACGCCCGCTCCATGCGTCATACCCGTACAGCTCTGAGTTATCCTCACCCAGAATACGGTAACACAATTCCAGTGCCGCTTTTAATTCCTGCTCGGTCCTGATCTCTTTTATTGCCAATCCTTCCACGATCCCTCTTCCTCCCTTCCCTCATACCGCAAACTGACTCTTCTGCTGCGGTGCATCCCTTTTTCCTCACGATCAATGTAAAAGCAAACTTCCAACCTGGTACACCAGCGTGGTTACGCTCCAGGCCAGCGCAAGCTCAAAAGCGATCATTTTCAGCGTAAATCCCCAGGAACCACTCTCCTTCTTCACAGTGGCCACCGTGGCCACACAGGGTACATACAAAAGGCAGAACAACATCAGGCAGTATGCGTTCAACGGTCCAAATCCTGGATAAGCCGCCTGCACATTGGCGATGATCGTCTCCATGCCCGCCGCGGAATTGGCGTTGGACACGCCGAACAACACCGCAAAACTGGATACTACCACCTCTTTTGCGGAGATACCGGACAAAAGCGCCACGCCGATCTGCCACATGCCAAGGCCCGCAGGGGCCAGCACAGGCACCAGCAGCCGCCCGATCACGGCACCGAAACTGTCCGCCGGGTTGTCCACCATACCGCTCATGCCGAAGTTCAGCACAAACCAGATTACAATGGATGCCAGAAAAATCGTGGTCCCCGCCTTGGACAGATAATCCTTTACCTTGTTCAGCACATATATGCGAATGGTCCGGGCGTTGGGCCTCTTGTATTCCGGCAGTTCAATCAGCAGGGAATCGTTGTTTTTCCCCTTCTCCAGTCTGTTGATCACCATAGCGGATAGAATGGCGATGATCATACCTACCACATACAGGGAAAATGCCGCCAGCCCTGGACAGTCAGGGAAAAACATGCCGGAAAACAGCACATAGACGGGCAGTCTGGCGGAGCAGGACATAAAGGGCGTGATCAACATGGTCTTACGCCGGTCATGCTCGGTCTCCAACGCGCGGCTGGCCATGATGGCGGGTACGGTGCACCCAAAACCCAGAATCATGGGCAGGAACGCCTTGCCGGACAGACCCACTCTTCCCATAACGGAATCCATCACATAGGCCACCCGGGACATGTAGCCGCTGTCCTCCAGCACCGCCAGAGCCAGGAACAGGATGAAGATATTGGGCAGAAAAGTGAGGATACCTCCCACTCCGGCGATAATCCCGTCCACCACCAGGGACTGTAGCCATCCTGCCACATGCACAGCCTCCAGCAGACTCCTCACAGAGCCGGAAAAAATATCCAGCCCTTGCTCAAACACGCCCTTTAACAGGTCTCCCACGGTGAAAGTCAGAAAAAACACCGTGCACATGATCAGTAAAAATACCGGAACCCCCAGCACCGGATGGGTCAGCACACGGTCCGCTTTATCTGTGGTGGCCGCCTTTTTGTCCTTATGAAACAGCGTTTCTCCCACCACATGCTCGATATAGGCATATTTACACTGTATGATCTCTTTCTCGTAGCTGCGTTCCACCACATCGGTAGTCCTGATAGGATGCTCCTCCCTTACCTCCTCGTCATCCTCCAGCAACTTAATGGCATGCCATCTCACAGAAGAATGGGTGGGATAATGGGCCTGCATCATCACGGAAAGTTTGGCTATCTTGTCCTCTATCTCCTGGGGATAGTCCAGAATGTACTCTTCCGCTCCCTCCTCATAGTGGTGGATCACCGCATGGAGCAGGATATCCAGACCCGTGCGTTTCGCGGCGGAAACAGGCACCACCGGGATGCTGCCCAGCATCTCGGGCAGGCGGTGCAGGTCGATCTCCAAGCCCCGCTCTTTTACTATGTCCATCATATTCAGGGCCAGCACCACCGGCTTGCCCAGTTCCAGCAGCTGCAAAGTCAGATACAGATTGCGCTCCAGAGAGGAGGCGTCCACAATGTTGACGATCACATCTATATCATCGTCCATAACACAGCTGCGGGTGACTTTTTCCTCTATCGTGTAACAGGTCAGGGAATATATGCCCGGAGTGTCCACCAACATGATTCCCATGCCCTCGTACTCCGTCTCGCCCTCCACCTTTTCCACCGTGACGCCGGGCCAGTTGGCAACTTTCAGCCTGGACCCCGTCAGGGCGTTAAACAACGTGGTCTTTCCGCAGTTAGGATTGCCCACACATGCCACATGAATATACTTTTTTTCGGGTGTATGCTGTTTTTCCATAATATTCTCTCTTCTATATCCCTTTTTCTATATCCTTTTTATGCGTACCACAAGCTTTATGCAGACAGTGCGCATCCCCTCATCTCTCCTGCAGGCATTCGCTGACTTCGATATTATCCGACAGATGCCGTCCCAGAGCAAGCCGGGTTCCCCGCACCTGTATGATCAATGCCCCCCGCTTTTTGCGGTTCAGCACCCTGATCCTGGTGCCGTCGTTAAGTCCCAGCGCCTGCAGCCGCCTGGTCACCGCCTCCTCTACATACAGACCCTCCACCATATATTCCCGGTCTTTCTGCGTCTCGTACAATGTCATACATTTTCCTCTTTTCATATCTCCCGGTGAGCGCTTTTATTGCTGTGACAATAAGCCAAAGTCCGAAGGATTTTGACGAATGTCCCGCGAATCAGAAGTTCCCTCTACTGGCCGGGGAGTTTGATTGACATGCTAATTATAGTCCTCCGCAACTAACCAGTCAATAAAAAAAACGATAAAAAAAGATGCCTTCCGGCACCTTTCAATATATACCGCTGTTCTGTAGCGCCTGTTTGATCTCCTCGATCATATGGGCTACTTCGTTCAGCGTTTTTACTATCTCATTCATGCGTTTCTTTTCTCCGTCATCGATTATGCCGTCCCGCATGATATTGACCAGATCTTTGGATATCCCATCCATATCCTGAGCATACCCCAGAAACTGCAGTACCAGACGGTCCATCTTCACGTCTTCCTGTGAAACACTCTGATCTTTTAACAAAAAATCCGTAGACACGTGAAACAGACTGCTTATGGCCAGCAATTTCTCAATCTCCGGGTAGGATGTCCCCAACTCCCATTTTGACACGGTCTGCCTGCTGACCTGCAATTTCTCCGCGAAAGATGCCTGGGACATACCCGCCTGGGTGCGAAGCGCATATATCTTTTCCGAAAAACCCACTGTCCTTATCCTCCTGTACTGTTGTAAAATATGGTATAAGTATACCATCTTATATCACAGATGAAAACCAACCTGCACATACAATTTTTTCCAGTAAACGCAACCGATAGTTGCTCGTTACAAGAAAACAGGCTTTCCTGCCCGAAACCCAGAAAGCCTGCCCGCATTTTACCTGTTGTTACCAACCCTTAACAAAGGTTTCTATATAATTGTTCAGACATTTCTCTAAAACCCGAACCGCCTCTTCTTTCCCCCCCTGCTCATTCACAGCCGTAGTCTTCTTTTCCAGCGCCTTGTATACGGTAAAGAAATGTTCCATCTCCTCCACCAGATGAGGCGGCAGATCGGTGATATCATGATAACAATTGTAGTTGGGGTCATTGAAAGGCACCGCGATGATCTTCTCGTCATTCTTGCCATTGTCCAGCATGGAGATCACGCCGATGGGATAAGCCCGCACCAGCGTAAGAGGCTGCACCGGCTCGGAACAGAGCAAAAGCACGTCCAGAGGATCTCCGTCATCCCCGTATGTACGGGGAATAAAACCGTAATTGGCCGGATAGTGAGTGGAAGTATGTAGAATTCTGTCCAGAATCAGAAACCCTGTCTCCTTGTCCAGTTCATACTTATTTTTACTGCCTTTGGATATTTCGATCACACAGATAAAATCCGTAGGCTTTATCCGGCTGGTGCTGATACTGTGCCAGATACTGCCGTTTACCTGTTTTGTCTCACTCATTTCGTGTCCTCCTCGTATTATATCTTATCTGTCACCCGGTTCGGTAATTAATTATAAACTATCACCAAGCCTATGGTCAATATCTATATGCCACTTTTCAAAAGCGTTTCACAAATATTTTTCTTCATCATACAATATTATCAACCAACCCTGCAAAATATGAAAGGAGCACCATGAAAGATTTTGGCTTTGACGGCAACTGTGATAAATTTCCGGTGGGCATGGCCTATGTGCCCTGGCAGCAGTTTAACAAAATCTGCGATAATCTGGAAGAAGGTTTCCGCGACGGGACCATCTTTCCTGAGTTGAATAAACCTTTTACAGGAAGGAGATGTGTGAAATGCTGAGTCAGGAAGGAATGCGTATGCTAAACGATATCAGCATCGTGGACTTTGTGCTGGTGGACCTGTCCCTGTATCTGGACACCCATCCCTTTGACCAGGAGGCCATGGAATACTTCAACCACTATGTCAGGATCAAGAACAAGATGAGCCGGGATTTCTCCATGAGACATTTCCCCCTCACCAAAGATCTGGCAGAATCAAACAAAGAATGGAGATGGGGCGCCGCTCCTCTTCCATGGGAAGGAGAGTGTTAATCTATGTGGAGTTATGAACGCAGACTGCAATTTCCCGTTAACATCAAAGAGCCCAACGCCCAGCTGGCTCAGGTCATCATCTCCCAGTTCGGCGGTCCCGACGGCGAACTGGCCGCCAGCATGCGGTATCTGTCCCAGAAGTTTGCCACCCCATACAAAGAAGTAGCCGGACTGCTAAACGACATCGGTACGGAGGAACTGGGCCATCTGGAGATCATCGGCGCCATCGTGTTCCAGCTCACCCGCAACCTGTGCATGGAGGAGATCCAAAAAAGCGGTTTTGACAAGTACTATGTGGATCACACGCTGGGAATCTGGCCCCAGGCGGCGGGCGGCATCCCCTTCAATGCCTGCGAGTTCCAGTCCAAAGGCGATATCATAACGGACCTGTTTGAAGACATGGCCGCCGAGCAGAAAGCCCGCAGTACCTATGACAATATCCTGCGCCTGGTAGACGACCCGGACGTATGCGCCCCCATCCAGTTCTTGAGAGAGCGTGAGATCGTGCACTTCCAGCGTTTCGGTGAAGCCCTGCGCATCACTCAGGATAAGCTTGACAGCAAGAATTTCTACGCCTTCAACCCCGGCTTTGACCGCTGCAAAGACTGTAACGACTCCCCTGTAAACGCCCCGGGGTGCGATTGCGGATGTGACTGCTAAAGTACCGGAAAACATTATAAAGAGAGGGCTTTCCCGAAGGAAGGCCCTCTTTAATCTTTATAAAGCCGTCACTGTCTCTCATAAATTGCCTCCAGGCCATACCACAACGCCACATGCCCATCGATCCTGCCTTCGTCATTCTCGGGGATTTCCGTGGTCTCTGTGACCCACAGCGGATAGGGCCGCATATTGTAGGGTTCCACATAGACAGTATCATGGCTCCACATATTTTCCCTGTAGACAGAAAGCCGTCGAAGATACTCATGCCAATACTGTATTCCCTCCCCTTCCACGGTCATCCGAAACGCCCCGTAATTGACAAAATTCGCCTTCTTCGCCACCTCGTCCAGCCTTAAGAAACAGACGAAACCTACCAGAAAGGCCGTCAACAGGATTCCCGTCCACAACAGGACATTTCTCCCATGCGCGGGGACAAATCTCTTTACTCCCCGAAACCTGTGCATGGCCCACCCGCACCAGTAAGCTTCGCACAACAGCAACCCTATCAGCAGGAACATCTTGCAGATATTCTGATTTCTTGACAAGGGCCAATATCCCAAGGCATAAAAACCGGGGGCGAACATGGACGCATACAGACAGTACATTAATGCTGTCACAGCCAGCGGATACCTGTAGGAGAACACCGTCTCCCGATCCGCCGCTTTCAGCAGGATCGGCAGTAGCAGGATCAGTATTACGATGACATATATATTGACCCATGACAGCATCTGCGAGAACGAATAAGTAAAGCACTCCCCTATCGTCCACCAAACGCCTTTCTGCACATAATTTGCCTGACGCACCGCGTTTCCCGGAGCGAATATATTGGCCAGAAATCCCGCTATCCCCACTATAAAAGGGACCGTGAACCACAGATAGCCCTTTCTTTTCCGTCTCCTCCAAAACAGGATTGCCGCTGCCTCCAACATGAACAAAACCTCCGCAGTGAGCAGAGCGGTGGAAAAATTCCCCCCCGCCGCCATAAATACCGCTCCCGTGCAGAGGACCAGACTTCCTATCCTGCCCGCCTTCCGCCCCCGTCCCCGATACAGCCTCTCAAAATACAGCAGCGCGAACGACACCGCCAGATTGAAAAATCCCTGCATGAACACATAGTGTACCGCCGCGTTGTAATAATATAGCCCGGACGCCGGGGTATACATGAACACGCACTGTGCCACCACCCCAGCCATGGTCACGGACACGCAGGCATAGCCGTCCATCCCGAATAAGCGTTTCAGGATCACAACCACCAAAGCGGCGGTGGAGAACAGGATCATACCGATCATCAGCCAGGGCACCGCATGCGCGTACTGTTCTCCAAAGGCTACCGGAGAAATGGCAAAGAAAAAGATGGAACTGTAGGTTCCCTGCCAACTCTCATAGTGTTCGGCCACCGTGGAGCAGGCCGTTTTAAACACCTCCAGCAAATTATGGGTGTTCAGCCACGTGCAGTGCACATGAAAGGGAAAACGCATATCGTCTCCCAACCCATGATTGTAACGCCCGATGTACAGCAACGGCGCGATAAAAAGTATGGCCCACAGCACCGTGAGACAGCAGAATGCTTTTCTGGTCAAGAATTCCCGTTCCAATTTTTCCAGCCGCTTTTTCAAATCTTTCTATCCCCTTTCAGGAAATATGCAGGAGCCACAATTCTTATTTGATATAGATAATTTGCCCCGAAAAAATCTTGTTTCGGTCCCTGATCTGCGGATTCTTAGCCGCCAGCTCATCGACCGTCATGCCGTTGGCGCGGGCGATCTTGCCGAGGGTATCTCCCTTCTGCACAATATAGTCAGCCGTGCCTACAGCCGGTGTCTGCGCGTTTGCAGCACTGTAATATGCCGACAGATACAGGGGGCCATACCAGGCGATCTCGTCATCCACTGCCATGCCTGCCGGAATGATTACATGGTAATCCGTTCCCTCATAGGTATATTCCATCTCCAGCGTCACATCCCCACGCTTTACAAGCAGCTGCATGACGCTGCGGGACAAGACGTTAATATTTTGCTCTCTGGTCACCTTGACCGTAGCACCGGGGGCTGCCGCCGCGATCCGGCTCTCCAGATCCGCCTGACCGGAACTGCCGTTCGCACCCTGTACAGGCGCAGGTCCGGGCACGCTGCCCGATTTATCCTCCGCAAACACAAAGGTGGAAAAGCCTGTCACGGTAAAGGTAATAGTTCCATCGTCATTTTTGCGGAAAGCGGTCTGTTCTGCGGCGCCATCTGCACGATGATGCAGGATTATAAGCCGGGCCGCATCGATTCCCTGAGGTATGGGCATGGTAACGGATACGGGCATGGTCAGTTCATGTAACTCTGCGCCGTCGCTTACTAGTCTGATATCCAACTGTACACTCTTTTCCATAAATGTCAGAACCTTATTATCCTCGGCTGTCACATCTATCTGTAGACCTACGTTTTTACCTTGCGAAACGTTAAAAGCTGCGCCTATCATACCGACCCTGCCGGAATCAATATACTTCCCGGCGGCATCCGAGACCACGGGCGATTCCACAGTAATACTCTGCTCCGCCGCGTATCGGTCTTCCAACTCTTTTACCTGTCCCCGAAACGTATCGCTGGTCTGCATGGCCTGCTGGATGGAAGAGCTTGTCGCGCTGTCTGTCAGCCGCCCTGCTATCTCCACGGCGCTCCTATCCGCCGCACCGTTCAGGATACCGCTAAGTGTCTCCGCATTTATTGCGGTATCCAGAATGTCAGATCCCGGGCTTTCCTCCCCATTGGCAATCTCGTCAATATTATAGCTGCAAGCCCGCGCCGTGACATAATACCGACCCGCACCGCACTGGGAAATGGCATCTGAGAAATCCCAGTCACTTACCGCCTTAGAAGGATGTATAGCGGCGCTGGTACAAAAGTGTGCATCTCCATTCCCACTCACCTTATATAGAGTCAGCTCATAGACAGTCACATGCTCATTCAGGTATTCAGGAGAATACTTTGTTGAAGGCCCCACATGGCACAAACCCACCTGCTGTTCGTCCCAATACGGAGTGAGGCTATCCAGCACCTGCCCCGGGTGGATATACTCTATGCTGTCTGACCACTCGGACCATACGCTGTCTTGATAATTCTCATCACCCTCTGCCGCCAGCGCTCTTACCCGAAAACTATAACTCCCGGATTCAAGCCCTACAGTATCGATCAAACGCCAGCAAACATGTTTGGAGCGATCTGTCCCCTCCTGGTCATAGGCATTGTCATTGAGTATCCCACTTATCGCAGTCTCCCCGCCATCTCTACGGATCTGATACTCCCACATAGCCGATTTATACCCGGAAGACGATGTATGAACACTGGTATTTACGCCATCCCATTGCATACCATATTTATTATTCGGATTCGTCTGATCGCCCCCCCATCGCAGATTGGCAGGGGTGTCCAGCAGCACCTTCTCCTGCGTATTCCCGGACACGGAGTTCAGCTCCGCTCCCTGCTGCCCCTCTGCGTTCACCTGGGTTAGATCGCTCATATTCCCAAGGGGTGATACCAGCAGCGCCAATGCTATCATGGACGCCATTACAGTCTCTTCATCGCTTTGTTTCCTCCTATACTATGAATATTTGTATATCGGTATTATAACCGTCCATTCCCCCGGGCTGGTTCGCTGCCAGCATAATAATCTTCATTTTTCTAAAAAATACCGCACTGGCCAATATTATCAGCCAGTACGGCAATGCGCGTACATCATAAATCAAATTATCAAACTCTGTCCGTTATCTATTCGCCGCTCTGCGGCTCCCCAAACAGCCACGGACTATAATACTCCTCTGGCACAGGGTCCGGCAGAAGACTCGGCCCATATTCGTTTGGCCGGGAAGAACGTGCCTGCACCGTAAAGCGATACCGGTGATCTTGTCCGTACCCCTGCATCAGATATTCCGGCCTGATTGAAATCCCACCATAATTTTTTTCCACAATATCGCTTTTTTTCCAGATATTGTTTATCACATAATCGCCATTTTGGTCATATACTGTCACGTCAAAGCTATCCATATCCTCATAGTCTTCAAGATTATTCCATGTGGCAATATAACGCACCGTATTATCCTCTTCATACAGTTTCCAGCAAAGCCCCGTGGGGGCGGGCAGCGGCGGAGCGTCTTCACCAACAAAGGTAAACGCGTCCGAAACCATATACGGGCTGTCCGCATATTGCGCGCCATCCCCCACAGCAGATATCGTAAAATAATATGTACCGTTGCCCTCCAGTTCCGATACCAGATTACAGTCAATACGTTCCCACATTCTGACATCGTAGCCGCTCACCCGAATCTTATCTTCAAAAAACCAGCCCTCTTCATCGGGAGCGGGCGGCACCTGTGTATCCCTCCTGTACAGTCTGAGCATGAACTGTAGTTCTCCCCCGACTCCCGCCTGTGGCACATTGTCCCACACGGCGATGCCTGTGTCCCCGTCCCAATGGGGATTGCCGGGAACGGACAGCACCGTAAGCTCTCCGCTGCCGGTTTCTGTCACCCGCTGCCAGAAAGGCAGTGTCAACCCGCAGACGGCCGTCAGCGCCAGCAGCAGAACGGCTCCGGCCATACATACCGCTTTCCGCCTCCGAAAGAAAAAAGCTTTCCTCACTTCCTTCACTGACTGATACCGCTTATCCGGGTCCAGATTCATACATCTGCGTATCACCCTTTTAGTAGAAGTTCCCGCTTTCCCGCCCAAAATCAGCTCCAGCGTTGCCCCCAGGGCATAGATGTCCGTCCGCTCGTCCGTCTGGGCAAAACCGTACTGCTCCGGCGGTGCAAATCCTCTGGTGCCCAGCAGCCGGGTATCCTGCTCCTTTTCCTCCTTGGGCATCCGGGCCGCGTCAAAATCGATCAGATACAGCCGTCCGTCATCAGTCAACAATAGGTTGGATGGCTTGATATCCCTATGAATGATACCCTTTTCGTGCAGAAACTCCAGCACACCGCAGAACTGCCGCATCATGCCGCGCAGCTGTTTTCGGGGCAACTGTGTTCCGTCCGGTATCCGACCCTCTATATATTCCTCTATCACCGTGGTAGAATCTTCCTCCACCGTTACCTCATACAGCTTTGGCAGACAGGGATGGGGACAGTCCCGCAGCGTCTGATAGATGGGATGCTGCCCGTTCAGGCGTTTGCGCACATATACCTGTTTCCCGCCCTCTGCCGCACGCACCAGGTACACCGTGCTTTTTTCGCTCTGCTTTAACAGTTTGATCTCTTCGTATTTCATATCTGCAATCTCCCCCTGCGCTTTAGTACTTCATCTATCCGTTAAACATTCTATCACTGTACAGTCCCCTTGTAAATGTGATTATTTCTCGTCATAACGGAGCACTAAAGGCACAGATTCCTATCAACGCAATAAGCACGCCGAATCCATACATGACTCTCGGATCAAACAGCGCTTTGGATTCATATTGTTATACTCGGATTCTTCCCGGCAGAAAATCTGCTGGCAGCAGACATTCACAAACTCCATAAATTTTACGTTTATTTCATATGCTAAAATTCTTGTTATATTGTCATGCATCTGTTAAAATAATGACAATGTACCTAAGATTCTAAAAACAAACGGAGATGAAAAAGAGTATGGAGATCAAGACGACAGAAGAATTAAACCACGAGATTAAAGCGGCAACCGACATAGAAGATTATCTGCGTCAAAACAGAGAAAATATGCTGACCCAAAACCTGTCCCAACATCTCGAAAAACTGCTGGCTCAAAAAGGGCTCAACCGGGCGCAGGTGATACGGGGTTCCCTTTTGGACCGAACCTACGCATATCAAATCTTTTCGGGAGAGAAATCCCCCTCCCGGGACAAGTTGCTGGCCCTGGCTTTCGGACTGGGGCTCACCGATGAGGAGACCCAGAAAATGTTAAAAATATCCTATAACCGGGAATTGTATGTCCGAGATGCGAGGGATGCCCTGATCCTCTTTGCCCTGCAGCACCGCAAGACGATCCTGGAAGTCAACGAATCTCTGTACGACCACGGCTTTGCCGTTCTGGGTAGCTCCTATTAATGAAAGCATCCCCGCCCTTTGAACCGGCGGGGACACCTATTTCTCTATACATAATACTGCGCCTGGGCATTCCACAGTTCGGCATACTTGCCGCCCCCGGACAGCAGTCCCTCATGGCTGCCCTTCTCGATCACCCGGCCCTCGTGGAACACGGCGATCTCATCGCAGAAACGGCAGGAGGAGAGCCGGTGACTGATATAGATGGCCGTCTTATCCTCCACGATCTCATTCAGCCGAGTATACACCTCATACTCCGCCATGGGGTCCAGCGCCGCCGTGGGTTCATCCAGCACCAGAAAAGGCGCGTCCCGATACAGGCTTCTGGCAATGGCCAGTTTCTGCTCCTCGCCGCCGGAGACCAAAATCCCCTCCTGGGCATCCTGATGCTGATACAGCCGGGTCTCCAGCCCCTTGTTCGCCTTGGTCAGATACCACTCCCTGAGTCCCGCCTTCTCCAGGCATTCCACCGCTCTTCCCTCGTCATAGGCCAAAGCCGCCGCCACATTTTCTCCCAGTGGCCCGTCCAGCAGCTGAAAATCCTGAAACACCACGGAGAACACGGACATGTACTCCTGATAGTCATATTTTTTGATATCGATGCCGTTTAACAGGATCACTCCCTCCGTGGGATCATAGAGCCTGCACAACAGCTTGATAAATGTGGTCTTGCCGGAGCCGTTCTGTCCCACCACCGCCAGTTTTTCTCCCACCTTAAACCGCATGTTCACATGGCGCAGCGCGTACTGCGAGCTGCCCGGATACCGGAAACTCACGTCCCGGAATTCCACTTCATACTGCCGGTCGTTTCGCTTTTCCACCGTCAGGCTCCCCTGGTACATCTCGTTCGGAATATCCAGATAGTCCAGCACTTTCTTTATAAATGCGGTATTCCCCTTCATCTCCGCGCTCAGATTGAGCAGATCAGCTATGCCGTTGGCCAGCGACAACAGCGCTCCCACATACTGTGTCACGCTGCCCACACCAAAAGCGCCATACCAGGCCTTTAGGCACACATAGAGATATACAAAGCCCATCATGATCTGGGACAGCATCTCCGTGACGCCTCCGGTAATGCCAAAAAGCCCTTTCTGTAGTTTCATGAATATACCGTTCATTCCCCAGCTGTTGTTCTTTCCGTCTACCTCCAACCCATACAGATCCTGCCGGTATATCCGTATATCCATAGCACGCTTATCCTCCCAGTAGAGATTAAAACAGTAAAAGCTGAAAAAACGGTTGCCCGCTTTGCCTGTTTCTGTAGCCGCATTCCATGCCTTCAACCGCCTGGCCGTCAGGGCGGGAGCCAGGACAAGCACGGCCAGTATCCCCGCCACCGCAAGCACCAGCCCCACCTTCAGAATCGGCATATCCCGCGCCCACGGCTCCACCGGCAGCATAAACAGGGATACGGACAGGGCAATACCGCCCGCCACCTTAAAAAACGCTCCCAACAGCCGTGGCAATGTACCCAGAAAATTGGGGATTCCCCGCCCGGCGAATTGTGACGTTTGCATGATTTGTACCAGCTGGTCGGAATATTTCGCGTCATCCACTTTCGCGAAGTCCATCTCCAGCGTTTTCTCCCCGTATATCCAATACTGCCAAAAGACGCTAAGGGTGCCTTCCGTCTCTTCCATGCGCCTAAACAGTACTCCTATCAACCCCATCACCGCCGTCAGGCCAAGGATCAGCAACACCCACCCGGTCAAAGCCTCCGGCCTGCGCGCCGCCGTCAATTCATTTAAGAATCTGGCGGAGCAGTATAAAGTCACATATGGGAACAGGTTTTCCACGAATTTCGCTCCAAAACTGATCACAAAATACCGCGGCCTTTTACCGGCGCAGATCTTAAACATCCTCTTATTGATCTGCCATACCTCTTTCCATGTAAAACAGTCTTTTCCGTTATCTCTGCTCATCTATTTCACCTCCTGCCCCATCTATGGCATCCGTGTCCTTACGGTAGTATTTACTCTGCACCCGGAACAGCTGAGCGTATCTGCCTCCCAGCGCCAATAACTCCTCATGGGTTCCCTCCTCCCGGATACTTCCGTCCTCCAGCAGTATCACTCTGTTGCAAAAACGGGTGCTGGCAAGGCGATGGGATATATACACGCTGGTGCGCCCCTGGGTCAGCTCGTTGTACCGCTCATAGATATCCTGCTCGGCTAAGGCGTCCAGGGCAGCCGTTGGCTCATCCAAAAGTATCACCGGAGCATCCTTATACAACATCCGTGCCATCATCAGCCGCTGAATCTCACCGCCGGACAGCTCCACCGCCTCCGGATACACTTTCTTTTCCAGCTTGGCCTCCATCCCTCCGGGCAGACGCTCTACGCGCTCTCTGACCCCGGCCCTTTCCAGAGCAGACCGTACTTTTTCCCCGTCAGGAGAAGTGCTCTGCGCCACATTCTCCGCTATGGAGCCCCCCAGCACGGAGAAGTCCTGAAATACGGCGCTGAACAGACGATAATACGCCTGACGGTTATACTCCCGGATATCCACTCCGTTTAACAGCACCGCCCCCTGATCCGGGTCCAGAAATCCGCAGAGCAGCTTGATCAGCGTGGTTTTTCCCGAGCCGTTCACGCCCACCACCGCCAGCTTTTCCCCGGGTCTCACCTTCAGATTAAAGTGTGACAATACCGGCTGTGAGGCCGTGGGATACTGAAAGGACACATCCCGCAGTTCCAGCTCGTAAGCGCCTTGGGCCTCCACGGTCAGTTCCCGGCCTCCCTCCATGCGAAAGGGCTCCGGAAACTCACAGAACTCCCGCACCGCGGAAATCTCCATGCTTTGTCTGTGCAGGGCAGTAAGCCCGCCCAATATGCCGGTAACCCAGGCTGTAAAACCTGTAACCGCCGTAAAATACAGTAAAAATTCTCCGGCAGACAGATTGCCCCGCAGCGTCACCGCCAACAGATAAGCATAGGCGATACCGTTTCGCAGAGCATCCAGCACCAGCCCTGCCACATCTGCCAGGATATTGTTTTTAGTCCGATGATTCTGTATATCCACCGCCAGTTTCCTATACTTTTCAAACATCCCCTCCAGCCACTGACGCATGCCAAAGATCCGCACATCCTTGGCCAGCTTGGTGTTGCGGGTGGCATTAAATACCCAGAACGCTCCCCTAAGGGGCTTGGATATCTCCTCCTGCAACTGATAATCTTTTTGGACAAAACTGTATGTGATCAGATACCCCAGTCCGGTGGTGACCAGCGTGACCAGCACCAGAAGTGGTTTCACCTGCGTCAGCAGCAGCAGATAGATCACAAAGCAGATCAGATTCTGCAGGATGGAAAACAGGGTCCGCCAGATTTCCTCCGCCGCCGATGTGTTGTCGCCGCACGCTCGCCCCCCTCTCTCCCATTTGCCCCGAAAGGCATCGTCCTGCAGCAGCGGGTAGGAACAGGTCCCCACCTTGACGCATATCCTGTCCATGATCACCTGCCGGGCCACGATCAGTCGTACGTTCTGCTGATCCAGATATCCCTTGACGGCACTTGCCACCATCAGAACCAGCACAAAAACGCCCAGTGTTCCCAGCAGCTGCTCCAGAGACTGATGCTGTTCCAGGAGCCGCAGCAGCGTAGGGGACAGGTACAGACCCGTGACGCTGATCACTACGCCCGCCAGTACCTTACCGCTCATCTGGAGCAGCAGTCCCGGCACTTCCCTGCTCAGCCGGAGCATGTACAACACATTGCTGCACATGCCGTAGCGTGGTTTTGGGGTTTTTTCCTTTTTTTGCGCAAGGGTATTCATATGTCGTTCTCCTCTTCCTTAAGATATTATGTGCGTAAAATGAAGTTTTTCCGCAGAGGGTCATTGTGTGCCGGCAATAAACGTCAGCGTATGCCGATCCGTGTGCCGGCTTATGTTATGGTATCACAAAAAACAAGGGCCGTACATTTCGGGGATGAAATGTATGCCCTTGGGGACGAGCGTTACACTGCCGCTGTTGAACAGATTATGACTGGACCGGGCGGATTATTGCGGCAGGAGGATCTCGGTGGTAAAGGCGCCGTCCTCGCTGCCCCGGCGGATATAGCCCTGATACCGCTGAATGATGGTATCTATGCGCACCAGGCCGTAGCCGTGGCCCCTGCCCTTGGTGGTGGCAAAGCGACCGTTCTCTTTCTTCTGTTTTTTCTGCGCCGTGGTGTTGGTAAAGGAGATGTAGAGCTGGGTGTTTTTCATGTCCATATACACCCGGATCATTCGCTCCTGTACGGGCAGGCGCTGGCATGCCTCTATGGCGTTGTCAAAAAGGTTGCCCAGAATAATGCACAGGTCTATATCTGCGATGGACAGTTTCACGGGCACATGGGCGTCTGCCCGCACCTGTATCTGCTTGGATCTGGCCAGGGAAATCTTGCTGTTTAAGATCACGTCCGCCATGCGGTTGCCGGTCTTGAGTGCCATGTCCACAGTCTCCAGATCCTCCGCCAGCTGGTTTAGATAGCTTTTGACCGCCTCCATATCTCCCAGCTCGGCGTAGTTTTTCAGCACCTGGATATGGTTGCGGTAGTCATGCCGCCACCCGCGGGTCTGGTTGTACATATTTTCCACTTCCGCGTAATGGGTAGCCAGCAGATCGCTCTGATAGCGGGCAATACGCTGGTCGATCAGTTTGTCGATAAAAGACATGGGGCACTCCTTTTCTTATTTTATTACTCTTTTATTACTCCGTCTCACCGTCCGCCTTCTCTCCCGGATTGCCGGCCAGGTTATCGGCTATCCTGCGCACCAGGGCATCAAACCGCTCCTGCCCCCGCAGTGGTTCAAAGCAAACGTCTTTTTCCAAGCCCTGTAGGATCGCCAGTTTTATCTCCTGGCTGAATCCCGCCTGTTCCAGCTTGCCGTCGATGGCCGGCGCAAAGACCAGCGGGTTCGGTACGGCGGGTGATCCAACGATCTGCTCTGTGAGAACTTCCAGATATTCCAGAGCCTTCTTGGGGTCTCCCTCCCGCAGATATACCTCCGCCAGCAGTCCCGGGCTGCCGATGCTAAACGTCCTCACCCCATATTTTGTAGGTTTGGCCGCAGACAGCAGCCCCGAGCTGCCCTGAATGTAGAACAGCCTGTCCAACTGTTCCATGATCCGACAGATCTCCAGAACTCTTTGTCGCTCCAGTCCCAGTTCCTGTTCCATCAGGCTCGCCAGACAGGCACGCAGATCTCCCACCACCTTGTAGGTCTGCCTTTGCAGCACCTCCAGCGCCTTATCCTGCTGCCCCTTTTTCAGATACAGCCGCGCCCACTGGAATGTAAAGTCGCCCGCCCTTCTAATATTTTCCTGCAACAGTTTTTCCGCGCTCTCCAGATCTTCCTCCTCAAGTGCCAACGCCACCAGCATGGAAACCGAGAACAGATAAAAGGCGGGATTTCCGTCGTCATGTATGGCCTGGGCCAGTTCCTTTTTTTGTCTGCACCAGCGCTGTTTGGATTCCTCCTCCGGTGCCGCGTTCATATCGAAGATCGTAAGCGCGGCCACAGCGCTGAACTTGAGAGAGATATTGGAGGGATAGGCGCGCAACAGCCCGTTTAGCTTTTCCTCCGCCTTACCCGTCTCTCCCTGTCTGGACAGCCGGATGATCTCCTCCATATACTGTCCCAGACTTTCCTGGGAGAGCTCCTCCTCAAAAGACAGCAGCGTATCCACATTTGTCCCCAGCGCCCTGGCCAGCGGGCAGAGCAGGGTTATATCCGGACAGGAGCTGTCCGTCTCCCATTTGCTCACCGCGGGAGCCGAGACCCCCAGTATGGCCGCCAACTGCTCCTGGGTTATTCCTTTTTTCTTGCGAAATTCCACGATCTTTGTTCCTATTTTCAGTTCCATCTTCTCTCACCTGTGCCTTTCTGATCCATAATAGTCCCTCCCGCGGGAAAATCGCCGTCATAATGCTTACCTTACTGGGGATTTGCCCGGGAGATCGCTGCTTGGCGCCTAAGTACAGTATATAAGGAAACACACCTCCGTCGCAATGGAGGGAAAGTAAACCCTGGAGAAGATTTTCTTAACTGTCAGGAAAGTCTGTTTTAAAAGTAGACGATCAGGGCCCGGTTCAAGCCCTCGTAGCGTCCCCTGGACAAGGGCAGCACGGTGCCGTCCTTCAGCGTCACCTCCGTGCGGGTAACCCGCCTGACAAAGCGCAGGTTTACTATAAAGGAACGGTGAATCCGGTAAAAGCTTTCGTCCAATTCTCCCTCCAGGTCATTCAGACTGCGCTTAACGCTGTAGTCCTCCCTCCCGTGGATGGTGGTATAGTTGCGCAGCACCTCCAGATACCGGATCTCATGCAGAGGCAGACGCGCCACGCCGTCCTGCAGCTCAAGCCGCAGCATTCGCTCCCGGGTCCTGAGCCGCTCCCGGGCCCGGTCCAGCACCTGGCTGAGTCGCTCCTGGGTCACGGGCTTTAACAGATAGTGCAGTGCCTCCACATCGTAGCCCTCGGCGATATACTCCATATAGCCGGTGAGAAAAATGATCTGTACTTGGGCCCCGTAACTGCGCAGCCGTTTGGCCAGTTCCAGACCGCTCATCTCCCCCATCTCAATGTCCAACAGCAGGATATCCATGTCACGATTTTCCTCCCAGGCAAAGAGCAGCGCCTCCGCCGAGGGAAAAGAGAGCAGTTCCACCGCCGTACCCGCTTGTTTTTTCCACACTTCTATCAGGCCGGTGACATAGGCCATATCCGCGGCACTGTCATCACATATGACCATTTTCATCTCAATCTCCTTCACCTCTCTGCATATTCCGGAAGCTGCCGTCTTACGACACATATTTTGCCTGCGCTTTGATTCTCACTCCGTTCCCGTCAGTTCCACAAACACAGGCTCATGCTCCACCGCCGGCAAAAATCTTTGCAGCAGGTCTTCTATCCGCATACGGATGCTGGAGGTATTCATACAGGGATGACAGCCAAAATACTCGCCTTTCAGCAGGTCCCGGTCCATCAACAGCTGTACCCGCCCCTCCTTATCGTTCATCAGGCCCATAACGCTGACACTGCCGGGACTGATATGCAGGAAATCTTCCATAAAGACGGCCTCAGCAAAGGACAGCCGGGAGCTGCCGATCTGAACAGATAGCTCTTTTGTCTTGAACACCTTATCGCCGGGCATCATCAACAGATAAAATTTCGTGCGCTGACGGTTACATAAAAACAGATTCTTGCAGATCAACGCCCCCTGCAGGGCCTCGTCCACCGCCTGGCAGGCTTCCATGGTATCCGCCTGGATATGGTCGATCCGCTCATATTGGATTCCCAGTTTTTCCAGCAGATCATACACCGCCGTCTCCCGCTCTCTGCGGTGCAGTTCCCCCTTAGGCGAAGGGCCCGACTGCAATGTCAGCCGCCGCTCCACAGGCCGAGCAGCTCCCTTGTACCATCCTATCAGCCCGTTCTTTTTGCAGTAATATCCCGCGTCTGTCTCAAGGATCACCCACAGTATATCTCCCGGTTTCACATCCAGCTCCGTATCCGCATAGTCGCTGAAATGCTTTCTTCCCTCTTCGTCCCGATAAGTCCAGCCCACCGGGCCTTCAAACCGTTTTCCTGTGGTTACCTGTCGCCAGAGCGCCATATCCCCTTTTTGCTCCAAACAATCCACCAGATTGTCAAAGTACTGGATATGCACTGACGCTGCCCGCCCTTTTTGACGCTCCAGAGCCTCTATCTGCCGGGAGCCGTCATAACCTGTCCAACGGATCTCCTCCATCTGTGCCTGACAGTGGGGAATGACGATCCCGTTGAGCTGCCCGGAGCGCTTCAGCCCGTTGCCTCCGTCTATGCACAGGATCTGTCTCTCGCTGTCAAAAACCGGACTCACATCCTCCCGGTCTTTTCGGTACAGGCAGGTGGGCCAATGCCCCACCACCACTATGTGCTCTTTAAAGGAAACGCCCTGATTCCAGAAATCATCATTTTTCAGATAGGGCTGCGGATCTGTCCCCTTTAGGGCGTTCAAATCCTCCGTGGGAATGCCCCCATGAACAAACAGATATTTTCCCGCCGTCAATATGGTGGGCCTGCTCCAGAGAAATTCCAGTTCCTCATGAAACCGCTCCAGCAAACGACTGCGGTATCCGGCAGCTTTTTCTCCTGTCACCTGTTCTATGGGAATGCCCATATCCGCCAGCATGTCATGATACAGGCTCCCGCCCCAGACATTCTGTGCCCAGTTCAAAAAACCTGCCCAATCCTCCACGCCCTCCGGCGAATCGTCCTCCACTTTCTGCAGCCGCCCCAGATCCACATTGCCCATGGACACATACACCGGATGCCGCCTGCACAGATCCATCACGTACTGTACCGTCCGCAGGCTCTCCGGGCCTTTTTCTATCAGATCCCCCACCAGGATCAGTATATCGTCCCCGCTGTAGTCCATCTGCCGCAAAAGCTGTGCCAAACGGTCGGGGTGCCCGTGTATATCGCTGACCACCAGCAGACGCTGGCCGGGCCGGGCGTCGATCTTTTGTATCTTTGTCGTTATAGCATGTGCCATATATTACCCCGTATCTTCCTATACCATATTCCTATAACTCTATTTTCTCCGCGCTCTCCAGACGAATATGAGATCTCATCTCCGCCCGCATCATTGCCCACACGGGATGAACTCTGATCCGTCCACTCAAAAAGTATACCCTACTCCCGTCAAAAAGGGAATAGGGCATATCTATTTTCTGTCAGTTTCTACTCTTGCCTCGCTCCCGGCAACCGCATGCGAATCAGCCTGTTTCTCAGTTTTTTCCAGTTCAGGGGGATCAGAGGATACAGATAGCTCCGATGGGACAGGGTCTTGTTGCAGCACATACATACCCCCGCCAGGAGGATGCCCGCCCCGTATCCCCATACGCCAAACACAGCCGTCAGCACCAGCGTGATGATCCGCATAAATTTCAGCGCATAGCCCAACTCATAATTGGCCTGGGTGTAATTGGCTATGGCCACAAATGCCATATACAGCATGACCTCCGGCGAAAACCAACCGCTGTTGACCGAGAACTCTCCCAGCACCAGCGCCGCCATAACGCTGAGCGGCGTGCTCAGCATATTGGGTGTGTTGACCGCCGCCAGCCGCAGGCCGTCTATGGCCAGCTCCAGGATCAGAAACTGCCAGACCAGAGGGATATTGGGCTGTTCCTGCAACATAATGAAGGAAAAACCCTCCGGTATCCACTGTGGGTTGTGCATCAACAATAAAAAAGTGGGCGTCATCAAATAGGTCAGCAGAGAGATCAAAAACCGGGTGATCCGCAGGTACGTACCGGTGACAGGAGGAAAATAATAGTCATCGGCCTCTTCCACCACGTCAAAGATCGTGGTGGGCAGGATCATAGCCGAGGGGGAATTGTCCACCAGCAGGATCACATTGCCCTCCAGCACCTGGGCCGCCGCCGTATCCGGCCTCTCGGTATATTTAAATTTCGGAAACGGATTCCACCAGCGCCCCGGGACCAGACATTCCGCCAGCGATTCCTGATTCATGGTCAGAGAATCCACCCGGATATTCTGGATCTTCCGCTTGATCTTCTCCAAAAAGTCATGATCCACCCGGGAATCCATATAACACAACACAATATCGGTCTTGGAGCTTTTGCCCGCGCTCATCATTTCCATACGCAGATCCGTATCCCTGATCCTGCGCCGTATCAGCGCCGTGTTAAACACTACGGTCTCCACAAATCCGTCCTTGGAACCCCGCAGTACCTTGTCCTTTTCCGGCTCCTCCACTCCTCTCGCCGGATAAGTGCGGGCATCGATCAGCACCGCCTCCCTGTAGCCGTCGATCAGCAGCGCAAATACTCCTGAAAGCACACCCGAGACAATCTTTTCCCACTCTTTTTCACTGTCCACCTCGATGTATGGGATACCCTTTTTTAACAGCAACGACGCGTCACCGGGCATATCCTCCGCCTTCATATCCATAAAATACTGCAACAGTTTCTGCAGCAGGTCGTCCTTGCAGAATCCGTCGATAAAATACAGAGCCGCCTCCCGGCCCCCCACCTCTATGACACGCGTCACCACATCGAAATTCTTCTCTGTGGCCAGTTTTTGATCCAGCCAGTCCTTGTCCTGCGCCAGACAGCCGCTGAGAGCTGCCTGAGGAACCTGCCCTCCCTGCTTGCCTGTCCCGGAGGACAACTGTCCGCTGTACTTATTTTCTTTATTATCAGACATAAAAACTCCCTTCCTGATACTGTTTTTTATATTGTGTCAGAAAGGGAAATTTTTTATGTGTTTCCGGAGTTAATGGTTTTCACTTATTTTTTTTATCAACATCTTTTTTACTGTGTCCATGGAATTTGTCTCTATAAACCTGATAATGTAAGACATGATTACTATTTTATCTTTATCGTCTTCACATTGCTCTAAAAGATTCAGAAGCATAGACGCATACTTGATTCCATCCTTGATCTGAGCGTTTACATTTCCTTCCTTAGCTATCGAATATTGCTTGACAATACTCCTTGCCGCAATTATGTCTTTTGTATTCTTTTCGACCAGATCCCACAGATCCGCTTTTTCAATTTCTTTTGTTTCTCCATCTGTATAATAAGGAATCAGGTCATTTCTGCATAAAATATACAGAATCCCTGCCTTTTCTGTTTCGTCATCACATAACGGCATATTTTTAATGGAATTCCATAATTTCTCATAAAAAGTATCCTTATCTACATCATCTTTTATCAGCGTTTCAAGAATACCGTCCAAAAATTTATTATATTTCTTCTTTACGTCCAAAATTTTTGTTTTTTCCTCTTCCTGTAGCTGTACATCGTTTCTTAAAATATATTCTTCCATCAATTGAAAAAAATGCTCAAATATTTCCCCAGAATCCCACTCCTGCAAAACCGGATAACACTTTTTACATATTATATATTCGTTAGACTTTTCCTCCATAAATATATCGGAAATCACTTTTTTATAATCTTCCATTAGTTCTACCTCTATTCAATATTAATTCAGATCGCAATCATGTCTCTTTTCAAAAAAGGTCTATGTTCTTCTTCCTCTTCACATAATCTGGCGACAGCCTGATGCATTACATCGCTGGAAATATTATAGGTAGGGTGAAAAATCGTCCCATCTGTTTCGATTTTTTCAAAATTCAAGAGCGTCAGATCATCCTGCATAATGTGTTTTCTGCTTTTTTTTATGCTGTTCTCCAATGATTGCATCTTTTTTGTTATAACATAATCATGTGAATAACATTTTTCGGCATACTCTATTAATATACTGCCCTGATTTGTATCCAGACGTTTCTTCGTAACAGTAAGTAATTCCTCTATTGCGTCTTCTGTCCTTTTCCATCGCTCCCGATTTATAAATTGCGCATAATATTTCTTCCCTGCCTCTGTCAGACAATAATATTTATATTTCCCAATAGTAGACGCTACAATATAGGGTTGTTCTTCCTCTTCGACCGCCTTCATAATTCTGGTTAATGAACTGGTTTGTATTCCTAATTCCGCCGCCAAATCCTTGTGTTGTACATGCTCTTTTTGGGACAATATACTGATAATTTTATTATAGTACTGACTCTTGGCCGGACTTGCATTGAATTTATCCCTTTGTCCTCTTTCAGAAAACATATTACTAAAGCATTCGGTAAATCCACCCAGCATTCCCATATAGTACATTACCGATTCATCCGGTTCCAACGAATCGCGAAAAGCCTGTATAAACTGTCTGTTTTTTTTGATTACTCTCTCCAGTTCGGCATTTTCATACAGAGAGTATGCCCTTGACATCTCTTCCCAAATCCGCCTGGTTTCCGCATATACCGACTCGGCTTGACGGCTTATGATTGCGGTGAATAATTCGTGATCAATCTTCTCTAATAATTGGTTTAATCCCTTCATATCTACACCTCCATAATCCTTTATGCTATTATATGTGTCCACATAAGTTGCCTTTTATCCCCTGTGTTCCCATTTAATGGTATATCAATATAAAATAGACAACTATTTCTGGCGCACACTCCGTCACAATTTATTTGAGGGTTGATTGTTTTGTATCCATGGTTTTGTCCTGCTATGCCCGCACAGCAGACATTTTTCTTTAATTCCATCCTGTATTTCTCTTCGCCATGTAAATGTGCAGAAACACAGGAATTACACCATACTATATGACATCCATATGTATCGCCCTGCCCTAGGGCATGAATAAAATCATTTGACCCCTTTGAGAAGGAAGGACAAAGAATCAATGTAGATCCTAATTGCTGAATCAAAATCTGACGATATTGCGGATTTAACAAGTCCGCACATATGGGAAAAGTAATACGGCCTATTCCATCTATATGCAGTACATGAATGATATTATCTGAAATGATGTCTTCCACTTCGCCGACTTGAATATCCGCCTCTTCTCTCTCCTCCGTATAGGGGGTGTTCTTCTGTTGAATCCATGAGGGCTCAGGTTTCTCCTTTAATAATCCATTGCTTCCATATACAACAAACAAATTATTTGTATTTTCACCTTGTTTCCAAGGGGATTTTCCAGCACAATCTTTAGCATCCCATAAAGAAGGCAACAGTACCATCTCTACTCTTCCATCCATATCTTCCACAGATCGTACCGCCAATTCATATAGACACTTATTCAATACTTCTTTATGTCCGAGCATCTCAGGAAAGATCAATATGTTCGCTTTATGTTCTTCGGCCGCCGCTATGATATTTTTCATTCGCCGCTCCAAATCACAACCATCTCCATCTCCCTGAATATCCACACCTGTTATCCCGATCCTGGACTTTCCCTCCCGCTCATATCGCTCAAACTTAAGAATATCTCTGTCCGTAATAGGGCTGACTGCAATACGGATATACTCCAAATTGTTTCCAAATCGGTTCATATCGCTGACAATGTGATGTTGCACACGATATTGTCTCAATTTGCTCTTTTGAACGCAATAGTAATTTTTCAAGACTTTATTGATACCATCTGCCAGAGATTTCTCCTTTATCCTATTGCAAGTCCTTCTTCTGCTCCAATTACATGTCAGTTTTGGTAAAATGACAATTCCTGTCTGCTCCTCATTCCCGTTCAACCGTATCATATCGCTCACTTCATCGCTGGGATATTTCATAAACTGCCTTGATTCCAATTTCATTTTACTGTCAAGATAAATTAACGTTTCCAGTAAAAGTTCATTTTCATCATACTTTTCTCTCTGCTGAATCAGCCGATCCAAAAAACTGTCATCAACTCCCTCCAAAACCCCTTTTTCACCCAATAGCCGCTCTACCTTACATAGCATTTTACGGCGCGTTTGTATTGAGCAGCTCAAATAAGAATCAACTTTTCTTGTATCATCATACCCTGCACAAAATAAGGCTGCTATGATCTCAGCCATAATATTCCAGATCCTGCGGTATTGCCCAATCATATTGCATTCCCCCGTTTTTTACTTTTCTTACTCCCCTTCCCTGTTTTCCCTACCCTCATTATATTCTATGTTTTTCTGTATGTAAACAATAATTTTACATTTTTATCTATTGTTTACCTATTATTTACACAATGGCGTTCGGTTAGCTCAGCAAACATTATATTACAAGCGGTTGTCGGTTCCCGCAATTTATGATAAAGTTAATTATGCGTGAGCCGTCACCCCATAGTACGGCCCACAGATCTTTGGGAGGTGATACCCTGTGAAAAAAATGCTTTTTTTGACCGCGTTCTGCCTGTTTCTGCTGACAGGCTGCGGCGCGAACCCGATACAGGCCAAATTCGACAACGAGATCAATGAATTCTGCGAAAGCGCCGCCGATATCGGTGCCAGGATCGACTCCATCCAGGTGGAGGCCGAAGAAAACAGTATCCGCTATGCCACCTCGGATCTGCTCTCCTGTCTGGACGAGCTGGAAGTGGCGTTCATGAAATTCTCCAACATAGATTTTCCGGAGGATTATGATTACCTGGAGAGTATAGCTGGCGAGGCGGGCCGGTACATGACCGAGGCTGTTTCCTCCTATCACAAAGCCTATGACGAGGAATACAATCAGGCAATGGAAGAATACGCCCTGGAGAATTATTCCCGAGCCTGCAGGCGTGTGCAGATGATCCTTGCGGCGCTGCGGGGAGAAAATACTGGCGAATCCAATTAATTTTTAAAAATGTATTGCATTAACAAATTTTTTCTATTATAATGAGTGTTACAATAAATACATAGGAGGTCTTCGTTATGGATAAGAAAGTAACCGGCATTATAGCATACATTTCTATAATCGGTTGGCTGATCGCTTTTCTGGCAGGTGACAAAGAGGGGGCTAAATTCCACTTGAATCAGGCATTGATCGTGGATGGCGGCATGTTGATCTGCTCGGCACTGACACAGATTCCCTTTATCGGCATTATCTTCTGGCTTGTCAACATCTTCCTGTTTGTATGCTGGGTGATTGGTCTGGTCGCTGCTATCAAGGAAGAAGAGAAAGAGATTCCTCTGATCGGCGCTATCAAGATCATAAAGTAATAATTTATTTACCAAAGCAACGACGTGGAGCGCATTTCATGAGGTTTCATGATGCGCTCCTTTTACGGAAGAGATTGATTCAAAATTTAAGCGATATGCAGGAGGTATAAAATGTATTATTGCAAAAATTGTGGGGAACCTTATGTTTCCGACGAGGCCGTACTGTGTGTGAAATGCGGCGCAGGCAAGGGGCTGGGGACCAACTACTGCCACAATTGTGGCAAACCCGTGACACCCGAGACCGCCGTATGTTTAAACTGCGGCGTCCCCTGTTATACGCAGCCGCCTGCAAACGCCAAATCCAAGCTTGCCGCAGGTCTGCTGGGAATCTTTCTGGGACAGTTCGGCGTACATAATTTCTATCTGGGATATACCCAAAAGGCAATCATTCAGCTGGTACTCACTATAGTAGGTTATGTGCTCTGCTGCGTTTTTGTCGGTATCTTTTTTGTTATGGCCACAGCCATCTGGGGTTTTGTGGAAGGTATCCTGATCCTGGTTGGTAAAATAAATACAGACGGTAATGGCATACCGTTACAGAGTGACGTGTAAAGCACGAACACTAATTATTCATTTATGAGGAGGACTTAGAAATGGACAGTCAAAATTTCCAAAACAACTCTTATGAGCAGCCCAACTCTCAGGGACCTCAGAAAACCGATGCACTTGCCATCGTTTCTCTGGTTCTGGGTATCGCCTCTATCCTGCTGGGATGTTGTGTAACCTATCTGGGTATTGCTCTGGGCATCGGCGGCATCGTTTGCTCCGTTATGTCCAAGAAGAAACAGAAGAGCGGTCTGGCTACTGCCGGTATGGTATGTTCTATCATCGGTATCGTATTTGCCTTGATCTGGATCATCGGCAGCGTTGCCATCTTAGGCTGGCTGGCAGCATCCGGTATTGACGTTTCTTCCTACATGTAACTCCATGAAAAGAGAACGTACATTAGAGGATAATTTATTTCGTCTGGGATGCGTTTTTTTAGGAGTAAGCCTTGTGGCAGGGGTACTGTTTTATTATGTACTCCTGCCATATATTTCCTTGCCCCCCTGTGTGGCATACAGATATTTGGGATTCTACTGCCCGGGCTGCGGAGGTACCAGAGCGTTTATCAGTCTGCTCCACGGCCGCTTTTTACAATCCCTGTGGTACCACCCGCTGGTGCTCTACTTCGCTATGCTCTACTGTGGTTTCATGTTGTCTCATGTATTTGCGCGGCTTACTCATTATCGCTATTTCCATGGCATGCGTTTTCACAACTGGTATCTCTATGCCGCCTTAGTCATTCTGGGAATAAATTGGATTCTGAAAAATATTTTGTTGCTGTGCATGGGAATCAAACTTTGAGTTTGACAATATTACCAGACTAAACAGGACATAATGTTGTCTTGTTTAGTCTGGTAATATATTTATGTCAACGGCATATGGCCGGACATTACCCGGATAATCTCCAGACAGTAAAGCGGTGGGTAATATCTCTGCAAAAAAATATACCGGCAGGACATATGCGAAACTACAAATAGGAAGGATAAAACAGCGATCATGGTAAACAATTTTTCGGATTTTTGCGAGGAACTATTAAAAAGCGGCTTTTCCATGGGGGGAGGCAACGACAGAGGTATCTATGCGGTCATACCCTTTGGCTGGAACTCAGCGCCCCCCCAATCTCCCATCGTTTGGCATACCGGAGATCCGGAGACTGACCCCTGGGAATGGCGGATGCGGGTGCTGAAAGAGCGGGACGATATCGCTTACGGCAAAGTATTTTTCGGCACCAGCGGTTATATCACCAGAGAGTGGTATCCTCTCTTTCTGGCTGTGCGCAGACAGGGTATGGTCTTTGACGAATGGTTCGATGAGGGGAAAGCCAGTCAGCTGGAAAGAAATATCTATGAGGCAGTCAGCGCAGGCGGCAAAATGGCCCTCCACGAGATCAAAAGCATCTGCGGCATAGGCAAAGAGGACGCGTCCCGTTTTGAACGCACCCTTGTGAATCTACAGAGAAATCTGTTCCTCACCATGTGCGGCCAGATGCAGAAAAAGAACAAATATGGCGAAGAATACGGTTGGAGCAGTACCGTCTTCTGCACTGTCGAAGATTTCTGGGAAGATGACCTGTCTGCGGATATTTCCTCCCAAGATGCTTACCAAAAAATACATGACCGCATTCTGAAACTGAACCCTCAGGCGGCAGAGAAGACTATACGCAAATTTATACAGGGATAGCGCTCACTGATTCCTTTGATCTCTCTTCTTGAGCAAGGCTGATGTGTCCAGAGTCTGAGGCGGCTGTTTTGCCGCCGCTTTCTCTGAACGCTTTCGGCTCTTTTCATCTGCACCCTCTGCACTTGTCGGTTTCTCCGGTTCTGAAAGAATCTGCTCCTTTTCCTCTGACAGCCCCTTTTTGGTGTCTGACCCTCTCTTCTTTCCGGCCACATGCTCCGCAATATGTCGATACAATCTCGTATCCTGAGGGCGGAAACAGAAACGGCGAAACGCAATATCCATAACAAACCACAGAATCGCCAGCAGGATCAGCCATGGTGTCAGATCATACCTCTGCCGCACGGCGCTGTTTCTCTGTTTCCAGATATTTTCCTCCGGCTCCAGAATCCTTCCATAGCGCTCCACAAAGGTCTTAAAACCATTGTTTCCGATATCAAATTTATATTCCTCCGAGTACTGTACTGCTGCTGCGGTAGTCACGGCATTGGTAACATTCTCTCCGTCCATGCGCCGTATGCTCAGATTGTATATCCCCTTCATATCCGTGTCCAGCTTTGTCTCATAACTGCCCGGCGCCGTAGCCTGCAGACTCTGGGTTCTGGTGTTTCCCTCCGGATCGGTATACACCGCCTCCACCTGAGTTCCCTCATCGTAGTCAAGAGCACGGTAAGATATATTGGTATAACCTCCCGCAGTCATCACATCCACGGAATCTTCACCCACTCCCGCATTGCCTGCGCTGTAGTCGATAATGCGTTTCCAGAGCTGCACATAGTCGTTTTCGCCTGCGAATCCGGCAGTCCACTGATTTTTCACATCTGTGTTCCATGCCACCGTATGACCCAAACCATACTGCATCACCGTCAGCACGGGATCGTCCTTTTCCGAGGCGATCAGCACATGGGACGCATTTTTCGGCGTCGCGCTGACATAACCGTAGAGAATGGGCCACCCGTCTTCAAACAACCCGTTTGTGATCTCTCCTGTGCCCACCGTCAGAGCAAACTCCCCGTTCTGTAAATAGGTGTCCCCGCTGAGAAATACCTCCTGGGCAAATATCTTGGGAATATCCGTGGCAATGTCGGAATAGTAGTAACGTCCCCCGCAGGTCAGGGCTATCTGTTCAAGCAGCTTTGCATCCGATCCGTCCCCCACCGCCACGGTGGAAAGGGTCACGCCTCCGCTTACATAGGAGGAGGTAAGCCGCTTATAGTCCGTGCTCTCCCCCTGTCCGTCCGTCAGCAGAACCACATGGCGGATGGGCACATCGCACTGCGCCACTTTGTCCAGAGCCTCCCACAGCGCTGGCTGAATGGATGTACCGCCACCCTCGGGTATGGTTGCAATCCGCTCTTTGATCTCCTCCTTATCCTCTGCCAGTGTCGGTTCCACCACCCAGCTAAAGGTATGGTCAAAGGTGAGCACACCCACATAATCGCTGCCGCGCAGCTGGTCTACCGCCGTCTGCGCCGCTGTGACCGCCAGATCCAGGCTGGTAGCTCCAGTTCCTGTACTCACTCCCATACTACCGGAATGGTCTATCACCATGATCATAGCCATATGGGGAATCTCGTCCACGCCCCGCAGCTCCATATCCACCGGAAGCAGGGTTTCCAGTACACTCTCCCGGTAACCTCCCAGCGCGTAACTCTGGTCTCCGCCGCAACAGACCAGACCGCACCCGTAATCCTTAACATAGGTTTCGATGTTGTCCAAAAAACCTTCCGGCAGATCCCACAAATACACATTTTCCAGCACTATACTCTTGTATTCCAGCATGGCGTCCAAAGTTTTCGGCGCGTTGAACGCGGATACCACGCTATAATCACAGTTGGCGCTGTAAAGCAGCTTTTCGTACTCGCTGCTGTCCTCCCCTATACCGGATACCACCAATACTTTGGGTACCGAATCCACCGCCGCATAGGCATGATAACTGTCGTTCTCTTCGCAGGTGTCCCCGGGCGCCGCCACTCTGACTTCAAAGCTTTCCACATTTTCCCCGGTGACTTCCTGCCGGAACTGAAAACGGTTGGTTCCCCGGTTCAGATGGATCTCGTAGGCCGCCGTCTGCATACTGCCCATCCAGATCTGTAGCTGGGCATCCGTGTCATAATTGCTCTGCACCGTCACGGTCATGGAATAGGAGTCCCCCTGATACAGATAGCCGGGAAGTTTTACTTCCTCCACATAGGCGTCCTGTCCCTGTTCCGGTTCATACAGTAAGGCCAGTACTTCCACCTGTCCGGCTGTCAGCGCCGAGGCCGTATTGGTCAGCTCGCCCCGGGTCTCTCTGCCATCGGTGAGTATGACCAGCCTTCCCGCGCCCTGAGCCGGAATCATAGCCAGCGCTCTGGAGACTGCCTCCTCAAAGTTTGTGGCCGTCTTGTCCGGCATGGACATGATCCCCGAAAAACGATCCTCCCCGATCAAAAACTGATCCACCAGGGAATTTTTGCCAAAAGTGACGATACCGTACTGATTCTCCCGGGGCATATCCTCCAGTGTGGCGTGCAGATACTCCTCCATGGCCGCGAGATTCTGCCCATTGCTGTCGGAGATGTCCAACAGAAAGACCGTGGTATTGGTTCCGCTGCGCCTGTTAACAGACAGGCCGCACAGAGCCAGGATCAACACTGTCACCCCTGCCAGACGCACTGCCAGATAGAATTTGCTGCGGCTCCGGGTCTGGCGCCGATACAGAAACCATTCCAGCCCCATCAATAACAGCAATACCGCCAGCAAAACGCTGCGCAGCTGTCTTTTTACCGTCCGATCGCTATAGGTATCCCGCCCCACGGTTCCCTCAGCCGTCAGACGTCCGTCGGACTGGCTGCCTGTGTCGAAACGCACCACATACCGCTCCCATATATCACCGGCCCCCACCTCATACAACCCTGCCTTATGGGTTGGGGCTGTCAGCGTGGTCACGTCAAAATCCGCCTGAGGATGAAAGATCACCTGTTCTCCCGCCATATAGACATTGTCTGCCAACAGAGAAGTATCCCCCAGATAATGAACGGCGTTGGATATAAAGATCGGAAACTCCGCCTTCAGCGGGAAATCGGACTCCCGGATATCAAAGCCCACCACCACCGTTTTCACGCCGTCATGTTCCCCGTAATAGCCTGCGCACTGCTCCCCGGCCCACAAAAAACCCACGCCCCACGGAGGCACATCATATACCCTGGTTTCATTGACACCCACGGAAAAAGAGGATATACCTGCGGTCAGATCGCAGTTTGTGGCGGAAAGCATGACCCGCTCCACTGTATCCGTGGCATTTTCCTCATCCGCAAACACTATCTTGCTGACATCCGTGCGGCCGCCTGTGGAAACACCGGCATCATAGACGCGCACCTCCCGGTTTTCCTCCGACAGGGCCGCCTCACTGCTCACTCTGGTCAGACTCAGACCTGTGGCCGCCTGATATGCCTTCTCGATATAGGTATTGCCCTCCCCGATCATCACCGCCTGCACCCGGGCGCTCTGGGCCGCCACCGCGTAGGCCACATTGTCCTGGGCCAGCGAATCCCACACCTGACCGGATTCATTTTCCCCGAAACGCACCGAACCGATCTCACTGCGCAGCGGTTGTCCCTCCCAGGCAAACGATGTGAAAAAGACCAGCTTTGTCTCTCCCGCCGCTAAAGTCACTTGCCGGATCTCCCGCAGCTTATTCCCGTCATACAGACTGATCTCCAGAGAGGCCTCCTCCTCACTGTAGTTGGTGAGACTGGAGGCGCAGACTATGGAGACTTTCTTCTCAGAGACGGAATCCTCCTCCCCATTCGCCGCAGTTTCTGTAGTCCCGGAACGATCGGGGCTCTCTGGACTTTCCGGATTTATGGGGCTTTCCGGATTAATAGAATCCGTGTTTATCGAATAAGTCAGGAAATTGTTGGAGATATTGCTCACTGCGCCCCCCATCACCATTATCTGGGCGTCAAAATAGGAGACAAACCCCATCGCCTCCTCCGCGCCGTTACCGTCGGTGAACACGATCACCTCCGCCGGAGCCGTCTGCTCTCCGCTCTCCGTCCCGGCAGTGCGCAGAGTTTCCACAACGCTCTCAGCCCCCCGCAGATCCTGGGGGCCGTCACAGCACTCCACCTGTTCCAGCACATCATACAGGTTCTGCCTGTCTTTTACACCCACCGCCAGCAGGTCGGTTCCCATGCAGTCGCTGGTGATCACAGAAAATGCAGACCCTTCCGAGGACGCGATCAGACCCTTGGCCTGCTCCACCGCCTCCTCTATGCGCGTTCTGCCCTCTCCTGTATCATGCTGCATACTGCCGCTGGTATCTAAGAGCAGGATCACATTCCCTCTTCCGGTTCCCGGTCTGTGGATATAGGGCGACATCAGCGCAAGCACCAACAGCAATACCATCAATATCTGGAGATACATCAATATATTGTGAATGAATTTCTCCAAAAAAGTCTTGGCCTGCTGGTTCTTAAACATTTTGTCCCACAACAATGTGGAGGATATCCTGTAGTCCTTCCCCCTGGGCTTTAGCAAATAGAAAATGATCACCACCGGCACTGCCAGCAGCAGCGCAAGCGGCCATAAACTCTCAAATATCATATATCACCTTTAAATCCTGGAACACCAACCGGTTCCTGTCCCTTCCCGTGTCGCAGAGTACATAGGTACCCCGGCCCTTGGCACAGCCCTTTTTCATCCTGTCCGTCAAACGTTCCAGCTCCCGCTCATAACAGTCTATGGCTTTGGCGTCCACCGTGAGACGCAGCTGGGAACGGCTCTCCGCATCGATCAGATTGAGGGCCCCCTCCAACGAGACGCGCAACTCCTCCGAAGCCATGGTGTGCAGCACCACCGGACGCTGCCTGCAATACTGAAGATACTGTAGCAGTTTCTCATAGTCCGCCGCCGTCTCGTCCAGCATTCCCTCCTGGAGAAAATCGCTGATCAGCACCGTAACCCCCGGCCCCCGGGGCCGCAGTTTTCTGGCAGCTCCCAGCATATCCGCCTGGCCTGAAAAATCCAGCCGCTCCAGCCAGTGCAGCACCCTGGGAAAAGCGCTGCGCCCCCCGCCGACCACCAGCCCACGGCTCAAATCCTTTATATCATAGAGACGCAGTCTGTCCATATTGCTCAAAGCCAGATAGGATACCACCGCCGCCAGATCCCTGGCCAGCTCCGCCTTGCTCTCGGCTCCGTAATCCATGGACGCGCTGGTGTCAATAAGTACTGACACCACAGCCTCCTTCTCCTCCATATACTCCCGGATATACAGCTTGTCCAGCCTGGCGTATACATTCCAGTCCATACGGCGCAGATCGTCTCCCGGCATATATTCCCGAAAGTCTGAGAACTCCGCCGACATCCCCTTATGCATGGATTTCCGGTTACCCGACATGTTCAGACTGCTCTTGTGCCACATTCGCAGCCTGAGCCGCTGCAGCGTATCAAAAAAGTTCCTGTCAAGCATACATACTCTTTTCCCTGGCGTCAATGATCTGCCGGATCACCGCATCCTCCGTGATCCCCTCAGATATGGCGTCAAAACTCAGTATCATCCGATGACGCAGCACCGGATAAGCTACACTTTGTACGTCCTCAAAGGATACATTCAGCCGCCCCTCCATAAAAGCCCTGGCTCTGGAGGCACGGATCAGCGCCTGAGCGGCTCTGGGACTTGCCCCCTCCCGGATATGGGGATGCGGTTCATGGGTTGCCATGACCAGCTCCAGAATATAATTCATAACCGCGTCCGCGATGGGGATCTGGGATATGAGATTCCTTGCCTCCAAAAGCTCCTCTCCCTTAAGCAGACTGCGGATCTGGGGAGGTTTTTGCCCTTCCGTGAGTCCCACTATACCCCGTAGCTCCTCCTTGCCGGGAAACTTCACCAGCACCTTGAACATGAAACGGTCCAGCTGTGCCTCCGGCAGCGGATAGGTTCCCTCCTGCTCAATGGGGTTCTGGGTTGCCAGCACCATAAAGGGTTCCTCCAAATAATGGCTCTCATTGCCCACCGTCACCGTGTGTTCCTGCATGGCCTCCAGCAGGGCGGACTGGGTCTTGGGCGTGGCCCGGTTGATCTCATCCGCCAGCACAAGATTGGTAAAGACAGGTCCCCTCTCAAAGCGGAAACTGCTGTTCCCCTCCTCTTTTACCATGATATTGGTTCCGGTCACATCGCTGGGCATCAGATCCGGCGTAAACTGTATACGCTTGAAGGACAGCTTAAACACCTGCCCGATGGTGCGCACCAGCATAGTCTTGCCCAGCCCCGGCATACCTTCCAAGAGTACATTTCCGCCGGATAACATCACCAGCATGACCTGACGGATAATATCTCTCTGTCCGATGATCCCCTTACCGATCTCCTGTTCGCATTCCATGATCTTCTGTTGATAAATCTCAATCTCTGGCATCACATTCTCCTTGTTGGTTGTTCGCCGCAATCCCTGGTCTACATATTTCCCATGGGCAAATATGCGGCATTTACTTGTTCAGATTCTCAAAATAGTCCCGTATCACCGATTCCATGCCCGCGGGATACCGACCGTTTACGATCCCCTCATACGCGCTGTCCGTGTACTGGCCGATCACGGAATTGTAGTCCACATGTTCTCCCTCCCATGCAAGACCGTTCTGCTGGCGAAAATATTCCGAGTTTTCATCGCCGTATTTGTTTCCGGTCAGAGACGGATCGTCAGCAACCCCATTGGGGATGCTGACATAGTCATGAACGGCGTTACTGCTGCCGGTTCCCCGACCGTTGCCTAAGCCCTGACCGTTACCGCTGCCGTTGCCCTGACCCGATCCGTCTCCACTGCCGTCTCCCTGGCCCGATCCGTCTCCATTGCCGTCTCCCTGGCCCGATCCGTC
>ERZ777305.1110-NODE-1110-length-35663-cov-4.197540_pt1 | contig 35663 bp, 35 predicted proteins | sample MGYA00374965_ERZ777305 | MGnify/ENA primary metagenome ERZ777305 (study PRJEB29328, sample SAMD00013331) | mouse gut metagenome | study: EMG produced TPA metagenomics assembly of the Metagenome analysis of fecal microbiota from mouse which was promoted... | reverse complement strand
AATAATACTTAATTTACTCTTTTGTTGCACTTGACTTTTTAATTTAGAAATTATTTTCCATAATAATTAGTAAGCAAGATATCTTTATTTTTCTTAATATTGTAGTTAGATTTTGTCAAAATAGCCTCATCAGATAAAGAACAGTTTTTACTCTTGATGAAAGAGCCATCTGAGAACCATACAAAATCATCGGCATTATCACTGAAGATGTCTATTCCCATATATTTATTAGGGTTATAGGCAATACCCAACATATTTAATACAGTTGGTAAGATATCAGCTGTATCCAATATTTTGTCAATCTTCTTAGGTTCCATATCTTTGCTCCAAATGATGAATGGCGTATTTTGTAATTCCTTTTGATCATTTAAAACATTTTTCTTTAAAGCTACATAGTCACCATCAGAATAGCCATAGACATAATGATCGCTTACTAGAACTAAGACTGTATTATCTAATATACCCTTTTTTTCCAATTTATCAATAAGCGTACCTATTGCTTCATCGGTATCATGGGCTAAAGTACGATAAATCATCTCTTCTTCGCTATATTTTTCAATATCATAAGGATGTTTAATTGTCTTATAAACTTTATTAGTTAAAGTATATTCCAAATGGGCAGAGTAAGTTGTAAAGAAGGCTAAAAATGGTTCATCACTAGTCATCAATTTATAGATATCATCATCGCCGAATAACTCAGTGTCGGCATAATAATTTTTAGTTTCATCAAGCATTCCTGCCTGTTGCATATCTAAAGCTGCATAGTGATGCATGTAGCCTAAGCGCTTATGAAAACTACTGCGATTATAAAAAGATCCTGAGTTAGCATGAAAACTATTAGCACTGTAGCCATTATTCTTTAAAATATTAGCTAAACTATAGTTATAATCAATATCGGTCATATCATAAATAGTATCTCGGCTACTAATGGCATATAATCCAGTATTTAAAGCAAATTCGGAATTAATCGTCTGTCCCCCATTAAAAAATGGTGAATATCTATTGGTAAAATTCATACCAGTATCTTGTAAGTGCTTTAAATTGGGCATCGTATCTTCATCGATAATCCATGAATCAATACTTTCCATCATGATATATATGACATTTTTTCCCTTGAATATTCCCGTATAATCATTCGTGCTATAATTTATACCATAGATGCTGTCGTAATAATCTATCTCTTTTTTTAGGGCTGTTTTATCCAAAGTAATCATATTGTAAAAGTGCTTGTAGACGCTTCTTATTGAATATTCATAGAGTCCCGTAATGTACATACTCGTATTGGGATTAGTAAAATTGGAATAAATACTTTTGGCATTATAGTTTTCTTGCCATGTATTCGGTGTTGCCACACTGCCTAAAGAAAAATAACTGATAAGTCTTATTCCTAGACCGATGATGAGGATAATGGCGAAGATAATTTTCTTTCTCTTATATTCTTTTTCCTCTAATCCCCTATTTAGAAAGTAAACACCAACCATGCAAGCTATGGATAATAGTCCCGTAACAATCATGCCAGGATTTAAATGAATTAAGACGGATTTAACGTATTGTAATCCTTCGCCAGCAACAAATAAATCTGAAACAATCATAAATTTCCCCAGTTGACCAACGTAGCATATTTGAACGACGAAAATGACAATCCATATTACATTAACGATATAATAATAAAGGAGTCTTGTCTTCTTTTTAAGCAGTGGTAAGATGCTCATAAATAAGCATATCCACGATAAGGAGAAACCTAACCATAATAAACTATAACGCAAATTACCGAAACCATAGGCATTTAAATCTATTAATGACTTAGTAAAAATATACATAAACAAACTCAATATGAAGAGAGATGTAAACATCAACATATAAGTAAATGTATTTTTATTTAATATTTTTTTCATAATAATCACTCTCACATTATAACATAAATAAATTAAAAAACATAGTCGTATGACTATGTTAATCGACAACAGTAATGGAATTAATCACAGGTTGTTCATTGGCAGGAATAAGTCCTTCCTTTTTATTGGTAGGTTTGGCGCTTTCACAAATTTTGTCAACTACTTCCATTCCACTTGTTACGTGTCCAAATCCAGCGTAATCATCATCTAGATGTAGAGAATCTTGATGGACGATAAAGAACTGACTGCTAGCTGAATCATTTTGCTTAGAACGAGCCATCGATATAGTTCCACGAGTATGCGATATATTATTGTCTACTCCATTGTTTTTAAATTCGCCCTTAATAGTATTTTTAGCTCCACCAGTACCATCGCCGTTTGGATCGCCACCTTGCATCATAAAGCCTTCGATTATACGATGAAAAGTAAGACCATCATAAAATCCGCTTTCAGCTAAGGTAATGAAGTTTGTTACCGTTATTGGCGCTTGATCAGCATCTAACTCCGCTTCAATCTTTCCATAATCTTTTATATCTATAACGATATGATGTTTGCCACTCAAATAATTTCCTCCTTTTTCCGTCGTCTTGCCATTCTTACTTACGCTTAAGAATAATATAAGTAGCAAGATAATTACGACAATTATAATTATTAACCATGTATATTTTTTCATATTTTTCACCTAAGGTTATTATACTATATTCTAGCGTAACTTTTCAACTATTTCTAATGCCGCCTTTTTACCGGCTTCCATTGCAAGTATTACGGTTGCCGAGCCAGTTACAGCATCTCCACCCGCAAATACCTTATCATCGTTAGTCTTTGTTCCATCGACGATAATTAAACCCTTATCATCCTTATTTATGTGTGATCCAATAGTCGATAAGGGATTTGTCGTTGTTCCAATAGCCATAACAACCATATCGCATTCAATTATTCTGTGCGAATTTTTTACCTCTCTTACGCCATAACTTCCGTCACTTTCTAAATCTGTAAGTTCCATTGAGATAACCTCTAATCCGGTTACGTTGAAATCATCATCAACGAGAACTTTAACAGGATTCGTCAATTCCAATAACTCTATACCTTCTTCTAGGAGGTGTTCTACTTCAACATTCCTTGCCGGAATTTCTTCTTTACTTCTTCGGTACATGAGGGTTACTTTTTTACCAAATCTTCTTAAAGAGCGGGCAGCATCACAGGCAACATTTCCACCACCAACGACAATGATATTTTCACCTAAATAGATAGGGGTGCTCGCATCAGCCTTATAACTTTCCATCAAATTAATACGCGTCAATACTTCATTGGCAGAAAATACGCCATTGGCATTTTCATTTTCGATTCCCATAAATTTGGGCAATCCAGCTCCACTAGCTATATAAATACCATCATATTCGTTCTTTAAATCTTCGATCGTTTTAATTTTGCCAATGAGAGCATTTAAAATAAACTCAACACCCAAATCTTCCAAGGCTTTTATCTCTTGCGCAACAATTTTTTTGGGAAGACGAAATTCAGGGATACCATAGCTTAATACTCCCCCAGCCTTATGCAAGGCTTCATAAATTGTAACATTATATCCCTCTTTGGCTAATTCTCCAGCACATGTAAGACCCGATGGTCCTGAACCAATAATGGCAACTTTTTTGCCATTTTTTTTCTTATTTTTTAAAGAGGATATTTTATGTTCTAGGGCATAGTCAGCTACATATCTTTCCAAAGCGCCAATAGCTATGGCCTCACCTTTGTAGCCTCTAATACATTTTCCCTCACATTGTTTTTCCTGGGGACATACGCGTCCGCATATGGCTGGAAGTGATGAAGCAGATTTAATTATTTTGTTGGCATGCTCAAGATCTTCATTTAAAATAGATGCGATAAATTCGGGTATCATAATGCCAACAGGACAACCTTTAACACACTGAGGGTTAGCACATTGTAAACATCTTGAGGCTTCTGCTTTGGCCTCACAATCGCTATAGCCCAGTGCTACCTCAGAAAAATTTTTTATTCGCTCACTTTTGTCTAATGTGCGCATTTTCGTTCTTTCCATTATTTATCACCACAATTCCCACAATTTCCATGATGGGTAATCCCTTCTTGTTTTTCTAAATATTTTCTTCCTTCAAAAGTCTTATAGATATTCATTCTCTTGATTGCTGCATCAAAATCTACCTTGTGACCATCAAATTCGGGACCATCGACACAGGCAAATTTGACCTTGCCATCGACAAGCAAACGGCAGGCTCCACACATACCTGTTCCATCAACCATAATAGGATTCATACTTACAGTTGTTGGAATATCTAATTCCTCAGTAAGCATGGAGACATATTTCATCATTATAACAGGTCCAATAGCTACACATTTATCATACTTTTTATCAAGAGTTTTTAAGCAATCTGTAACTAATCCATGATAACCCTTTGAGCCGTCATCAGTGGCAATATAGAAGTTATTACAAATACTTTCTATCTCATCTTCTAAAATTAAATATGAAGCGCTTTTAACGCCATAAAGGCAATCAACATCGACACCATGTTCATGCAAATATTTAACCTGCGGATAAACGGGAGCTATACCTACACCCCCAGCGACAAAGAGAAGGGATTTTCCCGAACACTCATCAATATTTGTGACTAAATCAGAGGGATTTCCCAAAGGTCCAACGACACTAAAGAGTTCTTTCTTAACTTCGGTGAGTTCTAAAGTTGAAGCTCCCACAGTTTGATATATCATCTTTAAAATACCAGTTTCTTTATCATAATCATAGATAGTTAGAGGAATTCTTTCACTAGTATTATAGGCCATAACAATGACAAACTGCCCTGGCAAGCATTTATCGACAACTAAAGGTGCTAAGACATCTAGTTCATAAATATTTTGACCAATTAATTCATTTTTTAATATTTTATACATGATATCACCTGAGTAAATTATAACATAAAACTCCTTGTTTCTTTATAAATTTAAGCATAAAAAAAGACTTTTTAATCCAAGTCTACTTTATCTAAATCATCAATTAAATCAGCCTGTTGATCTAATAAACTTTTTATTCTTCTCTTATAGGTAATGATATTGCGTCTTATTCTTGCCGCATCTTCTTCTAAGTGTTCCGCTTTGAGGAGAGCATCGTTAATTATGCGATTGGCATTCTTTTTGGCCTCGACCAAAATTAGATCACTTTCGTTTAATGAATTTTCCTTATATTTATTAGCAGCATCTTGAGCAATCATAACTGCTCGATTAATAGTTGCCTCCATATCTTTATAATGTACAAGTTCTTTATTTAATCTATCGATTTCCAAATCCTTTTCTTTCATCTTTTGAATCATATCATCAACTTGGACAATTACTTCATCGACAAAAGCATTTACTTGTTCAACATTATATCCATTAAAACTTTTATCAAATTTTTTCATTACATCACCCCAAAGAGTTAACTAATTACTTAAAAGTCTATCTCATCTTCTATTTTAGCTTTGTTCTTCTTTTCCTCTTCGTCACTTATGCGACCCTCAACATCGACATTTTTAGGAGTACATAAATAAATTCCATTTCCTAACTTTTGAATATCTCCACCGATAGCATATAATGCTCCACTAAGAAAATCAATTATTCTACGAGCTTGGTCATTAGTAACGCGCTTTAGATTGACAACAACTGAATTTCTCTTTTTTAAATGATCAGCTATTTGTTGTGATTCTGAATAAGCTCTTGGCTCTACTAAAACCATTTTATTTGTACTACTTTTTTTACTAACACTCGCTTCTTCTTCATATGATTCATCTTCAATATCTGCTATTTCCGGATCATCTTTTGGAAATATTTTTTCAAATATACCCATATTAACACCTCCATATGTTTACTATAACATTATAATATCACATTTAGGCATTTATAGTAAACCTTTTTTACTTACCATTTGGTGTTTTTTCGCACTTATTTTAAATGTGGCTCTTCTCCCGTTAAAGAGGCTTTATCCTCATGGGCACAATATTGTTCATATAACTCTATATATTCATCGACAGCTTCTAAGTATTCGCTTTTCTCACGATCCTCTTTTTGGGCACTAGAAGGAGAATTCAATTCACTTACGACTTCTTCTACCATATCTGGTGTTTTTTCTGGTTCTAAAGATTCCAATTGTTCTTCAGAGACAATTTTAAAATCCACGTCGATAATGCTAGGATCAACCCACTCAATTGCTTTGGTAAGTTTTTCTTTTCCAAAATCTACTTTTGATGAGGATTTAAAGAGAAACAAATCAATAAGTGGTTCAAGTTGGAAGCCGGGAACAAAAAATTTAACAAAATAATCACTTAAAGTTTTAAAAACATGCCCATCAAAAAGGCCTTTAAACTTGTATGTTCCCCTATATTTATTTTTATATCCTTCTTTTTTCTTAAGTTTTTCGTATTTAAAATCATATATTATAGTCGAACCAATTGCTATGAATATGAAGGCATAATAACCATAAACAAGCATTACTCCCATAAAAATCACCTACTTTTTCAATTCTTTATTTTCTAATAACAATGCCACTTCTTTTTCTAAATCTGTTCCTTCAATTTCCGCTTTTTCTTGATAAGCTATTTCTAGTTCGGCAAGAAGCAAGGCAATTCTTTCATCTATTCCATATTCACTGAAAGGTATCACACGATTTGCCATATTGCTCTTATTCTTTAACGATCTCACAGCAACCACTTTCTCGGGTAAAGTTATATCGCGATATGTACTTTCAATTTCCTCGATGATGCCATCACGCTCACTTCTTTTCTTTGCTTGAGAGGCTTCGTATTTCATTTGAATCTTTCTTACCTTTAATACTCTTAATGCAAGCTTTTTATCAGATGTCTCTAGTTGCTTCCTTGCCTTATCAACGGTCGTTATCTCTCCTGAATTATATTCAGCTGATAGATCATCATCAGAACACTTTTTAAAACAGAAAAGTGGTATCGTGAAAATGAGATTTGCTATTGGACAAATAGTCAAAAGCCAAAATATGGTACCCGATTTTATACTTGGATTATTAAAATACATGTTAAAGGCACTGCTCTTTCCCACATTTACAAAACCCAATTTCTTCTTTTTCTTTCATATAAAGTGAAATAGGTTACGATAGAACTTAGAGATATAACATAAGAACCTACTATAACAAATATGCCAATCATCGTTTCACCTCTTTGGTTTATTACTATAGCAAAAAAGTTACAAAAAAGCCAGTTAAAAATAGTTTTATTACCTATTTTTATATTCTAAAGAGATAACATATAAAAAGAACAGTATTTAAAATACTATTCTTTCTAGTATATAATCTTTTACTTCTTCTAGAGGCAAAGTTATTTGTTCCATAGTATCCCTGTCTCTTAAAGTAACAGTATTATTATTTATCGTTTCATCGTCAACAGTTAAACACCAAGGGGTACCGATTGCATCGGCTCTTCTATAACGTTTACCAATGTTAGCTGTTTCATCATAGCTCGTCATGAAATATTTGCTTAATTCTTCATAAATTTCTAAAGCTTTTTCAGCATGGTTCTTTTTGATTAAAGGTAATACATTAACTTTAAATGGAGCCAATACAGGATTTAATTTTAAAACTTCACGAGTTTCCCCATTTTCTAATTCTTCAACACGATAAGCTTCGTCTAAAAGAGCTAAAACAGTTCTATCAAGTCCATAAGTTGATTCAATTATATAGGGAATATATTTTTCATTAGTATCAGGATCTAAATACATCTGTGAAGTACCTGAATACTCTTGATGACGCGATAAATCATAATTAGTACGATTATGGGTACCATTTATCTCGCCCCAACCAAAGCAGAAATTATATTCAATATCACAAGCCTCTTTAGCATAAAAAGCCAATTTCTCATGATCATGGTATCTTAGTTTTTCCTCAGGTAAACCTAAATCCATAAAGAACTTCTTACCATATTCTTTAAAATATTGATATAATTCAGAGTCATTTCCCTCTTTACAGAATGTCTGATATTCCATTTGTTCAAACTCGATGGTTCTAAATGTAAAATTACCAGGGGTAATCTCATTTCTAAAGGCTTTACCAATTTGTCCAATTGAAAAAGGTAATTTTGCACGCATTGTTCTTTGAACATTTAAAAAGTTAACGTACTCACCTTGCGCATTTTCGGGTCTTAGATAAACGACATTCTTGGAATCATTCGTAACTCCTCTTTGCGTTTGGAACATTAAATTAAATTGTCTAATATCAGTGAAATTAGATTTTCCACATTTAGGACAAGGAACTTTATTCTCCTTAATAAAATTCATCATCTCTTCTTGACTCATCGCATCTCCCTTACTAGAGTTGGTAAAGTCATTTATGAGGTTATCGACACGGTGACGCGTCTTACATTCCTTACAATCAGCTAAAGGATCTGAAAATCCTTGAACGTGTCCACTTGCTTCCCATACTCTTGGATGCATTAAGATATCGGCATCAACTTCATAGGCATTGCGTCTTTCTTGGATAAATCTCTTTCTCCAACAATCCTTGACGGTGTTTTTAAGTCTGCTTCCTAGAGGACCGTAATCCCAAGTATTGGCAAGACCACCATATATTTCACTTCCCTGAAATATGTAACCATATTGCTTACAAAAATTTACTAATTCTTCCATATTTTTTGCCATAATTTTAATTCTCCTTCTTTTCACTTTCTATTCTTGAAATATACATTTCTAAACTTTTTACATCAGTTACTATATCAATTGTATTTAAATGACTTTCATTTATGAATCCATCACTTTCCATATCCTTCAAAAAATTAATTAAAGGGGTATAGAAATTATCAAAATTAAATAGAACTATGGGAATATTACTATGTTTTTTTATCTTCTCATCCATAATACTAAATAATTCAGCTAAGGTGCCAATTTCTCCTGGTAGTATCAATATCAACTCGCTTGAGACATAGATATTTTCACGCTTTTGAAATGTTGAGGGAGATACTTTTGAGGCATCAACTTCGACATCTTCTAAAACGGAAACTTCAGAAATATCTAATACCGCTTTTGTTTTGGCTTCTTCATACTTAAAAGTCATATAGCATTTACCCATCATCCCCGATTGGGGACCGCCGAATACTAGTTTATGATTGTTCCGCGTCAACATCGTTGCTATTTCGCTAGCTAAATCACGATATTTAATTGGCACTACTGAACTCGTGCTACATCCCACAAATATGCGCATAAATACCCTCCTTAAAACAAAAAAAGAACTAAGCATATATGGGCGAATTGCTTCGCTGTTCCACCATACTTTGTTCTCTAGTCATCTCATAGCTCGAGGCTTTCCACACCTGTCATCACTTAACAAGTCAATTATAATATTATTTTATAAAATTTTCAATACCTAATTAGAGATATCCAATATTTTCAAATATATTAAAAATTTTAAATTAACTAATTCTCCAAACATGGACGAATGTTGAACTTTATAAGACCATACCCGATGCAAATCGGCATCTCTTTTTTTCAAATAGCTCCCGAATATGCAAATAAAATTGTCGTATTCTTCCAAGGGTATATTCTCATCTATAACCTCCTGTTGGAGTAACATATTTAGTTCTAAAAACATATCTATATTGTCATAAGTGACCTTTAAGGCATCACTCTCGGGATTTTTCATAATGCTCTCATAATTAAATTTGCCACTTATATATAATACTAAGAAATCATGGTAGTTTAGGCGCCCATTGATGCCATCTTTTATATTTATATACTCCATAAAATCATAATTATCTAAGCCATCAATAAAAGCTAAATAATATAGATAATATAATATTCGATAATTGCGGTCAGCTAAGTCGACCTCGGCACGGTTAATCATCTCGATTAATTTATTTCTTATATCTTTTTCATCTATTGCGTGAAAAGATTTACCAATTTCTTGCAGCACTTGTGTCTCATGAGGAAGAGATAAAACTTCCGGTAGAATATCTTGCGATAGGATATGAGCATGTCTAAGCAAGGAAATCAATAAAAGCATTCCACTTAAAACTCCAGCCTTAATTAAAATATCTTTTTTATACATCTCTTTTCCCATGACAAATACATGAATTCTTTTAAGCTCTTCTGTATTAGGAATTTTCTTTCTATCGCCTTTAAGGAAAAGATACTCGGATGAGTCTTTATGATAATATATTTTACTTATATTATTACTATTTAAGTTCTGGCATGTCTCGTATATTCGCAATCTATCTTCATCATAATAGCCAATGAATTTAAACGCGCTCAATTTTATCTCTTCCTTTCAATGAGATTGATTATAATCTCTTTAAGATTATTTTGCAAGACTTTTTTATATTCTCAAAGGATCTACATCAATTTCTAGATTGACATCTTTATTGTTGATATATTGTCTATCGAGTTCGCTAATTATATCAAAAAGATTATCTTCCCGACGGTATTTTATAATCACCTGAAATCTAAAGACATTATTAATCTTAAACATATTAGCTGTGGTTGGGCCTAGACAAATCGTCTCATTCTTTATTTGTTTTCGAAGATAATTGGCCACTTTAATCGATTCTTTACTAGCCATCTCATAATTTTTAGAAGTAATTCTCAATAAGACTAAGTAATAATATGGCGGATATTTTAGTTTTTTTCGAATGTCCATTTCATAGTTGTAATTACCTAAGTAATCATTTTTTAAAACATAGTTTAGGGTTTTATTGTCGGGATTAAATGTTTGAATAATAACTTTTCCTTTTAAGTCGGCTCTTCCAGCTCTTCCACTTACTTGACTCAATAAACTAAAGGTGTTTTCACCACTTCGAAAATCGGGAATATTTAAGGATTCATCGGCATTTATGATTCCTACAAGGGTAACTTTGGGAAAATCAAGGCCTTTACTGATCATCTGCGTGCCCACGATGATGTCATATTCTAGATTTTCTATACCCTTTATTATGTCTTCATGAGAGCCCTTTTTTGATGTTGTATCAGCATCCATTCTTACAATCCTATAGGAAGGATATAACTCCTTTAAAGTTTGCTCGACTTTCTCGGTTCCCAAACCAAAATCTCTTATGGCTTTTTCGCCACATTCAGGACATATATCAGATTTAATAACAGTATAACCACAATAATGGCATCGAAGATGATTACTCGTCTTATGATAAGTAAGGGTGATATCACAATGAGGACATTTATAGGTAAAACCACAACTTTGACAATTGATAATCGTTGAAAAACCTCGGCGATTAAGTAAAAGCATAACTTGTTCATGACGTTCAAGCGTGGCCATTATCTCTAATTGCAATGTCTCAGACAATACCATGTTGCGCTTTTTAAACTCGGGTGCCATATCGACTATTTCCATTGATGGTAACTTCGATGTGCCAATTCTCTTAGTCAGGGCAATATATTTATAGACATTCTTACTTGCCCTAGCCATACTCTCTAAGGAAGGGGTAGCCGATCCTAAAACTAAGGGGCAATTATGATATTCACAACGCCATTTAGCGATATCTAGGGCATGATATCTCGGCATATTATCCTGTTTATAGTTACTAGAATGCTCTTCGTCAATGATAATAAGACCTAATTTTTTTATCGGCGTAAATATAGCGGAGCGCGTTCCTACGACAATGTGTACTTCCCCCTTCATAATCTTTTTATATTCATCGAATTTTTCACCTTCACTCAAATTTGAATGAAAAATGGCCACATCACTTCCGAATCTATCATAAAAACGATGAACTATCTGTGTGGTTAGAGAAATCTCAGGAACTAACATGATGCCGCACTTGTCCTCTTTTATAACTTCTTCACATAAATGCATATAGACTTCTGTTTTTCCTGAACCTGTTATGCCGTGTAATAGATAAGTATCATATTCATTTATTCTTTTTTTTACAGTATCACAGGCGTTTTTTTGTTCATCCGTTAATTGGGGTTTATCTTTATCTAAAGAACTTTTATTTATTCTATAGACGCTTTCATATTCATATGCTACTAAATCTAATTCTATTAATCTATTTAAGCAGCTCTTGCTTTTTATATCTTTCTTTAAGATTCTTCCCTTCTTTAATTGCTCTAATAATTCATTTTGTTTTAAAGAGCGCTTATTATTCTTTATGTACTCATCAACTGTTTGATTGTCTTTATTAATTTTGACATAAGTAAGCATTAAATCATAGTTTTCCTTGTTATTTTGTACTTTTAAAGAGGTTGGAAGCATAGTTTGATAGGCACTTATCAATGTGCAAAGGATACGATTTTTGATATAGTATCCTAGTTGCAAAAGTTCATCATTTAATTTTAGTTCTTTGGTGATAATATTCGTGATATCTTTAACTTCATAATCTCCCGTTGGAGCATTATCGTGAATCTTTAAAACAAAGCCATTGATATTTTGTTTGCCAAAGGGAACCGATACTTTCATTCCTTTATCTAACTGCCCGATAAAAGCACTCGGGATATGATAAGTGAATGTGTGATCTAAAGATTTAACGCCATATTGTATTAAAACATCGGCATACATATTATCACCTCTTATGTTCATTATAGCATAAAAAAGTGAGCGTCTAATAAAGATAAATAAAAAAACGTGTATTTAAACACGTTTAAAAATTACTCAATTATAATCCTGGTGTTGTTATAGTTGTACCATTTCCCGTTGGAGATGTAACCGTACTACTTGGATTAGTAATTGTCCCATAAGGATTTTGCGTACTTGGCGTCATTATGCCACCAAAGAAGCTTTGAAATAATAATCCTAAATTCCCGAAATTAGAAATATTAGTAAGTATTTTCTGTTGATCTTCAGCACTTATATTTTGATAATTAACACTATTTTTTGTGTTTATCTTTTCTACTTTTGGATTAATATCATCTTTAACAGCTATCTCTAAAGAAGCTTTTAACAAATTATTATCTTCATCATAAGAAGTAAGTTCAATCTTTTGGCTAGTCTCTTTAGCGGTAGAATTAGTTGTCGATGAAGAAGTATAAACTAAATTAAAGACATCTTTTTGATCCTGTTTAAATGACAATTTATAACCACTAGTAACTTTTGCTAACTCGAAATTAGCTTTTTCATCATAAAGGCGTATTCCAAGTAATGAAGAGCCCTTCTTATCTGTTATTATTTCAAGAGTTGGTGATTCTTCTCCATATTCCATATCTTCTATAGATTCATCAAGGCTATCTTTTAACTCATCAACACTCATGCTAGATAATTTAGCAAATTCCTCTAAAAATTTCGTATTATTTTTCATGTGGCTGATAATTCGCTCAAGGATGATTTTTTTATTATTCTTATTTAAAATGATGGTAACTACATTGGCTTTTTGAGTCTTGCCATCTAATGTAACATCTTTAACTGTTTGCGTATTACTTGCGGCTTTTAATCCAGATTTTATGGCATTGATAAATCCCTGAAGGATAAGTGTATAATTGATATCATTTTGTTCAATACCTTCAAATAAACTATCGTAACCTTCAATATCTGAATAAATATAATTTTCATAGAAGTTCTCTAGTAAAATATAGGCTTTAGACTCCGCAGTATATAATTCTAATTTTAAAGGATCTTTATCTATTAACTCTAAATCTTCTCCTTCACTCTTCATATTTAATTTGGAAATGTTTAGAGTATAATCCATTATTTTCTTTTCTAAATCATAAGCATACTTGCCATCAAATTTTCCATCAAGGTTCGTTTCGCCATAGGATAAGGAAGCAGAGATATCATAAGTTCCACTCTTTACCTCAACTTTTTCCGCTTTTAATCCAGCAGCAAATTTATTCATACCGCTGAAGACGGCATCAATACGTTTATCGGCACTCTTATATTGACTCATATAATAATATACGCCGATTCCCGCTGCTATAGCGACAATTGCTAAGATTACCGCTACAATAATGATAACCTTTTTATTTTTCTTACTTTCAATTACTGGGGCAGCTGTCGATGCAATTTTTACACCATCACCTATTTCCCCTTGGTTGCTTAAAGTTTGAGGACCAGATACCTGATTGGACATATCCATCGGAGGTACAGGATTAGATGGCATTACTGGGGCTTGTGGAGGTATTGGATTTTCCACTGTTGGAGCCATAGGAGATGCAGAATTATCCTGTGGTGTTGGAGCCACCTGCTCGCCCGATGGCATCCCCATTGGATTATTTACAGGTTGGTTATTTGGTAAAACTGTTGGCTGCCCATTTAGACTTTGACCTTCTAAACTTTGTGAATTTAAAGCACTTGCCCCTGCTTCTTGAGGCATTCCCACTGTTGGTGATGGAGCACTACTTTGCTCACTTAAATTTTGGTCTTGTGGTAAAACTGGCGCCTCTGGAGTTACAGGAACACCACTATTATTTTGGACAACATCATTTACCACATTGTGATTAGTTGGTAAAACTGTATTGCCACAAAACGGACAAGAAGTCGTACCTTCTGGAATTTCATTTCCACATGATATACATTTCATTTTTATCCCTCTTTACTTCTATTTATTATTTTCTACTATACATAATATACCTTAAAAATTATTGTTTTTCAATAGTTTTGCCGCAAAAGCTTAAATTAAGTCTCTATTTAGGAGTTACTTCAACTCTTGGACATTTAATTATTGAATCGTTATAAGTACAGTTGCACACGTCTTCGCCATCTTCACAGTGACAAATCAATGATGGACTACATTTGTTTTTAAATATTTCTGGCAATTTATCTACCCAATCAGTATTGCTTGTATAAACTCGCAAATTATTTTTAAAATTTTGATAGTCTAAACTAGAAAAATCGCGAATACTCTTTGAAGTTTCATATGCTGATTTTTTGACATTAGCCCTTTTTTCTCTTTCAATATCCAAAGTCATATCCATCACAAGATTATCCATATCAAAGGTTACTTCATAAGTTTTTTTAATAAAATCATCTTTTTCCTTAGTCGTTACAACTAAAGTAGAAGATAAGATGTTTTTATTATCTTCAAAGATATCTAGATAATATTTTGTCTCACCTATATCCAATTGAATGCGTCTTTTAGGTTTATTTTCTTCTTCAATCTCGGCCGATAGACGATATATCTTAGTTCCACTATAGTAAATCTTTAAAATAATCTTATCATTGCTAACTCCCGAATATTTGTAGTCAAGCTCTGTCAATTTATTTTCAAGACTTTTTACTACATCTTCTGTCTTGCATTCTCTTAGATGAGCTATTTCATTTATGTAATTAGTATCCTCAGATAGCGTTTGATAATAAGTCTTTAAAAACTGTTCTTTTCCATTATTATCCAAAGTAAGTGTACGCAAATTAACCTTTGTTTGCTCACCTAAATAGGTAATATTTTCAGTCGAATCAGCATAGGTGCTCTTCTTTAAAGATGCCGTTAATGCCTCTTCTATTCCCGTTAGTATTGAGGATAAATCATAACTCTTGGCACTAAGTAATCCCGTTTGATCATCTATTGGAAAATATATTACATCATCGTTAAACAATTCCTTTGATTGAAAATAGAAATCAGTATTATTCAAATTGGCAATAAAATTGAAATCACGGTAATCAAGAATTATGCCGCCATTTTGTTCACGAGGGTCGCGCATTTTACCTGTTAAATTGGCAATTCTATTTTTCGTATCAAAACTATAGGTTCCCGTAAAACCTGACTTTTTATTATTGATACTGATATCGAATTTATAGGTACCCGATTTTGTCGATGATGACCCTGTATAATTTTCAATATAAAAATCGAAAAAGTCGGTCATTGTATCATTAAATAAGCGATAAGGACTGTCTGAACCAGATGAGAACATACTCATGATTAAAGCGACAAAAATTAAAATAACAAAGACTATTGCAGCCACCCCACCAATAACGATCTTTTTATTTTTTGGTTCTTTTATGTAGGTTTTTATATCTAGTTTGTTATTGGCATCATAATCTCCTGTATTAATATTGCCGAAATCGATTGTAGCTAAGTTTTCTTCCCTTTCCTTGATTTTTTCTTCCTCACTTATATAAACGCCTACTGGATGATCACAAAATGGGCAAGTCGTGGAAACATCGGGAATATTTTTATTGCATTTTATACATTTCATAGCTTCTCCTACTTTCTATTCACTATTATAAGTATAAGATAAAAGCAGTTAAATTACAATTGTCTTTTTAATCTATATTGATTTTTGCGAACAAATGTATTATATTATTTTTAAGACGGTGATATTATGGAGAAAAGGAATATTTTATGTATTGATTTAAAAAGTTTTTTTGCCTCTGTTGAGTGTGTTGAAAGAAATCTCGATCCCTATACTACTCCACTTGTTGTCTGTGATCCTAAACAAAAGGGAGCGATTACACTCGCTGTTACGCCTTATCTAAAAAAAATGGGAATAAAGGGACGCACAAGAGTCTATGATATTCCTAAACACATAAAGTATATAAAGGTCCCTCCTCGCATGCGCTTATATCAACAAAAAAGCAAAGAAGTGATTGGCATTTTTTTAGATTTTATCGCGGAAGAAGATATTCATGTTTACTCTATTGATGAGGCCTTTTTAGATGTTACGGATTACCTTCGCCTTTATAATAAAAGCGACTATGATTTAGCTAAGACTATTTTAAAGACTGTATACCAAAAAACAGGTCTTACAGCAACTGCCGGATTAGGACCTAATATGCTTTTAGCCAAAGTTGCCATGGATATTGAAGCGAAAAATAATGATGACAATATCGCCTATTGGGATTATTCGGATGTCGAAACTAAACTATGGAAAATAGCACCTCTTTCTAAAATGTGGGGAATTGGTCCACGCATGGAAAAAAGATTAAATGCTATGGGTCTTTTCTCTGTTGGCGATATTGCAAAATTTGATAAAGTAAAACTTAAACAAACTTTTGGCGTTATGGGACTGGATTTATGGATGCACTGCAATGGTATTGATACGGCAAGGATTAAAGATTTAAAAAATAGGGAGATAAAAGATAAGAGTTTTTCGCATTCGCAAGTGCTTTTTAAGGATTATTTTGCCTTCAATATACCCATAATAATATATGAGATGGTTGATGTCCTATGTCGCAGATTAAGAAGTGAGAAATATTTATGTCAAGGTATCGGGTTTGGAATAAGCTACTCCCAAAAGATTGGGGGTGGATTTTATCGCTCACAAAAGCTTGATGCCTTAACTAATGATGCGGAAGTTATCTACAAAGTCTGTATGTTCATATTTGATCAATACTACATTAATCTACCTATTAGAAAAGTTTCAATAAGCTTAAATAGATTAGTTGAAAATACGCAAGTACAGTTAAATCTCTTTGAATCCTTTGAAGAAATAGAGAATAAAGAGCGGATAAACTCGACAATCGACGAAATAACAAATCGCTACGGGAAAAATTCTTTGCTTAAAGCCTCTAGTTTGCTAAAAGATTCAACCATCATGGATAGGAATAACAAGATTGGAGGTCATCGGGCATAACTTTTAAACATGGAACATGGGCACCCTTTAGTTCAATGCTCAATGGTGAACAAGTTTTAAATGAATTATCAAAAGAAAAAGATAGGACATCTATACCTATTCTATCAGAAGACCAAAAAATGGTTTTAGAAAAGAAAATAGTTGAATATTTTTTTCTAAAAGAAGAAGTAATTATAAAATACTATGAATCCGGGTATATAAAAACATTAACAGCATATATTGTCAAACTGGATTCAATTAAAGGAATAATATATCTAAGCAACAATATGCATCTTCATTTTTCAAATATTTTGGATATTTTATCAAAAAACACTTGAAAAGTATTTTGCGTTATGATACAATGTTTTTGTTGCTGATGGGGAATTAGCTCAGCTGGCTAGAGCACCACGTTTGCACCGTGGGGGTCAGGGGTTCGAATCCCCTATTCTCCACCATTAGTGATTAACAACGGTTTATCCGTTGTTTTTTAATGTGTTAACGTCAATTTTTTGTCAAAACACTTCTTTTGAGATGCATATTATTTATCTTAATGTTAGAATTTAATTAGAAAGCGAAGGTATAAAATGAGAGAATTTGAACCAACAAGGCCAAATGGATTTACCCAAGGAAACCCTAATACAACAACACTAGTTATTGAAAATATTCCCAGTGAGGTAGGATACGAAATCGTTACGCAAGCCATTAGTGATGGGGAAACCCTTAATCGTGACGAAATAATTCAAAAATATAATCGTAGAATGAGTGATGATCAGAAATACGTTGTTATAGACGGAAGCGAATTAGATAATTTTTTGAGTTATGTTGCATTTCAAACTTTAAAATCGTATTTGGAAAAACCAGAGATAATGATATGTGAACGAGAAATAGAAGATTTTCCTAGTACTGAAACAAAAAAAGAAGAGGAAATTGATGAAGAACAAAAAGATGAATACGGTCGTACTCCATATGTAAGAAGAATAATTGAAGAAGTAAAAGAAGAAATGCGTCAAGCACATGTGGACCGCGAAAATGCTCGAGAATCGCTAGATATTCCGACAACACATCATAGATAAAATTAAGGATATATCCTTAATTTTTTTATTTTATCTTTTGTTTTAATTGATTTTCAGTTATAATGTATATAGAGGTAGTGTATGAAGAATAACAACAATGATTTGAAACAAGATGAGATTAATTTATTGGCCTATAAAGCTAAATACTTTTTAATTGGTTTTATGGTTGGGATAACCCCATATATCCTATTGTTGATGTCTTATGAAAAATTTACGACATTGACTCAATTAGTTAATTTTAAAGAGATACTAGTAACTATGGGCATTTGTACAGCATTCATAAATGCTTTCATCTTACAGAAAAAAATCAACAAAAGGTATGCTGAAATATTGGCAATAAATAAAGATGTTAAGATTAATTCTTAACATCTTTTGTTTTTATGGATTACAATTAAACGGATCTAAGACGCAAACCTCACAACTATGATATTCTCCATTTATGCTATTAAATGCATCAATTTGAGAAAGAATTGTATTTAGAAGAGTTGGCAAAAAGACAATGATAAGACCTAAAAGTATTCGAAACCCTAGACTCTTAGCCTGTTTGCTTAAGGAATCAGTAGTTCCTGCCATAACCGTCTTATATAAATCAAAAGTTCCAAAACCGATAATCAATAATGGTATAAAATAACGTGCGATGGTTACCATATAGCCAACAAATCTTAACGCTTTTAAAACATTAGTATCTGAACAAACATTGTCGCCAATATATTCTTCGCCAATCATCGTAAGAGCATTTAATATTGTATTAAAATCCATAATATCACCCATTCATATAAATATTATATCATTAAACATTTATACATTAATATATTTTGTACATAAGTTTACATTATTTTATTAATTGACCTATTTTGCAAAAAAATACAGATTTTTAAATCTGTATCATATGTAATCAATAATTTTTTCAATTTCTTCTTTAGTCAAAATATTTTCTATTTTCTCTTTATTGGACAATAGATGTAGAGAATCTTCATAATATTCAAGTTTTTCCTTTACCTCAATTAAAGACTTACTTATGGCATTTTTACTGACGTTATAATTTTCAGCAATCTCTTCCATAGTCAAATTATCAAAATAATAATCTTCAAAATAAGCTTGTTGTTTATCGGTTAACAATTTTTTATAGTAATCATACAAATTTGATAAATATATCTGCGTATCCATTAGACCATATCCTTAAATAATCCATATATATAATCTTCAATATCAAAGGCTCTCAAGTCATTCATTCCCTCACCTAAGCCAATAAATTTAACAGGCAAACCGACAACTTCTTTAATAGCTAAAACGATTCCCCCTTTAGCTGTTCCATCTAACTTGGTTAAAACAATTCCCGTGATATCTGTAATTTCCTTGAAAGCTTCAGCTTGACTAATGCCATTTTGTCCTGTGGTTGCATCAATTATTAAAAGGGTTTCATGAGGAGCATTAGGGATATGACGACTGATTACTTTATTAATCTTTTCAAGTTCATTCATTAAATTGACTTTGTTTTGCAATCTTCCAGCAGTATCAATTAAAACAATATCGACATTTTCCTCTTTGGCTTTAACTAAACCATCAAATATTACTCCGGCAGGATCGGTATTTTCTTTACCATAAAATATAGAATCTGTTCTTCTTGCCCATTCCTCTAATTGAGGTACTGCTCCAGCACGGAATGTATCACCGGCAATGAGCATAACCTTTTTTCCCTCTTTATGGTATTTATTGGCCAATTTACCAATAGTTGTTGTCTTTCCTACGCCATTAACTCCGACCATTAAAATAACTGTTGGTCCCTCTTCGGCAAAATTGATTTTATCAGTTAGGGATTCCCCTTCGACATAGATCATGAATAACTCATCGACGATAACCTCTGTCAAGAAGTTCGTATCGACAATATTTTCATGTTTAACTCTCTTTCGCAATCTCTCTAAGAACTTAAAGACTGTATTAACGCCGATATCCGCTCTTATGAGAAGACTTTCTAATTCTTCGAAATACTCTTCATTAACCTTGGTAAATTTTTTGCCTAAAAGACTTAGTTGTGAGACAAACTCCTTGCGGGTTTTTTCAAGTCCCTTGTCATAGGTGATAACGTCCTTTTCTTCTTCGGTAAGTATTTCCTCATTTTCAACGGTTACCTTTTCACTAACATTTTCAACTAATTCCTTTTTTCCAATAAGTTTTTCCTTAAATTTTTGAAATAATCCCATTTTTTCTAACCTCCCAAAACTTTTTTATAATAATCTTTCGATATCAATAATTTACTCATTTGAAATTTTAATTTTACCTTTTCATTCATTTCATTAATATAATTGCTATCTATTTTTTCATCCGTAAAAGGTGTAAATTTCTTTTTCATATAGTCATATTTGCCCTTTGATGTAATCCATGATTTATTGTTAAATATTACTAAATCATCGGCATCAGAAAAGATATCATTGCCAATAAGCAAACGCGAATCATACTCGATACCAAATAAGTTTAAAACGGTTGGCAAGACATCCAAGCTCGATGTATATTTATCAACAGTAACATTTTCCATAGCACTATTGTAGATAATCAAATTGTTTTTATATAAATCAAAATTTTCATCTTTCATCCAGTCGACATATTCAGAAATATCCTCACTAGTTAAACCATAGGGATAATGATCGGCAGATATTACTATAACTGTATCATCTAAAAGTCCATCCCTCTTTAAATTATTTAAAAGGACTTCTAATGATCGATCAAATTCAACTTGACTTGCCACATAAGCCTTAATCTTTTCACTGGCATTCATATTTTTTACAGCATCTTTATTCTTTGATGACATGGCATTACCACCAGTGAAATTATACTGAAGGTGCCCCGATATACTCATATAGTACCCCAAAAAGCGCTTGCCTTTAGTCAAGGACTCATAACTTGAATTAATAACATCTATATCACTCGTTGGCCATGAATCTTTAATATTTTTTAAGGCATATTTGTAGCCTTTTTTATAACGATCATAACCATAGTACGTGTATCCTAAATTGGGCATCGTCTTATCGCGGTTGTAGTAAGTATACGTCCATCCATGATATGCATTGGCACTATATCCATAGTCTTTCATAATATTTCCCAAAGAATATGGCAAATATTTATTAATTGTCTCTTTCATAGAACAAGTGGCAACTCCTGGTAATATTGATAATGAATTGATGAATTCCCCATCAGAAGTTGAACAGTTAAAGATTGGCTGATAGAAATTATTAAAGATAAATCCATTATTGGTCATCTTATATAATGTCGGTGTTACATCCTTATCTACGGCAATGGGATAAAAACCTTCAGCAACGATAAATATTAAATTCTTACCAGCAAAGACTCCTGTATATTCATTTTGGTTAGTCGGTTCTTCAGAGGCAAAATATTGGTGCATTTTCTTTAAAGTGGCATCTTTCTCCTTTTCTATGAGACTATCAAAGTCAATATTGGTTATATTATACTCTTCCTCTTCGTTCAACGTAAAAGGTAATTTATTGGAAAGTTCAATATTCTCTTCAAATCCTATTAATAATTTATAGGCATCCATAGCTATGGCCGTATTAATTCCTAATTTATTAGTGCTTTGCATCAAATCATTAGAATAGAAAATTAAGGACTTTGCACGATCTGTTTCTTCAAAATTCAATTCCAAAGAAGTTATTGCCATAAAAATACCGCCAAAGAATAAAGCACACGTTACCTTTCTTTGATATTTATCGTGTAAGATAATCTTTTTTATACTTAAAATAATAAGTACTAAAAGCGGGATAAAAAGAAAAATAATTAATGGGCTCTTATTTATTATATGTTCACCTATTTCAGCAGCAAAGCCCATTACTTGACCGCCATACATTAGGGCACTTAGACCACATATCGTCTTATAAAAGCTATAGTAAACCATTTCGGCACATGTGACTAAAAAGAGAATACTCCAAATAGTTATGCTAATTATTTGATTAATTAGGCGTTTTTTAAATAAGCTACTGACAAAGGTTATTAGCAAAGCTATCGGCAAACTAAAAATTATAATATATAAAATTCCTAAGTCAAAAGTTTTTAAAACTGTCAATTTAAAAGTCAATTCTAATATAAGTAAATATATATAGTTAACTAAAAACAATTTAATATAATTAATACGCATATCTTATTCCCTCTTACTCCTTTAATTATAATATATTTATCAAGAAAAATAAACGATTAAAAATCGTTTATAATTCACACCCTTCAGTTATTTCGGCTTCATAGGCACTTGATACCCAATAACGACCATCTTGAACAAGTTCTCCCTTTATCTTTGCCGTAACGATACATTTACCTTGAACCTTACAATTTTCAGGCTTTATATCATATTTGCATTCTTTATCATAATATCCACGCGAGACAAGTTCTTTTATATCTACTCTTACTCCGCCAGTATTTATTAGATAAACTCTTAAGTCATAGCCACTAATCTTGTCACCTTTTTTATAAGAATGTCCATTAACTTCGTAATCTTCTGGGATAAAAAAATCAATGTTACCCTCGTCTAGATCAGTTATATATAATCTACCCGCATCAATAATGCTACTTCGCTCATAATCATCAAGTTTATGTCTTGATTTATAAAAAACATCAAATGCTGTTGGCAATGCCAACGCTATTACAATTCCTAAAACGACAATAACTGCCAATAATTCTACTAAAGTAAATCCTCTATTCTTCATCTTTCCACCTCTTACTATATAGACAACCGCAATAATCTTGGCGATATAAATTATATTCACGAGCAAGTTCTATACTGCGCTTATATCCATCTCTCTTTTTGAAATCAGCAAATAGATATTTAATACCTATTGTCTTTCCTATCTTATCTCCTATATCATTAATTATAGCACTATTTTTGTGGGGTGACACGGTTAAGGTCGTGCCAAAATAATCAAAGTGTAAACTTTTAGCCATTTTGGCAGTATATTTAAGTCTTATTCCAAAACATACTTGGCATCTTCTACCACCCTCGATATCTTCACTGAAGGGTTTGGTAATTTCTTTCCATCTGGCATTATCGTAATCACAATCAAGATACTTGATTTTAAAAATACTCAGCAATCTCTTTTGTTCATTTTTACGCAGCTCATATTCCTCGAACGGCTCAATGTTGGGGTTATAATACAATACTGTTATATCAAAATTATCTTTTAAACGCTCAATACAGGCTGAGGAACATGGTCCACAGCAACTGTGTAACAATATCTTCTTTTTTTCCCCATTAAAGGTCTTTATTTCTTCTTGCATTAGTATATCGTAATTGGTCTTCATATCTATCTCCCTATGTTGTCTTTTTCTTCGTGGTTGTGGTCTTTTTCGTCGTCTTTTTAGTGCTTGTCGTCGTACTTGCTGCTGTCGTTGTACTATTTTTCTTAACTGTAGCATTCGTATCTTCACTATCTAAGAAGAATGTTGCATTAAAGGTCAATTGCTTGGTTGCAATTATATCTAAATATAAATTCAATACTTTGGCATTTTTAGCAGTGATGTACACGAGATTCTTGTCTTTCATAGAAAGGAGGAAACGATTGGCATCTATTACCTTATTATCCTTGCTATAACTAGGTCGATATTCGATCTCACTTATCGTATATAAAACGCCTGGATCTACTTCGCTTAATCCTTTAGCAAGCAATGCCAAAACCTCTTCTGTCGGTTGATTTAAAAGCGTTGGAATATTGATATATTCATCTGTGTAATCAATTAGAGTTCCATCTGATAGACATATTTTATTTAAAGGTTTTACTATGAACATTGGCTTGTTCTCTGAAATATCTATATGAATGTAAAAATTCCAGCCATATGATACTTTAGCAGTTTTAATAAGGGGATTTTTCTCAAGCTTTCTAGCAGACTTTTTCGTGTTTATTGATACATATGAAGGATAATCGGTGAGATTGAGGCTTCTTAGTATCTCGGCATCACTTACGAGATCATTACCCGTTATTTCATAATGTACTATGGGAGCTTTATAGATATATAACCCCAGACAGATAATAATATAAATAAAGAGAATAACAACAAGAGTTCTGGCAATATTTAACTTTTTCTTTTTAACTTTTTTTGTTTTCATGTTATCCTCCTTTATTTTTCTATTTTTTCATATGTTCTTTAATATTTTTATAAATGGCAGTAGCTGGTGATTCTTCACACATAGCTTTTAAATTCTTAGAATACTTCTTTGCTAATTCATCATCTTCTAAGATATTTTCAATATTTTCCTTTAATAATTCTGGGGTTAAATCCTTTTGCTGAATCATTACCCCCGCATCATTTTCGACGATTGCTAAGGCATTGTAATATTGATGGTTATTGGCAACATATGGACTTGGTATTAGTATACAAGGAACACCTAAAGCCGTTATTTCCGCCATACTTGATGCTCCTGCACGACTGACGATAACATCCATATCTTTCATTAAGCCACATAAGTTATCGATATAAGGAACGACATGAACACATTTAGGCAACTTATTTTCCATAAATGCTTCATAGCTACTTTTACCCGTAATATATAACACTTCATAATTGGCTTTATCTAACATTTTCAAATATTGTAAAAGACTGTCATTCATGGCAGTACTACCAAGAGAACCACTAAATATTAAAACGGCCTTTTTATTCTTTGATAGTCCATAGTTTGTCTTGGATATTTTTTTAGCTTGGATAGCTGCTTCACTACAAGGATTTCCCAAAACAATGGCCGGATAATTTTTAAAATATTCTAAAGAACTCTTAAAACTCAACCAATATTGGGTAACACTTCTATGTAAGGCGATATTGGCTTTTCCCGGTATGCCATTTTGCTCATGAACGAAGGTCATAATACCACATTTATGAGCGGCTTTTATAACAGGATATGTTACATACCCACCAACGCCAATAACGACATCTGGTTTAAACTCTTGCATTATTTGTATACACTTCTTTAAAGCTTTATTTATTAAACCAATATTTTTAATATTTCTTCCCATTAATTTAAGGGAAGTTGATAAGCCATATATTTCTAAAGGGATATATTTTATTCCCCTATTGGGAACAATATCCTTTTCCATACGATTATGCGTACCTATATAGATAAATTCACTATCAGGTTCCATCTCTTTTATTTTATCTAAAATTGCTAAGGCCGGATAAATGTGTCCCCCCGTACCACCAGCGGTAATTATTACACGCATACATTTCACCTCTATTACAATTATATAATAAAATTCGCATTTCTTTAACCGATTTACTAAACAAAGTGTAAAGTCTAATTTTATTTTTACAAAGAAAAAAGGCTTGAATAAGCCTAATAGATTTTTACTTGTACTGCTTCCTCACCTTTTGTCGATAAAATTTGTTCAACAATGGCATCATATTGATCTTTTTCTGCTGCTATTTGTTCTTCATAATGTTTTAAATAAACGGCTTCATAAATGGCATAATAATCTCCTAATTCATCGACCTTTTGTTGAGCACGATTTCTTCTCGTATCATATGTAATTTTTGAACCATAATCTTCTCCGAAATAAAGATGAACAGGTAAATTATCTTCCAAATAGTTAAACTGATTATCGATGTACATACTAGGATTAAATTTAATATTTTCATCATCGATAGATACAAAATGCCCCCAGACATCTCTTAAAAATACAGTTTTATTTGTTGGATCATATAAGAAGACTTTTTTGCCATCTCTAACAAAAGTTACGGCATGAGGGTTTTCATCGCTTGGTACATCACTATAGACGTGACCATATAATACACCGCTTTCATATCCTAAACTATCAAAAACTTTAAATAAATTAAAAGCTTGGTTGCGACAAACTCCTTCGCCTAAAACGACGGAAATTCCCATATTACCTATCGGTTCAAAATCAGAAGTTCCATAATTGAATTCATCACCTAAAGATATCCAACCATTTTCCTCCATATTTTTATACGCCACAAAGACTTCCATTGACGAATTGTTCATATCGGAGTTTTTTATTGCTTGAGCAATAAGCTCAATATATTTATTATAGGCATCATAAGCCTCTTTAAAAACTTCATTATTTATCAATGTTGCTGTTTCATGATATTCTTTTGAGTTTTCAACTGCATTTGCTTCCTCTATGGTATGACCGATGAAAAAGGAAGATGTAAGAACGACAAAGCCACTTGCGACAATTCCACCAATAGTTTTAGAATAATCATACCAATGAATTTTATTTTTAGCCATTAAAAATACCCCCTGTATCGAGGATATATTATAGCATAAGGGCATATTGTTGTCAAAATCACTTCTCTAAGTAATAGACTTTTGTTGCAAGTTCTACTCCCACATAGCGATAATGCCATGATTCATAGTTATAGCCAGTTAATTTTTGTTGACCTTCGGGATAACGCAAAATAAAGCCATACTTATGTGCATTTTTAATGAGCCAAGCATAGGTTTTCGAATCTTTAAAGCCCGACTGCGTTTGACACTCTTTAGAATATATATCCAAAGATAGTCCTGTTTGATGCTCAGAATAACCGGGACGCGCAGCAATTGAATCGGCATATTTGGTTCCCTTAAAATCTTCATATTGTTTGTAAACTCGAGCTTGATCACTATAAGAGCGATAACCACTTAAGGCAAGAAGATAAATACCCTCTTCGCTATTTGCTGCTTCCCACATTTCCATATAAGCATCATAGGCGACCTTTCGTATCTTAACGGTCTCTTTTTCTAAACCCAAACGATATTTCCACGGAATATCAACTAAGTCATCAGGTTCAAAGTCACTGCCTAATTCATGATATTTGTTGACCATCATAGAATAGCCTTCATCGCGATTAGTTTTCTTAGAATTAGTATAAAATTCGTCAACAGTTCCCACATTGACCGATGCTACTATGGCATCATAATCGTATCCTTCTGTTCCGTGGTATTTAAAGAAATCCTCTTCCTTCGTTATAACTTGGGATAAGTACTTATCTAAATTATTGAATATAAAGTATTTTCTCGTAACAAATTCACTTATAAATTCGTTATACTGGTAAGTTAAAATTTTATCAAGTTCTTCGGGTTTTAAATGTTCTTCAAGTATTTTAGTTTGATCATTACTATAACCAATTTCTAATAATTTGTATTCATAGGATTGAGTATATTGATATTCCCTATATTTTTTCATGCCGAAATGTAATAATACTCCCAGTATTATTAGAACAACTAAAACAATCTTTGGCCATTTTTTTAATTTATATACTTTTTTAGTCATATCATTATCCTCACTTCAATTATAAAACAAATAAGTTTTTACTTCAACGTGTATTAACTGTTACTTTACAACAAAAAAAGAACCCATTAAGAGTTCTTTTAGATTTCTTAGTTAAGAGAATCTTTTAATTTGCTTCCAGCTTTGAAATTAACAACAGTCTTAGCAGGAATTTTCATAGGTTCTTTAGTTAAAGGATTGATTCCTTCACGTGCAGGTCTAACTTTTGCAGTGAAAGTTCCTTGTCCTACAAAAGTAACTTTTTGACTTTCTTTAAGACCTTTTGTTACACCTTTCCAAAAGCTATCTACAGCTTTAGCAGCATCAGCCTTAGTTAATCCAGCATCTGCAGCAATAAATTCTACTAATTCAGTTCTTGACATATAAATGTACCTCCCATATATTTTTATTTCGTAGGCATTGCTACCCTACATATAAAATTTACCAAATTAAACTATTAAATGCAAGAAAAAAGTGCAAATATCGACATAAAAACGCACTTTTTCGCCTAAATTAGTTCTTTTTGTTCTGAAAAATCATATAATAGTTCATCTTTAAGGCAGTATGTGATAATTCTTAGATAGATATCTAGATAGGGTCTATTTTGAGAAAAATACTTGTCATAGGGATTTTTACTTATATTTAATCCATCAAACTCATAAAGCATTTCCATCTCGCCTAATGTTCGATCAATTACCAATACGCCACAAGAACCATCAAAATCTCTTCCATACTTGTCACCAATTTTTTTAACTTCTATACTAAATCTAGGTAGTAGAGATTCCCTCAACTTTTCCATACAGCGTTCAATTATCTCATCTTTATTGCTAGTATAACCATCACTTATAACATCTAACATGATAACTAATCTTTGATATTCCATGCTAGGATGCTCTGGTCTATCTTCATAAATTCTTTTTTGGCGACTTAATCCATAGCCCAAAGATGCGGAAAAATAGTTCATATCTTCCCTGATTCTCTTTTTGCATAAATAATTTCCATTCATGATATATTCTTTTTCAATAAGGATTCGGTGAAGCATATTGAATTTTTGACTAAATTCCTGATAAAACTCTAGACCACATTGATAGGTCGCATAAGCTTCCTTACTATCTAGGGAATTTGTTTCATCGACATAAAAGCCAAATTGATTGCGCAAAATTTGAATATTGCTAGCAACACATGAACACTCATCAAAAGTGAATCCTTCGCTTTCTAATTCATCTTTAAAGGTAGCAATCTTAGTATCTAATTCGATTAAGCGTTTCTTGGACTTTTCATCCATATTCATAAGGAAATCATCATATGATAAAATCTTACATTTATCTTTCTTAGCATCATACATAAGACCAAACATATAAATCACTTCCTTCTCTTTTTATTATACAATAATCCTAACTTATTATGTAAAACAAAAGTATATAATAACAAAGTGTTTACAGATTTAAATAAATGCTTAAACATATTTTGTTGGTGCATTTATAAGATTAAGTATTAAAAAAAACGATTATATAATCGTTTTAATCATCTAAATTACTCTTATCGTAATATTTCTTTCTCGTCCTTGTAGCCAAGACTTTTGTATTGTCAAAATCATCATCGATTGGTTCAATCTTAACGGGCTTCTTTTGCGTTTCAATTTCATCAACATCAATTGGCACTGGTTTTGCTACTCTCTTTTTTGTCTCTTTTTTTACATCACTTGAACTTTTCTTAGCATCTGATTTAGTGACTTTTATATCTACTTGATTCTTAGACATCATACGTTTAATATCTTCATCTTCATCGTCAACTTCCACGATTTCCTTCTCAATAGGTAATAATGGTGCTTCAATATCCGACATATGCTTCTTAGCAAGGTCTTTATAGTATTTTCTATGTTGCGATGCTTTGACTTTCTCACGACTGATAGGTACAAGACCAATAACAGGTAATCCAGTAGCTTTTTCGATATCCTCTTCATTTTTGATTGTTGTATCAAAATAGAAGATTAGGAATATGGCTGCTACAGCTACGAAAGCTCCGGCAATTGTTGCTATACCAACTATTTTGGTAATGGATGCTGATGAAGGTGTTTCACTTTCCTCGGCGGTGTCTATTATACTAATATTTTCAATCTTATAAATATCAACTATTTCCTTGGTGAACACTCCGGCAATATTATTGGCGATAGCAGCAGCTAATTCGGCATTTTCATCCGTAACACTTATACGAATAATTGATGTATCATTAACGGCACTAACGGCAATCTTTGAATACAACTGACCATATGTTGAATCAAGATTTAATTCTTCAATTGTCTGTCTCAATACTCTCTTACTTCTTATAATCTCACTATATGTAGTAACTAATTGTTTATTCAAACTTAAATCATTTGCCGATATTGCATTATTAGAATTCGCTTGATTTAAAAGAATAGTCGTTGAACTAGTATACTCTGGTACTCTAAACTTATTTACATAGATACTTGATAGACAAAATGCAATGGCCATAGCAAATACGATATAGATAATTTTAGATTTATAATAATTTAGTAATTGACTAATATCTATTTCTTCCATATAAACTTCCCCTCTTCCTAACCACTATAATAATTGTCATAATATCTATTATAGTATCCGTTGCTAACTGAAGGTACTTTATTGAATATTACGCCAGCTATTTTAGCATTAACTCCTTCTAAGGTTTTTACGGTTTTCTTTAACATCTCTGTTGGTGTTATTTTATATGCAGCAACAATAACTGTCGTATTGACATATTTCGTAACAATCAAAGAGTCTGATAAACCAATTACTGGAGGACAGTCAAATAACAAAATGTCATAATCTTGCTCTAACATTTCAATAATATCCTTCATCTTCTTACTTTCAAGCAATTCACTTGGATTTGGGGGAATTGTTCCTCCTGGCAATAGGTAAACACCTTTTAATTTCGTCTTAATAGTTTCTATTCTTGCCCCTTCTAAGTCAGATATTAAAATATTAGAAAGTCCCTTACTATTGGAAACTCCAAATATTTCGTATTGACGACCTCTACGCAAATCGCAGTCAATAATCAACACTTTCTTGCCTGAAGCAGCATATGATTGTGCTAAACAAGCTGTAATAAAACTCTTTCCTTCCTCTGGAGCAGTTGAAGTAAGCATGATTTTGGTATTTTCACCATCTACGGAACTAAATTCTAGATTTGTTCTAATGGTTTTAACTGCTTCTGCTACTCTCGATTTGGGATTAGATAATAATTCTAATTCTTCTACCATATTTATTTCCTTCCTCACTCTATTCTCTGTTATTTTCATACAATATGTTCATTATAACATATATTAAAACAACATAAACTAAATTTCTTCATTATTTATAACTTTTTCAAAATTAGTATCGGTTATCTCTGTAAACTTTGCCTCTCCCACTAATTTTTTTATAATCTTTTCAGCCTTGGGAATTCCGGCATATTTATCCTCTTTATAATCATGAATATCGCTTCCTACAAAACTGATCAAATTATATTTTAGCAGCATCTTCGCCATCTTTTTGGCATGAGATCCATATTCACCAACTAATGATGGAAAGTTTATTTGCATTAATACTCCCATCTTGCGCAAATCGTAAAAAAAGTCAAAGTCATTATAGTATGCAGTATATCGTTCTGGATGGGCAAGAATCGGTATAATGTCATTACTTATAAGTTCAAAGAATATACTTTTAACATTATTCATTTTACTATACATCGGAATTTCAATAAGCATATAGCGACTGTTGTTTAAAGTGGCTATCTTGCCTTCTTTATATACTTCTAGGATATTAGCATTGCAATATACTTCATTTCCTAGATATATATTTATTCCCATGTAATCAGCAACACTTTTTAATTCTTCAAAAATAGCCATATTATCTTCTTTAGAAGATTCATATTTACTGTCAATAATATAATGTGGTGTAAACATAATATCACATACACCATGTTCTTTGGCATTTTTAAGCATTAATAATGTCGTCTTCATTGAGTGTGCTCCATCATCTACTCCCGGTAAAAAATGGCTATGTAAATCTTTCATAATTCACCCCTTTACACAAACTGCATCACTATCATTATATGATAGTAATATCCAAAAATAAAGGAAAAGTTGGCATTTTCTTATCTGCTTTTCACTTTATATACTCATTTTTAATGGTTTATTCAGCATTTTTATTGACAGTTGTTGACGTCGAAGTTGTCACATTGGTACTTCTAGTTGGCGCATAAGTATTCCTAGTTGAAGATACTGGCCTTCGCGTAAAATATTCGGTACTAGTTGTCTTAACTTTGGTCGTATCATAGTAACTATTGGCTCCATTTCCATTAGGTACAACTAAATGCGTGGCTTTAGTAGCAATAGTAGTTGTCGTCTGATAATTGGCTTGAGCCGATGGAAGAGTTGTCGATGGCCCGTCAAAATTAACAGTTGTCGTCATCAATTTCGTCGTCTGCTGCTCTTTTAATTTGCTACTATCACAGAAATGCAATAACAAAACAGCACAAATAATTACAATAATAATCATTAGGATATAAATAAAAATATTCATAATATTAACTTTGGGCTTATTATTCTTCTCATTTTCCGCCATATGATCTTTTAGGGATTTTTGAGCAGATATAGCAGTATTTTCTCCAAGATTATTATTGGCACTATTAGTGTTAACAACTTGATTATTATTAGGGTTATTATTTGTACCATTACCATCCATATTCTAAACCTCTTATTCTATTATAATTGTATTATATATGGTTTATTATTTCAAGAAAAAAGAGGTTTTAGAATCCTCTTATTCGTAAACCCCATCATTTTCATCTTCTTTAATATAACAATGATATTCGTCGCGATAAAGCGTACAGCGGCAATTCTTATTGTGAGCAGATATCTTGCCGTTAGAATCAATCTGGACATCACACTTTCCCTCATCATCGACGCGATAGCATCTCTTTATTCCATCGGAATCGATATTGCACATATCATTATTACTTTTAGCGTCTTCTATTTCGACAATATAACCATCATCAATCTTGCGCGTATAGATCATTTTTCTATCAGCTAGATTATTAATCATGTTTTTAATATTGTTTGAATTTGCTCGGACAGTTATAGTACTAAAGCCATCATAATAATCATTATAGAAGATATTATTTTTAAGACCATCTAGCATTTTATTAATAACATTATAGGAAGAATAGTTCTTATAATCAAATTCCACATATTTGGCATTTTTTCGATCAACTAAACTCACACCTACAAAGTCTTTATTATATTCTACATCTACTTTTACATTTTTCATATTTTCATCAATTAAAAATTGAATATCCCTGTCGGTTTCCGAAGCAATTACTAAATCATCTTTAAAATCTAGAGTTTCACTGAATACTGTTCTTCTATCATAATTATCGATAACCTTAATATCTTTTAATTTGATAAGAGACGCTCCTACCCCGACACTCGAGATAACTAAGGATATGATAAACATGATTGCCAATCTCTTAGTGGCTGGTCTTTTCTTCGCTAGATAATCATATATAAGTTCATACACTTCATAGCATACAATGATAAGTCCAAGTAGACCAAATACAACACCGATAAAGATAGAATTAATACTTATTAGATAAATACCAATTACTAAAGAGATAATTAGAATGACGCTTGTTGGAACAAAAATCATCAATAACATCAATAGTATAAAGAACTCTATTGCTCGTTTAATGGCTTTAATAAATTTTTCTAAAAATTTTAAACTTGAGCCTTTAGGATCGCGCATGATAATGACAGGTTCTTTTTTGACTTTATATTCACTTTCCCTTTTATTATCAATATCCACATTATTTTTATTATTTATCTCTAATTTTAGATCCTTAACTTGTGCCTCTTCATAAACAGCCTTGCGATAATAATCTAGATATCTAATTTTAAATATCTGCAAAAAGGATATAACAGTTACGGCTGCAATGAACAAAGTTGCAACAATAAATAACAGTGCAAAAATAACTTGAACTAAACCCATTCCAAAATCTAGACTATTGAGAATTCCAAATAGAATAGAAATTATAATTATTCCTCCACCAAATAGAACTAGACAAATAATTAATAACTCAAATAAGGTTTTTATTAAGGTTGTAAATTTCATAGAGAAAAACATGTTAACTGTATCTACAATAAAATTAAGTAACCCATCGGCATACTGACCAACTTGTTTATTTTTAGCAGTTGCTATTTCCTTTCCTTTAACCTCATTATTAACGAGATCATCCATACTACAATTAAATATTTTAGCCATAGCAATTAATTTATCCATTTCCGGATAAGTTGCACCGCTTTCCCACTTTGATACAGATTGTCTTGATACGTTTAACATATCAGCTAACTGTTCTTGATTGAGATTCGATGCTTTTCTTAAACTTTGAAGCTTTTCACCAAACTCCATAATATCACCTTCCATAAAAATTATATAAATATTTTAGGTTGCATTCTACCAACTTTAGGTTGTTTTTTGTTAACTATCGGTTGCATCATTCTTATTATAACAAAAAAAGTAGTAATTACTACTACTTTTATATTATTTGATTTTATGCTTCATTAACATAATCTTTAACAGTTTCAATTAGTTCATCAACTTCAGCTATAGCTTCTTCTTCAGCACTAACTTGTTCTGCGTCACCAACGAAGTCTTTCATATCTTCAATTAATTTTTCAACTTCTTCGATATCTCTTACAAATTCTTTTTCAATATCAGTATCAGCTTTCTTACTATTGTCATCAACTTCTTCAGTTTTATCTTCTTCTTGTTCTTCAGATTCTTGTTTTTCAGGAGTTTCTGTCTCTGTTTCATTTTCACCTGGAACAGAATCTGTAATAGTATCACTTGGTTCGGTAGTTACTAGATCATCAAATATTGGAATATCCTCATTTGGTGTATCTCCAGCTACTACATCTTCTGGATCATCAGTAATTGATATATCTGGTGAACCATTAGTTGCATCATCTACGCTGATTCCATTTGTAGAAGGTAATGTCCCGAAATTATAATGATCTAAGCTGTTTACTAAATATGCTTTTATTACCATTGATTGTGAACGAGAATCTATATATAAACCTTCTCCATTTACATAATTATTTATTAAATCTCCGATTGAAACGTTTGCATAATTTGATCCATACTTAGTATCAATAATTGATGTTAGCGTTTGATATTCATTTACTATTTGATTAGTTAAACTACTATCATATCCCATAGAAATTGATACGGTTGTTGCCGTTGAAAAATCTATTTCTGCATTTTCATCGAAAACACTTGCTGTGGCATTTATAACATTATCTCCGTTTGAAGTAACATTTATAATAGTTGTCTTTCCATCTAAATTATAAATTAAATAATCATTATATGCAGTATTTTTTCTATATCTTGCTATGGTTGATACATCATAATCATAAGAACTAAAGAAATTATATATCTTATCATTTATAAGTTCTGGATAGTTAATTAAAAGTCCATTTGCCAAAGCTTTTTTAATCTCTGTAGTACTTGTAGTAACATTTGTATCGACGGTAACTGTTTTATCTACAGAAGGATAAACATAATCCATTAATTTTTCTTGTAGTTCTAATCTTCCTTCTTTATAGTATTTAATACCAGGTATACCATTAACATTAGTTCCCTTTATTACTTGAGCAATTCCCCCATAATTATTAATATAAGTTAATAAATCTGTGTATTCTTTTGTACCATTTTTATAATAATATTTATCAATATAATATTCAAATATATTTTGAAGTTCAGCATCAGTCTTGGTTATGTCAGAAAAATAGAATGTTCTTTCTTTAACAGATGAATCATAATAATAATCTGTCAAAGCATATGCTATAAAACTTTCATCTAATGTGTAAATATACTCGTTTCCAACATGGCTAAATGATATTCCCTTAATTAAAGTATTATCAAATTGTTTTATATCTGTTGTATAGGCTTTTTTCAAATATTGTT
>ERZ777305.1109-NODE-1109-length-35681-cov-3.562847_pt1 | contig 35681 bp, 32 predicted proteins | sample MGYA00374965_ERZ777305 | MGnify/ENA primary metagenome ERZ777305 (study PRJEB29328, sample SAMD00013331) | mouse gut metagenome | study: EMG produced TPA metagenomics assembly of the Metagenome analysis of fecal microbiota from mouse which was promoted... | reverse complement strand
CGCTCTAAGGTCTTATACTCCATTTATTCTTATGCCCCGGACTACATGTGAGGAATTTTCTTTTTCACCAGTACAAATTAATATTTGCTTAATAGCTTTACTAAATATTTCTTCCATAATACTCAACATCAATAATAGTTCCATCCGGATATTGCTCAGTTGCTGATTTAATATATTCAGTAAATCCATAATGATTATAAATTTTTTTGTTTTTTTCTTCATTAGGCTCTACTCCTAATGTAACCTTTGTATATCCTTTTTCTTTCAAATCATTTAGGACAAACTTAAATAATATTCCAAAATATCCGTTTCCCTGATATTCCGGAATTGTTCTAAAAGCAGATAAATAAGCAGTATTTTTCCCAACTAATCCATCATTATTTTGAACTATTTCAGCGTTTATCAATGCTGATGCTTCGCATATGATTTTTCCGTTAAGGACGCCATAATACGGAATTGTATTGCCCTTCATAAAATTTTCTATTGCCTTTACTTTCCATATAATCCAGTTGCTTTTGTCTTCCTGATGTTGTTCTATTTCATAATCCCATTTTATATTCATTTCTTCTAAAGTTGGAATTTTACATATAAATTTATCTTTCATATTTTAAACTCCCTTTTAAATTAAACCGGAATTTATCTAATTCCTTATCTGTGTTATCATATATGCAGCATATTCATGGGCATTATTTTCATCCCATTCTGTTGATTTATTAGATAAATATTCATCCAGTGCCTGTACTATTAAAGCTCGGTACTTTTCAGGGATATTGCATATTCCCCATTTACCACCTTCCTGTTTTGACAGGATAAGTTCTTCTTTTTTGTATGCTAATACTCTGCATAAGTTTAGAATAATGTAAGTTGGATTATCCATTATTTCCGTTTCAGCTTCCTCAATATCACTCCAAATGCTATCAAAGTAGTCTTCTTTACTAACTGCTCCAAAGACATCCTTGATATCGTTTCCATAAAGACATTTTCCCCTGTGATAAATAATAGTAAAATGAGCTGCCAAATCTTCATTTTATCAATATAATCTAAAGGATTGGTTTTATACCATTCTAAATGTGCAATAGAAAAGTGCAATTCGAAAGGTGTCGGATAAACAAACGGATTGCAAACCCCTCTTTTAACAATGCTTAGTTCGATTCCTTTTGGAGGGGCATATGTATTTAATTCTACAACCATATCCATGAATCGATGTTTTATGTTGTTTGGAATAGCTTCATTTACTACAACTAACAAATCAATATCACTTTTTTTCTCATTATAGCATCTCATAACGGCAGAGCCATGAAGATAAATCCCAATCAGATTATCTCCTAATATTTTGTGACTTTGTGTGACAAAACTTTTAAGCAAATCATTTAAAGCATCCATATCTAACGTATCCTCTAAAATAGTTTCTAATTATGATTTTACAGCAATAAAACCTCAAAATACATACAATAAAACCTGTTTTGCAATTTGTTCATTCATGCTTACAACCTTTTTCCTTTCCTCGTCAGACATCCTGACCTCGCTTGTCTTTTCAGCCTCAACAGCCTTTAAAAATGCAGCTTCCTCATCATACATCTTTATTGCGGAATAATTACAGCTTGAATTTATAATAAACTTTAGGTGCTCTTCAATATCTCTAAGAGATATAACCTTACTCTCCCTGCCGTTTCCATTCTTATCCATGCCTTTTTTTGCCTGTTTCCTATAATAGTCCGTATATCCGAAAACCTTCCCGTTCTTAATAAAGACCACCCCTGCGCACATAGCCTTGTCCTTGGAGGACAAAACAACATCATATATTATTTTGTCGTAAGCATTATCGCCTCTTACGGTGTTAAGCCTTTCCCTAACCGGCTCCCCTACGGAGGGGTATGGCATTATAACCAAAAAGCCGGTAAGAAGCTTTGCGGCGGGAAGGGCTGCCAAAGCCGCCATTACTGCGAATATGGTTTTTTGAGAATTATATAGTATAATTCCCGTTACACATATAACTGCAACCATAAGCATGCTCAATGCGGCTATAATAAACTGTCTTTTTTTATGATACCTTAAATATCCAAAGTCTCCCTTACAGGGCTTTTGTATTTTTTCTTTATTTTTACTCATTTCACCTTATGTCCTTAATTTTGTAAGCAATTAACAACCATGAATTAATCGTACAGCCATGAAATTAATCATTAAGATATTTTGCTGCTCCAAGCAAAAGCTTGTGAGGAATGATTTTTGAAAGTATATACATTCCCTTCATTGAAGGGGAATATATTGACATTTCATATTTTGCAACAGAATCGTGAAAGGCCTTTTCAACTACCTTTTCAGGCCTTGCCCAAAAGAATTTTTTATATTTCGGATATGTTCCGTCTTTTACTGCCTTGTCAAAAAATTCCGTGGCTGCGGGGCCCGGGCAGACGGCGGTAACAAATATTCCGTTTTTATTAACCTCTGCATTTAAGCCTCTGCTAAAGCTTAATACGTATGATTTTGTGGCTGCGTAAACTGCAAAATTCGGCTGGGGAATAAATGCCGCAACAGAGGCAAAGTTTACAATACGGCTGTTATAAGTCATATACGGCAGGCATACCTTTGTCAGGTCCGTAAGAGCCGTACAGTTAAGGGAGGTCATATCATGGACCTCCTTTGACGTATTATTTTCAAAGCTTGTATTTATTCCAAAGCCTGCGGCGTTTACAAGAATTTTTACGGCAATTTTATCGGCCTCAAGGCTTTCCTTAATCTGACGTATGCTTTCAGGCTTATTTAAATCCATGGGAAAAAGCCGTACATCCTTTGAAAGGGCGGCGGCAAGCTTTTCAAGCCTTTCCTCCCGTCTTCCCACTACCCATATTTCATCTACGGATTTTTCGCATTTTTCATCTATCATTTTTGCATAAATTTCTCCGAAGCCTGATGTTGCGCCTGTAACTATAGCTATTTTAGTCCATTTCTTTTTTTCCATTTTTCCTAATACCAGCACAGCTTTATTATCTATGCATATCCTTTCAGTTAATATTCTTTGTTTTACTGTTTTCCCTGATTTAAGGCTTTTCCCTGATTTTACGTTTTTCCCTGCTTTTTCTTATGAATATTTCTTATAGCTTTCTTTTTATAGCTTCCCTTTTTCCCCTTCTCCCCTTTTCCCATATTGTTTCCTTTAGTATTGCTGTTTTGGTATCCTTGTCCCTTTTTCGGTCTTATAAGGCATTTTGGAGAATAGCCTATAAGGTCCTCCCTTCCTGCCAGTGTCAGGGCTTCGTATACCAAATCATAATTTTTCGGATTCCTGTATTGTATTAATGCGCGCTGCATAGCCTTTTCATGGGGATTTACAGGAACGTATACCTTTTCCATGGTTCTTGGGTCATAGCCGGTATAATACATACATGTTGATATTGTTGAAGGAGTAGGATAAAAATCCTGAACCTGCTCCGGCATATAGCCTAAATCACGAAGATACTCTGCCAGTATAACGGCGTCCTTCATGGTGCTTCCCGGATGGGACGACATAAGGTACGGAACGACAAACTGGTTCATTCCAATGGCTTCATTAAGGGCTTTGTACTTTTTAATAAAGCTTTCGTACACGTCGTTTGACGGCTTTCCCATAAGCCTTAAGACATTGTCCGACACATGCTCCGGCGCTACCTTTAGCTGGCCGCTTATGTGATACCGGACCATTTCCTTAAAGAATGAGTCGTCCTTATCTGCCAGGAGATAATCAAACCGTATGCCTGAGCGTATAAATACCTTTTTTACCTTAGGAAGACTTCGAAGCTTTCTTAAAAGCTCTAAATAATCACTGTGGTCTACATACAGATTTTTACAAGGCTTTGGAAAAAGACACTGCTTATTTTGACATACGCCCTTTGTACCCTGCTTTTCACATGACGGATGCCTGAAATTTGCAGTAGGCCCTCCCACGTCGTGTATATATCCCTTAAATTCCTTGTCCTCCGTTATTTTCTTTGCTTCCTCCATAATGGATTCATGACTTCTTACCTGTATTATTCTTCCCTGATGGAAGGTTAACGCGCAGAAGCTGCAGCCGCCAAAGCAGCCTCTGTTGCTTGTAAGGCTGAATTTTATTTCCTTTATGGCAGGCACGCCGCCCTCCTTCTCGTATGACGGATGGTAATTCCTCATATAGGGAAGGCTGTACACAAAATCCATCTCATCTGTAGTTAAAGGCAGCGATGGGGTATTCTGCACCACATAAACGCCGTTTGGATATGGCTCCACCAGGGTTTTTGCCCCGTAAGGGTCTGTATTTATATATTGCTTATAGAAGCTTTCAGCATATGTTTTTTTGTCCGCCTTTATTTCATCATAGGATGGAAGCATTATATAATCATATACTGACGACAAATCCTTTGTCTTATACACGCTTCCCCTTATAAATGTCAAATCCTTTATGTCTATGCCGCTGTTAAGGGCGTCTGCCATCTCTATTATGGAATGTTCTCCCATTCCATACAGTAAAAGGTCTGCGCCGGAATCCAGCAGTAGGGAACGCTTAACCTTATTTGACCAATAGTCATAGTGGGCAAGCCTTCTTAGTGAAGCCTCTATCCCTCCTGCAATTATAGGCTTATTCCTGTATGTTCTTCTGATAAGGTTACAGTATACAACCGTAGCATAATCAGGTCTTTTTCCCGTAGCTCCTCCCGGGGTAAATGCGTCGGTTTCTCTTCTTTTTTTTGAAACCGAATAGTGGTTTACCATAGAATCCATGTTTCCGCCCATAACTATAAATGCAAGCCTTGGCTCCCCAAGAATATTTATGCTTTCATTATCCTTCCAGTCCGGCTGAGATATAATCCCTACGCTGTAGCCGTGTGCCTTAAGGATTCTGCTTATAATAGCATGTCCAAAGGAAGGATGGTCAACATAAGCGTCTCCTATTATATATACAAAATCAAGCTGTTTTATACCCTGTTCCTCCATATCCGCCCTGGATACAGGTAAAAATCCCTCTGACATTTCTCCTCCTGATAAATTCCCACAGGAATCATTATTTAAAATTTAAATTTGCAATGTCATATGTAAGCATCATGTCTCCCTTGTCATACATCTGATAAAATTCCTTCATTATACGCTCTACTACCATTTGTACCGAATCATCATTAAGATTAATAAACATAACAAGCTGCTGGGTGCTTGAATACCTTGTGGTGACGTCAACGCTTCTTACCGTTTCAATAATTGCATTCTCAAGATACTGCATAACATTGTTTCTGTCATATAAATCAACGCTTTTATCATCGGCAGGCTTTACCGTAAACAGAATAAGCTGTACGGTCTGGGCATTTCTTTTACCCATATTCCGCACAAACTCATAAACCTTTTCAAATTCATTGTAATCTACCTTAAAGGCTCCCGTATAAGAATATTCATCACGTATTATCTTAACAAGATTGTCTAAATCCTGCTTTGATATTTTTTTATTATCAATCTTATTTACATCATTATATATGTAAAAGCCGTTTTTTCCTGTCTGTTTAACATGGTATAACGCCTTGTCCGCATCTATGTAAAGCTGCTTATATTCCCTTCCGCTTACTGCCGACAGGGAAACTCCCACTGAAAGGGTGATTTTTTCCCTTTCATCATGCTTCTTAAGGGTAGTGTGGAGAGTATTCATTAAATCCATTACGTAAGTCTCCGCATCAATAATAGACTCCACATTTGGAAGATAGCATAAAAATTCATCTCCGTCTATACGTGAAACATAAAGCTTTTCCTTATAATCAATCAATGTCTGGGCAATAATGGAGAGATAGTAGTCGCCTCTGTGAAAGCCGTATTTTTCATTAACCATGCCTATGTTGTCCAAATCAATAAGGAAAAAGCAGCCGTCTCCTGTTTTAAGCTCCTGTACAATTAAAGCCTCAATGTTTTTCGGCTGTCCAAGCCTTTCAAGCAGGCTTCTTTCATTGCTTCTCTCATCAAGAATATCTTTCCAGTCATCCATAGACAAGGCTTCCGCGTCAACGTTTGTTTTTTTCTTTTCCTCAACAATATCAGGACTCAGATTGCTTAATCTTTTTTCCTTTAAAAGTCTGATAAAGGCGTCGGCTACATCCGGGTCAAACTGTGTGCCCCTGCATTTTTCTATTTCCTCAAGTATCTTTTCATCAGAAAAGCGCTTTCTGTATATACGGTTGCTGCTCATAGCGTCATATGCGTCCGCTATTTTTGCAATATACGGTATATCGCCGCCCTTTAATCCGTCAGGATAGCCCCTTCCGTCAAACCGCTCATGATGATATTTTGCGCCTATATCAAGTCCGTCAAGTATATTTATATCCTTAAGAATCTCTGCTCCAATGGAAGGGTGCTTTTTCATTATGGCGTATTCTTCGTCGGTAAGGCGTCCCGGCTTATTTAAAATTGAATCCGGAACTCCTATTTTTCCTATATCATGTAAAAGCGCCACAGCATGTACATTTTTTACCTCCTCCTCGCTCATGCCAAGCTCCCTTGCAAGCATCTGGGAATACATAGCCACTCTGTAGGAATGTCCCTTTGTATACTCATCCTTGGCGTCTATGGTATTGGCTATAGTATTTATAGTCTGAAAGGTCATTCGCTGAAGCTCCTTTGTCTTGTCATCCAGCCTTGCAATATATTCATTATTGCTTTTTGTAATGCTTCCATACAGCTTAGCCGATACATATCCGCCTGAAAAGCACAGGGCTAAAAGCGCAAACTGTATTTCCATATCCTTGCTGCTTTCCAAAGTAACCCTGTCGTTTGCTATCTGAATAATTACAAATATTATATTGACAAAAAAGGAAGCAATTCCGGTGTACAGCAGAAGCTTTTCCTGATGATACAGTATAAGAAAGGACATTAACGGCAAAATATATGTAAAGACAAGAAATGTACTTCCCGTAATCATAACAAAGGTGTACATAAAAAAATATCCTATTACTATAATATACCTGAGATTATATGAGGAGGGATTTTTCCTGTAGATAAATGTAGCTATAATCTGGGGTATACCCGTAAAAAGCATAAATATAACAAGGTAAGTCCACGTTCTCTCACCCTTTATTACCTCGCCTAAATAAGCTACAAACAAAACTATAACTATAGTCGCCCAACCTATAATAAGGTCTCTGTTGATTATATTATCTCTTGTATCCATAAATTCCTCCGTACATCAATATGATAATCTGACGCAAAGTAATCTGCAAGCATTTTTTTCTCGTCTGCAAGTCCTCTTGAATACTCATCCTCCACAGCGCAAACCGTCATTCCTGCGTTTTTTGCCGCCAGTATGCCCTGTGGCACATCCTCAAATACAAGACATTCACCGGGAGAAACATCTAAAAGCTCTGCCGCCTTTATATATATCTCCGGATTTGGTTTTCCATGCTTAACGTCGCTGCCTGTCACTATAGCCTCAAAATATTCATATATTTCCCTTGAGCTTAAAGCAGCCTTTGTAAGCTCCCTTGAATTGCTTGTGGCTATGCCAAGCTTTATATTTTTTTTATGGAGCTTAATTATTAACTCCCTTGCTCCCGGCTTAAGCATTACCTTATTGCAGTACTTTGACATTGCCATTTTATTCCAGTATTCCATTATCTGCTCTACTGTATCGGATATTTTAAAGCGCTCCTTAAAGTATAGGGCAGTTTCCATAAAGCTCTTACCCTCTATAGCCTTTTGAAGGTCGTCGGGTATATCCGTTCCTAAGCCTCCCAGATATTCTATGTCAATTTCTCTCCAAAGCCACATGGAATCAAGCAGCGTTCCGTCTAAATCAAATATTACCGCCTTAAACCTACTCATTATTCCCTCCCGTAAAATTTTAGCGTATCTTTTTTAAGAGCTGTATTTCCTCATCTGTAAGTGGCCTGTATTCGCCGCTCTTAAGGCGTTCATCCAGCTTTAACCCGCCCATGCTTATACGCTTTAAATAAATAACCTTTGCCCCGACTGCCTGATACATACGCTTAACCTGATGAAACCTGCCTTCCGTTAAGGTTATAAGGCTTACATTTTTTTCACTGTCATAAAAAGCCTTGTCATTATTTTTTTGATTGATAACCTTAACCCCTGCCCTCATAGTAGGCTTAGCGTCTCCTATATCCACGCCGTTTTCAAGCAGTCTTGCCATGCTTTCATCTATGTATATATCGGTTTCCACATAATATGTCTTATTGACATGCTTTTTAGGACTTAAAAGCATGTGGGATAATTCTCCGTCATTTGTTATTATCAGAAGCCCCTCCGTATCCTTATCAAGCCTGCCTACGGGAAATAAATCCTTTCTTGCCTTAGTTGTAAGCAAATCAAGGACTGTTCTGTCATTTTTATCCTCTGTTGCAGATACAACGCCTGCAGGCTTGTTAAGCATGTAATATTCATATTCGCAATATTTTGTCTTAACTCCTTCTATCTCAACTATATCCGTATTTTTATTAAGCTTTACAGAGGCGTCCTTAACGATATTACCGTTCAGCCTGACCTTTCCCTTACTTATAAGCTCTTTAGCCTGACTGCGTGTTCCTGCGGACATATCGGCTAAAAACTTATCAAGTCTAATCATCTCGCTCATATTTCACCTTAAAATTTCATCTTGCTTAACGCTGTCCCATAAAATACCTTTAATGCTTTAACTTTTCCTAAAATGAATATATACGCTTCTTTTTTTCAAGCTCCCTTAGAAGGGGATAAGGATTTATTGCCTTATCGCTGCCCTTATTATCCTTTACATATATTCCAAAATGAAGGTGTACGTCAAAATTTCCTACGGTACCCTCTACCTTGCTGTAGCCTGTATCTCCAACAAAGCCGATAATATCGCCCGCTTTTACGGTATCCCCTTCCTCTATTCCATCAGCGTAGGAATAAAGATGCGCATAGTAATAATAAACGTCATTTGCAGAGCGTATGCCTATGCGATATCCTCCAAGCTCCAGCCAGCCTATATTTTCTACCACGCCGTCACATACGCTTATGACAGGATACCTACCCCTCACATTGTCGGGAGTCATTATATCGCAGCCCTCATGAAGCCGCTCGCCTCCATATGTTCTGGCTGCTCCGTAGGAATCCACATAATAAAATTCCTCCTCCTCATATGATACTGCCACAGGAAAAATTATAGCATCGTCAAACCTTTTGTCAAACAGATAATCCCCATATATATATTCCCTGCTTAAATATTCCGGATGACTGTTTTTTGCATCTTTGTCCCCTGTGATTTTTCCGGTTATTACAGCTATGACTACAAAAAGATAAAGAATAGCTATAATATAATGAAAAAGCTTATCCTTATCATATCTGCCGTATTTAAAAAGCCTCCCATATATAAAAGTCACAGTTTCATTCCTTAAAAAGAGCTTTTTAAATTATATGAATACCATACCGCAAAAATTCAGCCTTATTCCCAATATAATTCCAGTACATCGCCATCCTTTATCTCAGATGAAAAATCACATCTCTCTCCGTTTATTTTTGTAATAAGGTCTGTTCCCTTTGCCACGCTTGTGTCAAAGGCATATACATCCATCACGTCAACGAACAGATATGTCTTTTTCTTATCAAGAGTTACCTTGGTTCCGTTTATTATTACATTGATGACAGTTTTTGCTGCCTTTTCCTCCGCCTTAGCCTTAAGCTTAGCCTCAAGAGCCTTTTTTGCAGCTATTGCATCTCTTTCTGCCTTAGATACATAGCTTTCATCATAATCTAAATCCTCAAAATTTACTTCCTTTTCCCTTACGGTAATCTTAAATTCCGAATATACAGGCTCGTCCTCGGCAGATATATGCCCGTTAATATATATATCCTTGTTTTCAGTGTTTATATCCATAAACTGCATTAGCTGGGACAGCATGTAATAATCAGGTATGCTTATATTATCCCCCTCCTTTATGCTATAGGAGCCTGTTACAAGCTTTCCGTTTGCAAGAGCCATTCTTGGACATTCTACTGGCTTATCGTTCACTGTAAATTTAAGCTTATGATTATAATCTGACAGCCGCTCTATGGTATATGAGGCATCAGGGCCCTTAACGGACGCGGTTATGTTGATTTTATCGTTCTTGTCTATGCGTGTATTTATGTTAGCTTCCTTTTCATTTACTGTGATAATTGCTCCATCTCCAAACTCTCCCCGGATTATTTTTGTCTCACCGTTGTATGTAAAGGTAAGCTCCCTTCCTCTTTTTGGAAAAAGGTCGGCGTTTGGCACTCCAGCCTGCATAAGGCCGTCTACCACCGTCAGCTTGTCATTGTCATAAAGCTTTATCCTCTTATCGTTTACCGTAATAACTATAAAGTTGTTTTTCTGATTATAATAATTTATACAGATACCTATAGGCGTAACTAAAAGAGGGTCCTTTTTAACTCCCTCCATAAGAAAGCTTACGTCGCCTAAGACCTCCTCTCCTCTTAAGGCTACTCTTTCCTTAGGAAGCTTAAGGGCGTCGGCGAGGCTTTGGGTAAAGCCGAACACCTTTCCTCCTCCGCCCACTACAAACACGGCGCTTACTGACTTTCCGCCGTTTAATTCCTTTATTTTGGCAGCGATTTCCTTTGTGGTTGAATCCACCGTATCCTTGTACATTTTTCTTACCTCCTCGGCAGAGGTTTTCTGTACAAGCCCCATAATATCCTTGTAGGATATCTGCTTTTTTAAAAGTGACGCTCTCTTTATTTTCTCGGCAGTCTGAAAATCTACCAGACATTTATGTACAATATTTTCTGTAATCTCGTCGCCTGCGTGGGGAATCATGCCGTAAGCTATAATGCTTCCATCCTTTGTGATGCATATATCGCTTGTTCCCGCTCCCACATCAACTAAAGCTATGTTTAAAAGCCTGTATTGCTCGGGAATGGCTACATTTATAGCTGCAATAGGCTCTAAGGTAAGGCTTGCCACATTTAAGCCTGCAATATCAACGGAGGAATATAAGCCCTCCACCACCTCATATGGAAGAAAGGTGGCAAGAATATCGGCGCCTATTTTTTTTGCCTTGTGGCCTTCAAGATTGTTTATTATGTAATCGTTCATAAAATATTTAACCGCAGTGTAGCCTACACAGTAAAAGGATACCTCTGGAAAATCATTTTTCATAATCTCATATGCTTTCTCAATTCCTAAAAGGTCAAGGGAATATATTTCCTCGTCGTTTACAGGCTCGCTGTCAGAATGTTCCGTCTCCACATGTACGGTTACTGTCTTAAGCACCCTTCCTGCCGCCGCTATGCATACGTCGTTAAGCTTTCTGTCAAGCTGTCTTTCAAGCTCTCTTTTTACCATGCTGATTGACTCGCCAACCTTGCCTATATCATGTATTTGTCCGTCAAGCATGGCTCTTGTTTCATGCTCCTTTACATAATGAGCAACCACGTTAAATTTTCCCTTGTCCATATATCCTACCGAGCCCACAAGGCTTCTGGTGCCTATGTCAAGACCGAATACCATATGCTCCGGATACCCTTTGTTTTCTGCCATTTTTCTCTCACTTCCTGCTTTGATTATTTAATGCGGCGGCTATCTGGGCCTTTGTGTCTGCCCTGCTGCCGCTGTTGTCAATAATAATATGACAATGCCTTCTGAATTCACTGTCGGAAAGCTGGCTTGAAATAATGCTTTCCGTTTTTTCCCTTGTATAGCCTCTTGATTTTATTAATCTTTCTATCCGGCTTTCATTGTCAGTATAAATATACCACAATTCATCGCATATATCCATATATCCTGCTTCAATAAATAATGCAGCCTCAACTGCAATAAGCGTTTTTAAGCTGTTTATATCCCGTATTTCTTCCATTATAGCCTCCTTAACCATAGGATGTACTATGGAATTAAGACATTTAAGCTTTTCCTTATGATTAAAAACTATCTGTCCAAGCCTTTTACGGTCTATAAAGCCTCCCCTGTCTTTTACCGCCTCCCCAAAGCAGGCTATAATTTTATCGTATGCCGGGTTGAAGGGCTCCATAAGCCTGTGGGCTACCTTGTCCGCATCTATAATATGGGCGTTAAAATCTTCTTCCAATATACTAAGGACAGCGCTTTTTCCGCAGCCGACACCTCCCGTTATTCCTATAACCATATTAATGGGCCTCCAGCCAGTTATCTCCTGTTTTCATGTCTATTTCCAATGTAACCTTCAGCTTTGCAGCATTCATCATGGCGGTCTTTACTATATCCTTTACAACCGAAAGCTCCTCCGGGGCTGCCTCTATAAGTATCTCGTCGTGAACCTGAAGTATAAGCCTTGATTTAAGCTTCCTTTTCCTAAATTCCCTATATACGGCTATCATAGCCAGCTTCATTATGTCCGCCGCAGTACCCTGTATAGCCGAGTTCATTGCCGCCCGCTCGCCGAAGGAACGCTGCATAAAATTGCTTGATTTAAGCTCGGGAATAGGCCGTCTTCTTCCGAATAATGTGGTTACATATCCCTTTTCCTTTGCGCCTTCTACCGTTTCGTCAAGAAAGCTTTTTACCTGTGGATATGTTTCAAAATATTGATTTATATATTCGGAAGCTTCCTTTCTTCCTATGTTTAAGTCCTGACTAAGTCCAAAGGAGCTTATGCCGTAAACTATGCCGAAGTTTACAGCCTTTGCCCTACTTCGTATCTGGGGCGTTACCTCACTTAAGGGAAGCTTAAAAACCTGTGACGCCGTTATTTTGTGTATATCCTGCTCGCTGTTGTAGGCGGCTATAAGATTTTCATCCCCCGACATATGAGCCAGTATTCTAAGCTCAATCTGGGAATAATCCGCGTCAAGAAGCGTAAAATTCTTCATTGGAATGAAAACCTTTCTAAAACGCTTTCCCATTTCCATGCGGATAGGTATATTCTGAAGATTCGGCTCAGTGCTGCTTATTCTTCCTGTCGCTGTTATTGTCTGATTAAATTTACCGTGTATACGGTCATCATAGCCGATAAATCCCACAAGCCCGTCTGCGTATGTGCTTTTAAGCTTTGTAAGCTGTCTGTACTCAAGAATCCTGTTTATAACAGGGTAATCGGGAGCAAGCTTTTCAAGAACCTCAGCGCTTGTAGAGTAGCCTGTCTTAGTTTTCTTGCCTCCGGGAAGCCCCATTTTTCCAAACAATATTTCCCCAAGCTGCTTTGGGGAATTTATGTTAAACTCCTGGCCTATTTCCTTATATATTTCCTTTTCTGTCTTTATAATTATATCATTAAGTATGCCTGAATACTCCTTAAGGTCATTTGCGTCCACAAGTATACCGTTTTTTTCCATTTCATACAGAACGTATATAACAGGATACTCTATATCCCTGTAAAGCTCATACATGTTGGCAGCCTTAAGCTTTTTATATAAGGCTCCTGCTCCCATGGAGCAAACGTACGCCTCGTTGCAGGTATACATAATATATTTATGTCTGTCAAGCGAATACATTTCAAAATCAGACATTTTACCTATGAGCTCATCTTTTCCTTTAAGGGTTATTCCCATTATATCCCTTGCCACATCACTGTAGGTATATGTGTCCTTTAAAGGATTTAAAAGGTATGAGCATATGGAAAGGTCCCATATGCCCCTGTCGTTTTCTATGGAAAGAGCTTTAACCTTAAGCTCCTTAGCGTCGTGAAGCAGCTCCTTTAAATTAAAAACCGCCATTTTTCCTGACACCGCTATAAGCTCTAACAGCTCCCTTATTTTATCTTTGTCTATGCTTTCGTTATTTTCAATATAATAAAGCTTTTTGTCTGCCCCTATTGTAAGCCCGTGAATATTTAACTGTTCAAAATACCTGTAATAAACGCCTATATATTCGTCTGCTCCCTCTAAGCCACAGATTGCCGAAAGGGTTTTTATTAATTCATCAAGGCTCTCCTCATCCTTTACCTCTGTAATCAGCTTCTCAAAGTCTATATCCTTTTTTTCCTCAAAAAAATCCTCCGAAAACCTTTTGAGCATGCTTTTAAATTCAAGCTCTGATATGAGCTTATATGACTTTTCGTTGTACATATCCCCTAAAAGTCCGTCTTCCACAAACACATCAACAGGAGAATTAATGTTTATGGCGGCTAATGTCTTGCTTAAAAAGGCGTTATCCTTATCAGCAATAAGCGCGTTTTTTACTCTTTCAGGAGTAACCTCATCTATATGCTCATAAAGATTTTCCACAGTGTGATACATAGAAATAAGCTTTGACGCCGTCTTTTCACCTATGCTCTTTACTCCCGGTATATTGTCTGAGGTATCTCCCATAAGAGCCTTTAAATCTATAAATTCCAAGGGAGTGACATGATAAGCTTCTTCCACATCCCTTGCATAATAGTTTTCAATTTCGGTAGCTCCGTGCTTTGTCTTTGGAATACGTATAAGTATATGCTCTTCTGCCAGCTGGAGCAAATCCCTGTCGCCTGATACAATAACTACCTCATAGCCTTTTTTTACCGCGTCCTTTCCAACCGTACCTAAAATATCGTCAGCCTCATAGCCCTCCTTTTCAATAATCCTTATATTCATGGCTGTAAGCACATCCTTTATAACAGGAACCTGCTGGTGAAGCTCACCGGGCATAGGCTTTCTTGTTCCCTTATATTCCTTGTATATTTCATGCCTGAAGGTAGGAGCCTTTACGTCAAAGGCAACCATAAGATACTCAGGCTTTTCCTCCTCAAGTATCTTGAACATAATGTTTAAAAAGCCGTATACGGCGTTTGTGTGAAGCCCTGTTCCCGTCGTTAAATCAGGCACGCCGAAAAAAGCTCTTGTTAATATGCTATGACCGTCTATAAGCACAAGTTTACTCATTGTTATTCTCCGTTTCTATAGCCGTAAGGCTCTTTTTATATAATAGGAAAGTTCGTCAATCAAGCCACAAGTTTGGCTAAGTCTTGTTTTTAGACTTTCTGAACTTGCAAGTGTCGGCTTCACAAAGAACTAAAGCTCAAAGAGTTAAAACTCTTGACACTTTTTTTACATAATACCAAGCATTATAAGTATAAATATTACTGATACCGTACCGACCGCAAGCTCCGCCAGCATAATTGAAACATTTCTTAAAAATCTTTTTTTGTATCTCCTGTATACCCTGTTCTCCACAGCCTTCATATGCATTTCAAGCTGCTCCTTAAGATTAAAGGAAATATTATCATACTCATTTGCCCTTATGGTATGGTCCACCAAGTATAATATCTCCAGCTCCTCGTTACATTCACTGCATTTACTGTAATGCTCAATAAAGCTGTCATATCTTTCATCCGGCAGCTCATCCTTTATAAAGCTTTGTATGTTACTTTCAAATTCTCTGCAATCCATTATGCCCCTCAATCTTCTTCCTTATAATCATACTTTATATATTAACATAATTGTGTAACAAATAAAACAAAAACTTTTTATTATTCCATTAAATTGATTGGGGCATAAAATCAGCTCAGCATCCTATACAGCGTGACAACCGCTGCATCTGTATTATCCCTCTCTTTTGTGATGAAATAATGGCAGTAAGTATAGGCTTTAACTCCTCACATATGCAATACATTAATGTATTTTCAGACATTTCTACCGCCCCTCTGTGATGGGGAATCATCTCCCAGATAAAATTACAGTCAAGATTGTTTACAGCTCTTGCATTTTCCATACTGTAAAACATTATATCCATTATTTCATTTATTTTTTCCTGATGCTCACATATGTCTCTGTCGCAGTTTTCAACCTCCCTGCAGCAGTTCAGTATCTTTTCCATATTGGCTATGCTTTTCGTCTGTTCCTCAATGATTCCCTGTGCAATTCGTATAAGCACGGGATTATCTGTATATTTTAATATATTTTTTGACATTTCTATTGCTGCTTCATGGTGAGGTATCATCTGTATGATAAAGTTATATGAAATACTGTCACATAGCTTTGCTCCTGTCATTTCTTCAATCATTCTTTCAAGTATGCGTTTAAAATTCTCAAGATATATCATTGCCGTATCGTTAAGCTCACGGTTAAAATTCATAATCTGCCTCATTTCATCATAAAATATATAATATAATATGCAATAAAAAATCAGGGTGTCAAAAGCTTACAATAATTGTACCTTTTGACACCCTGACTATATAATGCCGGCGATGGGACTTGAACCCATACGAGGTTGCCCTCGTCAGATTTTGAGTCTGATGCGTCTGCCATTCCGCCACGCCGGCTTTTTTGACACGAAAAATATTTTATCATAGTAAAACAAAAAATGCAACCACTTTTTTAGCCGCCGTATTCAATCATCTTATCTATACATTTTTTAGCAGCCAGCCTTTCTTCCTCATCCATAATTATCTCTTCGCCGCCCTCGCCCTCACAGCTTAAAAGAACATCTGAAAGAGTAGTAGCCTTCATATTATGGCAGATTAAATCCTTTGAAAGGGGATAAAATCTCTTTTCGGGACAATCAAGCTGCAAATGCTCTACAATACTGTTTTCCGTTCCGATAATAAACTCCCTTGCAGAGCTTTTTTTTGCATAATCCATAATACCGCTGGTAGAGCCAATGTAATCAGCCATTGCAGCAACCTCGGGCACACACTCGGGATGTACTAAAAGCAATGCGTCAGGATGGGCTTGTTTAGCTTTATTTACTTCCTTTACAGTTACCCTGGCATGGGTAGGACAGCCGCCGTGGACAAGCTTTATATTTTTGTCAGGTATGTGATTTTTTATGTACGTGCCAAGATTAATATCAGGAATAAATAAAATATCCTTTTGTGGCATGGCTGATACTATTTTGAGAGCCGACGACGAGGTTACGCATACATCGCATATGGTTTTTAGATTTGACGTTGTGTTTATATAAGCAACGACTGCATATCCGTCCTTATACTCCTTCATTTGACATATAAGTTCCTTATCCATCTGCTCTGCCATAGGACATCCGGCAGAAGGATTTGCCAGTATAACCTTTTTATCCGGTGAAAGTATTTTAACGGTTTCCGCCATAAACCTGACTCCGCACATTATTACAGTCTTGCCTGATGATTTTACTGCAAGCTTTGCCAAAGCATAAGAATCTCCTGTATAATCTGCTATTTCAGTAATTTCCCTGCGCTGGTATGAATGGGCAAGTATGCATATGTCATTTTCCTTTTTAAGATTTATTATCTTTTCCTGCATGTCCTTTATATTCATATTAATCCTCCACGCCGCATTTTGCGGCTTTAACAGCATTAAAATCTGCTGCATTTTCCTGCATATTAAGTAGGATTATATGTCTGCCTTGAAAATATGTCAACTGTTTTTTCTTCAATATAACCTTCAATATAAAATTATATTTCAGCCCTGTTTTAACTTTTCTCTTTCCATTTTTGAATATATGCAGCCGCAGTAATCCTGTCTGTAAAGTCCGTATTCCTTTGATAATTCTACCGACCTTTTATATCCGTTACGCTTTTTAAAATCTGACTGAAGATATTCTACACCATATTCCTTTCCTATTTCTGCGCCAAGCTTATTTAAGACCTCAGCATTTTTAAGAGGGCTTATGGACAAGGTTGTTGTAAAATAATCAAAATTCATTTTTTTTGCAAGAGCTGCCGTATATCTAAGCCGCACATTAAAGCAAAGCCGGCACCTCTTACCGCCTTCCGGCTCATTTTCATTTCCCTTTACAGCGCTGTAAAAATCCTCCGGTGTATAGCCGCTTGCAATAAGCTTAACATCATTTACAAACTGCATGCTGTCTATAAGTCTTTCCTGCTCACTTATTCTATACTCATATTCCTCCTTTGGAAAAATGTTGGGATTATAATATAATACCGTGATTTTAAAATACCGGGATAAATATTCCAGAACATAACTACTGCAGGGTGCGCAGCAGCTATGTATAATCAGCGTTGGCACCCTGTTTTCAGACGTGATTTTTTTAATTGTATTGTCCAGTACGGACTGATAATTAATTTTGTTCATTAAAACCACCTCTTTGAGCCCCATAAATTATGTCTTTTTAATTCAAGATACTCCATGTAGGCTCTCTCCAATATCTGCTTTTCATTTGAAAATTTAAGTAAATGATAAGCTTCATGGAACTTATAATATCCGGAATCCGTAAAGAATTCCTCTCGTTGTGGTTTACTGTAATAGCTGTCTGCCATCATCAGATACCAATGAACTTCCTTTTCAACGATATCATTTGGAATATTAAAGGAATACTGACTGGTATCTACATACTTTATAATGGATGCGTCTACACCTGCCTCCTCCTTAACCTCTCGCAAGGCGGTTTCCTTAAATTCCTCTCCGGCCTCAACAGTTCCCTTTGGTAATACCCATCCTTCGTACTTGTTTCTTATATTTTTGTACAAAACAAGAATTTTACCTCGAAAAATAACCACACCTCCACAGCTCGTTGCTTCAACCATTGCAATACCTCCTGTTCTTTGGCGGGTCTTCAAAGACTTAGGATTAGTATAACCCGATTTTAATAATTAATCAAGAATAAATTAAAAAATGTCGTCTGAAGATTAAAAATAGTTAATATTTTAATCAAGGGTTTTTAATATATCCTTTGTTACGGTAATGGACGGAGAAACGTTGCCTGGTACATCCTCGCATACTACTGCAATGGAATATGATTTTCCGTCTTTTTCAAAGAAGCCTATAAACCATGAATTTGACTTGTTACCATTGTCTGTCTGGGCTGTTCCGGTTTTTCCGTATACCGTAAGGTTTTTAAAATCATTTAGTCTTATGGCTGTTCCCTTCTCCACAACGCTTCTTAAGTATGGCTTTAAATTTTCTGCCTGTACCTTTGAGAAAATTGTCTTATATTCCTTTGGCTCAAAGCTTTCTACTGTTTTTCCATATGCGTTTTCTATTCTTTCCACAAACATTGGCTCCATTATTACTCCGTCATTTGCTATGGCGCTGCATATAAGAGCCATGTGAACAGGGGTGCAGAGAGTTTCCCCTTGTCCGAAATAAGTCTGGGCCTTTAGGAAATCGTCTGCATCGTCTGCCAGCGAAAAACTGCTTTTATTATACGGCAGCTTTATTGGAAGATGACTGTTGAAAAGCATTCTGTCGCACAGCTTTTTTAAGCTTCCGTTTTTAAGGGAGCTTCCTATATTAATAAAAGAGCCGTTGCATGAATTTGAAAAGGAGCCGGTTAAATCAACCGTTCCATGGCTGTGTCCGTTTGCGCAGCTTATATTCTTACCTGAAATCTGAACGGCTCCGGTACAGTTAAAAATGTAATCTGTCGACTGCCCGCCCTCCTCAAGATATTCCTCCAGCGTAAAAAGCTTAAATATTGAACCGGGCGTATATAAGCCCATGGTGGCTCTGTTTACAAGAGGTGAGGTTTTGTCCGCAGATATGGTATCCCACTGTTCCCTTAGGGTGTTTGGATTGTAGGACGGATTTGACATCATGGTAATGACCTTTCCCGTGTCAGCCTCCATTATAACAACGGCTCCCTTATAATCCGACATAGCGTCAAAGGCTGCCTTTTGAAGCTCTGTGTCAAGAGTTGTTATAATGTTATTGCCCTCATATTTTTTACCTTTTAGGTCGGTAAAAAGCTTACTTACCCAGCTTGAATCAGACATTAAAAGCTGATAGTCATAAACGGCTTCAAGCCCCGACTGTCCATAGGCTGTAGTGCCAACCACATGGCAGAACAACTCATTATAAGGATAGCTTCTTCTCTCCCGTCCATCATCGTCAGTTACCGTCTCTGCTAACACCTTACCGTCTGAGCTGTATATTTTACCTCTTACGGTTGTCTCTCCAAGCTTACCTGTAAGCTTGTTATATGAATTGTTCATCTGCTCGTCGCTTTTCATCCCAAGGTAATAAGAAAAATAGACTGCCATAATAAGAAAAAGACCAACAAAAATATATGTTGCACGCATAATGCTCTTATTTTCCATTTGCCTTAGCCTCCCTTACCTCATTTATATATATCCCCTGTACAATGGCAAATATAAGTATTGTAGCTGCAACGGAGCTTCCTCCGTAGCTTATAAGGGGAAGCGTTACGCCTGTAGACGGTATAAGCTTTATGGCTCCTCCAATGGTTAAAAATACCTGAAAGCCTAAGCATACAGCCAGACCAAAAACCGTAGTCTTATAAAACTGGTCCGTACATTTAAATGCAACCCTTATAAATACAATAAAAAGATTTAAGTATGTCATAATAAGAAATATGGCAAAAAAACCGCCAAATTCCTCAGCTATGGCAGAAAACATAAAATCCTGTTCAACTACAGGAATATAGGCAGGCTCGCCTTTGTATAAGCCCATGCCAAACCAGCCTCCCATGCCTATTCCAAAAAGAGACTGTGTAATCTGATATCCTTTGCCGTCTATTATACTCCATGGGTCATACCATGCCGCTACTCTTACCTGTACATGACTGAAAAGATAGTATGCTGCCACCGACGCCAGAGCTGCCGAAGCAAAGCCTGCAAGCATATATATTGTCTTTCCTGTAGCGGCATAAATAATAAAAACATATGCGACAAAATAAATAAGCGCGCTTCCAAGGTCTCTTGATAAAACAAGAACTATAACGTGGGCTCCTCCAAGTACGGCTGATATGACTATAGTCCCAAAGTTTTTGTTTTTATGAAGAATTCCGCTAATAAACAGTACAAATGAAATTTTAACAAACTCTGACGGCTGAATTGATATAAACCCTAAATCCAGCGAAATAATGGCTCCATATGTAGTTTCTCCTATAACATATACAAGTATAAGCAACGCCAGACCAAAAAGCCCATATAGATAATAAAACTTGCGCAAGGTCTTTGTTTTCCCGAAAATCCACGGGAGCACAAGGGAAAACGTTGTTGCCACAACACAGAATATAAACTGCTTTACGGCTCTTGTGTATGACAGCCGTATAAGCATCACAAAGCCTATGCTTATGAGAAAGCACATATTGTTTAGTAACATTCTGTTTACCTTTGGATATATAAGCCTGTAAAGATTAATTGTCACAATAAAATATATTATCATTAATCCGCCTGTTATAATAACCTTATCCGCCATTGTATTTATATATATGGTAATAAAGGAAATAACCATAAAAAGATACATAAGAAGATTTTGCGTAAAATAAAATCTTCTCTTCTGCTCCTTTGTGGTTTTCTTCAATGCCCTGAAGCTTACTATTGTATATCCCCCTACAATTAAAATGCTCAAATATTTAATTACAGCCATAATTATATTTGCCATTACATTACTCCTCGTTTAAAATGTCCCCTTGTATAATCTGTTTTTGCGCTGACGGCTTCTTCACCCTTCAAGGCCGCCTCAAGCCTGTCTAAAATATCCTTTGTCTCCTTTTCCTTTTCCATTGTGAACCGTATTGATAAATGATTTATATTCATATTCAACAGGTCTTGCAAATCATTTCCAAGGTAAAGAGGCACACTGTTATAAATACTGTTGTAGCAATATCTGCAATTTGTGGCTACATGCATATAATTATTCATTCTGTCCTTAAGACAGTATTTATACTCCGTCCTTTTGTCACATATATTCATAGTCTTTTTTATGCAGCCTGCGGTAAACATAACAGGAATATATCCGTATATCTCCATTCTGACAGGGCTTAATACTTCCCCGGCTTCATTTTTTGTTTTATCCTTTGTATTTATTTCCCTTATCATAGAATATATTTCCTTTTGATTAAGCTCATACGGAATGGTTGGCGTTATAATATTCTGATACCTTTCTGAAAGCTCTTTCGCATATTCAAAGCTTTTTTCATTAAACATATAAACATTTGTATCAAGAATAAAGCGCTTTTTTATATTCCTTTCACAAATGAAAATATCATTTAAAAGCTCTGAAAAGAAAAAATACTCCTCATAATTTCTTGCAATAAATCCGTCAATATCATTAATTGTTTCTACAAAAAAGCCAATATTTTGTTTGAAGTCAGATATTGCCCTTTCCCTGCAAATATAAGGAAGCGCAAGGTATATTTTCTTTTTTCTTTCTTTTAAAATATGAATTATATCCTGCATTTCTTTGTATGAAAACATACTTAGCTCCAAGCCAACGATATCTATAAAAGCTCTGCTTAATACCTGTGACAGCTGGGTCCTGTCTGATACAATACATTCCATGACAGCTTTTCTGTCAGCTCTATTGACGGATTTTCTGTTAGTGTTATTGACAGCTTCCTCTTTAGGATTATTCAGAATTACTTCCTCCGGAATATTATCCGGTTTCCGTTTATATATGCTTAACGCTTTATCCTTAAGCCTGTCAAGACACTGCCTTCTAAGCTCATTCAATGATGATACAGGCACAAATAAACCTTCATCAAGTTCAATATCTATTTTATCAAAATAAAATCCTGTCGCTCCCGTCTTCTTAAGGCGTTTTTCTATATCTGCCATATTTGCCGGCTTATCTAAGGCCTTCTGTGGTACCGGGCCATATACGCATACCTCTGTTCTGTCTTTTTCCATGCATATGCCATTGGCTGCGGCTTCATAAGAAAGGCTGCCTTTTTGACATATGCTGCCAGGTATAAGCATATAAGCCGAAAGCGCCATACTTTCACCTGCTTTTATGCGGCATGTGCCATATATGGGAATATTGTCATTTTTTTCTATTATATTCTTGTTCTAAAAACACCGTCCTCATATAATTCATTAAAATTATTAAATCCTTTTATATGATTTTTTATGGTAATTTCAGTGTTTGCCTTTATATTGCCATGCTTTATTTCAGCGCTGCCTTTGCCCTGCTTTTTTAAATTTATCTCAAGAATATCCTGCTCATCTATGTCCTTTAACGCCCTTATTCTAATGGTATCCGGCGTTACTGACAGTATTCTTCCTACCTTAAGCCCATAATGACCGGGCTTATATAGCGACATTATTTCCCTGCCGTTTTGTCTGTTATAAAATCCGTCAGTAAAGCCTCCCCTGTTATATATATCCTTAAGCTCGTCTACTGCGGCTTTATCCGGTTTATACGTATCGCCTGACTTTAAAATGTCTATATAGCTTCTATACGCTGAAACAACGCCTGCCACATACTCCGGCTTTTTCATTCTTCCTTCTATCTTAAGGGAATATACTCCTGCCTTTAATATATCAGGTAAAATATCAAGGGTACACATATCCTTGGGGCTTAACAGATATTTTTCCGTTTTGTCGCTTATCCTCCTTAAGGCTTTGCCGTTTATTTCGTAAAGCTCATATGGAAGTCTGCACGGCTGGGCGCATCTTCCTCTGTTTCCGCTTCTTCCTCCTATAAGACTGCTGAAAATACACTGACCTGAATAGCTATAGCACAATGCTCCATGTATAAAGCTTTCTATCTCAAGACCTGTAGTTTCATATATATGCCTTATTTCATCATACGACAGTTCTCTTGCCGTAACTATCCTTGTTACGCCAAGCTCCTTTAATTCTTTTGCAAAATGTACGCCTGTGACAGTCATCTGGGTACTGGCATGAATGGGAAGGCCGGGGAAGCTTTTCCGTATTTCCTTTAAAACTCCAATATCCTGAACTATTACCCCGTCAAGTCCCTCATTATATAATGGTTTTAAATATGCTATAAGCTGCGTATTAAGCTCATATGACTTTAAAAGGGTATTAACGGTAAGATACAGCTTTTTTCCTCTTAAATGTGCATAATCTATGGCTCGTATAAGCTCCTCCTCATCAAAATTGTCAGCGTAAGCCCTTGCTCCAAACATACCTCCGCCTAAATACACAGCGTCAGCGCCACTGTTAAATGCGGCTTTCATACATTGATAGGAGCCGGCCGGCGCCAAAAGCTCACAGTCTGTATAATGTTTTTTTATCTGGTCTCTCATATTTATTCATTCACAATGCCAGCAGAAGAACTGTTATTTGAGGAGGCTTTTTTTCTTGAGGAGCTCTTACTCTTTTCTGCAAGCTCCGTCTCAAGTCTTATAATAGTTTTTTCAAGCTCATTTATCTTTTCCTTTAAAGAATCTGCTTCTTTTTCCAGAGTTTCATTTTTTATTACAGCGGCTATAAGCTCATGCTTTGTGTCATAAAGCTGCTTATCCTTAGACTCTAAATCATTGTCAATGGAATCCGCCTGTTTTTTTGCCTTAAAGTAATCGTCAGCTATGTTTAATTCAAGTAATGTCCTCTGAACATCAACGCTTTGTCTTTTGTATCCCTCATCCTGCTTGAAAACGGTTATTTTATTATTTATATAAGATGCAACCTTCTGCAAATACTCCTCGCTTTCATAGCCGCTGAGGGTATATATTTTTCCGTTTATAATAACCTCTGTATCGTTCTTTGCTGCCATATCCTTATCCATCCTTTTTTGTATAATTAGGAAATCCTTCATGCAATTAACAAGTTTGGCTAAGTCTTGTTTTTAGACTTTCTGAACTTGCAAGTGTCGGCTTCACAAAGAACTTAAGTTCTTTGTGCTTAAGTTCTTGACACTTTTTATAATACTACGTGCACTAACTAAAGTTATGTACTTTAAAACTATTACATAATAACACAAATGTCTTATTTTCACAACATTAATTTACCCTTACTCCCATATGGGAATATGCCAGCTCGGTAACCACCCTGCCTCTTGGAGTTCTGTTTATAAAGCCGTTTTTTATAAGATAGGGCTCGTATACATCCTCTATGGTTCCTGAATCCTCACCTATGGCAGCCGCAAGCGTGTCAAGCCCCACCGGTCCTCCGCCAAATTTATTAATAATGGTTTCTAATATGCTTCTGTCTCCATTGTCAAGACCATACTTATCCACATCAAGAGTATCGAGAGAATAATCAGCAACCTCTTTTGTAATTTTACCGTCGTATATGACCTGCGCAAAATCCCTTACTCTCTTTAAAAGCCTGTTTGCAAGCCTTGGAGTTCCTCTTGAGCGTCTGGCAATTTCTACTGCGCCATCCCTGTCAATATCTACTCCTAAAACCCCTGCCGAACGTATAATAATGCTCTTAAGCTCCTCAACGCTGTAAAACTCCAGCTTATTTATAACTCCAAAGCGGTCTCTTAAGGGAGCTGTTAGAAGTCCTGCCCTTGTGGTGGCTCCTACAAGCGTAAACCTTGGCAGCTCAAGCCTTATGGAGCGTGCCGAGGCTCCCTTGCCCAGCATAATATCTATGGCGTAATCCTCCATAGCAGGGTATAATACCTCCTCTACCTGTCTGTTGAGCCTGTGTATCTCATCTATGAAAAGAACATCATTTTCCTTAAGATTATTAAGTATTGCTGCCATTTCCCCCGGCCTTTCTATGGCCGGACCACTTGTAATTTTTATGTTTACACCCATCTCATTTGCAATAATACATGCCAATGTGGTTTTTCCAAGTCCCGGAGGCCCGTAAAAAAGTATATGGTCCAATGGCTCATTTCTGCTTTTTGCAGCCTCTATGTATATTTTTAGATTATTTTTTGCCTTCTCCTGACCTATATACTCACTAAAACCGTCAGGTCTAAGAGAGTTTTCCATAAGTACATCATTTGATGAAAGCTCTGTATTTATAAGTCTGTCCATTATAATGTTCCTCTTTTTATATCATCTTTTTTAATGCCTCTTTTATAAGCTGCTCCACTGTTTCTATATTTTCAGGCGTACATTGTCTTATTGCCCTTAGCGCCTCTGTTTGTCCATAGCCTAATGAAGTAAGCGCCAGGACAGCCTCGTTTACTATGGCGCTGTTCGATGAAGCGTCAGAGCCTGTATCTTCTATGCTTACAGTTCCCATAAAATCTGCAGCCTTAAGCTTATCCTTTAACTCTATAATAACCTTCTGGGCCGTCTTTGCTCCTATGCCCGGAGCTGATGATATAGTCTTACTGTCTCCTGACATAATGGCAAATCTAAGGTCAGATGACGGCAATGCTCCAAGCAGCCCCATGGCGCCCTTGGGCCCGATGCCGCTTACCGTAATTAACAGCTTAAAAAGCTCCAAATCCTCCTTTGTCAGAAAACCAAACAATGTAAAGGCATCCTCCTTTACATTTAAATATGTATAAAGCTTTACTTCTTTTCCTGTACAGCCTATAGCCGACATAACGCCTGATGGTACATACACGTTATAGCCTATGTTATTAGCTTCTATCACCACCCTGTCGGCAGTCATGTCCTCTATTTTGCCTTTTATATATGCGTACATAATTTACCTCTTAATTTTTTATTTTCTATCAGAAAAATCCTCCTGTGTTAGCTTTTTATGTATTTTATCACATATTGTTGTCGAACGCAAGTTCTTATTATTATTTATTAATTTATAAATTATCATTTACAATATTTTAAAAAAATGGTATATTTCCTATGTAAAATATCTTTATTATAAGAATTTATATTACAAGGAGGAAATGAAAATGTTTGAAAAGCTCTTTAAACTAAAGGAAAATAGCACAAGCATTAAAACGGAGGTTTTAGCCGGTGTTACTACCTTTATGACAATGGCGTACATTTTAGCGGTAAATCCTAATATTTTATCACAATCCGGCATGGATAAAACCGCTGTTCTTGTGGCTACTGCCATTGCCTCATTTATTGGCTCTATGTGTATGGCATTTATGGCAAATTATCCCTTTGCACTCGCACCAGGAATGGGACTTAATGCATATTTTACCTATACCGTATGCATGCAGTACGGAGTACCATGGAAGACTGCCCTATTTGCGGTATTTATTGAAGGCGTAATATTTATTATACTTTCGCTTACAAATGTAAGAGAGGCAATTTTTAATGCAATTCCCGCTACCCTTAAGCTTGCGGTAAGCGGCGGTATAGGCTTGTTTATCGCATTTATTGGTTTTCAGGATGCAGGGCTTATCGTGGCAAACGACAGCACCCTTGTTACATATGTGGATTTCAGCAAGGATTTCTTTAATTCCGGCATGGCTGCAATATTTGCAATAGCCGGCGTTCTTATTACAGGTATTCTTATAGTAAAAAAGATACGTGGCGGCATACTTTTCGGTATTCTTATAACATGGATTTTAGCAATGATTTTTGAGGCTGTAGGAATATTTGAGCCGGCTGTCTCTACTATTCCAACCAAATTTTTCAGCTTTGATATTACATCTATAGGTAAAACCTTTGGACAATGCTTTATTGTGGACTTTGACGCCACATCAATATTCAACTTTATTGTAATTATATTTTCATTTTTGTTTGTTGATTTGTTTGACACTCTTGGCACACTTATTGGTGTTTCAACAAAAGCGGACATGCTTGATGAAAACGGCAGACTTCCACGCATAAAGGGAGCCCTGCTTGCAGATTCTATTGCAACCTGTGCCGGTGCAGTAGTAGGTACTTCTACCACTACCACATATGTTGAAAGCGCATCCGGCGTTACGGAAGGAGGAAGAACAGGTCTTACCTCGGCTACGACAGGCATGCTTTTCCTGCTTGCAATTTTCCTTTCTCCATTGTTTGGCTCAATTCCTACGTTTGCCATTGCCCCTGCTCTTATTGTCGTAGGCTTTTATATGATTGGCAATGTTGTAAAAATTAACTTTGAGGATGCCGGCGAAGGAATACCTGCATTTCTTACAATAGCAGCAATGCCGCTTGCATATAGTATTTCGGAGGGCATTGCCATTGGCGTTATTTCTTACACACTCATAAATCTGTTTACAGGCAAGGCTAAGGAAAAAAAGCTTGGCATACTTATGTATATTCTGACGGTATTGTTTATTGCAAAGTATATATTCCTGTAGTTTCTATATTATATAAAAAAGCCGGTTAAACCGGCTTTTTTATATAGACTTCATCTAAGTTTCAGCTTAAGTACAAGGAACTTAAGTTCTTTGTGCTTAAGCTCTTAAGACTTTTTTATGCTGTATGCTTTGTCGTATCAGATTTATGCTTATCAAGAATAGCATGCACTCTCTCAACCTCATCAAGGATAAGATATTCGCTTTTGCGAATCTCATTTCTAAGAACATGCTCTGTCTGCTTTGTTTGCAGTTCTATATTGTCAATACGACGGTTTAATTCTAAAGTCTCCTGCTTTAGTGATGTTACATCCTCCCTTAAAGTTGATACATCCTCTTTTAACGATGATACATCCTCTTTTAACGATGATACATCTTCTTTTAACGATGATACATCTTCTTTTAATGCACCAGTTTCCTGCTTTAAGGTTGATACATCCTCTTTTAATATTGATACATCTTCCCTTAATGCACTGGTTTCCTGCTTTAAAGTTGATACATCCTCTTTTAATATTGATACATCTTCCTTTAATGCACTGGTTTCCTGCTTTAAGGTCGATACATCCTCCTTTAATGATGATACATCCTCCTTTAACACCGATATATCATCTTTTACTGGTTGTAATTCAGTTTGCAAAAGACCTTTAATTGCCTGTAAATCCTCACCTGTCAATGCCATATGTATAACCTCCCTATATTATATAACCTTACATAAGCTTTAAAATAAGCTCCTTAACCTTATCTGCAACCTTATCTATAGCTACCTTTTCCTGAACTGACTTGTCCCTTGTGACAAGCTCTGCAACAGACTCCTCCATATTACGGGGACTTATGATTACCCTTACTGGTACGCCAAGAAGGTCTGCGTCGGAAAACATTACTCCCGGTCTTACCTTTCTGTCATCATATATTACCTCTATACCTCTGCTTTGAAGCTCTTCATAAAGCCTGTCTGCACATTCCTTTGCGGCGGAATCATCTGAACGCAGACAGCATAGATGTACCTGCCATGGAGCGATTGCCATAGGCCATACAGGTCCGTATTCATCATGGTGAGCCTCACACACTGACGCTGCAAGCCGTCCCACACCTATTCCATAACAGCCCATAACAGGGTACTGTGCCTTTCCTTCCTTGTCAAGATATGTCATATTCATTGATTTTGTATATTTTGTTCCAAGCTGGAATATATTTCCAACCTCAATACCTCTTGATATTGATATGGTCTTTTTTTTGCAGCATGGACAAATGCCTCCGTCAAAAAGCTTTGCAAAATCACCAAAGACTGCATTCTTAACATCTCTTTCCACAGACATTCCCGTATAATGATAATCTGCTTCATTAGCTCCGCATATAATATTATCGGCTTCTTTAAGGGAATTATCAATAAGCACTTTAGCCTTTCCTTTAAAGTTTACAGGTCCGATAAAGCCTGCCGCTATGTCACAGTCATCTGTAATAACAGCAGGATGAATATTGTCTCCAATAAAGTTTTTAACCTTTGTCTCATTTACATCAAGGTCTCCCCTTATAAAAATAACAATATACTCATCATCACTGTTTTTCTGATATACAACAGCCTTACATGATTTATCTGCCGGCTTCTTTAAAAATGCGCAGACCTCCTCTATTGTCTTCATGTCTGGCGTATGTACCTTTGTAAGAGGCTCTGTCTCACCGTTTTCTGCTTTTTCCGTTATACATTCAGCAGCCTCTAAGTTTGCCTTATAATCACATTCACTGCATATGGCAATAGAGTCCTCTCCTATATCCGTAAGAAGCATATATTCATGTGAAAGATTTCCTCCCATCATTCCCGAATCAGAAGCTACTGCCACCACCTCCGGCACGCCGGCTCTGGCAAATATACGGTTATAAGCATCATAGCACTTCTGATAATATTCCTCCAAATCCTCCTGTGAGGTGTGGAAGGAATAGGCATCCTTCATTGTAAATTCCCGGACTCTTATAAGACCTGCCCGCGGTCTTGCCTCGTCGCGGAATTTCGTCTGTATCTGATATATCATAAAAGGATATTTTGTATAGCTGTTGGCGTATTCACGTACAAGGTGAACTGCCGCCTCCTCATGTGTCATTCCTAGAATCATACGGGAATTATTTCTGTCAGTAAATCTTAAAAGCTCGCTTCCAACAGACTCATATCTTCCCGATTCATCCCAAAGAACAGCCGGAAGCACTACAGGAAACAATACCTCCTGTCCGTCTATTGCATCCATTTCCTCTCTTATTATTTTTTCAATTTTCATGCACACTCTTTTAAGGGGAGTATATTGTGAAAAAATACCATTAGCAACGGGCTTTATATAACCGCCTCTAACCATAAGCCCATGACTGTCTACAACACAGTCAGCAGGTTTTTCCTTAAATCTTTCTCCTACAAGCCTTTCAAGCTTCATATTGATTTTCCTCCCTTTTTATGTTTTTGTATATATGTTTTGACACGTTAAAGTATTTTAACATTTTGATAAATGGGTGTCAATCGTATTAGGAAAAAAATGTGATGAATAAACAGGAGTTTCCGTAAATTATTACATGTTTTCAATTATCCATATTATTCCCTTTTGCAATCTTTCCTCAGGATTATTGAAATGATTTCCTTTATTCCATTCCAGCTTAAGCTTTTCTACTTCCGGTATATTTTTATAAAAATCATATATATTCTCTGTAACGGTTTTTACTGTTGACATTATAGGGTTTTTTGTCTTATGCTCCCGGTCTCCAAGACTTAAATATATGGCGCATCCTTTTGGCAGTCTCTTGGTTTTTATGTATTCCTCAAAGCCCTGAAACCATAATGAGCCTGAACAGCATATAGCTCCCTTAAATATATTTGTATTATACATTGACCACAGGGCAAAAAGTCCTGCAAGGGAATAGCCGCCTATATATAGGCGGCTGGAGGTTATGTCAATATTAAATCTTTTTATCAAATAAGGAATACATATTTCTGTAATATTATTAAGGGTTGACTGCCCTTCTCCCGTAAAATCCTCTGTTCCGAATACTGCAGGCGCTTTCCATGGTGAAAGGTCCTTATTCCAATTATCTATCATGCAAAATACAAGCATTAACTTATTTTTTATATCTGCTTTCAGCATATTATAGTCATTATTTTTGTTAATAAAATTACCATATATGCCATTATATATTTCACAGGCCGACTGTTCATCACTTTTGTCTGTCATAAGAAAAATAATGCTTTCAGGCTTTTCGCAGGAATATATAATATATTTTTGGTTATTTAAGATTATTTTTTCCATTGAAATGCTCTTTCCTAGCCAATTCTTCTGAATACAGGATGATAATCTAATATCTTTTCAATCTCCTCCATGGCATCCGCAGGAATTTCAAAGCCGCTTGCCTTAATATTATTTTCAAGCTGGGACGGCTTTGATGCCCCTGTAATAACACTGCTTACTATTGGCTTTCTCAAATCCCATGCAAGAGCCAATACTGAAAGATTTGTTCCAAGATTCTCTGCTACCTTTACAAGCTTTTCTACCTTTGTAAGGTTTTCCTCCGTCAAAAGATTGTTTATCTGCTTATCTGCCTGATGTGTGGCTCTTGAGCCTTCAGGTATCGGCTGTCCTAAGCGGTATTTTCCCGTAAGAAGTCCCTGTGACAATGGAGAGAATGGAACTATTCCGATACCATTCTTTTCACATATTCCCATTATTTCATTTTCAATATATCTGTCCATCATATTATACTGGGGCTGGATAACATTCATAGGTCTTAAATTCTTCTCCCTGATTATGCCAAGAGCCTCAGTAATCTGAACAGGCGTCCATTCGCTTACACCATAATAAAGTATTTTTCCTGCCGCTACCATATCGCTTAAAACCTGTATGGTTTCCTCAATAGGCGTGGTAGGGTCAGGTCTGTGGCAAAAATACATGTCTATGTAATCTACATTAAGATTTTTAAGGGATTTATCAAGCTGCTCCACAATATGCTTTCTTGAAAGTCCCCAGTCGTTTGGCCCCGGTCCCATTGGAAAAAACACCTTACTTGAAACTACATAAGAATTTCTTGGAAGCTCACTTAATATATTACCCAGAAATCTTTCTGCCGCTCCGCCGCTGTATGCATCTGCACAATCAAAAAAGTTTACTCCGTTTTCATATGCAAGCTTAATTGTATCTCTGGCTATATCCGTAGCGTCACCCGGATGTAAATCTGTCATCCAGCTTCCAACCGCAACCTCGCTTACCTTTAGTCCCCATTTTCCTAAATTACGATATTTCATACTTTTACAAAATCCTTTCACAATATTTTTCAATTTTTCGTGTGCGTACACGTTCCTTATAAACAGTAAACCATATTTAGGAAATTTTGTCAATATCTTTTTAATTGTTTTTTCCGAAATGAATGTCCCCACAGTCGCTTATATCGCCGCAGATAATCTTATCCTTTGCAGCTACATTGCTGCAACCGCTTATATCGCCGCAGTTTATTGAACCATGCGCCTCTACCTTGTCACATTCCGATATATCTCCGCATTGTATATAATTTCCCGCTGAAACTACGCCTGCCCCACTGATATCACCACAGTTTATGCTGCTTCCCGCAGATATTGTTCCTCCGTCTGTTATATCTTGGCTGTTTATGCTGTTTCCTGCAGTTATTGCTCCTCCATCTGTTATATCTCCACAGTTTATATTAGCTCCGGCAGTCATTGTTCCCCCGTCTGTTATATCACCACAATTTATGTTAGCTCCGGCGGTAAATGATGAATTTGAAACTTCAGTTTCCTGTGGAATACATATAGTAAGCTGTGATTCAATCTTCCCTCCGTCTATATTCGTATTAAGCCCCACTGAAACAAATTGCTTTATATTTTCATTAAGCTCCTGACTTTTTATAAGCTTATGTCCTCTTGCCACGACTACTCTTACAGTATCATCATTTTCCCAGTCACAATAAATAATGCTTCCGTCATTTAATCCATTATTATCCGAAGAAGCCTGCCTGTCTGCAAGCTCCTCATTATAAGCATCTTCTCCAAAGAGCCAGCCTATAGGTACATTAAATACTTTTGCTATGCTTGGCAGAATAGATATATCAGGACAGGATACATTATTTTCCCACTTTGAAACTGCCTGAAAGGTTATACCAAGCATATTTGCCAAGGCCTCCTGCGACAGCTTATCTCTTTTTCTAAGCTGCGCTATTCTGTCACATATTACCTCGCTTATATTGCCTGCTTCATTGTTTATTTCCTTACTGACTGTATCTTTATTATTGTTATCCATATACTTTCCTTTCTGATATTTTAAATATCACTGTATTATCATTATTTTTTGAAATATATACTTCAATTTTCATAGCTATAAAAAAACTATATCATAGCAATTCATCAAAAACCATAACTTATTGCTTTAGTTAATATTCAACCAGTAGTTGAACATAGCTTATTTTATAATTAAAAATGTACAATACATATTACAACACATACTGTTCAACTGACAGTTGAATATTATACATTATTACTGTGCATTTTTTTACATAAAAAAGTTGAAGCGCAGCTTGCATGTTTAGACTTTGCTGAATAAGATTTAAAATAAGAATTTGCAGGTCCCAACTTTAGACAAAACATTTTTATAAGTATTATTATCTAAATATTTATAAAGCTATGTAAAAGCATTTCCGCCCTGTTTTCCCACGTATGTTTTCTTTTGGCCTTTTCATATCCTGCATCAGCTATTCTTTGCAGCGTGTCCGTATCTGACAGCATATTACTTACATGCTGCGGCAGCCTGCTGATATTTTCCAAATCATAATATGTCACACCGCATCCTTCCGGCATTTCCTCCTGTTGAAATCTGCTTACGTCAGAAACGCTTACCGCGCCGTTTAATACTGCATTAAATACTCTGTCATGGGCTCCGTCCTTAAACCATGGCATTACGTTTACTACTATTTTTGCATTTTCCATAGCTTTCATGCATGTAAATGAATCTGAAAACTGGGTAATTATTATATTTTCCTTATGACTGCACTTAAGCTTTTCCCAGTCCTTTCCTATAACATGAACCTTAAGACCCGCATCTGCCAGCGTACCTACAACAAGTCCCCTGTAATAATTTCTTACATAAAGGTCAATAAAAATCATTTTGTTTAAAACCTTGCGCATATCGTCATACGCCACCTCTCCAAGCTCTCTTAACGTATGGCAAACTCCTGCTTCCTCTACTGTCTTATACGGATGCTTAAGCAAATCATCTATAATGCCAAGATAAAACTCTGCATATTCCTCATTTATCATATGGGCATATTTTTCACAAATTTCAGGCGGCGTATAATTTCCCGGAAATAATATGTCTATATCCCTGTCAATTATTTTCTTAAGCTCATTTTCACCATGAAGCCTGCTTCCTGCAAGAGGAAGAAAGCCCCCTGACTTAAATTCCGGATAATACTCTTTAAAATACTTTTCATGAAGCCTGTCAATGCTTATATGTATATAATTTTCAAGTATAAATTTTTCAGGCAAAAATGTAAGCTGTTTATCGTAATAATAGGGATGGTCTGCCGCAATATTTATACATGGAATATTGTATTCCTGCCAGATATATGTGCTCATGGAAGTATTATAAAGACAATCCTCCATTGAAAGACCTTGAAAATTAAACGTTATAAGTATGGTATCTCCCTGCTTAATAAATTTTCTTACCCTCCTTGAGCTTTCACCGGGCGACTTTAAATCATAAAAAAATACGGCTTTTCCTTTCCGGACAAAAAACTCCGCCATTTTTTCTGAAAAATATGACAAAGTTTCCACTCCTCCCGTAAACATTATTATTTTATTCATTATTATATCCTTTCCCACTTCACTTAAGCATTATATCTTAAATTTTAGCAAAAACGCCAGAGCGTGTCAAATAATTGTCTTGTTTATTTTTTACCGCCATGATAAAATATATGAGCCTATTTTATTTGTGAAAGAAATGTTACAAATATGATTTTGTGTCCGTGTGCACCTGACGCAGGCATTTATATAAAAAAATGTGCACAGAAATGAGGATTATTATGAGTATTAATATAACAGGACATACAGGCTTAACGGGACTTCTTGGCAGCCCTGTCTCCCACAGTATTTCCCCGGCTATGCATAATGCAGCTTTTGAGGCCCTTGGACTTGACTATGTGTACCTTTGCTTTGATGTGGATACATCAAATCTTAAAACTGCCGTTGAGGGACTTAAAGCCCTTGGAGTAAAAGGCTTTAACTGTACATTTCCTGATAAAAACATGATGTGTGAGCTGGCAGACGAGCTTAGTCCCGCCGCTGAAATGATAGGCGCTGTCAATACAGTGCTGAATAATGGTGGAAGGCTTATAGGACATAATACTGACGGTATCGGCTATATGATGTCGGTAAAGGATGCAGGCTACAATATTATAGGCAAAAAAATGACACTGCTTGGAGCCGGAGGCGCAGCGTCAGCCATATGTGCGCAGGCTGCCATTGACGGTGTCAGCGAAATAGATATATACAGTATTAAGGATGAATTTTGGAACAGAGCCGTACATATGGTTGATTCTATTAACAAAAAAACAAATTGTAAGGCAAGTCTGTATGAATTTAATGATTCCACCTCCTTTAAGGCAAGCGTAGCCTCCAGCGCCATCCTTACAAACGGTACATCTGTGGGGCTTGCCCCAAAGCAGGATAATTGTCCTGTGACTGATTTAAGCGTATTCCGTCAGGAACTTATTGTGTCTGATGTGATTTATAATCCAAAGGAAACTAAGCTGCTGCGTCTGGCAAGGGAGGCAGGCTGCAATACCTTTAACGGTATGTATATGCTTTTATATCAGGGAGCAGAAGCTTTTAAAATATGGACCGGAATGGATATGCCGGTAAGTGAAATAAAGGAAAGATTTTTTGCGTAATGCAAAAAGATTAAAATATTAATTTGTACGTTTAAAATATTCTCCTCACATGAAGTCCGGGTATGTCCCATTAAAAGGCTCTGGGAGGCGGAATTGGGGAGGGCTTAAGGGGA
>ERZ777305.1105-NODE-1105-length-35760-cov-49.928581_pt1 | contig 35760 bp, 47 predicted proteins | sample MGYA00374965_ERZ777305 | MGnify/ENA primary metagenome ERZ777305 (study PRJEB29328, sample SAMD00013331) | mouse gut metagenome | study: EMG produced TPA metagenomics assembly of the Metagenome analysis of fecal microbiota from mouse which was promoted... | reverse complement strand
TTGAGGGTTTGTTATGCCTAATAACATTATTTCGCACTAATTTTTAGACAATCTCAAAGAAGGGAATACATTAACATTAGGCACAATATCACCCGGCTCAATCAATTCAGTGTAGGTATAAAATCTTTTATAATTTACTTCATTATAAAGTCCATTAGAAATTGCTTTGCTGACACAACGACCCCAAAGATGACAGTAGTGATAAACGTCATTCATGTTTGTCACGACTGCAAATTTTGGGATAGATAAACCACATTGTTTTGCCATTTCAAGAATTTCCAAACGATTAAAATCAAATGAGGGCTTACCTAAATTTATTGGTATTTTTGTGTACAGACGTGAATAGATATATTCTCTTAGTCTTGTTGCTTCCAAAGTAAGCCATTTATTCCCTGGAACCATAAAAGGATCTAAGTCTCCGTCTATTCGTACATGTTTTGACCCCATCATATTCGATACATAAATACCTTGACGGCGCCACCAACAACTATCAGCGCACTCAATATTTATTATTTCTCCTGTCTTTGAAGCCTTATAATAAATACCTGTTGAGTCTATATGTTGAAAAGAATAACGATTTTCATCACCATTTATTCTTACAACTTCCTGACCCATATAATTTAACCAATCCATGACGTTGTTTGTAGATTGGTCAAATCGATTAGAAAATATTAGTACCATCTTAATTAAATAGAAAAATCTTTGGGATGTGGCAAAGGATGCTCTGTCAACATCCCAAAGAAAATTCGATACCGTTGATTACTTAGCTGTCATATTCGGCATCTCCGTTCTCATAATCAGATCCGGAACTGAATGATACGTTACCGGAAGACTGAGACTCTGCACATCCAACTTTGATTGTCCTAATCTCACTGAGTGCCAACTTTTCATCGATGTTGAATTTGTTCAATTTCATGATGACATTGTTTTAATATTAAACTTGGCTTTCTTTAAGGCATCTGCTTCTTCCCTCCACATTGAATCTCTCCATTGCGGAAACACGAAGCAAAATTAACAACTCGGAATTCTAATAAATACACCCTAATGGGTGATTAATATTCCAGAGGATTGGGTATTTGGATATTTTCACCCATTAGGGTGTTAAATTCAAGTGGTGTATAGGTGTTTGTTGCGGTTATAAAACTCCAGCATAGCTTCTGAAGTAGAGTAGATGGGAATTGTTTCAGATGCTAGGTAATTAATAGATGGAGCAAGTTGCGATACGGCAATGCCAAGTTTTCCTAATACATTAAAAAGTTTTCGGTCAACTTCTGCCAATAAACAGCCAGTAACCTCTTTAACTATTGGATATATCGCATGAATCATCAATATTTTCATCAAAAGTATTGTCGAATATTGAGAGTCTTTCCTGATTGAGAATCTTCCGATATGCCAAAATGTAGTCACAATTGTGCTGATTGCTAGGTCCAGAGGATTAAGACCGAACAATGTCTCCATAGGGAGTTCCGTTTTTCTGTCCCATTTGGTAATTCTTATAGAGCCGACAATTTCTCCAGTCTTATTTCGTGCGATTAATATATGCGAAAGATTAATGAGCCTCCGTTCTTCATTGAAAACTCGTTCTACTTCTGCAGAGGGAATATCGGTATTTAAAACAGAGTGATGTCGATAGTTCTCTTCTACCACGAATTCTGCTAACTCCGATAGCACATCCTCATCGGATTCATAAATAGAATAATCTTCTTTTGTAGTTAAAAATCGTTCCATGATAGTTTTTCCTGCAAAACAACGATATTTATACACAAATGTCTTCACCCATAAGGGTGAAATGGCTATATCAACAGAATTTTCGGAAACATTTCCACCCATTAGGGTGTTAATTAATAAAAATGATTACGAGTGTAATTCTTTTTTTATTATCTTTGTACTCTAAAGACTAAACAAACCATAATATGCCCAAAAGATTCTTCACATCTTCAAATAAGCCAGAAGGAGTGTCATCGGATGACTACGTCCGAGCAAGTTACTATGTCGAGGCTATAAAGTCTATTGTACAGATAGCCTACGAGAGTATTTATGTGATAGATTATAATGCACAAAATTTCCTTTATGTATCTCCAAACCCACTCTTCCTGTGTGGTATGTCTCCAGAGGAAGTAATGAAATTAGGTTATGGATTCTATATGACACATGTGCCTGAGAATGAATTGAAGATGCTATTGAGAATCAACGCTGTAGGATTTCAATTCTTTAACCGTCAACCAAAGGAAGAACGTCATCTGTTCAGTATCAGTTATGATTTCCACATCTTGAACAATGGGGAGTCCGTACTGATAAACCATAAACTCACACCTCTGGCTATGGATAGAAATGGGCATATGTGGCTTGGCGTATGCTATGTGTCTATCTCAAACAATGATTCTGCCGGGAATATCCAAGTTCGTAAGGCTGGACAGTCCAGTTATTGAACCTATGAGCCGACCATTGATCGGTGGATAGAGAAGGAAGGCATCAAGCTGACAGATAGAGAAAAGGAAGTCCTTATGTTATCTGCACGAGGATTAACAGTAGATGAAATTGCAAACCGAGTTCATCGGGCAAAAGATTCCATTAAGTCAAGACGTAGAGCTATTTTCGAGAAACTTGGTGTGAGCAGTATAAGTGAAGCGATTGCTTTCGCTGTAAACTACAAACTTATCTGAAAGCCTATCGAATTCTATCTCCGAACATTGATGTGAGATAGAATTTAGGGCATACTTTAATCGGTTCCCCTATTGCAATTCGGTACATTGCATCTACACACATTGCGCCGATAATCCATGATCCTACTGAAAGTTGTGGAATACAGTTTTTGTTCTTTTCTTTAATATAGTCCTCCACTATTGGATGTAGCCAGCTATTCTCCGGCAAGTTCCAAAACTGACAATACTCGGAAACGTATTTAGCCATCTCCAATTCGAAGCCTTGTGGATTAGATCCTCTCATTATTGACGATATCGGAAGACTGTCAGGAGTGACAATCATAAGCAGCCCTCCCCATCCAAAATTGTATGGATGAAGGATAGGTGCGTTTATAGCTCTGCATCGTTCATCAAATTTTAACGGAATTTCATTCTTGAAATCAAGAGCATTTACTGCAATGTCGCAATTGTCGATAAGCTTGTGGAGATTATCATTAGTAATAAATTCACAATGATAGCGAATATCTGCAGTCGGATTTATTTTTAATAGCCTTTCGGTCAATGCTTCCGCTTTGAATTTGCCAATGTCGGACCTTGTATAATTTTGCCTATTAAGATTGCTGAGTTCAACTTTGTCCCCATCTATTATTGTAAGGTTCTCAAATCCGAATCGCAGAGCGCATTCAGCAATGTTGCTCCCAATTCCTGCCCCACCTAATAACAGGCGGATCTTTCTGATTGATTCCTGATTTTTTTCAGGAATATAAAAGAGATTTCTTGAATACAGTTCTTCCATGTTAATAAATTTCCTAAGGAATGCAAATTTACAAACATGGAGATGCTAAAACATCACCCTTTAGGGTGATTATTTAAACTCTCTAAAAATCATTTATAATGATTCCATATACATATACCCAATTGTTTTATTGAAAAGCTGTGAAACATCAACGATTCTATTTCCGTTTGGATTAATAATTTGATTTAAAAACAGCAATTCTGCTTTAAGTTCAGTTTTGATTGTTTCAGAAAAGTCCGGATAAATTTTTAGAGCCTGAGATATGATATTAAAAACAGTTCTTGAGGGTTTTTCAATTTTGTAGTTTATACGTAAATCGTCAGCCACCCGTTCAAACGGTGTTTTATATGTTAGAAAGAAGAGTTCAATATTAAAGTTTCTGAAACGTTCCTTGTCTTTTTCATCAAGCCTGAATAAAGGTAGGAATAGTTCATCAATCATGTTGATGAATAGTTCTGTTTTATTCTTATTAAAATAAAAAATAGCCCCTCGTGTTTTTGACATTCCAGCTTCAAGGTCTGCAACTGAAATAGCATCCCATGTGCCTGTTGCCATTAAACGATAGCAATGCCTAAGAATCTCTAACTTGTTTAATTCTGTTTGTACACGAGGTTTTCTCATAAAAAGTACGGGGCATCATTGGCAACCCGCAAGGCATGTGGAAAGCGCCCATGGAAAGATACCAATGATGTCCCCGTACGTATACGAGGTAAACATCATATCTATCTCTTTCCATCTTAAACTTCCACATTTTTGCGGGAAAGATAAATATGAATTTTGTAATTCTTATGTCTTTGCAAATTTAGATAAAAATTTTGGGATTTTTACACCGGCAGGATAAAAAACAAGGCTGACGCGCTGATTTCTGTCCCCTCCTGCGTGCTCTTAGTCACAATCTTAGTAATTTGGAGGAATAATTCAAAATTCAAAATATGGACAGAAACCGAACAGTCGCCGGCCTTGATGTCCACAAAGATAGCATTTATCTTTGTATTATGGGACATGACGGGGCCATTATTTTTGAAAAAACCTACGGAGTGCTCACTCCGGACCTCCGTCAGATGTGTCAGGACATGGTCGAGCGAGGAGTCACGGAAGCAGCCATGGAGAGCACGGCAGTCTATTGGGTGCCGGTGTGGAACGAGCTTTGCGAGTCAATGGAACTCAAGCTTGTGAACCCATACTTCATCAAGCAGCTTCCCGGCCGCAAGAGCGATGTAAAGGATGCTCAATGGATAGCCGAGTGTCTGCTTAAGAACCTCATAAGAGGCAGCTTTGTGCCCGAGCCGATTATCCAGGATATGCGCAAACTCAACCGCCGCATATTCGACCTGCAGGAGGACATCACCTACTACACCAACAAACTTGACGCGGCCCTGCATAGGTGCGGATTCCGTCTCAGCAACTATGTCTGCAAGATTACAGGCAAAAGTTACCGCAAGGCCGTTGCCTCGATTGCGGAGGGGAAGACAGATCCGGGAACAATCCTTAAATGTATCCACGGACGTGTGATAAACAAGCATGGCCGGGAGACATTGCTTGCCGCCGTCACCGCTTCGTTCTCCCAGACAGACATAACGGTAATCAGACAGTACTGGGAACTGATTGCCGTGTATCTGCGTCAGTCAGAGGAATGCCAGTCACAGCTGACAGCCTTGTGCGAAAGTAATTTCCCCACCGAATACAAACGGCTTCAGACCATCCCCGGTGTCAAGGAACGCGCCGCCACAGCCATAATTGCGGAGACCGGAGTGGATATGAAGATGTTTGCCACAGCCGCAGCGCTTGTGGGATGGTGCGGACTCAAGCCCAGGAACGACGTCAGCAACGGACGGTACAAAAGCCGAAAAATCACGCATGGCAACAAATACCTTCGCCATATACTCATCGAGATATCATGGACTGCGTCAAGAACACGAAACTGTTTCTTCTCCAATTTCAGTTACATACAGGTCACACAGAAACACAAGAGCAAGATGAAGATACAGGTGGCAATCGCCAGAAAGATACTTGTCGCCGTATGGCACATGCTATCCAAAGAAGAGGACTTCATCGACATATATCTCAAGCGACTTGAGGAACAAAGACTTATGGAGGAGAAAATCAAATCACTTGAATCGAAAATGGCCTGACGGCCTTTCGACATACCTTCCGGTGCAATGTAATTAACTTTGTGGTGCATTGCAGCCCGGTTCGCAAATTTGCAAAGACACCGGAAGGAGTTGGACACCGGCATAAGCTGACTGAGCTTGTAGAGGAAAGTAACAACCTTATATCTGTATCCGCTGTCACGATGACTGCCGGAATAATAGTTTATGTCCTTTTGTCTCAGTTCTTGTTTGTTCATGGGAGATATTACCTCTCATGGTCAAATAACGTTTTAGAGGAAAGTTAACGATTTAATCGTTAACCGCAAAATTAAACTACGGTTAACATTGCAATACCGTATGAGAAACGTCCGCTCTCTGGCACAAGCAACATAATCTTATCGCCTTTTGATAATTTCTTAGTCCTTAGAAGCTCATCAAGAGCTGCAAGAGGCGCTGCTGAACCGATATTTCCGACCCAGGTCAAATTTGTAAACCATTTCTCTGTTGGCAGATCTATGCCTCTATTTTTCAACTCTTCATCGAGCCTTTCATAGAAATACATTGAAGAGATATGAGGAATGACGTATGTTACTTCGTCTAAAGACACGTCTTCGTTCTGCAATGCGGTCTCAATAGCATCTACGAAGTACGGGATCCCAAAGGTATTAAGTTGTCTCACATCCTGCTTTAAACTCCATATTGATTTTTCGGATATGTCTTTTGCCGAAAATGTTTTCCACCCCTTAAGCGAACCATTGACTTCTTTGTCTGCCCACATATACATGCATGCAGGTTGACGATTGGCATACGAAAATGTCTGAATCCAATCGATTTTTAAGCATAGAGAATCTGATGGCTGGCTTGAAAGAAAGACTGCGGAAGCGCCATCTGAAAGCATGAATCGAAGGAAATCCTTTTCAAATGCAAGATGTGGATAATCTTCTATGAGCTTAAGGTGAGCGATCTCTTCTGTAAAGAAGCGTGACAGCATTGTAGGTGAAATCAATTCTGAAGTCACACATACTGCGTTGTTTGAATTGCCGGAGGCGACAGACATATATGCCGTTTTTAAAGCAGACATGCTTGTCATACAAACTCCCGCGAGAGAAGCGATTTCAAGCGGTTGCTTGAATGTCTCTCCATGTACCATGGCTGCATGCGAGGGCATAAACTGATCCGGCATCGAAGTAGCGCACGCAAGGAACTGAACTTGTTCCTTCTCTTCTTCTGAATTGAACAAGGCGTCTATTGCCTTGTGTGCCATCTCTGCATTGGAATGGGTTATTTTCTGATTTTGGTCAAGGGCATAATATCTTGTTTTAATGCCATTTTGACGAAGAATCACAGGTTTTACCCGCGATGGTCTGCCGTCGATAAGCCCAAGATACTTTTCCATATCCTCGTTTTTAACCGGATTATTGGGAAAGAATGAGGACGTTCGTGTGATGTAAACTGGAACTGTCATTCGCATAATAAATGTTATCTATTATGCAAAGTTAAGGTATTTTTTTGAATTAAAAAAGTTTTATCGGACTTTTATGGCTTTGTAATATTCCATCATCTGTGTTCTTAATTCGACAGTGTTGAGTCCCATCGATAAAGAATCAAGGAACGATTGCCCATAAAAGATATTCATAAAATTCTTTGCAACTGCTATAATATTTATGTTCTCAATTATTTCACGGGATTCAATCGAGTGTTGCAAGACCCTTATCCATAAAGCCATTTCCTTGTTTCGATTTTCCAAATACATATCGTGAAGATCTGGGAAGAACCGACATATCTGCAAAATCAAGCTCATGTATGCGCTGCTTGCATTTTGAACGCTCTTATCAATATAGTCAAATCTGTTCATGGTATTCTGACAACCATGAACATAGGAGTTTATAAAATCCTTCAGGCTCTCCGGCTCGGTGTTTGACATCTTGTTCTCGATGTTCTGCGTATCTACGATGAATTGTTTTACAACATCATAGAAAAGACCTTTCTTGTCACCACCATAATAGGTGATTGCTCCGCGGGTCATTCCTGATTCTTTTTCTATATCGCTGATGCTTACTGCATCAAATTGTTTCATAAGAAATAATTTGAATGCGGCGCGATATAGGAGCTCTTTTCTATTGTTCTTGTTCATGGTTCTGGTATCGATGATTCCGAATTTGACAATAACATTTCACATGACACAAAATTAATCAAAAACTATTGTTGAAACAAATAAATAACTATCTTTGTAGAACATTAGGAATTGCATCTAAATTAAGGCAGGCATGGTCAATACCGCAAAAATGTGGAAAATTTTAAATGGAAAGGACCGTGTCTGCCTTTTATTTTATATATTGATAACTATGTAAACCTGCGTTAGCAAGAATAAATGGGCTGACACAAGCACAACAAGCCATGCGAATTGTATGATGCATTAGATTAAAGCCATTTGGGGCTTCAACCAAATCACATTACATTTGTTATCTTAATATCGCTATCATTGAAGAAGCGCCAATAATAACGAGAATGGGCTTTGAATGAAGTGAAATCCTACCACACACGTATTACGATTTTTAAAACAATTTACAAATTCAAATGATGCTGTAAGTTACATATTATTGACATGTTTATGGATAACAACTCCACACAACCTGCCTGCGACAGTGTCGCCAAAGGTCATATCGAGACGACTGCCGGTATGACCGACACAATTCACAAGTCACCCTTAGATGAGTCGTTCAACGTGTTCATCCTGCTTGAACACGAGTTCTTTGCAGGGATTGAAACCGGTGATCTTGACAATCTCAAAGATACCTATTCTACATTCACCAAGACTGTAGTTTTGCTTTTTCATGGAGATTATAACAAATCGGAGGTTCATTCCGCACTTATTGTTGCTGAAGACCATCTTACAGTCATATTTGAGGATTCCCCTCATCTTGAAGATAGTTATCTGCGTTTTATTGGGAGAGCCATAAACTTCATTAAACGATATATAGACCGTATCGGAGAATGGATAGAAAAACACCCTTTGAAAGAGGGAGAAGTCGCTGTTGTCAAGGCAACAGTATCGGACGATGAGATAAAGATTGATGAGGCTACTACAATCAGCTGGGATGGCAAATTCACTGAAATAGTCGAGCTGATCTATGCCCTGCTTCTTTCAGGCAAGGTTTCTACCGAGACAGATGCCGAGTTTATCAGAGGAATATTCCATCTGTTAGGAATCAAAAAGACAGTGACAGACTACTACAAGGCTCTGAAAAAGATAGAGGAGAAACATCCGAAAGATGATGATGCACCAGGTCGGTGCAAGCTGTTGATGCAGCTGCTCGACGATACTGAAAGAGAACTGCAACGCAGGTATCTTGGCAAAGCGGCATGAAAAAACCGCAGTCATACAGACTTGCCGTATAACTGCGGATGATTCAGTCACTGTCCGGTTTCTTCCTGAGCCAGAAGTGCCTTCTCTTTCAATACTATGAGACGCACATCCTGTTTCACCCGGTCATAATTGTCCTGAATGGCAATCTCCATAGCCTCTTTGGTCGGAATGTCGGTAAGCACTGGGATAGGCTTATATGCCTTCTCCTCCTGTGCGACGGCCTTCGCGTCAATCACAATCTCGGCATGGAATATCTTCTGGTCGATACGCTCGTCGAAGTTGTCGGAAACAGCACCGACAAACATACCCTGCGTCAGAGTCGAGATTTTACTCGGAGGGATAAGACTGTCCATCTGAGTGTTGAACGAATGACTCACGTCCTGACGGTTGATTGATATGGACTGCCGTTTCTGTAGAACCTTGCCGAATCTCTCGGAGAGCGTCTTGGCTGTCTCTCCCACAACCTGACCGGAGAAAATGTTGCCGACGGTGTTCATCACCACCGCGGCCTCCTTGTCTCCGTAGTCACGTTTCAACTGCGAGAAATCCTGAAAGCCGAGACACACCGCAACCTTATTGCTTCGTGCAGTTGCAATGAGATTGTCGAGACCCTTGAAGTATATGGTCGGGAGCTCATCTATGACCACTCCCGATTTGAGCATGTTTTTCTTGTTGATGAGCTTTACGATTCGGGAATTGTAAAGACCGAGGGCAGCCCCATAGATATTCTGACGGTCGGGATTATTGCCGACACAAAGTATCTTCGGATGCTCCGGATTGTTGATGTCAAGAGTGAAATCATTGCCCGTCATAACCCAGTATAGCTGCGGCGAGATCATACGCGAAAGCGGTATTTTCGCCGATGCAATCTGGCCCTGCAACTGGTCCTGCGCGCCTCCTTTCCATGCATCCATGAACGGAGAAAGATAGTTCTCTAACTCACGGTAGGATGTGAGAATCGGGAATATATCCTCATAGTTGCGGTTGAGGAACTCAATCGCGTGGGGGAAGGTGCAATACTTCCCGTTCTCGTATATTTTCAAAAACCACACAATCGCGGCCAGGAGGATAATCGGCGACTCCACAAAGAAATCGCCCTGCTTTTGAATCCACGTCTTGTTCAAATTCAGGAGTATGGTATATGCCGATTCATAGGCATCCGCAATATCCGTCATGAAGTCAGGATGTATCGGGTTGCACCTGTTGCTGCGCATGGGATCATCGAAATTGATGACATAGAACTTGACTCCCTTGGGATATTTATCCTTGTTCTTTATCAGATGGTTATACACGATAGTGGAGAGATCCGGATATTTGAGGTCGTAGCAATAAAGCGCAAATCCTTTCTCTATCTGCTGTTTAAGGAAGTTGTTCACCACTGCGAAAGACTTACCCGAACCGGGGGTGCCCAGCACTATTGTTGCGCGGAAAGGATTTACCACGTTTATCCATCCCTTATGCCACTTCTTCTGGTAGTAGAACTTAGTGGGAAGATTGACGGAATATTGATTCTTCAACAACCGGGTTTCCTGCATGAACGACTCGTTCTCATCGTTGAAACGGTCATCCATCATGTTGTTCTTCAGCATACGGCTCATCCATATACCCCCCATCATAAGGGAGCCGAAACCTATTGCGGTGGTGCCTATGTAACCATACTTCCATCCGATTCCAGGCATCCACCAGTTCAGGAGAAAGAGAACAGCTCCAATGCACAGTGCGATTATTATATGGCGCCACAAGATATTCTCGTTCTTAACGCCCTTGGTGCCGAAGCACGACAGTCCCAACAGCAGGAGCGCGAACAGCTTGGAGTTGAAAGTGGTATTGAACAGACCGCAGGAGCGGTCGAAGTTGTTGAGGATTTTATCGGACATGGAGTAGAACCAGCCGCTGTCAACAGTCTCCACCCTTGTAAAGAAATAGAGGTTAGCCACCACCAGCACAATGCTGATGGCCCGGAGAAAATCCATAATCTTGGCCAACGCCCTGAGGTCATCTTCTTGCTGACTCATAATAATAAGTATTAAGGTTTGCGTCCGCGACGGTGCTGACGCTTCATGCGGCGAATGAACGCCTCTTCATCGGGATTGAAAGACCGGCCCTGCTGTATCTCGAATCCCGGCAAGGAGAGGTCGTAATCATAATCGTCATTATCATGCGAATGTCCTGTGCTGACGGACGGAGCCGCATCCGGAGAGGATGTTTCGGAATCCGGTTGATGGGTATGGCGTGTGCCTTCCTCTTCCGGGTTTTCGGGAAAAGGTGCCGGAAAATGTTCTTGCGGATGTTCCGTATTGAACCTGTCTTCGAGGGCATTGGCTGAAAAGGCTTTCCCCAGACGGGAACCGTTGAGGACATTGAAAGTGTTGTGGTCGATGAAAGTGACGCCGTAGATTCGTCCTTCGGCAGTATATCTCATCACCACGTCGATATTCTCCTCCTTTAGTCTGGCTATAAAATCCTCCTTGGCGCTGCACTCCGAAAGGACCCGCGCCACTTTCTCTTTCGTAGGTGCAATGCTGACAGTTTCCTTTGACTGCTCATATTTGGCATCAATGGCCTCGCGTCTTGCGAATTTGCCGAGGCGTGAGGCTTTGAAAGGGGCTGCAATCGGTTGACCGTCCTCTCCAAGCGCGAAATATACCAGTCCATGATACTCACGGCCATTTACCCTGCCGTCGGTATTCTCACACCTGACATTGAACAGGCTGAGGACAGCGTTATACTCACCGATGGTCTGGAACCTGTAACGCATACCGACAATTTTGACCACAGATGCAACCTGTTTCTTCAAGTCTCCGGAAGGATCAATTTTTAGCAACGGAGTTTCCGGGGTGACCTTCTCGCGCTCTGCGGTCTTCAGACCGTATTTACGTTCCAGTTCCCGTGTAATCTCCTTGCTTCGGTAGAAATTGTTTTTGTCGGATATGCAGGAGCCGTCAGTCCTTACCCTCAGTGCCACGATGTGCATGTGGTGCCGGTTGATGTCCGTGTGCTTATATACCATGTACGGCATGTCCCCGAAGCCCATTTTATCCATATACTCCCGCGCTATCTCCGTGAGCTGCGCGTCTGTCAGCACATCGTCAGGATGCGGATTCAGGGAGATATGCACCATCGGTCGCTCGGTCTTTGTTGTGGAAGGCATCCACTGCATGAAGTCGGCGAAGGCACGTTTGATGTCAACCGTCCCCGTGCCGTCATTATAGATTCTGTTGGTGTCGAGCAACCGGCCTTTCTCCTTGTTGATCTTCTCCCCGTTGTAACTTAAAGTACCATACAGGGAATTGCCTAACGAGATTTTTGCGACCATGCCTCGTCAAATTCCTTAGCCAGGTCTGCGATGTCCTGACTTACACTGATGAGTTTTATCATCAGTTTTTTGATTTCGGCAATGGCCTCCATCGCTTTTTGCTCGGTGAAATTCTGATTGAGGGTAGCGACCAGATTGTCGTAAGTCACGCCGATTGTCCGGTACAGGGAATTGAATCCGGCGAGTCTGTCAATGAAAATGCGGGTGTTTTCATCGACGTAGAAAACCTTGAAAGGCTTCTGAAAGAGGAAATGCTTGATGAAAGCCGCCTTGTTGTCTGCATCCGATTTCTCGAACATAGCGAGAAAGCGGGCATTTTCCTCGGCATTGAACCGCACGACATAGCGGTTCACGGAGGGGTCAACCTTGGGTTTTCTCCCTCCGCGAGTTGAAAAATTACTCATTTTAGAATGTAAAGGCATCGCGGATTGCCATGCTGAAGCTGCCGCAGGCGTTGAAAGGTTCTCCAACTTTGGCGGAGAACCACACCCTCGGAGAGCAAGGGTTGTGAGGCACCGAATTGATTTCGAGTGCCCCGCAACATACCTTGCTCATCCATGTGGATGCCTGTGTTTCAACTAAACGGATTGGGAAATAGATTCGTAGTGGTTTGCAACATAAAATGGTTAGCCAAGAGGTGCCGGTCAGACCTCTCCGGCATGGAATCCACCGAAAAATGCGGACTTGATGGCTTCGCCCGACCTTGGGCGATACCGCAATTGTCTTATTAAAGTTACTAAAAATTCCTGACATGACCAAAAAATAGGATTTGTCGGGAATTCTATGCAAGAATCCCATAACCATAAAGCAGGATATTTCAGGAAATAAGTCATCGTTACAGCGAAACGTGCCATATTGAGAGTTGTGATACTTTCAGGCACCGCGAGGCAACCGATTCCGGCATTACTCAAAAATTATGCCTGACGGTCAATCATATAGTAATTTTGCAGTGTAATCGAAAGGCAGTATGTATGCCGACACATTCAAGTTAATGTCTATGGGAATGTCCGTCCGCATGAACATCAATCCTCTCGCTTACAAATCCAGGTCTATGATCATTTATGCGCATATAAAAGCAAATGCCGACACCTGTTTACGTCAAAGCATCCACGCTTTCAAGTTAATGTCTAAAGGAACAGCCGTATGATAGTTTTGACAGAAGCATGTAAAAGCATCCAGAATTATACGAGAATACATGATTACCGACAAATGTGCTGATACACTTGTCTATATACACGGTCATTCATGCCAATATCCACCCGTGCAATCAATTTTATGTCTTTAAGGATTGCTGTAAAGTCTGATATACGCTTTTATGGCAGTGTATTGATGAAGATTTCAGTCCATACACTTACTTATGTAAGTATATAAGTACATTTGGCTACGCAGCCATATATCCCAAACAACTTCCATTCCATGCCCGTGCCGGCTTTGTCGATAAGACCGGTCTGCCGGTTGTGTGCCATGGCGGAAGCGCCGAGTGAATTAACCTTATTTATTAACCCCGAACAAAAGCAATGAAAGAACCTGTTTTTGTTGCCTTCTCCACCCAGAAGGGAGGAGCGGGCAAGACAACACTGACCGTGCTGACGGCGAGTTACCTCTACTATGTACGGGGGCTTAAAGTCCTCGTGGTGGATTGCGACTACCCGCAGTACAGCATCAAGGAGATGCGCGACAGGGACGTGGAGATTCTCAGGCTCAACGCTACTTTCAAGAAGAATTTCATCGAGCAGAGGAAACGTATGCAGAGGGACCCTTACCCGATTCTGATTTCCAAACCCGAAGAAGCTCTCGGCAAAGTACGCTCCGTAATCGAGTCAGGCGAGGAATTCGATCTCGTTCTGTTCGACCTTCCCGGCACCATCAATAATCCCGGTGTGGCAAAGACCGTGTCGCTGATGGACTACATCTTCTGCCCTGTGGCTGCCGACAAGCTGATTCTTGAAAGCTCCCTCGCTTTCGCCCTGAAAGTCCGCGACGAGATAATGACCGTTTCCGGATGCTCTGTCAAGGAGATGTATATGCTCTGGAATCTTGTGGACGCCCGCGAGAAAACAGATCTTTACGACAGGTATGAGGAAGTCTTTGAGGAACAGATGTTGCAGACCCTTAAGACACGTCTGCCAGATGCCAAGAAATACCGGCGTGAAGGTTCCAAGAACGCATCCAGAGCCGTGTTTCGCTCAACTCTGCTTCCTCCCGACAGGAATCTTCTGAAAGGTAGCCGGCTTGTGGAGCTGGTTGACGAGATACTCGGTATCATCAATCTGCAATAAGAGCCATGGCCAAACGGTATGACAATGATTTCGATGCCGAAGGATTCGTCGAGAACTTTCGCGCCAAGGACTATCCGGCCACCCCCTCTGTTGCTACGGACGTCAATCAGCGGACAGAACAGCGGGCAGACGGTGAGGAAACGGCAAGGAAAGAGAATAGAATCAGGACTGGTAACAGGAAAGGCAGGCCGACGGAATCGGCCGATGACTACAAAGCGACATTCATAGATGACCTGAAATACAGGTTCCCGGAAAGTGGATGGTCGCAGGTCAAGATACATCCTGAACTGAAAGCGAAGATAATATTTCTCGAAACCTTGTGCCGGAGCCACCGTGCCAATCTGTCAACCTTTATCAACAACGTGCTGGAGCAGCACTTCCGTGACTATGAGGCACAAATAACTGAACTGAAGAATAAGTATAACGAAAATGAGTAATCCCCCTTCCTCTCCATTCATGGAGAAAGTAGCGGGAGCCGTATCCGGCGGACTGTCGGAGGCTCTCGAAAGGCAGTCGCCTTCACTGGGCGCCGCCCGTAAATATCAGGAGCGGTTCCTTTCAAACAACCGCCTTAACGACAACAGGCGTGTCTATATCTCCGCAGAAATGCACGCACTTCTCACACGCATTGTTGCCGTTGTCGGCAAGGACAAAACTTCTGTCGGGAATTATGTGACGGAGATTGTTCGTGAACATCTGGAGCGCAACCGAGATTCCATCAATGCAATCTACCTCACCAATACACAGCCTCTGTTTTGATGGAACTCTTGGTGATAATCGCGTTGCTCGCAAGCAACATATTCCTTATCGGCAGGGTGCTGAAAAAGCCCGATACCGCAACCGGCAAAACCGAGGCTCCCGCACCCAATGAACCTCCTCCGGTTCAGCAGGATGACGAGGACCTTGTTGGCCGCAGCCATGTCGATATGGATCATATAAATGCCCTTATCGACGCCAAGGTAAATTCCAAGGTCGAAGAGAAAGTCGATGAAATCGTGACAAGAGTCAAGACGGAACTGACAAGTCCCGAAGATGTGGGTCTGCCGGCTGAGGAATCTGACAAGGAAACTCGGTCAACCGCAACTATTCCGCAGGATAAGCTTGACGAGGCATTCACGCACCATTCGGTCGGCGAGACCTTACGTGAGACCCCGGTTCCTCATGAGCCTGTTCCCGGCGGTCAGGACTTCAAGGCGCTTGAAAGCGCGGTACGTGTGGCGAAGGATGAGCCGCACACCCCTGAAGAAGCCGCTGCCGCCAGAGAGACCCTGCAGGGAATCGAGGGAACACAGCTCGCAGAACGCCTTTCGCTCGACCCAAAAGTCCGTACCCGCATCCTCACCATCATCTATGGCGACGAGGATGAGGAACTCTCAAAAGAGGTCATCGCAAAGAAGAAGGTGGTCTATTCCAAGACCATCGACACCTTTGACGTTGACCAGATCAATCTCAATATTCTCTCCTGATTATTAACGAAACCGAATTGCTTATGATAAAAATCCTCAAAAAAGTGTATAACCGAATCGTAGCATGGATGAACACTCCGCACATGCGCCGTCCGATGGCGGCGATGCTCCTTCTCACCGCGGCCATACAGATGTGGGCCGCAGGTGACGGAATGTCCGGCATCAATCAGGCTACCTCCATGATCTCCAGCTATTTCGACCCGGGGACGAAACTGATCTATGCCATCGGCGCTGTCGTGGGTCTCATCGGAGGCGTGAAGGTCTATGGAAAGTTCAGCTCCGGCGACCCCGACACGAGCAAGACAGCCGCCTCATGGTTCGGAGCATGTATCTTCCTCATTGTCGCCGCAACGATCCTCCGTTCTTTCTTCCTCTAAATGGCAGAGTATTCCATCAATAAAGGTATTGGAAGAACGGTGGAGTACAAAGGTTTGAAGGCGCAGTATCTGTTCATCTTCGCCGGAGGCCTTATCGCAGATTTCGTGTTGTTCGTGGTCCTGTATATGTGCGGTGTTCCGCAGTGGTTCTGCATCGGGTTTGGCGTAATCAGCGCATCCGTTCTGGTGTGGTACACTTTCCACCTGAACGGGAAATACGGACAATACGGTCTTATGAAACTGACCTCAGTGAAATACCGGCCAAGATACATAATCAACCGCCTGCGACTCAAACGCCTAATCAGACACCGCCTATGAAGAATACATTGAAAGCCACGACACTCGAAACAAAGCTGCCGCTTCTCGCTGTGGAGCATGGCTGCATAATATCTAAGGATGCAGACATCACGGTTGCGTTCAAGGTAGAACTCCCTGAACTGTTCACCGTCACCTCACAGGAATATGAGGCCATGCACGGAGCATGGTGCAAGGCAATCAAAGTGTTGCCTCATTTCTCGGTCGTGCATAAGCAGGATTGGTTTGTCAGCGAGACATATAAACCAGAATTGCAAAAGGATGACCTCTCTTTCCTCGACCGTTCGTTTGAACGCCATTTCAATGAGCGTCCGTATCTGGCACACGAGTGTTATCTCTTCCTTACCAAGACAACGAAGGAACGGGCGCGTCAGCAGAGCAATTTCTCCACATTGTGCCGTGGACGCCTGACACCGAAAGAACTGAACCCGGAGACTGTGGTGAAGTTCATGGAATCGGTGGAACAGTTCGAGCGCATAATCAACGACACCGGCTATATCAAGCTACGCCGTCTATCCGATGACGAACTGGTCGGCACCGAAAAGGAATCCGGTCTGATCGAGAAATATATGTCGCTCTCTCTGGATAAGGTGACTTGTCTGGAGGACATGGACCTCTCTGCACAACAGATGAGGATTGGCGATAAGATGCTGTGCCTACATACTCTTTCGGATACGGAGGATTTACCCGGTAAAGTCAGCACCGACAACCGGTATGAACGGTTATCCACTGACCGGAGTGACTGCCGTCTCTCGTTTGCCTCACCCGTCGGGTTGCTGTTGCCCTGCAACCATATCTACAACCAGTATATACTGATTGACGACCATGACGAGAATCTTGCTAAGTTCGAGAAAACGGCAAGGAACATGAACTCGTTGAGCCGATACTCACGCTCAAACGCCATAAACCGCGAGTGGATTGACCGCTATCTCAACGAGGCTCATTCATTCGGACTGACTTCTGTCAGGGCCCACTTCAATGTTATGGCGTGGAGTGACGACAGCGAAGAACTGAGGCGCATCAAGAATGATGTCGGCGGTCAGTTGGCGACAATGGGCTGTATGCCCAGGCACAACACCATCGACTGCCCGACACTGTTCTGGGCTGGGATGCCCGGCAACGAGGCGGACTTTCCGGCGGAAGAATCGTTCTACACATTCATTGAGCCGGCGACATGTTTCTTCACTGCCGAGACAAACTACCGGAGCAGTCTTTCTCCCTTCGGTATCAAGATGGTTGATAGACTTACCGGAAAACCGCTGTATCTTGACATATCGGACGAGCCTATGAAACGCGGTGTCACCACCAACCGCAACAAGTTCATTCTCGGTCCGTCGGGTAGCGGCAAATCGTTCTTCACCAACCACCTTGTGCGCCAGTATTATGAACAGAACACCCATATTCTACTGATTGACACCGGCAATTCCTACGAAGGTCTGTGCAATCTTATCCACAACCGGACACATGGCGAGGATGGCATCTATTACACCTATTCAGAGGAGAAGCCGATTTCATTCAATCCGTTCTGGACCGATGACGGCGTTTTCGATGTGGAGAAGAAGGATTCCATAAAGACGTTGCTGATGACACTCTGGAAGTCCGAGGATGACAAGGTTACGAAGACTGAATCCGGTGAGCTTGGTTCCGCATTGTCCATGTTCCTCGACAAGATGAGGGTGGATAAAAATATCGTGCCGTGTTTCAACTCGTTCTACGAGTTTATGCGTGATGAATATCGCGCTGAAATGACGCAGCGTCCCATTCCCATTTACAAACAGGACTTCGACATCGACAACTTCCTGACGACCCTGCGCCAGTATTATCACGGTGGCCGCTTCGACTTCCTCCTTAACTCAAAGGAGAACATCGACCTGCTCAACAAGCGGTTTGTGGTATTTGAGATCGATCAGATAAAAGAAAACCGCGAACTCTTCCCGATAGTGACAATCATCATCATGGAGGCATTCATCAACAAGATGCGCCGCCTCAAAGGAATACGCAAGATGATAATCGTGGAAGAGGCGTGGAAAGCCCTCTCTACCGCTAATATGGCTGAGTATCTGAAATATCTGTTCAAGACGGTCAGAAAATATTTCGGTGAGGCTGTGGTGGTTACGCAGGAGGTTGACGACATCATATCTTCGCCGATTGTGAAGGAGACAATCATCAACAACTCCGACTGCAAGATACTTCTCGACCAGCGCAAGTACATGAACCGCTTTGACCAGATACAGGATTTGCTCGGCCTGACCGACAAGGAGAAAAGCCAGATACTGAGTATCAACATGGCGAACAATCCCAACCGCCTTTATAAGGAGGTATGGATCGGACTTGGCGGTACGCAGTCAGCCGTCTATGCCACGGAGGTAAGCAAAGAAGAATACTACTGCTATACCACCGAAGAGAGCGAGAAAATCCGGGTACTCGACATGGCCGCAAAGCTCGGCGGCGACACCGAAGCCGCCATAAAACGAATCGCTAACGAATAATATATGTTTGAAGAAATTATAGAATCTATCGGGCCTGTCCTGAACGTGATGACCGCCGTGGTGATCATCAGTCTTGGGATTGTCCTTTGTGCCGGCTGCATCATGCTGGCAATCAAAACCTGCGGACATTTCAATGCCTTGGTCAGGGAAAAGTCTGCCAAAGCCATGAACCGATGGACTAAGCGCGCCGACAATATTGTAGCGCGCATAGGCGAAAGGATTGGTCACTCTGTCAAGGAGGCGATACAGAATTGCAAATCACCCATACCGGAGGATTTGCGACCCCGGATGGTGGGAGAATGGATAAGCGACAGAGGTGACTTCATGACAATCTCGGAACATGGCGGATACTATAAGGTGAAATTCGATGGCGCCGAGATTCCGGGAACGGTTCTCAAACAGGAGTTTATCCTCCGTGATATTCAAGGCTGGCTGCATGACGACAATGTCTATTGTGCCGAAAGTCTCGATTTGCTGACACTCGGTGTATCCGACGAGGTGGATGAAATCTTTGTCGCGGAACTCAAGCGGACATATTTCCGCTTAAACCTTGACAATACCCAGTCTCCTAAATCTGAACTTTGTGAAATAGAGCCTCTTGATTTTGAACGCGAAGTGTGCAACAAACTAAAGGAGGTCATATCTACGGTAAAAGAAGATGCCGTCAACCACAACATCATTCAATGATGAAGGTAGTCCGGATTATTCTCGTCATTCTGTTGGCAATGGTCTTCGGCGTTGCGGTCATGCTCATGCTGCCTCTGTTCCTGCTGTACGCCGGAGTGAAAATCATTACCGGAGTTGCATACAAAATCTAAATGAAAGAATTTATGAAGAAATTGAAATTATTCTTACCCCTCATCCTGTTTTGCCTGTTCTTCGGAGCCGGCAAAGCAAACGCCCAGTGGACGGTCATCGACCCGTCCAACATAGCCCAAAGCATCGTGAACTCGTCGAAGTCGATCGTACAGGAATCCAAGACCGCCACCCACATGGTGAAGTCGTTTCAGGAGACGGTCAAGATTTACCAGCAGGCGAAGAAATATTACGATGCCCTCCAGTCGGTGAACAATCTTGTCCGCGACGCCCGCAAGGTGCAGCAGACAATCCTGATGCTCGGCAACATCTCCGGCTATTACGTCAACAACTTCCAGAAGATGTTGACAGACCCGAATTTCACTTCAAGCGAACTGTCGGCAATCGCGTCCGGCTATACCCGGATTCTGGAAGAAGCCAACGGTGTCCTCGGAGACTTGAAACAGGTGGTCAACATAACTACTTTGTCGATGACCGACAAGGACAGAATGGATGTGGTCGATGACTGTTACAAGGAGATGAAACGGTTGAAGAACCTGACCGCCTATTACACCAACAAGAATATATCCGTCTCATATCTGAGGGCAAAGAAAAAGGCGGATACCCAGCGTGTGATCAATCTCTACGGCGACGGCTCTGAAAAATACTGGTGATGCCTATGCTGTGTGCCATTGATTTTTCAAATCTCCACACAATCCTCCACTCCCTTTATGACGAGATGATGCCGCTTTGTTCGGACATGGCCGGTGTCGCCCAGGGTATAGCCGGATTAGGTGCTCTGTTCTATGTCGCCTACCGGATCTGGAGGGCATTGGCCGCGGCGGAACCTGTTGATGTTTTCCCGCTGTTACGACCATTCGCCATCGGACTGTGCATCATGTTCTTTCCGACAATAGTGCTCGGCACCATCAATTCCGTAATGTCGCCGATTGTACAGGGAACCGCCTCCATGCTCGAAGGTCAGACCCTCGATATGCAGAAATACCGGGAGGAAAAGGACAGGCTGGAGTATGAGGCGATGATGCGGGACCCGTCAACGGCATATCTCGTGGATGACGCGGAGTTTGACAGGCAGATAGACGAGTTGGGAGTGACCGAAGTGGGAACAGCCGCCGGCATGTATATCGAGCGGGGAATGTATAAGGTCAAGAAGGCTATACAGAATTTCTTCCGTGAACTCCTGGAGATACTGTTTCAGGCTGCTTCGCTGACCATCGACACGCTGAGGACTTTCTTTCTCATAGTCCTCGCCATTCTCGGACCCATCGCTTTCGCCTTGTCGGTGTGGGACGGATTTCAGTCAACACTGACTACATGGATCCAGCGCTACATACAGACATATTTGTGGCTGCCGGTGGCAGACCTGTTTTCAACAATATTGGCGAAAATACAGGTGCTGATGCTCCAGAACGACATATCGGAACTGACCAACAATCCCAACGCAAACCTCGACAGTTCAAATACTTGTTATGTCATATTTATGATAATCGGGATTATAGGTTACTTCACGATTCCTACCGTTTCGGGCTGGATTATTCAGGCAGGTGGGGCAGGAAACTATAACCGTGCCGTCAACAACACGACCATGCAGGCAGGTTCCATGGCTGGCAGCGTAGGGGGTGCCGTGGCAGGCAATGCCGCCGGACGCATCGGCAAACTCCTCAAATAGTATGGCTCAATATTGTCTATGTCTAAAGACGGACTTACCGTGCTGTCATTGTTTGACGGTATGTCGTGCGGGGCCATAGCATTGCGGGAGGCAGGTATCAAAGTCAAGCAATATTTCGCATCCGAGATTGACAAGGCAGCCATCAGACAGACCCAGCATAATTTCCCTGAGACTATCCAGTTGGGCAGTGTTGTCGGGGTCAATGTCTCGGAACTTCCACACATTGACCTGTTGATTGGTGGTTCGCCGTGCCAAGGATTCAGTTTTGCAGGAAAGCAACTGAATTTCAGTGATCCACGAAGTGTATTGTTCTTTGAGTACGTCCGCATTCTCAGGGAGATACAGAAATACAATCCCGATGTGAAGTTTCTGTTGGAGAATGTCAGGATGCTTTCTGAATATGAGAATATAATCAGTGGTCAGCTCGGCATTTTCCCGGTTGCGATAAATTCCGCACTGGTGTCCGCGCAGAACCGTTACAGATTGTACTGGACAAATATCCGCATAAAGTCTGTCCGTGACCTGTTTGGCTCTACTCTCCATACAGACATTCCCCAGCCGGAAGACAGGGGCATTTATCTCCGTGATATTCTTGACAGTGATGTTGACAGCAGATTCTACCTTAAGTCCGACGAGATTGACAAACTTGTAAGGCAACGTGAATATGGCGTTCAGGAACAAGGCAATATTCCGGATGAGAATATCCTTGACTTATGGTTTGACCCCTCTGACGACTCTGCCTTCGCCAGACATGACTTTGAGAGGATTGATCCAAATAAGGTCTCAAACCGGAATCCGTTTTGTCCTGCGCCCGATGTTGCGAGAGTCCCGATTCAGGCGATACAGAAGAATCATCTTATTAAAGAATGCTGTAATGAATCTTCCTCGACTCTGGTAATCCCAGGTTCTGTCGTAAAACCCCAGTTCGGGGGAGGATTCCGTCCGATTGTATCCGGCAAAGCCTCCTGTCTTGTTGCTTCGTCAAGCAAGTTCGCCGCGATGCTGATTGTAAATGGTGATGACATGGTTATCCGTTATCTCACTCCGGCGGAGTGCTCCCGAATCCAGACTATACCCGAATGGTATGAGTGGAATTGCAGTGAACCTCAGATATACAGGTTGCTCGGCAATGGTTGGACGGTAGCTGTAATCAGCCACATCTTCCGGTATCTGTCAATTTAATATTAACGAATTAAAAATATGGAATTTAAGTCACTGAAAAACATAGAGTCCTCTTTCCGTCAGATCCGTCTTTTCGGGATAGTGTTCGTGGCGATGTGTGCGGTGGTGGTTTCCGTGGCCCTGATAATGGTTTTCAATTTCGCTGAAAAGCAGCGTGAGAAAATCTACGTCCTCGACAACGGCAAGTCACTCATGCTTGCCTTGTCGCAGGACATGGAGCAGAACCGCCCGGCGGAGGCCCGTGAGCATGTGCGACGCTTTCATGAACTGTTCTTCAACCTTTCGCCCGACAAGTCGGCAATCGAGCACAACATAAACCGCGCGTTGATACTCTCCGACAAGAGCGCATACAATTACTATACCGATTTTTCGGAGAAAGGTTACTACAACCGCATCATAGCGGGGAATATCAACCAGGTGGTGCAGGTTGACAGCGTCGTATGTGATTTCAACAACTATCCCTACACCGCCAAGACCTATGCCAGACAGATGATAATCCGTGAATCCAACGTGACAAAGAGGACGCTGGTGACAACCTGCCGCCTCTCCAACGTGTCGCGCTCCGACGACAACCCCAACGGATTTATCATTGAAGGTTTCAACATCCTTGAAAACAAGGATATTATCACAACTAAACGATAACTGATTATGAAAAATAAATCTCATCTCGCCGGACTCATGGATTGGGTCTGGCGGCAACCGAAGGGCAAAGTCTGCGGTAAGATAAGACAGGTCTGCGACGACATGCCCCACAGACAGCGTCTGATGGTCGTGACCGTTCTGCTGTCGGCTTTTGTGCTGATTGCCTTCTTCGTGTTCGGACATGCCTGTTACAGAATGGGCGCGAAACGTGCGGTATTTGAGTATGAAGTGGAGCATATCCATGAATTAGAGATGCCGGAACCTAAACTCTCTGAATACCCTAAAGAAGAACTGCCTCTCAAACGGGACTATTGTAAACAAACCGATTCGGCCTATGACGATACAGGAGTGGAAAGCGAAGATTAATTCATATTTCCAGCCCAAGACCCCGGCGGAACGCCAGAAGATGATGAAATATCTGGTCGTGTTCCCTGCGGCGATCCTTTCGGGAATTGTAATCCTTTGGCTGCTGTATTCCAGCCTCAACAAGGACGATGAAAAGACCGGGGATGCTTTCAATACTGAAATCCCGGCCGGGGAAAGCGAGGTGATTGGCACCAAGGTTCAGGAATACGAGGCGGCTGATGCGGCAAGGGAAAAACAGAGGAAACAGGCGGTTATCAACACTCTGAACTCCACAACTCCCTCCACTGACTCTGTCACTGTTGCCGAACCATCTGCAATAGAACAGTCGGCTGAACAGTACCAGCAGGTACAGGCTTCATTGCAGGACTTTTATGTCCCTGATTATTCCTCAAATTCAGCGGAGGTCGCTGCGTTGCAGGAGCGGATTGCTGAACTGGAGACTCAGAACACGCTGGCACCGCAACAGGCGCAGCCAGATGAACTTGAACTTATGGAACGCTCCTACCAGCTCGCCGCAAAGTACATGGGAACCGGCAATGGCGTTGATCATCCTCCCCGTACCGATACGGAGGAGAAGGGCAAACGGGACGTTCTGCCTGTCGCTCAGGTTAAACGTAATGTGGTGTCATCTCTCGGTGCCTCCTCGGACAGAGCCTTTACCACTTCGGTTGGCGTCAAAGCGATAAGTCAGAAGAACACTATCGCCGCAGTCGTTGCCGGAGACCAGAGCGTTATCAGCGGTCAGTCGGTAAAGCTACGCCTTACGGAACCGATGTGGGTCGGGAACAGCCTGATTCCGCGAAATACCTTGATTGTCGGTCAGGCTCGCCTGCAGGGTGAACGCCTTGAAGTCGAGATTTCATCGATTGAAGCCAACGGATCGGTCTATGAGGTGGATTTACAGGTTTTCGATTCCGACGGCCAGGAAGGTGTAAACATTCCCAACTCAATGGAATCGGACGCAATCCATGAGATTGGTGCCAATATGGGTTCGACAATGGGCAGTTCCATCAATCTGACCACCAATACCGGTGCGCAGATTGCCTCGGATGTAGGACGCGGGCTGATAAATGGGATCAGCCAGTATCTCAACAAGAAACTGCGTACAGTCAAGGTGCATCTTAAATCCGGGTACAAGGTTATGCTTTACCAGCCTGATGACACTTGATCACACGTCGCGATTTCGTAATTTCTCCATATTCTTCTTATCGTAGGCCTCGCCACGATTAAGCAGATATTCAAATTTTACGAGATCACCCTCTATCTCGATATGCAGCACAAAGAATGCCCGCTTACTTCCTATGCGTATGCGGTAAACGCTGTTCAGGGTCTCTATTTTCCGGAGGTTCTGTATATCCTCCAAGGAATTCGCATCAACGACATTGTTGATGGCTTCCCTGACAGAATCGTAGATTTTGCCCGACAGCTTATCAAGCGCTTTGGAAAAATCCTTCGAGAAATCGACTCTCATCGGTATGCTCCTAATTTATGCTTGCGCATAAAGTCGTCCTTCTCCTGCTCGTTTAGCATGATTTTTCCTTCTGGGCGCGTAGCGACCAGATATTTGTAAACCTCTGCGTCATCCATCTCCTCGGCTTCCTGAACCAACAGTTCCTCGATATATTTCTTGAGGTTGGTGCCCATGGCGGCTGCCTTGATGTTAAGAGCCTGGAAAACATTCTCAGGAATGTCTATCAGTTTGCGGCGTGTGGGAATACCCACGGTTTGAGTAGTGCTCATAGTCAATTCTTTTGTGGTGCAAAGTTAACTCATATATACGATATATACAAGTTTTCAAAAATTAAAGTTCAAAAATGAAACTGAAAACTATTATTCTCTCCGCCATTGCCGTTCTCGGCATGGCAACCCCGACCTTCGCTAAGAGCAAGGTCACAAAAAACACCGATAATAACGTGTCGTCAGGCATGGACCAGGTAGCCGAACAAGACCTTAAAGTATATGGCTCAGCCTACACCGACGGCGACAAGTTCGACGGTCTGACCCGCAAAGTCGGCTTCGACCGGATGATTCCGCCTCACGCACTGGAAGTATGTTTCGAGAAAACTACACATATTATTTTCCCTTCGGAAATAGTATATTGTGACCTCGGCAATGAGAACCTTGTAGCCGGACTCGCCGACGGCGCGAAGAACGTGCTGCGTGTGAAATCCGCCTTCAAGTCGTTCAAGCAGGAGACAAACCTGTCGGTAATCACAGAAGATGGCGCCTATTATGTCTTCAATGTCAAGTTTGCGAAGGAGCCTCTGCTTTTGAGCATCGAGATGACGGACTTTCTCCATGACGGGGAATCGGTCAACCGTCCTAACAACGCGCAGGAGATCTATCTGGAGAAACTGGGTCAGGAATCGCCGATGCTGGTGAAGTTGATTATGAAATCAATATACAAGCAGAACAAGCGCGAGATCAAGCATATCGGCTCAAAGCGTTTCGGCGTGCAGTTCCTTCTGAAATCCATCCATACGAACAATGGTCTTCTCTATTTCCATACGGAACTGAAGAACACCTCCAACATCGCCTTCGACATCGACTATGTGAGCTTCAAGATTGTGGATAAGAAGGTTATCAAGCGAACCGCAATGCAGGAACAGGTGCTTGAACCGCTCCGCGCCCAGAACTATGTGACAGTCGTACATGGCAAGTCTTCCGAGAGGACGGTATTCGCTCTGGAGAAATTCACTATCCCCGATGACAAGCAGCTCGTTATCGAGGTTGCCGAGAAGGAAGGCGGCCGCCATCAGTCCTTCGTGGTCGATAACGAGGACATCGTGAGAGCAAACGTAATCGACGAACTTTCAATCCAGTAATCAGCCCATGAAGAAGATTCTTTCAATCTTCGCTGTGGCGGTGCTTTCCCTCTGCGGAGGGAAGGCATTCGCCCAGCGGAATCTCCCCGGAATGTCGGCGGTTGAGGTACGCGCTGACATGGTAAACGGTTTCTACACCGGCAACTCACGCAACTGCGGCTACAATCTCGGAGTGTTTTACTCGGTAATCAAGGGCAACAATGCAAATACATGGTCTTTCGGAGGTGAATATCTCCAGACTTATAAGCCTTACGGCGAAAAGGGTCGCATCCCCGTGGGTCAGTTCACCGGCGAGGTCGGCTACAATCTCCGCATCGTCAGCGACTATTCGCAAACATTCCACCTCTACGGCGGTGTGTCGGCTCTTGCCGGTTATGAGACTGTCAACTGGGGCAAGAGCGTCCTTCGGGATGGCTCGACCCTCCAGGCAAAAGATGCCTTCATCTATGGCGGCGCCGTCACTCTCTCGGCTGACTTCTACTTATCTGACCATGTTGCATTAGGTGCGCATCTGAAAGAGAAGTTTGTTTTCGGCAATGCCACCGGACACTTTTTGTTCGCCTATGGCATTCACCTCAAATATCAGTTTTAGGTTATGAGATACACCAAGAACGACATAAAGGATATTCCGTTGACGGAGTTTATGGCTGCTCTCGGTGAAAAGCCGGTCAAGGCTTTCGCGGACATGAAGCTTTACTATGCTCCACAGCGGGACGACCCGGAGCCGATGTTGGTGGTCGATACCAATACTAACCGATGGTATGACCATGCCACTGACCAGAGCGGCGACATCGTTGACCTTGCCGCATTGAAGATGAATCCTAACCTTTACACGGATCCGCGAGACTTCATTGTAAAGTACATGAATGATTATGAGCATGGCAAGGAACTTTCCGCTAAGGAGCGTCAGCCATTGGAACCAAGGGTGGTGACTCCCGACATCCGTAAAATCAGACTTATTGACTTTATGAAGGCTCTCGGACAGGAGCATCCTGTGGCAGCTGACGGTAATCTCCGAATCTACAAGGCACCGTATGACCCGAAGGGTGAGCCGACAATGGTTATCAACATCGAGACAAACCTCTGGCGTGATACCAAATCCGGAGCATACGGCGGGATCTATGACCTCGCGTATGAGATGACAGGGTCTGCCAATATGCGTGAACTGAACATGTATATCGCAGGAGAGATGTCGAATATCCGGAAGGTCAGCATCCGTCAGGAGCCGAAAGAGCCTCCGAAAAATGATGATGTTGCCCGACCCAAACGGAAGATGCGCCTATGAACATAGACGAGATCAAGAAAATCTCCCTTGTGGAGTTTCTGAACCAGTTGGGCTATCAACCGACTGGACGCGACAGCAAAGGTCTGTGGTTCTACACTCCGTATCGCAGTGAGAGAAAACCGTCGTTCCATGTCAATCCTAATCGCCAGATTTGGTTTGACTTCGGAACGGGCGCGGGAGGCGACATCTTCTCGCTTGCCGGAGAAATGTCCGGTGAAACGGACTTTTTGAGGCAGGCCGATTACATCGCGGAGAAAATGCGTCTCCCGGTCGCTAAACCTTATAAGCCAACGCAGTTTGTCGAAGAACCTACTTTCGAGAACGTGAAGGTGTCGCGGCTGAGTTCTCCCGCGCTACTGAAATACCTTGCCGAGCGTGGAATTACCAGAGACATCGCCCGGCGATACTGTGTGCAGGTTGATTATCAGCTTCATGGCAAGGACTACTATGCCATCGGCTTCGAGAATAATGCACATGGATTTGAGCTTCGGAATCCTTTCTTTAAGGGGTCTTATCCTCCGAAACATATCACCCATATTGCCAACGGCAACCCCCGGTGTAATGTCTTCGAGGGTTTCATTGACTTCCTTTCGGCAGAAAGGCTCGGCTTCAACGACGGCATGGATTCGGTTGTGCTCAACTCTGTCTCAAATGTTGCCAAGGCTATAACCCCATTGGCTGACTATACCGTTATCCAGTGCTATCTTGACAATGACACCGCCGGTCGTGCGGCGCTTGCCAGACTTCAGCGAGAGTTTGGCGACAGGGTCATGGACAAGTCGGCACTTTATCCCAATCACAAGGATGTGAACGATTACCTGATGTCGCTCTATCCGAAAAAGTCTAACAAAATAAAACTCTGAATAATAATGAAAATGATTCTTGATAAGATAGGTGCCGTGCGCCTTACCCCTGTCCGGTTCTTCGGATTCTTGGTGACTCTGTTCACTCTCGTGTTTGCCCTCTCTTCCTGTTCAGACGACCTCGATGTGCAGCAGTCCTACCCGTTCACCGTGGAGGTCATGCCATACGGCGATAAAATCAAGCAGGGCGAGACAGTGGAACTGCGTTTCGAGATCAAGCCGGAAGGCAACTACTCCAACACCCTCTACACCATACGCTATTTCCAGTATGACGGCGAGGGCACTCTCAAACTTGTCGATGGTCCGGTGCTGGTCAACAACGACCGTGTGCTTCTGGAAAGCAAGACTTTCCGGCTGAACTATACTGCAAAAACAGCTGACAGTCATAAATTTCTTGTCGTCGTGGAAGATTCGTTTCATTCTACACCGTGGGAGCAGACTTTCGAGTTTAACGGTAAAGACAGCGACGATGACGGCGGTAGAATTATCAGTCCGGTGGTCGGGCCTGTAACGCCGGTTGCACAATGAAAAGAATAATGTTGTTCTTCGTGGCGTTGCTGTCCCTTGTAGCGGCAACGCCGGCCGCAAATGCAAAGAGGAACATTATGGAACTTCCCCTCTTTGAGCGTGCGGTAATAATCATAAAGAAGTTCGAGACACTTCACAAACCACGTCATTGGCCGACAATATGCTATGGTCATGTCGTGCAGCCTGGAGAGCGTTTTGTCAGGCGTCAATACAGTGAACGTGAGGCCGATGCGCTCCTGCGTAAAGACTATGCCAGATTCTGTGAGCTATATAAAGAATACGGCAAAGACAGATATATTCTTGCCGCGCTTGCATACAACATCGGTCCCGGAGCTGTCAATAAAAGCAGTGTCCTGAAAAAACTGAAAGCCGGAGACCGCAACATATTCCGTGCTTACGCCTCTCATTGCCGCTACAAGGGAAAATGGCATCCCGGTCTCCATAAAAGAAGATTGACGGAACTTGCCGTATTGTACGTTCCATAATTATAACTGCGCCGATGCTCAAATGTCTGAGCATCGGCGCGGTTATTCTCTATTTATGTTAATCCCAGTCGTTCAGCGATTCGATATATCGGTCAATGTCAAGGATGGCGACGTATTTATTACGGGCTTTCTGACATTCCCGACAATCGCAATTATCCGATTGGATATGAATCGTCTCAATCTCTATATCCGATTGTTCAGTGTCCTCTTCCATGATTTATTTTGCAACTTCCTCCTTGAAAGAGTTAGCCGGTTTGAAAGCCGGAATATTGTGAGCCGGAATAATCAAGGATGTATTCTTGCTTATGTTGCGGGCTGTCTTCTCTGCACGGGTCTTGACGATAAATGAGCCGAAGCCTCGAAGATATACATTCTCGCCATGCGCGAGGCTGTCTTTTACAACGGTCATAAACTGTTCAACAACCGAGAGAACTGCGGCTCTATCAGTGCCGGTTGTCCTGGCGATCTCGTTAACTATATCTGCTTTAGTCATATTGTCGGAATTGTCTTGTAATTGATAAGTTTTGAATTGCAAAATTAAGAAAAAACTGTGAATTTCGGAACGAATGATGGTCCCTCTCGCCGCCTGTGGCGGCCGAAATTTTTGCAAATTGAAGGCGATGGAGCATCACGCTTCACCGCCTTCCGTACTGATATGGCTTTGATTACTTGTTTCGTTTGGTGAGCCACTCGTCACGTTTCTGTCGGCACTCCCGTAGTGTTGGAGCGACTACCGAAAAGAGGTCTCCGTCTTGAGTGCGGTAGTCATACATCACTCTCGATACCTTACGACCTCGGTGGGCTGAGTAGAATGTCTCGTACTGCTCTTGTCCGGCTTGGGTGGTCGATACTCCTTGTTGGGTCATGCGTGTCATAATCTTGGGGTATTGTTGCCACCGCCGGAGTTGGCGGTGGCAGGGTTAAACTTATGCTCTCTTGCGCTCGGCAATCATCTTCTTGTTGGCGTTGATGATGCCGGCTATCTGTTCGGTGTATTTGCAAACCTTGTTGGCAAATGCCCGGCACTGTATGATTTGGTAGTCATCAAGCGAGATTTCGATGGTGGCAATCTGCTTGTCTCCTATGTAGGCAGTGAGGGTCAGCGTCTTTTCTTTGAGAAAATACTTGGCAGTACCGCAACAGATATGATTGCGCTCTCCGATTTCGTAGTAGGCATCTATGCTGTCTATGGAGTGGATTTCAATTTCTCCGTCAGTCATTGATAACCCGAAATAGCGTGATTTCAGTTCCTCGAACTCTGTTCTGTCCTTAATGGCTTGCTGACGCTCCTTATCCATCCGTTCTTTCCGTCGTTGGCGGTTGACTTTCTCCACATATTCATCGTGAGCTTCTTTGAGGTTTGCGGGGCATATGTATTTAGGTGAAAGTATATCCTTGCCACAACACTCCAGCATTTTGATATAGTCCATCCACATCTGCGAGTCCTTGACCATATATCCGTTGCGCATTGCTATCTTCATGGTGTTCCAATAGTTATCTATGTCAGCCTTGTTGGTGGGTCTCGCGCATAGGTATCGGAGCAATTCTATCTCGTTGGCTTTCATCAGCGTCTCAGCCTTGGGATTGGTGAGCAACTCTTGGAACAGAGTTACGGGGTTGATATGGTGGCAACTGCCCTTAAAACCGTTGCGTTTGATAACGTCAATGACCTTGATGCGCGGATATACCCATTCATCGGATATGTACTGGAAAGCTGCATTGTCTCGCCTTATCTCCAATGGAGAACCGAAAGCAAAGGAATCCACATAATGTCCCAGAGTTCTCTGTAATCCGACTACGGTAGTATTACCTGCGGGGTCAATCCAATAACTGCCGATTTCAAGATAGGCGGGTTTCGCTTTCATGCCCTTGCGCATTTCAACTATCATCAGGAACATTCTCACTACCTGATAGTCTTCCATCGTTGTGATTACGTTGAAATATGACTTGTCTCGGATTACACGTTTCGGGGTGTCCTTGATTTCAATGAGTTGACCACACTCGGGACAAAGATGCATCCCGTCACGGGTCTCCAGCCATTCATGTCCGCATTTCATACAGGTACACATTCCGGATTTCAACCGATAGCCGTAGTGGTTGATTGTTGAGTTGAGTGCCCACTGCATTTGCGGGGTGGTGAGCGGGCGAAGTCGCCCGTTCAGTTCCACTATATGTTGTTGTTTCTTATTTTTCGGTTTCATTGTCTTGGATTTTAGAAGTCAAAAAGACTTGGTTGAACACTGATTTTTTCTCCGGCTTTCGGTGCCGTGGTCGGCTTGGACTGAGTCTTCGGTGCTGACTGCCGTCTGATTTCTCGGAGTTGTTCCTCTCGATACTGCTCCATTGCCTGCTCCTTTAGTTCAGCCTTATCTTCCTCGGAGAGTTCCGGCTTTGACACCACTATGTTGCAGTTGACCTTTCCGCAGTCCTCAATCTCGGGTTCATCAAAGTAATGGATAAGAAGATTAAGAACTGTATCGCCATCAACCATGCACATTCCGCTTTTTTGGATTTGTGAACACATATAGTTGATTGCTCCCTCAAGACTCTTTGTCGGACTTGCCATTTTGATGGCAAAGGTAGGTTCCGCGATGCAACGCTCTTGTAGCATTTGCTGCATTGCTGCTATTGCAGCGTCGTTTGATTTCAGTGTAGCCATATCAGTATATTGTTAAATGGTAAGTAACCAATAGAGTATCAGTAGTGAGGTCATAAGGCTTATTATCCAGCCCACGCCTCGGAATATCGGTCGGAGAAACACCCACAACACCAATCCGAGTATCGCTCCTATTGCTCCCACCAACCAAAGGAGAACCCTTTTTATGCGGTTGAGACTGGAGATGGATGCTCTGCCTCGTCTGTTTGATATGTTGTTGTTCGTTTTCATCGTGCGACATTTTTTTTATGCGTCTATCGACTATCGAAGTTTTGCTTGCTCGTTGACACGGCCGCGTGCGGAGGCAAAGAAGGGCTGTTCGCCCTTTGGCTTAAAAATACGAGCCGTAGGTCTGGAGATTTTTCAGCCAAAAGGCAAAAGAATAGCCCTGCTCCGCACGTTTTCAATTACGAGCAAGCAAGGCTTCCTAAGTTGATATGACTGCATAATAACTGGAGCTAAGTTTCCATGACGGTGAAAACGAATGACAATATATTGGAACTGAAAATTTCTAAAGATATGGAACTGCCTGTCCCCGGAAAGTCGAGTCTGTGATAATCCGACAACGCAGGAAGGCGGATCATCACTGTCTCGACCCGTGGACAGCAATAAACGGAGAGTGGCGTAACGGCACTGAAATAATATACGATGGAGACGGCGTTAATAACACGGAAAGCCTGAAGAATGTCTGAGCCCGTGCTTCTGCATCCGGCTCTGGCGTTCAGGCATTCGGTGTTTAGCCGACTCTTTATTCCTGTCAAAGCGGTCTGCGGTAGTGCCGGACTCGCTCCAAACGCCGCTGACGGCTTTGGCTCGCATTACGATGATTTGCCTGCAACGGAACTGCCACTGCCGTCACGTCTCTCTCCGTTTCCTCATTGGGAAGTCGCCAAAGAAGGCTATATAGCCCTATTCTTATAAACACATTTAGATTCCGAAATTAAAAAAATTATTCGTCTGTGTAACTATGATTTACATGCTCAATAGGCTAACATTTTGAGAATAACCCCATATTTACCGTGAAAACATTTTGAGAATCACTCTATTATTTGTAACTTTGTCACTGAAATACAAAGCATTACATTTATATGATATTCAAGCGTAAAATATATAACGAGTTACTTGAATGGAAGAAGGAGGACAACGGCACAACGGCTATATTGATTAAAGGGGCGCGCCGTGTCGGAAAATCAACCATTGCCGAGGAATTCGCCAGAAACGAATATAGTTCGTATATTCTGATTGACTTTACAAAATGCTCGGCAGAGATACGCAGTCTATTCGATGATGTCTCTGACTTGAACAGGATATTTCTTAAGCTGCAACTTGAATACGGCGTGACTCTTGAAATAAGAAAGTCAGTCATAATCTTTGATGAGGTGCAGTTCTGTCCGATGGCACGGCAGGCAATCAAACATCTTGTTGCGGACGGAAGATATGACTATATTGAGACCGGCTCTCTTATATCTATCCGAAAAAATGTTCAGAACATCCTGATTCCGAGCGAAGAGAATGAAGTGAGCATGTATCCAATGGACTACGAAGAATTCAAGTGGGCCATGAACGACCATGCCACTATTCCCCTGCTGAAACAATGCTTTCAGGAAAAGAAACCACTGGGAGATGCCACTAACCGCAAGTTAATGCGCGATTTCAGGTTGTATATGCTGGTAGGTGGTATGCCTAAGGCGATTGCAACCCTTATTGGAACCAATAATCTCGAAAAAGTGGATCGTGTAAAAAGAGGAATCATCAATCTCTATGAAAAAGATTTCAACCGCATAGATCCGACCGGCAACGCATCCAAGATATTTCATCAGATTCCGGCGCAGTTGACGGGTAATGCCAACCGATATATGACATGGCAGGCTACGGATGGAGTTGCCCAATCTTCATTGAACGAGATCATTTCTGAAATGAAGGAGTCGATGGTTGTCAATATCGCTTATCATGCGAATGATCCGAATGCAGGAATGGCACTCCATCATTCTACTGACAATTTCAAGATGTATCTAGGTGACACGGGGCTGTTCATAACACTTGCATTCTGGGATAAGAAGTTTACTGACAACATCATCTACCATAAACTTTTAAGTGACAAACTGGCCGCTGATCTGGGTTATGTATATGAAAATGTCGTATCACAAATGCTTAAAGCCGCTGGAAATGAACTGTACTACTACACATTCCCTACAGAAAGCGGGAAGCACAACTATGAGATTGATTTTATGATTGCTGACGGTGACAAGATAAACCCGGTTGAAGTCAAGTCTTCCGGGTATAAGGCACATGCCTCTCTTGATGCATTCGCCAATAAGTTCTCAAGCAGAATACGGCACCGTTACCTTATCTATACCAAGGATTTGCGTAAAGAAACCGACATAATTTGTCTTCCTGTATATATGACAATGTTTTTATAATGCCAAAGAAAACAAAAACAAAGAATAAAGGAGCTGTTCCGACCGAGTATGCCGAAGTGAAAGTCGATCATGGCATTTTTGAGGACTATCTTCAATATGGTCCCCAATATGATACCGTCAACGATTGTCCAGTTATAGCCGGCGAAACGGAGTTCGTTCCAAGACAGCGTCTGGGAAAACTCTCGAAAAGCATGAGGAATGTTCTTCGGGAATATATGAGTCATGCCGTGACTGAGTATTGGGAGGCGCATAGACAGATTCCGGTTGCCGGAGATTTGAAGCAACTCCGCAAATGTGCCCTCGACACGTTGCTTGACGAGTTCCATATATATGTCAAGGATGATAAGGAAACAGCACTTTTCCTTAATGATTCGGTTGCTGTAACAATCAATAGAATCCTCAAAAAGGAGCCTCCTATGGGAGGTTAAATTCCCACCAAAAGACTCATGTTAGGATGATTTAACACATAGGCGCTTGACAGACTGAGAATTATTTATTAATTTTGTTCCCGTCATCCAGTATGGCGAAGAACATTGAAATCTGACGGAGTACAAATAGGGAACAGCCTATTTTGTCGCAGACTAAAATGTTTGATAATTAGGTGTTTAAATATAAGATATAAAACCCCACCGGGGTCACAATCAAAAATGGCAAAACGCCGCAAAGCACTGAAATCACTTGATTTTCAGTGCTTTTTTGTTTTTACCCATCTCCCCGTCCTGTGCAAAATATTGAAACGACGGGTGTGCAAAAATGACAGCCATCACCCTTGCAGTCCGTCTTAATGCGGTATGAGCTGGTGAAGGTGTGAAGCTTGATATTTCGGCAATGAGTAAAAGAGCAACGACTCAGAATAGCCTGAATTCCAATAAAATTTTGTACCTTT